>Ga0207868_1000296_pt1 | contig 59993 bp, 62 predicted proteins | sample Passage237B_FD_187370 | JGI IMG/M metagenome (GOLD analysis project Ga0207868, IMG submission 187370) | Cellulose adapted compost microbial communities from Newby Island Compost Facility, Milpitas, CA, USA - Passage2 37B (SPAdes) (version 3) ... | reverse complement strand
CCGTCTCTTTCATCAACTCGCTCTTCTTCGGCTTCGGTGCGGGCATTCTCGCGCCGGAATCAGGTGTCATGTTCCAGAACCGCGGCGCCGGCTTTGTGACCGAGGAAGGCCATCCGAATTGCGTCGCTGGCGGGAAGCGTCCGCTCCACACCATCATCCCTGCGATGATGGTGGAAAAGGGTCGCGCGGTGATGCCTTTCGGCGTGATGGGCGGCGCTTATCAGGCGGTGGGGCATGCGCATGTCGCCTCCAACATGCTTGATTACGGCATGGATGTGCAGGAAGCCCTCGACAGTCCGCGCGCCTTTCCCGGTGCTGACACGCTGGAGATCGAACGCGGCTTCTCTGCCGAGACGCGGGCAGGGCTTGAGGCGCGTGGTCACAAGCTGAATGAAGTTTTCCTGCCGCATGGCGGCGGGCAGGCCATCTGGATCGACCATGAGCGGGGCACGCTCATCGGCGGCTCGGACCCGCGCAAGGACGGCGCTGCTATCGGCTATTAGAGGCTGTTTGCCCTCCCAACATTGTCATGACCCGCTTTATGCGGGTCATTCACGTCTTCATCTTTCTTTTTGCCGCAAAGACTGGATGGCCGGGTCACGCCCGGCCATGACAATGTAAAGGGGAGAACTCAGAGCTTCAGGCCGCGCCGTGCGGGGCGGAGCGTTTCGGCGAGAAGGTCGGGCAGCATGTCGGCTTCTATATAGGCCGCGGTCGCGGTACGGCGCGTCTCTTCCTTGCGGCTTGCGTTGCGCGGCCAGGCCCAGTGCTGATCGATATATTGAGCGAGGAAAGCGGCGACAGGTCGGGCCGAAATGTCCGGGCGGCCGAGTGCTGCCTTTGCCCGGCAGTCCGATGGTGTAACAGGCACGGGATCAATGCGCTTTGCGCGGCCCGGCTGTTCACGCCGCCGCGATGCGCGCAGCGTGATCTCCGTTCCTCCGGTCGGCCTGATGCCTGCCATGATTTTCTCCGGCTTTCGCCGCCCCAACATCCCAGAATCAACCTGCTGTGCAGGCGTTCCGTGATGTCGCAAGAAGTCTGCCACATTTTTCAGGCGAACTAAGGGCGAAAAGAACGGGCAGTTGTTCCGTATCGGAACAAACGGACGAATTAACCAGTTTTATTAAAGGTTTAGTGGTTACGCCGCTTCTCAAAATTTTAACAGCTCACGTTTGATTATCTCCGCGGGTGCCAGAAGGGCGCTCTTCGGGCGGAGTGCCCGTGATGTTGGATACGCAGGAGCGGTGTTGTGGACGCGAAGACGCAGGGTACGCGCAGGTCCGGTGATATGGCCGGCTTCAGTGTCAGGGAAGCTCTGGCAGAGGACCTTCTGAAAAGCGCTGTCACGGCGGTGGGCGATGCGGCCTATCGCTGGTCGATTGAAGATGGTGTGTTGACCTGGAGTGCCGGTGCCTCTGCGCTTCTCGGCATTTCAGATATTTCGACGGTTGCCACGCATCGCGATTTCGCCACACGCCTTCTGGTCGAAGGACCGGGCCGCTATGAGCTTATCTGCCGCTCGCGCGAGAAGGACAAGGGCACCGGCGTACCCTATGAACTCGAATATCAGATCCGGGATGATTTCGGCGGTGTGCGCTGGGTGGAAGATCGCGGCCGCTGGTATGCGGGCAGCGACGGGTCGCCTGCCCTTGCCGTCGGCGTGTTGCGCGCGATTGACGAGCGACACAAGCGCGAAGCCGAACTCATTCGCCTGTCCACCTATGATGAGCTTACAGGGCTCTTGAACCGCGTGCGGCTGAAAGAGGCACTGACGGAAGCGATGATCGCGTCGCAGAGGGGCCGGCAGAACTCCGCCTTCCTGCTGATCGCGGTCGACAATCTCGCTCTCATCAATGATGCTTTCGGTTTCGATGTCGCTGACGAAGTGATCGTTAGCGTGGGCGAGCGTCTGCGCTCCCTTGCGCGGCGCGGCGACTCGCTCGGGCGCTATGCGGGCAACAAGTTTGGCCTTGTGCTGCGGAACTGCAATGAAGAGCGGCTTGGCGGTGTCTGCGAGCGGATGCTCGCCGAGGTGCGCGACAAAGTGGTGATGACGGGGCGTGGTCCTGTTGCCGTCACGGTGTCTGCAGGCTCCATTGCGCTGCCCGGCCATGCGTCGAGTGTAGAGCAGGCGCTGGCGCGCGCGGAAGAAGCGCTTGTTCTCGCGAAGCAGCGGCTCCGTGACAGCCATGTGGTGTACACGCCGTCGCGCGAGCGCGAAAAGGCGCGGCTTCGTAACATCAATGTCGCCGATGAACTCATCACCGCGCTCAATGACAAGCGCATCCGCATTGCCTTCCAGCCGATCGTGGATGCCGTGTCCGGCGAGGCGGCACTGTTCGAATGTCTTGTCCGGCTGGAGCAGCCCGATGGCAGCATACTTTCAGCGGGACATTTCGTGCCGATTGCAGAAAAGCTCGGCATTATCGGCCTGCTTGACTACCGCGTGATGGAGCTTGCGGTGGAAGCCTTGCGGAACAATCCGCATGTCACGCTGTCGCTCAACGTGTCGGGCCGCACAACGGCGGACAGGCTCTGGCGTGAGACGCTTGCGGCCCATCTGCGGGCTGATCCTGATCTTGCGCGCCGTCTCATCATCGAGATCACCGAAACGGTGGCGATCCATGAAGTTGTGGAACTGACGGAGTTTGTCGCCATGTTCCGAGAGCTTGGCTGCAAGATTGCGATTGATGATTTCGGTGCGGGTTACACATCCTTTCGCAACCTGAAGACGCTCGATGTGGATCTGGTGAAGATCGACGGTTCCTTCGTGATCGATCTTGCGACCAGCCCCGACAATCAGTTCTTCGTTCGCACGCTTGTCGATCTCGCGCGCAACTTCAACCTGCCCACCGTTGCCGAATGGGTGAGCAATGAGGAAGAAGTCACCATGCTCCGGGATTTCGGCGTGAAGTATCTTCAGGGCTTCTATCTCGGCGAGCCGGCCATGTCGCTCCCGCGCGCTGACTACACATCCATGACGCGGCGCATAGTGGCCTGACGCGCGAGACGGTCTGTCGTCTGAAGATTATTTCTGGGAGAGCTTTTCGAGCTGCGCCTGCATCTGCGCGAGCTGCTTTTTCAGCTCGTCCAGTTCCCCGTTGCGGCCTGCTGCCGGCTCCGGCTTTTCGGGCTTCGCCTCCCTCGGCCCGCGCTCGGCTGAGCCGGAGGGGCGGCCAAAGGGAGAGAACATGCGGATGGCGTTGTCGAACATTTCGAGGTTCTGGCGAATCTGATCCTCGAACTGGCCGAGCCTTTCGCGGCCGCCCAGCGCATTGGTCACGCGGTGGCGCAGCTTTTCCTGCTCGCGGGAAAAGCTGTTCATGCTCATCTCGAGATAGGAAGGGATGAAGCTCTGCAGGCTGTCGCCATAAAAGCGGATGAGCTGGCGGAGGAAGTTGATCGGCAGCAGGTTCTGGCCCTTGCCTTCTTCCTCGAAGATGATCTGGGTGAGCACGGAGCGGGTGATATCCTCACCCGTCTTGGCATCACGCACCACGAACTCGTTTCCCTGCTTCACCATTTCGCAGAGATCATCAAGCGTCACATAGCTTGATGTCGCCGTATTGTAGAGTCGGCGGTTCGCATATTTTTTGACAATGATGACATCATCGTCCGTGGATGAAGTCTTTTTTGCCACGGCAGCACCCAATCTCTGATAGAGCTTCGACGACCCGGCGGAACCCGTTATTTTGCCCCTTATGCCAGCGGCGCGAGCCACTGCCGGGTTTCCTGCCCCCTGTTATTCGGCATTGTGACGCGGTATTGTTGCGCTGCGCAAGTCCCGCATTGCAATGCACAGAAATCCGCGCTTCCCGGCCCGTGTGCCGGTTGACCGGGCCGGGAGAATGTTCATTTCCGGCGGGATCCTCATGTCAAAAGCAGCCCGCACGGCGGGCCTGTCCCAGGGAGCAAGCTGATGAGCAAATCCGAAGTGGTCATTGTCGGGGCGGCGCGCACGCCGGTCGGCGCATTCAACGGTGCTCTGTCGAGCCTGCCCGCGCATGAGCTTGGCCGGGTGGCGATTTCTGCGGCCATCGAGCGGGCGGGCATCGAGAAGGACCAGGTCTCGGAAGTGATACTGGGGCAGATTCTGCAGGCCGGGCAGGGGCAGAACCCGGCCCGTCAGGCTTCCGTCAATGCGGGGCTTCCGGTGGAAGTGCCGGCATGGAGCGTGAACCAGCTTTGCGGCTCCGGCCTTCGCGCCGTCGCGCTTGGCTATCAGGCTATCGTCAATGGCGATAGCGAGATCGTGGTTGCGGGCGGTCAGGAAAGCATGAGCCAGGCGCAGCATGCGGCCTATCTGCGCTCGGGTCAGCGGATGGGCGCGCTCGACCTTGCCGACACCATGCTGAAGGACGGTTTGTGGGATGCCTTCCACGGCTATCACATGGGGCAGACGGCGGAGAATGTTGCCGCGCGCTGGCAGATCACCCGGGACGAGCAGGATGCGTTCGCCGTCGCCTCGCAGAACAAGGCGGAGGCCGCGCAGAAGGCGGGCCGCTTCAAGGATGAAATCGCCCCCGTCACGATCTCGACGCGCAAGGGCGAGACGGTTGTGGATACGGATGAGTACATCAAGCATGGCGTGACGCTTGAAGGTATCAAGGGGCTGAAGCCTGCCTTCCAGAAAGAGGGCGGCACGGTGACGGCGGCAAATGCGTCCGGGATCAATGATGGCGCGGCGGCGGTCGTGCTGATGGATGCGGCGCGCGCGGAGAAGGAAGGCCGCAAGGTGCTTGGCCGGATCGTCTCCTGGGCACATGCGGGTGTGGAGCCTGCGGTGATGGGCACGGGGCCGATCCCCGCCTCGCGGCTTGCGCTGAAGCGCGCAGGCTGGACGATTGATGATCTTGATCTTGTGGAAGCGAATGAAGCCTTTGCGGCACAGGCGCTTGCCGTGAACAAGGATCTCGGCTGGAACCCGGAGATCGTGAACGTCAATGGCGGGGCGATTGCCATTGGTCATCCGATCGGTGCATCGGGTGCGCGTGTTTTCGTGACCTTGCTGCATGAAATGGAGAAGCGGAACGCGAAGAAGGGCCTCGCCACACTCTGCATTGGCGGCGGCATGGGCATCGCGCTTTGCGTGGAGCGGGGCTGAGACCACGCTTTTGCGATAGAAGACAGATTTTTTAAGGACAGGGATTTATTTCAATGAGCAAGGTTGCCCTTGTAACAGGCGGCACGCGCGGCATCGGCGCTGCGATTTCACTGGCGTTGCGCGATGCGGGCTACACCGTCGCCGCTAATTATGCCGGCAATGCGGAGGCGGCGGCGGCTTTCGCCAAGGAAACCGGCATCGCGACCTTCAAATGGAATGTCGGTGACTATGATGAATGCGTGAAAGGCATTGCCGAGGTTGAAGCAGCGCTCGGGCCGATCGATGTTCTCGTCAATAATGCGGGCATCACGCGCGATGCGATGCTTCACAAGATGACGCCGCAGCAATGGCGCGAGGTCATCGCGGTCGATCTCGATTCCATGTTCAACATGTGCCAGCCGCTCATCAATGGCATGCGCGAGCGCGGTTTCGGGCGCATCATCAATATCTCGTCGATCAATGGCCAGAAGGGCCAGATGGGCCAGACGAATTATTCGGCGGCCAAGGCAGGCGTGATCGGCTTTACCAAGGCGCTGGCACAGGAAGTGGCGCGCAAGGGCATCACGGTGAACTGCATTGCGCCCGGCTATATCGACACGGATATGGTCGCTGCCGTGCCAGAGAAAGTGTTGGAGAGCATCATCGCGACGATCCCCGTGGGGCGTCTCGGCAAGGCAGACGAGATCGCCCATTGCGTCACCTTCCTTGCCGATGAAAAGGCGGGCTTCATCACAGGCGCGACGCTGACAGCGAATGGCGCGCAATATATTGCGGGATGAGAGTTTCGCCCTCTCGAAAGGAAACGCCCCGGTTGTTACCGGGGCGTTTTCATTTCAGCTTTCGGTTGTTCCCGCTTCCGCCTGAAGGCGATCATATTCCTCGTCGCGGCCGGGGCGGGGCATGCCGGGATAGGTCCAGAAATCCGATGGGCCGATATCGACATGCACATAGGGCGTTTTGGTCGGATAGTAGCCTGCGCCGCCGCGACCGAGCTTTTTCGCCACGCGATAGATTTCTTCCGGGTCGGTGAAGTTCTGCGTCACATCCACCGCCATGCCGCGCATATGGAAGCTGCCGGGATCAACGCCATTGCCGCGCTTGTAGAGCCAGTCATTCGTCTCGGGTGAACGGTAACCGGACATTGTATAGATCGGATTTTTCGAACGCGTATGGCTGTCGATCTCCCAGAGAAGATCGAGCAGGCCCGGATGCACGTCATGCACATCGCCGGTGCGCAGGTCGCGCATGAACCAGCTCATGCGTTTCAGCGCGTCCGCATCATAGCCTCTGTCGGTCCAGAAGGTGATGGTGAGCTTTTCGCCTGAATTGAGGCTCTGAAGGCGAAGCGTTTTTTTGTAGGGCGTCTCGGCACGGACGATGGAGGGCATGGCGATGAGCGTGGCTGCCCCTGCCGCCAGATGCAGCACCTCTCTCCGGTTTGGTCCGTGTCGCTTCGACTTCATATTGCTCATGCCAAAAAACTATCCGGGTGCGGATCAGGGTTCAAGGAGGGGGTTGGCAGCAGGCCGGAGCCTTGCAGACTGGATGGCTTCTTCCGCGGCCTTGTCGCCATCCGGGCGCAGCAGCGGATCGGGCACATTGAAGGCAAGTTCGCGCGCGCCTTCCTGCCCCCCAAGCTGCACCAGTTCATAGCCTTCCGCGCGAAGTGAGGTGATGAGCGAGGCAAGCATGCTGGCCGTGCGCGGTTTTGTGTCATGCAGAATGAGGATGCCGCTCCCGACCGAGCGAATATTACGCAAGGCGCGGCGGCGCACTTCGGAGGCGCTGATGGCGCGCCAGTCATCCGCGCCGAATTCGCAGGAAAGCGTAGCGATGTTGCGCTCGCCAAGCCAGCGCATCAGTGGCTGGCTGTCATTAAGACCCGGAAAGCGGAAGAAGGGCATGAGCCGTGCACGGGCCTCCGCGGGTGCGGAGGCGAGCGCGCTTTCCACCGCCTCAAAGCCGCGCCGGATTTCGCGCTGCGCATTGGAAAGACGGAAGTGGCGGAGATTGTTCGGGTGCGACCATGTATGCGTCGCAATGGTGTGACCGCGCGCCGCCACATCGCGCACAATATCCGGGTGTTTTTCTGCATAGATGCCGACCATGAAAAAGGTCGCCTTCACGCAGTGCTGGTCCAGAATGTCGAGGATGAGCGGTGTTAAGTCAGGCGAGGGACCGTCATCAAAAGTGAGCGCCACCTGCTTCGGGCCGAGATTGACGGTGCGGGCATATTGCAGCGTGCCATAGGCAGGGCCGCCCGCTGTCGGCACGGCAACGGTGGGTGTTTCCGGGCAGGCAGCCGCATCCGCGCGCGCAGGCATGGCAAGAAGCGCGAGCAGCGCACAAAGGCCCAATAGTCTGACGAATAGTCCCACCCGATCCCCACGAACCAGCACAGCCCGGATGGGCGCAGTCTAGTCCGTCCGGCTTTCTCTGCCAGCACCTGCGGGCAACAGGGCATCAGGAATTGGCGTGACGGTTAATCCGTACCGGGTGTCCAGCCGGGCGGGGCCATTTCGAAGCCGGAAAACTCGAAGCCGGGGGCTACCGTGCAGCCCACAAGCGTCCATGCGCCTTTCGGCTCCGCCGCCTGCCAGACATGGGGCGGAATGACGATCTGGGGTCGTTCGCCTGCTCCGAGGTTCTGCCCCAGCATCCGCGTCTCCTGTTTGCCGCCTTCTGCGTAGAGAGAAAGCGCGAGCGGGCCGCCTGCATACCAGTGCCAGACTTCGGCGGCATCTACGCGGTGCCAGTGCGAGCGTTCACCTTCACGCAGCAGATAGTAAATGGCGGTTGAACGGGCGCGCCCGCCATCCGCCGTGTCGCGGAAGGTTTCGACGAAATAGCCGCCTTCGGGATGCGGCTGCATCTTCAAGAGGCGAATGATCTCGTCGGGATTTATCGCAGAACTTGCGGACATATCAGAAATTATCCTTTCGCTTGCGCGTTTCGGCAAAGACATCGACATCCGATGCCGCTGCAAGGCCGAGTGTCTGGCGCAGGTCAGCGCTTGCCGCGCGGAGGAAAGGGTTTGTTGCCTTCTCGAGGCCGATTGTGGTCGGCACGGTCCATTCGCCCCGCGCGCGCTTTTCGTCGATCTCCTTCGCGCGGGCGACAAGGGCTTTATTTTGCGGCTCGACGGAAAGGGCAAAACGCGCGTTCGACTGCGTATATTCATGCGCGCAATAGACGATGGTGTCGTCCGGCAGCGCCATCAGCTTGCCGAGCGAGGTCCACATCTGCGCGGGCGTGCCTTCAAAGAGACGGCCGCAGCCAAGCGCGAAAAGCGTGTCGCCGACAAAGGCGATGCGCTCCTCATCGAAGCTGTAGGCGATGTGGCCTGCCGTGTGGCCCGGCACATCAATGACGCGGGCGCGTGCGGCCCCAAGTTCCACTACATCGCCTTCGCCGACCGCGCGGTCGATGGCCGGAATCTTGTCCTTCTCACCCTTCGGACCGATCACCATGCAGCCGGTTTTCTCCTTCAATTCGGCATTGCCGCCCGCATGGTCGAAATGGTGATGCGTGTTGAGGATATGGGTGAGCCTCCAGCCTTTATTGGCAAGCGCGGCGAGAATGGGAGCGACTTCCGGCGTGTCGATGGCGGCGGTCATGCCGCTTGAAGGCTCGTGAACGAGATAGCCGTAATTGTCGTTCAGGCAGGGAAACTGGTGAATTTCTAGTCGTGCCATGTCTTTCCTCCGCGTGGTCCACGCGCGCATTTGCAGAATGTAAGGGCGTTTGTGCCAGCCTAGTGTGCTTCCGCCTCAAGGTGAACCCGGCACGGCAGGCAGGATTTTGCTAAACTCGGACCCATGAACATGGATGTGATCGATCTCAGGGATTTTTACGGGCGGCCGCTGGGCGGTGTGGCGCGGCGGCATATCGCCGAGCGCCTTGTCCGGTTCTGGCCGAATGTCCGTGGGCTCAATGTACTGGGGCTCGGTTTTGCGACGCCCTATCTCGCGCCTTTTGCGGGCGAAGCGCAGCGCGTGATCGGCCTCATGCCTGCGCGGCAGGGGGTGATGCGCTGGCCCGCCGAGGGGCGCTCGCTCACGGGGCTGGTGGACGAGCTGGAACTGCCGCTGCCTGACGAGAGCATGGACCGGGTGCTGATTGTGCATGGGCTTGAGGCGAGCGAGGCGATGCGCGGCATGTTGCGGCAGGTCTGGCGTGTGTTGGCACCGGGCGGGCGCGTGGTCATTGTGGTGCCGAACAGACGCGGCCTCTGGGCGCGGCGCGAGGCAACGCCTTTCGGGCATGGTCAGCCTTTCTCGCGCGGGCAGCTTACCCAGCTCCTGCGGGAATCGATGCTCTCGCCTTCCGCGTGGGAAGTGGCGCTTTTCGCGCCGCCTTTCGACTGGCGGCCCTTGCTGCGCTCTGCTGCTGCATGGGAAAGGGTCGGGCAAATGCTCTGGCCGCGCTTTTCCGGTGTTCTCATGGTCGAGGCAACAAAGCAGATCTATAGCGCGGCGCCCGTTTCCATCGCGAGCCGCGCGCGGGCGCGGATGCGCGTGATCGCGCCCATGCCGGCGCGGCTTCCCGCGCCAAGCTCCCTGCCGCTTGAAGAAGGCTGAGGCTCAGTTCCGCCGCGACAGCAGAAAGACGGCTTCAGTGGCGAAAAGATTGGAGAGAATCCCCGGATTCGCAATCTGCCACGCCCTGGTGCCGGTCAGGATTACCGCATCCTCGATATCAAGGCCGAGATCGTCGCAGAGTGCTGCGAAGTCGAGCAGCGTGCAGAGGTGAATATTCGGCGTATCGTACCAGGAATAGCGGAGCGCTCGTGTCTCGGGCATACGGCCCGTGAACAGCAGCTTCAGGCGCACACTCCAATGGCCAAAATTCGGGAAGGAGACGATCACGCGCCGTCCGATCCGTTTCATGGCGCGCAAGACTTCTTTCGGATTGTGCGTTGCCTGAATAGTCTGGCTCAGGATCACATAATCGAAAGCGTCATCCGGGTAATTCGCAAGGTCGCGGTCGGCATCGCCCTGTACCACGGCAAGGCCGCGCGCCACGGAAGCGTTCACGCCTTCCTGGCTCAGTTCCACGCCTCGCCCGTCCACATTGCGCTTCGTTTCGAGAAGGGCGAGCAGGTCGCCGTCACCGCAGCCCACATCAAGCACGCGCGAGCCGGGGGCGATCATTGACGCAATGAGATCAAGGTCACTGCGGCCGTCAGCCGCGCCGTTCTGATGGGTCATGCGCCAAGCCCCCGCGTGCGGGCAGCGCTGTCGATGAAGCCGCGCAATGTTGCGAACATTTCCGGCTCGTCGAGCAGAAAGGCGTCATGGCCCTTGTCGGTGTTGATTTCGACAAAGCTCACATTGGCCGCAACGGCGTTCAGCGCGTGAACGATCTGGCGGCTGTCTGATGTGGGGAAAAGCCAGTCGCTTGTGAAGGAAACGGCGCAGAAGCGTGATTTCGTGCCACGGAAGGCATTTGCAAGCACGCCGCCATAATCTGCGGCGAGATCGAAATAATCCATCGCGCGGGTGATGTAGAGATAGGAATTCGCGTCGAAGCGATCGACAAAGGTCGAGCCCTGATGGCGCAGATAGCTTTCGATCTGGAAATCAGCATCGAAGCCATAGGTGATGCTGTCGCGATCCTGCAGGTTGCGGCCGAACTTGCGGTGCAGGGCTGCCTCCGAGAGATAGGTGATATGGGCGGCCATGCGCGCCACGGCGAGCCCCTTGGCGGGGTTTGTGCCGTGCGCGAGATAGGCGCCCTGCTTCCACTCGGAGTCGGCAATGATGGCCTGACGCCCGACCTCGTGAAAGGCGATGTTCTGGGCGGAATGGCGGGCCGCCGTCGCAATCGGGATCGCGGAGAAAACGCGCTCGGGATAGGCGACTGCCCATTGCAGCACCTGCATGCCGCCCATGGAGCCGCCGATCACGCAGAAAAGGTCGTCAATGCCGAGCTTGTCGATCAGCATGGCCTGAGCGCGCACCATGTCGCCGATGGTGATGACGGGGAAATCCAGGCCGTAGGGCCGGCCCGTCGCGGGATTTGTGTCGCGGGGGCCTGTCGTGCCCATGCAGCCGCCGATCACATTCTGGCAGATGACAAAAAAACGGTTGGTGTCGATGGGCTTGCCGGGGCCGATCATGGTGGTCCACCAGCCGGGCTTGCCGGTCAGGGGCTGCGTACTGGCGGCATATTGGTCGCCGGTCAGGGCGTGGCAGATCAGCACCGCATTGGACCGGGCGGCGTTCAGCTCGCCATAGGTCTCATAGGCAATGGTAAAGGGGCTGAGACTAACCCCGGAATCAAGCGCAAGCGGTTCGTCCGGGCCGAAAGTGTGGGATGCGCGCCGCACCCGAATTCCGCCTTCCTCGAACTCTGTGCTTTGCGGGCCGCCGCCCCCTTGCGGGTGCGAGGCCTTCTCGATCGTGTTCATGGCGCCTCTGGGCTGATTTGGCGGGCAGGGGCATCCCGATTGGCCCTTGCAGACCCTGCCAAACAGGCTGCATAGCTAGGGATGACACCCCTGAAATGTCAATGTTTTCTTTGATTTTAATGGGTTGCCCCCGTATGAATACCGCTCCGCGAGAACCGGGCAGAAAAGCCTCGTCCGGGGGCGGAGATTCCCGGCTGGGGAGTGTCATGACGACTGAAACGATCACGCCCGAACAGGCTCTCGCCGATATCCGCAAAGAGATCGACGCGATTGACGATGCGCTGCAGGATTTGCTGCTGAAGCGGACCGAGCTTGTGGCGGGTGTTGCGGCGGCAAAGGCGCGCGAGGCCAGTGCGGCGGGGGAGCGCAGCTTTGTGGCTTTCCGCCCCGCCCGCGAGGCACAGGTGCTGCGCCGGCTGGCCGCGCGGCATCAGGGCCGCCTGCCGCTCAGGGTGCTGGTTCGCATCTGGCGCGAGATCATGGTGGCGATGACCCGGATTCAGGGGCCGTTCCGGGTGGATGTGTCGGGCGGCAGGGGGATGGATGCTATCCGCTTCTGGGACCTTGCCCGCAATTATTACGGCTCCACCACACCGATGGAACTGCATGAGGAGCCGCGCGAGGTAGTGCGCCGGGTCGGCAGCGACCGCGCGGCCATCGGCATTCTGCCCGAACCGACGGCGGGGAACTGGTGGATGGCGCTCGCCTCCGGCAGCACGGGCAATGTGCGCATCGTGGCGCGACTGCCCTTCGTGGAGGTCGAGAAAGAGGATGGCAGCCTGCGCGCGCTCGTTCTCGGTCATAGTGAATTTGAAAAAACGGGCGATGACACTTCCCTCATCGCCCTTTCTGTTTCCGAAAGCCTGAGCGATGCGCGCGTGAGCTCGCTTCTGCGCGCGGCAGGGCTTGAGGGGCGACGCATTGCGAGCGCGCGGTTTGATAGTGGCGCAGGCGCCCATGTCTATCTGATGGAGGTACCGCATCATCTTGCAGAAGATGATGAGCGGCTCGCGGCTCTTGCCGTCGCACCTGTTGCCGAAGTGCGCCTTCTTGGCGGCTATGCCAATCCGCTCCGCCTTCAGCGGGACGGTGAGTGAGACACGACATGACGAAATCAGGAATGAGGCCCGAGCCGCAGCCCGGCATTCTCGACATTGAAGCCTATGTTGGCGGTCGCGCGAGCGCGGAAGGGGCGGGCAAGGTTTACAAGCTTTCGGCAAATGAAACGCCGCTCGGCCCGAGCCCGAAGGCGCGCGAAGCATTTCTGTCGGCAGCCGACAGCCTCGCGCTTTACCCGGATGGCGGCTCTGACGAACTGCGCAATGCCATTTCAAAGCGCTACGGGCTTGCGGCAGACAGGATCGTCTGCGGCGCGGGGTCGGACGAGTTGCTGCATCTTCTCGCACAATCCTATCTCGGCGAAGGCGATGAGGCGATTTCGACCGAGCATGGCTTTCTCGTCTATCCGATCGTCACGAAAGCAGCCGGTGCGACTTCCGTTGTCGTGAAGGAAAAGAACCTTCGCACGGATGTGGATGCCATTCTTGCGGCGGTGACGGAAAAGACAAAGATCGTCTTCATTGCCAATCCGAACAATCCGACGGGAAGCTATATTCCCGCCGATGAGGTGCGCCGTCTCCATGCCGGGTTGCGGCCTGATATTCTGCTCGTGCTTGATGCGGCCTACAGCGAATATGTGAGCCGCAACGATTATGAAGCGGGGATCGAGCTTGTTGCGACATCAGAAAATGTCGTGATGACGCGCACCTTCTCCAAGATTTACGGCCTTGCGGCGCTTCGTCTTGGTTGGATGTATGCGCCCCAGCATATTTGCGATGTGATCAACCGCATTCGCGGGCCGTTCAATGTGTCGATCCCGGCCATGCGCGCAGGCGTTGCTGCCATTCTTGATACGGAACATGTGGAAAAGGCGCGCGCGCATAATGACAAATGGCTTGCCTGGCTTACCGAAGAAATCGGCAAGCTCGGGCTTGAGGTTGCCTCGAGCGTTGCGAATTTCATGCTGATCCGCTTTCCCGAAGAGCCGGGCAAGACGGCGCGTGACGCGGATGCGTTTCTAATGAAACGGGGGCTTATTTTGCGGGCTGTCGGCAGCTACGGGCTGCCGGATTGCTTGCGCCTCACGGTTGGTTCTGAAGAAGCGAACCGGCTTGTCGTGGCGGCGCTTGCAGAGTTTCTGGGCAAGAAGGTATCCGGGTCATGAGCGGTGACGGGTTCCACTTCGAGCGCGTAGCGCTGATCGGGCTTGGCCTGATCGGCGGGTCGCTCGGCCATGCAATGAAGCGTGGCGGCCTTGCGCGTCACATCGCGGGCTATGCGCGCTCGGCCGAAACGCGGGCACGCGCTCTCGAGATCGGTTTCGTGGACAGTGTGCATGAAACCGCGGCAGAGACGGTGAAGGATGCCGACCTCGTTATCGTCTGTACGCCGGTGGGCGCGCTTGGCGCTGTTGCTGCCGAAATCGAACCGCACCTCAAGAAAGGCGCGATCCTGACGGATGTAGGTTCGGTGAAGCTCGCCGTTATTCGCGATATGGGACCGCATGTGCCTGAAGGGGTGCATTTCATTCCGGGCCACCCGATTGCAGGCACGGAAGAATCAGGTCCGGATGCCGGTTTCGCGGAACTCTTTGATGGCCGCTGGTGCATTCTGACGCCCATCCCCGGCACGGACCCGGCAGCGATTGAAAAACTCAGCGCATTCTGGACCGCATGCGGTTCCAAGGTCGATGTGATGGAGCCGAAGCATCACGATCTCGTCCTCGCTATTGTGAGCCATCTACCGCATATCATCGCCTTCAACATTGTCGGCACGGCAAGCGATCTTGAAACGGTCACGCAGTCGGAAGTCATCAAATATTCGGCCTCCGGCTTTCGCGATTTCACCCGCCTTGCGGCATCGGACCCCACCATGTGGCGCGATGTGTGTCTCAATAACAAGGAGCCGATTCTCGAAATGCTTGCGCGTTTCTCGGAGGATCTGACCGCGCTGCAACGCGCGATCCGCTGGGGCGATGGTGACAAGCTGTTTGATCTTTTCACCCGCACCCGCGCGATCCGCCGCTCCATCATCGATGCCGGTCAGGATACGGCGGCGCCGAACTTCGGCCGCACACCCAAGAAGTGACGCGGGCGCGATCAGTAGATCGGGCGAAGCTCTGCGACGGCAAGCGGGCCGAGAAAGAGGCGTCCCTCGCGGAAGATGATCGGAAGCTGAACCTCGTTTGAGCGGCGTCCCTGAAACTGGGAGATGAGAACGAGGCCTGCAAGTGCGATGCGCGCTTCTTCTTCCTTCACCACGCCTTCACGCACCATTGTCTCGACCAGCTTTTCGAAATCGCTGACCCGTGCATCGAGCCGCCCTGCGAGCCTGTTGCGTGCATCGAGCGAGAGTTCACCGCTCGCCGTGAGATCAAGCGGACCCCATTTCACGATGAGATCGGAAATGGCGAGCGTGCCGCCTGCGGCCTGCCAGGCGCGCAGCAGTTCGACAATGCTTGCATGGCGCGTCTCCGGCAGATTGCGCAGCCTTGTCTGCGCCATCAGCAATTCGATATTGCCGCCGAGAACAGGCAGGGGCACGGTGCGCTCCACCACCACATTCTCTGCCTGAACCGCCATGTCGTAGCTCGCGGGGATCAGTTCTTCGATGTCGTTCAGCGAGGGACGGGCATGAAGCTGGAGGCGCCTTGCGGTGAGCGTTTCCGTCATGCCGCTTTCGCCGAGAAAGTGCTGCGCTTCCACGCCTTCCACGTCGATGGCGAGGCGGCCAAAAGGCATGTCCTTCAGATCGACATAGGAAGCGCGTGCCTGTTGGGTGCGGGTTTGCAACTCGTTCCGGGCGCGTGAATTTGTCCTCAGGTCGCGATAGGTGAAGCGGTTTTCATCGCCGAGTGTCAGCACCGCATGCCGCAGATTATAGGGAAGGAGAGAAATGGAGGCGCGGCTGCCTTCCCAGCTCCATTCTTCCGGTGCATCGGGGGCGCTTGCCGAGGGGCGGCGGAAATCTGCCTCGAAGCGATAGGGATAGCCGCGCATGGCAAAGCTTTCCCAGCCAGTGACGAGACCTTGCTCTCCGGCCGCCTGAAACTGCTCGACCCGCGCGCGGATCTCGCCTGCCGCATAGAACCAATAAGCCGTGTAGAGCGCCACGAGCACGGCAAGCGCAAGGCCCAGCCAGACAATGCCCCTGCCTGTTCCGTTCTTCGGCGCGTTCATCGGTTCCGTCATGTGTCCCCGGTCAGCTTGCGGTGGAGATGGCTTTGGGCAATTCTGCGCGAAATCAGCCGCTGGTCCATAGAGTGCTTGCGGCAAGGAAGACGACAGAATGCCGGATTTATGGGTTTTTGGATATGGCTCGCTGATGTGGCGGCCGGGCTTCGAGCATGAAGAGCGCCGACCGGCACTGCTGCGGGGCTATCACCGCTCTTTCTGCGTCTATAGCCATGTGCATCGCGGGACACCGGAAAAACCGGGCCTTGTGTTCGGGCTTGATGTTGGCGGCTCATGCCGGGGTGTTGCCTTTCGCGTGGCGGCGTCGCGCGCGGAGGAGACGCGGCGCTATTTGCAGGCGCGCGAGCAGGTGACGCTGGTTTACCGCGAGGCGGTGAAAGAGGTGGAGCTGGTTGATGAAGGCAAGCGCGTCGAGGCGCTGTGCTTCATCGTGGACCGCAAGCACGGGCAGTATGCAGGCCGGCTCGATTTCGAGGCGCAGGTGCGGCTTATTGCCGAAGGTGAGGGGAGTTCCGGCAAGAACCCGGAATATCTGGAAAGCACGCTCCGCCATCTTGAGGAAGCGGGCATGCGGGATGACGGGCTCAGCCGCCTTTGGCGCGCCGTAGAGCAGCGGCTGCGTCAATCTCCGGCGTCTCCGTAAAGCGGGCGAGTTCGGCAAGGGCGCGCCCGATGCTGCGTTCACATGCTTTGGTGAGTTTCACCTTCGGCTCCAGCCAGAGACCTTTCACTTCAAGACGGCCTTCGGCGCGATGCGCCTTGATGTCGGCGCGGCCGATAAAGCGGTCACCTTCCAGAAGCGGCAAAACGTAATAGCCATATTGGCGCTTCTTCTCCGGCACGAAAATCTCGATGCGGTAGTCGAAGCCGAAAAGCCGCATGGTGCGCTTGCGGTCGCGGATGGCGGGATCGAAGGGAGAGAGGAAGCGCATGGTTTGCGGCGCGGCGTGAGCGGCGGCGAGCCGCGCTTCAATATCTGCCGGTGCGAGCGCGCTTTTCCATGAGCCATCTGCGCCTTCGACCATCACCTCCACCGCCTCGCCGCGCTTCAGCGCGGTTGCGGCCCATGCTTTCGCGCGGGCGATCGGCACGAGTTGCCAGAAGGCGGCGATCTCCTGCGGCGTGGCGAGGCCAAGGCGGGAGAGGGCTTCGCGACAGGCCCAGTTTTCCGAGGCGGCAAGACTCGGGCGGACGGTGCGATGTTCCTCCGGTATCACGCGCTCGGTCAGGTCATAGACCTTTTCAAAACCTTCGCGCCTCGCGATGGCGACTTCGCCCATGCGCCACAGCGCTTCAAGCGCTGTCTTGGATGGACCCCAGCCCCACCATCCGCCTTTCGGCCCCTTGTCCTCGAAGTCGCGCGCCATCAGCGCTCCCTCGCGCCGCAATCTCGCACGGACATTGCGCAGGACTTTTTCGCCATCCGGGCCGAAGCGTTCGCGCCAATGCGAGTGCGTGTCGATGCGTGCCTTTGCCGTGCGAAAGCGATGACGCCAATGGGGATAGAACTCGACCGGGATCAGCGAGGCGTCATGCGTCCAGTGTTCGAAGAGCGACACATGATCGTGGTGAAGCGTTGCAAGATGCGCCCGCTGATAGGAAGGTGCGCGCGAAAAGAGGATCATGTGATGGGCGCGCTCGACTGCATTCACGGAGTCAAGCTGTACAAAGCCGAGACGCCGGACAAGCGAGAGCGTGGCGGCTTCGTCATGTGGGTCCGGTGCGGGTGTGGTCAGCGCATGATGGTCCAGGAAAAGACGGCGCGCATCCTCATTGCGAATCTCAGGCTTCGTCATGGACGCGGTTCATACACATATTCGAGTTTCAACCCGTCCGGGTCTGCAAACATCACCGCGTAATAGCCTTCGCCATATTCGGGATAGTCTGCAGGCGGATCGAGCACCGTCGCGCCGATACGGACAAGCAGATCGTGGAGACGGTCCACATCCTCGCGGCTTTCCGCCTGCCATGCGAGATGGTGAAGGCCCGGCGAGTAGCGATCATGGTCGCGGGTAGCGTTCGGCCCGCGCGCGCGGAAGATGCCGATGGTAGGCAGCCTGTCGCGCGAGGTGGCGTGTTCCCAGTCGATGCCGTTTTCGTCTTCCGACCAGCGGCGATAGCCCATGAAGCCCAGCACCGCATCATAGAAGGGGGCCGAGGCCTGAGGGTCGCGCACGGTCAGGTCGAGATGGTGGATGAAGCCCCGCATGGCTGTCCGTTTTTCAGCTTTTGCCTTCCTTCAGCAAAGCTTCTTTTTCGCGCCCGAGCCAGAGAAATCCACCCATCAAATGATTGGCGAGGCCTTCAATTATTTCGGCGGCCATCGGCGGCACACCTGCATGGCCAAATTCGCCGAGCGCATTCCAGACCCTGTGTTCGGCCCGGGCAAAGCCCCTGAGCAACATGCCTTCCTCGTCGCCCGCAATTACGGCCTGCGCGCGCAGGGTGATTTCCTTCAGCCATTCAAGGTCTTCGTCGGGCGTGCCGGGAAGCACATCCTCCCGCTTCAGCTCTTCAGCAATGCGCTTGCCGATATCGCGATAGGCAAGTGCACGCGCCGCGGCGAAACTCGACCAGCGATCATGCGTCACGCTTGCTGCCGTATGGTAATAGCGGCTGGCGGACTGGCAGGCGATGCCAAGCTCCTTCAGCGCGGCTTCAGATTGTGTCAGCAGAAGCTGGCTCATTTCTCTCCCTCCTTCGCAACGATCACGCGAAGCGCGCGGCGGCGCACTTGAAAGCGCACCGGCGTTTCCGTGATCTCTTCTCCATCGGCAAAGACATGACGGACAGGCACTGTGGTGATGGAAATATTGGCACCTTCCTCGCACAGCACTTCCGGCGCGAGGTCTGTGCGGCCAAAGCGCAGAAAGGGTAGCAGCGCCGCCATGCCGAAAAGCGAGCGCGGCACCACGGCATGCAGGTGAAGCCGCCCGTCTGTCAGCGTGGCATCGGTATGAACCGTCATGCCGCCGCCATAATAGCGGCCATTGCCGACAAGAAGCTGGATGCAGCGCATGCTGCGGCGCTTGCCTTCGCCTTCAATGGTTGCGCGGAAGGAGTGCGATTTCGAATGGGCTTCAATGGCGCTCAGCGCATAGCTCATGATGCCCCATCTGCCCTTGCGCTCTTCCGTCTGCAACCGGCTGATCGTGTTCGTCATGCCGATGCTTGCGGCATTGAGAAAGGGAATGCTGTTTGCGTAACCGACATCGGCTTCGATGATCTGGCCTTCCGTCAGAAGTCCGGCAAGAGCTACAGGATCGCGCGGCATGTTCAGCGAGCGGGCGAAATCATTGGCGGTTCCCGCAGGCAGCACGAGAAGCGGTAATTGCCGCTCCACCAGACAGGCAATGAGCGGGCTCAGCGTGCCGTCACCGCCTGCAACGGCAACGGCGTCGATGCCGTGCATTTCCTGAAGCAGCGCGCAGCACGCTTCTGCATCCTCCGGTCTTTCATGGCGGATGGTTATGCCCGCATCCTGCGCTGCGGCGATGAAACTTTCCGCATCCCAGTCTTTTCCGCCGCCGCTGTTCGGATTTTCGATGAGCAGCGAATGCCTGATCCGTAAGGCTGCGGCGGGTGCGGCTTCTGTGCCGGATGGCGGGACCATTATTGACATGACGGCACATCTAGCGCCGCAACACGTCAAAAAAAGGGCTCTGTGTGATTCAGCTACACTTGGAATAGCCGCAGGAGGTGCATGACTCGCAGCCTTCCTGCCGGATCATGCCGCGTTCGCCACAGCGCGGGCAGCCCTTGAGGGATTTGCCGGCGGCAGCTTCATGGGGCGGCGGCGGATCGCCTGCCACAGCGCGCAATGCTTCTGTGACGGGGCGATTATCCTTGCCGGTGATGAAGCCCGTATCGATCATGTGCTGCTCGATCACCTCGCCGATGGCGGCAAGAAGGCTCGGCACATAGCGGCCCTTCATCCAGGTGCCGCCGCGTGGATCGAACACGGCTTTCAGCTCTTCCACCACGAAAGTTACATCACCGCCCCGGCGGAAGACGGCGGAGATCATCCGCGTCAGCGCGACGGTCCAGGCATAGTGCTCCATGTTCTTCGAGTTGATGAAAATCTCGAAGGGGCGGCGCCTGCCATCCTGCATGATGTCATTGATGGTGATGTAGATGGCGTGGTCGCTTTCCGGCCATTGCAGCTTGTAGGTGAAGCCCGGCAGCACGGTTTCGCGTTCGAGCGGCTTCGACATATAGACGACGCCATCCTTCTCGAAGCGCTCGCTCGGTGCGGTGAGCGGTAGTGCGGATTGCGAGGGCGTGGCAGGCGTTTCATCCACGGAGAGGACGGAGCCACGCACCTCATTCGGGCGATAGGTGGTACAGCCCTTCAGCCCCTTGTCATAGGCGTCGAGATAGACGGTCTTGAAATCCTCGAAGGAAATATCGGCGGGCGTGTTGATCGTTTTCGAGATCGAACTGTCGATAAAATCCTGCACGGCCGCTTGCACGGCAATATGCTCGGCGGGCGTCAGCTCCTGCGCATTGACGAAATAATCCGGCAGCGCCGTTTCCGCGCCGAACATCTCGTGAAAGCGATCCACGGCAAAGTCGCTCACCTTTTCCTCGCGGCGCGTGCCATCAGGCAGCAGCACCTTGCGCGTATAGGAATAGGCAAAGACAGGTTCGATGCCGGAGGAAACATTACCCGCAAAAAGCGAGATCGTGCCTGTCGGCGCAATGGAGGTGAGAAGCGCATTGCGGATGCCGTGTTCGGCAATCGCTTCGCGAATATCGCGGTCCATCGCAGAGACGGTTTCGCCTGCAAGATAGGCATCCGCCACGAAGAGCGGGAACGGCCCTTTCTCCCTGGCAAGATCAACGGAGGCCAGATAGGCCGCGCGGGAGAGCGTGCGCATCCATTTGCGGATCAGTTCAATCGAGGCCGGTGAGCCATAGCGCGTGCGGCACATGATGAGCGCATCGGCAAGGCCCGTCACGCCAAGGCCGATGCGGCGCTTGGCATGGGCTTCATGGCGCTGGGCCGGCAGCGGGAAGCGCGACACGTCAATCGTGTTGTCCATCGCGCGCACGGCAGTGCGCACAAGCGTGTCGAGTTCTTTCTCGTCAATATGCGCGGCTTCGGTGAAGGGCTCCTTCACCAGCGCGGCAAGGTTCACGGACCCGAGAAGACATGCGCCATAGGGCGGCAGGGGCTGCTCGCCGCACGGGTTCGTCGCGTGGATTGTTTCGGCGTAATAGAGATTATTCCGCTTGTTGATGCGGTCGATGAAGATGACGCCCGGCTCGGCATAGTCATAGGTCGCCTGCATGATGCGATCCCAGAGCGCGCGAGCCTTCAGCGTCCTGTAAACGGTGCCGTTGAAGGTGAGATCCCAGTCGGCATCCTTCTTCACAGCTTCCATGAAGGGATCGGTCACAAGCACCGAAAGGTTGAACATGGTGAGGCGGCCGACCTCACGCTTCGCCTCGATAAAGGCTTCGATGTCGGGATGGTCGCAGCGCATGGTCGCCATCATGGCGCCACGGCGCGAGCCTGCAGACATGATGGTGCGGCACATCGCATCCCACACATCCATGAAGGAGAGCGGGCCGGAGGCATCCGCGCCCACGCCCTTTACCGGTGCGCCTTTCGGGCGAAGCGTCGAGAAGTCATAGCCGATGCCGCCACCCTGCTGCATGGTGAGGGCGGCTTCCTTCAGATTCTCGAAAATGCCTTCCATCGTGTCGGGGATTTCGCCCATCACGAAGCAGTTGAAGAGCGTGACATCGCGCCCCGTGCCTGCGCCTGCGATGATGCGGCCCGCAGGCAGGAAGCGATAGCCGTCCATCGCTTCGCGGAAGCGCGCGGCCCAGTGCGCACGGTCTTCCGGCTTTTCGGCTTCGGCGAGTGCCGTTGCGATGCGGGTCCATGTATCCGCGACCGTGCGGTCAAGCGGCGTCCCGTCCTCCGCATGGAGGCGGTATTTCATGTCCCAGATCTGTTCGGCAATCGGATGCATTTCGTCTCTTTCAGGTCAGCTCTCGGCAAGGACCGGCAGTCTAGCATGTGGGGCGAGGCCGGTGATTTTCTATTTCACACACATTCGCCGGGCATAATGCTCCACAGGGCTGCATGCTCAAGCTGCTGAACCTTCGATGTAATCAGTCTTGTCCCCGCTTTCCACAGGCTGTGGTCAGCTTCTGTCCCCAGCCTTCGCTTCGGCGATGAGCCGGTCTGTCGCGGCCTCGATGCGGGTTTCAAGCGTTTCCATGAAGCTCTTGCGGTCAAGCCCCGGCGGGATCGGCTCCAGAAACTCCAGAACGATGGTGCCGGGCTTACGGGAAAAGCCGCGCCGCGCCCAGAAGAGGCCGGAATTGACGGCGGCAGGCACACATGCCACGCCAAGATGACGGTAAAGGGCGGCAACGCCCGGCTTGTAGGGGAGCTTTGCGCCTGCAGCGGAGCGGGTTCCTTCAGGGAAGATCACGATCGGGCGGCCTTCGGCAATCGCCGCCTTGCCCTGAGCGATCAGGCGGCGGATCGCGCTCGACCCTGAATCGCGGTCAATCGCGATCATGCGGGCTTTCTGCGCATACCAGCCATAAAAAGGAATCCAGAGAAGCTCGCGTTTCAGCACCATGGCCGGGTGGTTGAGGATCGCCGTCATCACCACCGTGTCCCACATGGACTGGTGCTTGCTTGCGACAAGAACCGGCCCTTCCGGCAGTTTGCCCCTGATTTCATAGTCGGTACCCGCAATCACCCGTAGCAGCCACAGCGTTGCATGGGACCAGAAGGCCATGGCCTTCACGGTCAGGCGGGTCGGCAGCAAAAAGAGCGGGGTCGCGGCGATCACGATCACGACCGACATCAGATAGAAAGACAGGTTGAAGGCAGCGGAGCGTAGCAAGATCACTTTGTCGTGTTCCTTTGGGCAGCGTTCCTTCGGGCAGTATGTCTGCGCGGGGAGATCATATCTGCATCTGCGCGCGCACATGGGCGAGCGTCAGCAGATATTTCGTATATTCCGAAATGAGAAGTCGCGTCGTCCCCGGATAGGACCACCAGCCATCGAGATGCAGCGTGTCCTGAAAAACGGGATAAGGCCGGATTTCCACATCAGGCATGGCGCGCGCAAGCTCCAGCGAGGCGCGGGGCAGGTGATAGGTGCTCGTCACGAGAATGATCGAGCGATAATTCCGCTTCTTCACCCATTCAGCGGTTTCGGCGGCATTGCCGATGGTGTTTTCCGCCTGACGGCCGATATCGATGCAGCAATCGAATTTCGGTGCCGCGCCCGGCACGATTTGCTTGAGGGATGCAGCCGTTACATCGCGGTGGACGCCGGTGATGAGAAGCCGGGAGCCCTTGTCCTGCTCAAGCAGCCGGTAGGCGGCGCTGATGCGGTCCGGTCCGCCTGTCAGCACCACAATGCCATCGGCAGCCGGCACCTCGGCTGGCGGTGTGCGATCAAGCGTTGCGGCGAAGATGAAGAAGCCTGCGACGTAGAGAACCACGCACAGGGCCGCAAGCCCGGTAACGGCACGGGCGATGCGCTGCCCTATTCCCTGCTGCAGCCTTGTCGTCGCCGCCATTACCGTCCCAGTCCCCTTGCCGCCCCGGGGCTCTGCCCCGACCCTTGCCGCATGATAGGAGGGGCGCTGGCCAAGTCAAAGCACCTCAGAGAAGGCGCTCCAGCGTGTTGAGAACGGTGAGCCGGGCCGTTGTGAGGGTGACAAGCGCTGCCGCAACGGGAATCGCCAGCAAGGCGGGGTAGTGTTCAGGCGCGAGGCCCGATGCTGCAACGAGAAACATATCGCCCGTGCCGCCTGCAAAGCCGAGGGCGAGAAAGGCGAGCGCGCCTGCCGCCGCCCCGATAAAGCCGCCGCGAAGTCCGAGATGCAGGAAATGGCGCTGCACTTCCGAAGCGATGAAACCATCCTTCGCGCCGATGAGGTGAAGCACCTCCACCACTTCGCGATTGGCCGAAAGACCGGCCCGCGTTGCGAAGACGACAATGGCGATGGTCGTCCCCGCCACTACGGCAAGGATGCCATAGGCAAGCCAGCTTGCCGAACGCGCCGCACTCAGCAATTCACTTCGCCACTGGCGATGCGTGTCGAGAGAGGCGCCCGGGGCTGCTGCCGCGATGTCGATGGCGAGAGCTGAAAGGTCGGGCGGGCTTTCCCGGTCGATGCGAATGTCGATGAGGCGGGGAAGCGGCAGATCGTCCGTCACCAGCCCCTTGCCGAGCCAGGGCTCGAGAAGGGCAATGGTTTCTCCCGTTCCGAGCGGTGTTGCGGTGAGGATACCCGGCACATTGGCGAGCACGCTCATCACGGCATCGACCTGTTCTTCCGGCTCCATGTCGCGCGAGGGGCGAAGTTCCACGGTGAGCGCGCCCGAAATATCGGCGCTCCATTCCCGCGTCTTGTCGCTGACGGAAAGGGCGGCACCAAGCGCAAGGCTTGCGAGGAAGCACATGGCCGCAACGACGAGAAGAAGCGGCAGGCCGGTTGATCCCGCAGCGGGCATGATGCTGCGCGTCTCGACCAGAAGCGCTGTCAGCGATGCGCCGATGCCCGGCTTTTCCTCCTCAGGAGAAAGCGCATCAAAGCGGGGAGGTTGGCGATGCGGATCAGCCACGGATCGTCAGCCCTCCATTGCGCAGTACGAGTTCGGGCGCGCCTGCGGCTTCCACCAGCGCGCGGTCATGTGTGGCGATCAGCACGGAAGTGCCGAGACGGTTCAACTCGATGAAAAGACGGAGCAGGCGCTGGCCCATTTCGGGGTCCACATTGCCTGTCGGTTCGTCGGCAAGCAGCAGGTCGGGCTGGGCCACAACGGCACGCGCAATGGCGGCGCGCTGCTTCTCGCCACCTGAAAGCGTGGGCGGGCGCGCATTCATCCTGTCGCCAAGGCCGACCCAGGCGAGAAGCTCTTCCACATCGCTGCGATAGCTTTCCTCGCGGCGGCCCTGAATTTTCAGCGGCAAGGCGATATTCTCATAGGTCGTCAGGTGATCGAGCATCCTGAATTCCTGAAACACGACGCCGATCCGCCGTCGTATGGCGGGCAGTTCCGAGCGCGGAAGCGTTGCCACATCCTCACCGAACATGGTGATGAGGCCGCGCGAGGGGCGGTTTGCGAGGAACATGAGTTTCAGGAGCGAGGTCTTGCCCGCGCCGGACGGGCCGGTGAGAAAATGGAACGAGCCCGGCGCGAGGTGGAAACTCACATCGCGCAGGACCTCCGGTCCCATCCCGTAGCGCATACCTACATTCTCAAACCGAATCATGCTGCGAACCTATCACGGACGCGCGGCTGGCTGCGATGGTGGTGCGCAGACAAAGCGCAGATTTCCGCCAGATTTTGTCCCGTACTGTGCCAGTTTTAACGCGGCTTTAACCATGGGCGGTCTTTCAATAGGCTCAGGCACGGCCCGAGTTTCCGGGCTTCCCATCGCTGTGAACCGCCGGGCTCTTTTCTGGATGATTATCGTCTGCCCTTCCTGCTCATCGCGCTATCCCGTGAATGCGGCTTCCTTCGAGCCGTCCGGGCGGAAGGTGCGTTGCGCCAAATGCGGGCATAGCTGGCATCAGCAGCCGGAATCGGCGCCGGCAAAGCCCACGGCAGAAGAACTGGTGCCTGCGGCAACCGGCCAGAAAAAGATGTTTGGCGAGAAGGGAAAATCCGCATCTGAGAGTGCCGCGCCGAAAAATGCGCCAAAGTCCGAAGCCAAATCGGATGAAGCGGATGATGTGGTCTTTGCAGAAGCGCCGCCGCCCCCAGCAGGCACGATCGATATCGGCAATCGCTTCCGTGCGGAGGTGAAGCGCGAGGCATCGCTTCGCCGCAGCCGTGTTGCCATTGCGGCGGGATGGGTGCTGCTTGCCGCTTTCGTCGCGGGCACGCTTGGCGCGGGTTATGTCTATCGCCATGAGATCGCGGCCTTCTGGCCTGCCACGACCAAGGTCTATGCGGCGGTGGGCGAAGAGATCAATCTGCGCGGGCTTGAGTTTCGCAATGTTTCCTATGAGCGGCAGACCGAAGAAGGGTTGCCGGTTCTCGCCATTGCAGGCGAGGTGGTGAACATCACCGGCGAGGAGGTGGTGTTGCCGAGGCTGCGCGTCGGCCTGCGCGACGAACATCAGAACGAGCTTTATCACTGGACCTTTGCGCTGGAAGAAAAGACGTTGCAGCCGCAGGGCTCCGTTTCCTTTATCACGCGGCTTTCAAGCCCGCCGCCTGAATCGCGTGACATCGAAATCCGCTTTGCGGAAAAGATGGACATGGCGGCTGCCATGTCGTCCGGCGAGGAATAGCGTGACGGAGTCTGCGCCGCAGGGCATGCGGCTCTCCGTTCTCTTTTCTGCAGAAGAGATTGCTGCCCGCATCCGCGCATTGGCGGGCGAGATTGCGGCAACGAGCGAGCGTGATCTTCTGGTAGTGCCCATCCTCACCGGCAGTTTCATCTTCGCGGCTGACCTCTTGCGGGCGCTGCATGAAACGGGGCTTGCGCCCGAAATGGATTTCATCAGCTTGTCGAGCTATGGCACGGGGCAGAAGTCGAGCGGCGAGGTGCAGATTCTCCATGATACGGAGCTGCGCATCGAAGGCCGCGATGTGCTGCTGATTGACGATATTCTGGAATCGGGCCGCACTCTCGCAAGAGCGAAAGACATGATGATGGCGCGTGGCGCTGCGCGTGTGCGGAGCTGCGTGCTCCTCGACAAGCCGGGCAAGCTCGCCGTGAAAATCAAGGCGGACTTCACCGGCTTTGCCTGTCCCGACCGTTTCGTTGTCGGTTATGGGCTGGATGATGCCCATGCCTGGCGTCAGCTTCCCTTTGTCGGCTATCTGGAGAACTGAACCTCATGGCGCGCATTCTGATTGCGGAAGATGAGCCGGACGTTCTCACCTTTGTTTCGCGCGCGCTGCGCGGGGCAGGGCATGAAGCAGATGGCGCAGGCGATGGCAGCGATGCGCTGGCAGCCCTTTCCCGCGCGCGGGAGGTGGGGCGGCCCTACGATCTGTTGCTGACCGATATTCTGATGCCGGTGATGGATGGCGTGACGCTGGCGCTGCTGGCCGCGCGGGATGCGCCGGAACTGCGGATCGTGCTGATGACGGGTTATTCAGATCAGCGCGAACGCGCGCATGGGCTTGAAGCGATCATCCATGACATTCTGCTGAAACCCTTCACGCTGGATGAGCTTGTCATGCGCGTGCAGGCCGTGCTTGACGGCGAGACGGGCTAGAAGCGCCGGAGCAGTCTTTCGAGATAGTCGAGTTCAAGCTGCGGGCGGCCGAGGTCGCGCGCGCGCTCTCGCAATTCTTCGAGTATCTGACGTGCGCGCTGCATGTCCATCTGGTCGGGGATCGAAACATCATCACCCTGCGCCGAGCCGGATTCAGAAAGCGGCCGGCCAAACGGATCGGTCTGCCCGCGTCCCTGTGCGCCGCTGCGGCCTGCGCGACCTTCCATCAGCTTGTCGGCAAGTGCCTGGGCGCCTTGCTGCATGCGTTCGATGGCCTGCCCCTGTGCGCCTGCGGCCCGGTCTGCGCGTCCGGCCCCCAGCCGCTCCGTTGCAGCTCCCATCGCATCTTCTGCCTCGCCGAGCGCACCCGGTGTTTCAGCCCCTGCCTCTTCAAGCTCGCGCATGATTTTCGAAAGCTCTTCGCGCAGGGCTTCCTGCTTTGCGCCAAGCTCGCCAAGATCGGGATGCGCGTTGCCGGGCTGCGGCAGGCCGGGCGGCACTTCGCCAGCGCGCCGCTCCATCTCCTGCAATTTGCGGAAGGTGCGGTCCATCAGCTCCTGCTGCTTTGCGATGAGATCGCCCATCTGCTCGACAGCGTTTGACATGGCCTGTTCGCCGGGGGTGAGCCCTGCGTTCTCGCTCGGAAGCTGGAGGTTTTCGAGAATGTTCTGCAGCCGCTCAAGCATGGCGCGGGCCTGATCGCGCGCGCCGCTTTGCGCGAGTTCGCTGATCGCGTCCAGCATCGCCTGCAATTCATCGCGGTCGATGGTCTGCATATCGCTGCCAAAATCGCCGGAGAGTTGCGGATTGCTCGTCTGCGCCTTCTCGCTCATCGCTTCCATGTAGCGGTTGAAGGCATCGCGCAATTCCTGCATCAGCCGCGCAATTTCTTCATCACCTGCCCCTTGCGAAAGCGCTTCGGCTAGCCGTTCGCGCGCCTCGCGCAGATCGCGTTCGGCAAGCGAGAGGTCGCCATCCTCGATGCGCAGCGCGACCGACCAGAGAAGATCGTAGATGCCGGTGAGGTCCGTATCGCGCGTCGCTTCCGAGAGCCGCCAATAGGCCGCGCGCAGCGCGAGATAGACCACCTTGTCTTCGATATAGCGTTCGGCATCCTGCGTGAAATTGTCGATGAAGCGCGCAACGCTCGCGCTGGAGCGCGGATCAAGCGCAAGACGGCGGCGCTGCTCGACAATGGCGCGGGCAAGCGGCTTGGTGAATTCGCGCTCCGGCAGCACAAGTGACAGAGGCTCGGACATGCCTTCCTGTTCGATGTCGTCTTTCGCAACAAGCGTGATCGTCACCGGCAAGCCGGCCCAGGGATGCGCGGTGAGTTCGGCGTAGGTTTCACCCTCTGCCTCGCGCGGGCGATGCGCAGGCAGGGTGAGCGGAACATCGGGCGCCGTGACGCGAGGCTGCGGGACGACGCTATTTTCTTCGGTCGCTTCAACGCCGCTTCGATCAAGCGCAATGCGGGCTTCCGCCGAGGCGACACCGAAATCATCCGCCACGCGGTAGGAAAGACGCAGCGCGCCCGAAGCGGACTGGGCGACCGGGGCCGTGACTTCGATGGAGGGCGGCGCATCGGGCGTCACATCGAAGCGCCACATGCGGATCATGCGCCCGCCTTCAGTGAGCGCCACATCGCCGCTTTCCATGAGCTTTGCGTCAATCGCGTGATTGCCTTCGCTGATCGTGCGCAGTTCTTCCGGGCGCTCGCGTTCGCCATCCCGGCGGTCAAGCACGGGCGCGTTCTTGAGACCATGCACGCGGATCGCGAGGATGCTGCCTGCCGGGACGGTCAGCGTTTCGGCGGAAGCGGGCCTGTCATCTGCCTGTTTCAGATAGACAGGCGCCTTGCCGGTATAGGCAGGCGGTGTCACCCAGGCTTCGATATTGGCGGCGCGTGCGCCCGACGCGCCGGGGAAAAGCGCGTCCGTGAGGCGGTTCAGATGGCCGGGGCCGGTTCCCGCAATCGCGACGACAAGAAGCAAGGCCACAATGGCGCGGAGGGCGAAAGGATCGCGCGCGGCGAGAATGGACGGCGGCAGGCCGAGGCGGATTTTCGCCATCCGCTCGGCGATCCAGTTCCGATGAGCGATCCAGAGGCCCATATCGCCTGTGGCGGGTGCAGGCACGTCCTCATAGGCGGAAAGCGGTGAATGGGAGAGGCCGGAGGATCTTTCGAGATGGCGCAGTGCTTCCGCACGGGTCGGAAAGGCAAAGCCCCGAAAGCCACGCCAGAGCAGCCAGACGAAAGTGGCACCCGACGCCGCAAGCAGTACCCAGTGGACGCCCGGCGTGATGCGGCTGAAAAAGCCGAACAGGGCAAGCGCCACATAAAGCCCCGCAAAGGCCGTTGCGGGCCAGAGCGCGGGCATGAGGGCTTCGATGAGCAGGAGAAGGCGGGCCGCCCGCACGCGCCGCTCGACGCGCAAGGGCAGGCGCGGTGCAGTTTCCTTCTCACTCCGGTTGGATGCACCGTCGCGGATTTTTTCGTCTGGGCCGGTCAATGCCTCTCGCCCCGTAGCGCTCTGCTGCCGGCGGCGGATTTCCCGCGTCCGATCAAGCCAGCCTAATCTAGCCAGGATGGAATGATATCCTGTTTCAGCATTGCGTCATAACTGGGGCGCGGGCGAACTTCCTCGAAGCTCGCGCCCTTCACCATGACTTCCGGCACGAGGGGGCGGGTGTTGTAGGTCGAAGCCTGCACGGCCCCGTAAGCCCCCGCCGACATGATGGCGACGAGATCACCGCTTTTGAGGCGCGGCAGGATGCGGCCCTTGGCGAAGAAGTCGCCCGTCTCGCAGACGGGGCCAACCACATCATAAAGCCGGGTCTCTGCGTTTTCGCCCGCTTCCGTCACGGGCTGGATGGCGTGGAAGGCATCATAAAGCGTCGGGCGGATGAGGTCGTTCATCGCGGCATCGAGGATCAGGAAGTTGCGGTCATCGCCCGACTTCTCATAGATCACGCTGGAAACGAGAATACCGGCATTGCCCGCGATCAGGCGGCCCGGCTCGAAGGTGAGGTGGCAGCCGAGATGGCCGACCGTGCGCTTCACCATGGCGGCATATTCATCAGGATGCGGAGGAATGTCATTGTCTCCGCGATAGGGAATGCCAAGCCCGCCCCCAAGATCGATATGGGCAATCGGATGGCCTTGCGCGCGCAAGGCTTCCACCATGGACGCAACGCGGGTAAAGGCTGCCTCGAAAGGCTCAAGCGTGGTGAGCTGGCTGCCGATATGAACGTCGATCCCGTCTGCCAGAATGCCCGGCAACTCGCCCGCCCGCGCATAGACGGAAGGGGCGCGCTTCCATGAAATGCCGAACTTGTTCTCAGCCTTGCCGGTCGCAATCTTTTCATGCGTCTTTGCATCCACATCCGGGTTCACGCGGATGGCGATCCGCGCGACAAGGCCGCGCGCCGCCGCAAGGGATGAGAGAAGTTCGAGTTCGGGTTCTGACTCCACGTTGAAGCGGTCGATCCCCGTCTCAAGCGCGAAGGTGAGTTCCGCTGCCGTCTTGCCGACACCGGAAAAGACGATCTTGTCCGGCGTCACGCCAGCGGCGAGCGCGCGGCGCAATTCGCCTTCCGACACGACATCCGCGCCTGCGCCCTGGCGCGCCAGCGTTGCCACGACGCCAAGGTTCGAATTCGCCTTGACCGAATAGCAGACGCGGGCAGGCTGCCCTTTAAAGGCGTCGGCGAAGACGCGGTAATGCCGCTCAAGCGTCGCGCTTGAATAGCAATAGAAAGGCGTGCCGATTGCGGCTGCAATGTCGGGGATCGAAACATCCTCTGCATGGAGGATGCCGCCACGATACTCGAAATGATGCATCTGTCGGTCCAGGGCAGGCGCGATCCTTCAGGGAAGGCGCTCAGTATTGGTCCACGCGGCGGCGCGGAGAAATGTCTTCCAGCTCCTTGTCGAGCGGGCGGGTGTCGATGGAAGCGTCATCGCCAAGCACCTGTTCGAGCACGGGGCCGGATGGCTGTGCCTCCTTCGGCGTCGCGCCCGGCGGCAATTCAAGATCGCCCTTGCGGCCGCAAGCGGCGAGTGCTGTTGCCAGCACGAGGCCGAGCAGGAGCAGCTTCGTTCCTTGCATCTTCATCGGGTCATTTCTCCCCTTGCCCCGCGTCACCGAGCATTTCGCGCCAGCGGGCAGCCGCCGCGCGCACATTATCCGGGGCGGTGCCACCGAAGCTTGTCCGGCTTGCGACCGAATTGTCCACGCCGAGTACGGAATATACCTCATCCGTGATGCCGGACTCCACCTCGCGCATTTCCTCAAGGGTGAGGCCGTCGAGATCGGTGCCCTTTTTCTCAGCTCGTGCGACGAGGGTGCCGGTCACATGATGGGCCTGACGGAAAGGAAGATTGAGGCGGCGGACGAGCCAGTCCGCGAGATCCGTCGCGGTGGAAAAGCCGCGTGAGGCGGCCGCCCGCATGGCGGGCTTGTTCACGGTGAGGGTCGTCACCATGCCCGTCATGGCGGCAAGCGACAGCGACAGCGCGTCCAGCGCGTCGAAGGCAGCTTCCTTGTCTTCCTGCATGTCCTTCGAATAGGCGAGCGGCAGGCCCTTCATGACGATGAGAAGGGAGGTGAGCGCGCCGATCACGCGGCCCGATTTCGCGCGCACAAGCTCGGCGGCGTCGGGGTTGCGCTTCTGCGGCATGATGGAGGAGCCGGTGGTGAAGCTGTCCGGCAAGCGTACAAAGTCGAAGCCGGGCGTGGACCAGATGACGATTTCTTCGGCAAGCCGCGACAGATGCGTCGCCGCGATGGCGGCGGCGGCGAGCGTTTCCAGCACGAAATCGCGGTCGGACACGCTGTCGAGCGAGTTGCGGGTCGGACCGTCAAAGCCGAGTGCCTTTGCCGTCATGTGGCGGTCGATCGGGAAAGAGGTGCCGGCAAGCGCGGCGCTGCCAAGCGGGCTTTCATTGAGCCGCTTGCGCGCATCCGCCAGCCTTCCCCGGTCACGCGCTGCCATTTCCACATAGGCAAGGCAGTGATGGCCGAAAGTGACGGGCTGGGCCGTCTGGAGATGGGTGAAGCCCGGCATGATGGTGTCGGCGTGTTCTTCCGCTCGCGCCACAAGGGCGAGCTGGAAGTCACGGAGCTGTTCGTCCAGATGGTCGAGCGTGTCGCGGATATAGAGCTTGAAATCGGTCGCGACCTGATCGTTGCGCGAGCGGGCGGTATGGAGCCTGCCTGCCGCTGCGCCGATGAGGTCGGCGAGCCGTGCTTCCACGTTCATGTGGATGTCTTCAAGGTCGCGGCGAAACTCGAACTTCCCGCTCTCGATCTCGGCCAGAACCGCATCAAGGCCTGCGACGATTTTATCCGCGTCTTCCCTTGAGATAATTCCCTTTTCGGCCAACATGGCCGCGTGGGCCTTCGAGCCCCGGATGTCCTGGGCATAGAAGCGCTGGTCGAAGCCGATGGAGGCGTTGATTTCCTCCATGATCCGGTCGGGACCCTCGCCGAAGCGGCCGCCCCACATCTTGTTGCTCATCATTGTTCTCCGGGGTGTTCTCCGGGGCCGAAGCAGGCTCTGACCCCCTGAAACCCGCCGACAAAGAGTAAGGAATGCCCCAGACAAGAGCCAAATTGATCGCCAGCCTCGCCGGAGCGGCCTTTCTGATCGCTGGGGCGGTATACTTGATCGGGCAGGGGGGCGGCAACCCGGTGCCCGCCGAGAGGGGTGAGGCTTCCCTCGCGCTCGACCGTGTCGCGATCGGCGAAGTGGCCAATTTCTCGCCGAAGCCTGCCCCAGTGGCGCTTGCGGATGTCTCCTTCCGCGATGCTGAGGGGGGCGAGGTGAGCCTTTCCGATTTCCGGGGCAAGCTCGTCCTGCTCAATCTCTGGGCGACATGGTGCGCACCCTGCCGGGAGGAAATGCCGGAGCTTGATGCGCTTCAGGCGGAGCTTGGCGGCGAGACTTTCGAGGTTCTGGCGCTCAGCGTTGATACGGCGGGGCAGGAGCAGGTTGTTTCCTTCCTCAACTCCGTGGGGGTGAGCCATCTTGCGCCTTACCATGATCCTAGCGCCAAGGCGAATTTCACGCTGGGCGCCTTCGGTCTGCCCACGACCATCCTGATTTCGCCGCAGGGAGAGGAAATAGGCCGCATGGCGGGTCCGGCCCATTGGGCAAGCGCGGACGCGAAAAAGCTGATTGCCGAAGCGCTCAGGCTTTACGGACTGTCACCGGATAGCTGAGGGGCAGGCCGTCAGTCTTAATCCACGCGGCTTGCGAACATGGCACCGATGGTCTGGGCGGGCTCGCTGCCGCCTGCCGTCAGCGGGGCCGAGAGGCAATGGCCTACCATGTAGAGGCGGCCAGAGGCGGCGAAAGGCACTTTCAGAAAGACAGGCTTGCGGCCAAAAAAGGCGCGCTGTGTCACGAAAAGCCAGCGCCGCTGCACGAATTCGGGGTTTTCACTCGAAAAGGCGGAGCTTTCCTCGGCAAATTCGCTGAGGAGCTTGCCCGTGCGCTCTTCTCCGAGAAGGGTGACAAGCGCCGTACCGAAAAGGCGAATGCGGAAATCGGCGCCGCCGTTCACCGCCTCGGCAATGATCATGTTGGGAAGGAGGCGGGCTATCTCGGAGGGCTGGATATCGGCCCGATCCGGCATTTCCCTGTCGCCGCGCAGGCGCTCCAGATAGGCAGCAAGCTCAATGATCGCCGGATGTTCCGGCCGCTCAATGAGCTGCGGCTCATCCGTTATTTTCCGCGCGCGTTCTCCTGATCCGAAGCTGCCGGCCATCCTGTCCATCCATGCGTCCCCCTCGCAGGGTGCGCAGTCTGGCATGAGGAGGTTAACGAAGTGGCAGCGACTTGTTTCTGCTGCGAAATGACCGAATCAGCGGGTCGGAACGGGCTTTTCACCGCGATAATCGTAGAAGCCGCGCTGTGTCTTGCGGCCAAGCCAGCCCGCCTCGACATATTTCACGAGGAGCGGGCAGGGGCGGTATTTTGAATCCGACAGCCCGTCATGCAGCACCTGCATGATGGAGAGGCAGGTGTCGAGGCCGATAAAGTCGGCAAGCTGGAGCGGACCCATCGGATGGTTTGCGCCGAGCTTCATGGCCTTGTCGATGCTTTCGACCGAGCCGACGCCTTCATAAAGCGTGTAAACGGCCTCGTTGATCATCGGCAGCAGGATGCGGTTCACGATGAAGGCCGGGAAATCCTCGGCATGGGCGATCTTCTTGCCGAGCGAATCGGCGAAATCGCGGATGCTTTCAAAGGTTGCGTCATCGGTTGCGATACCACGCACCAGCTCGACCAGTTCCATCACCGGTACGGGGTTCATGAAATGGAGTCCCATGAAGCGCTCCGGCCGGTCGGTCGAGGCGGCAAGGCGGGTGATGGAGATGGAGGAGGTATTCGTCGCAAGCAGCGCATCCTCGCGCAGATGCGGACATAGCTCGGCGAAAATCTTCCGTTTCACATCTTCATTTTCGGTCGCCGATTCGATCACGAGGTCGGCGTCCTCGAAACTTTCCATGGAGGTGGCAATGGAGATGCGGGCAAGCGCTGCATCGCGCTGCTCGGCGGTGATGCGGTCGCTGGCGACCTGACGGGACATGTTGCCGTCAATGGTGGCAAGGCCTGCCTCGATGCGCTCGCGTGAGACATCGTGCAGGGCCACCTCATAGCCCGCCAATGCGCAAACATGCGCGATGCCATTGCCCATCTGACCGGCGCCGATGACGCCTACCTTGCGAAACTTCATGACCCGGAACCCGTACTAGCTGATTGCCGGCGCCTTCCCCGGCGGGAGCGCCTTGTTCTTTGAATGTTACTAAAGAATGGCGCGGAAGGCTTGCAGCGTAAAGAGAAAGCGCCGCCGGGGATGCCCGGCGGCGCTTCGATTTCGGTTATTCGTGGTGAAGAAGTCTCAGAGACCGGCTTTGGTGAGTTCTTCTTCGAACTCCGGCACGGCCTTGAAAAGGTCTGCCACGAGGCCGTAGTCAGCAACCTGGAAGATCGGCGCTTCTTCGTCCTTGTTGATGGCAACGATGACCTTGGAGTCCTTCATGCCCGCGAGATGCTGGATGGCACCGGAAATGCCGACAGCGATGTAAAGCTCGGGAGCGACCACCTTGCCGGTCTGGCCGACCTGATAGTCGTTGGGCACGAAGCCGGCATCGACGGCTGCGCGCGAGGCACCCACGGCGGCGCCGAGCTTGTCAGCTATCTTTTCCAGCATGGCGAAGTTTTCGCCATTCTGCATGCCGCGGCCGCCCGAGATGATGACCTTGGCGGAGGTAAGTTCCGGACGGTCCGACTTGGTGAGCTCTTCGCCCACAAATTCCGAAAGGCCGGGATTCTCGGCCGCACCGATCTTCTCGATGGAGGCGGAACCGCCCTGACCCGCCGCCGGGAAGGCGGTGGTGCGCACCGTGATGACCTTCTTCGCGTCGGTCGATTTCACGGTCTGGATGGCGTTACCCGCATAGATCGGGCGCTCGAACGTGTCCGGACCCAGAACGGCGGTGATTTCCGAAACCTGCGCGACATCGAGCAGGGCGGCAACGCGCGGCATAAAGTTCTTGCCGACAGTGGTGGCCGCCGAGACGATGGCGTCATAGCCACCGGCAAGGCTCACGACGAGAGCAGCGAGGGGCTCGGCGACGGGATGTGCATAAAGCGCGTCATCGGCGACGAGAACCTTCTTCACGCCATCCAGCTTTGCAGCGGCTTCTGCCACGGCATCGCAGCCCTGACCGGCAACGAGCACGACGACATCGCCACCAAGCTTCGAGGCGGCAGTGACGGTCTTTGCGGTTGCGTCGCTCAGCGCACTGTTGTTGTGGTCTGCAATAACAAGCGTGGTCATCCGATCACTCCCGCTTCCTTGAGCTTCGACACGAGTTCGGCAGCCGTTTCGACCTTGATACCGGCCTGACGCTGCGGCGGCTCGCTTACCTTCACGACTTCGAGATGGGTCTTCACCTCGACGCCGAAATCAGCCGGCGTCTTTTCATCAATCGGCTTCTTCTTCGCCTTCATGATGTTGGGAAGCGAGGCATAGCGCGGCTCGTTGAGGCGCAAGTCAGTCGTGATGACGACCGGCATCTTGAGCTTCAATGTCTGGAGGCCGCCGTCAATTTCGCGGGTGAGATTGAGCGTCCCGCCGTCGATTTCGAGCTTGGAGGCGAAGGTGCCCTGTGCCCAGCCGAGAAGGGCGGCAAGCATCTGGCCCGTCTGGTTGCAGTCATCGTCGATTGCCTGCTTGCCAAGGACGATGAGGTCCGGCTTTTCGGCTTCTGCCACACCCTTGAGGATCTTGGCGACGTTGATCGGCTCGACGGAGTCTTCCGTCTTAACCAGAATGCCGCGATCTGCGCCCATGGCGAGCGCGGTGCGGATGGTTTCTGTGGCTTGCTGGACGCCGATGGAGACAACGATCACTTCCGTTGCCTTGCCCGCTTCCTTGAGGCGCACCGCTTCTTCAACGGCGATCTCGTCGAACGGGTTCATCGACATTTTCACATTGGCGAGATCGACACCGCTGCCATCCGATTTCACACGGATTTTCACGTTGTAATCGACCACTCGCTTGATCGGAACGAGGACTTTCATCGAGGCGAACTCCCTGCGCGTTGCCTTGGCGGCGAGAACTCAAGGGCTGGAGCCCCCGGCCTTGCAAATACCTTGGCGCCGGTCTTGGTGTAGGTCTGGGCGGAGGCTGGTCGCCCCGAAAACGGTTTTGAAAACGGCTGTTTCTGGGAGAAACGAGACCAACTCGCCCGCTGCCACTATAGCTGCTGTTGCGGTGCGGGAACGTAGTGATCCCTTCCCGGCCTGTCAACGAAAGGGATTCCCGGGAGGTGCTGTTTCAGCGTGTGGCACCGGGCACCCATAGCACATCGCCGGGGCCGGTGCCGTCTTCCCCGTGATTTGCGTAGCGGGCGGCCACGAAAAGGAAGTCCGACAGGCGGTTAAGATAGCGCAACGCTGCTTCGCTCACGACCTCCCGCGGGTCGGCGCCAAGCGCGCTCACCAGCCGTTCTGCCCTGCGACAAACGGTCCGGGCATGGTGGAGATGGGCGGCCGCCGGGGCGCCGGCCGGCAAGATGAAGGAGCGGAGCGGCGAAAGGCCCGCGTTCAGCTCGTCTATCTCCCTCTCAAGGCGTTCGACCTGCGGTTCGATGATCCTGAGCGGCTCATAGCCGAGATCCTTGTCGCTTGAAGGCGTTGCAAGGTCGGCGCCGAGATCGAACAGCTCGTTCTGGATGCGGGCAAGCATGGTGTCGAGCTTCGGCAGGCCGCCCGTATGGAGCCTTGCAACGCCGATAATCGAGTTCGTCTCGTCCACCGTGCCGTAGCTTTCGATGCGCAGCGAATGCTTCGGGACACGCTCGCCCGTCGCAAGAGCCGTCGTGCCCTTGTCACCGGTTCTCGTATAGATCTTGTTGAGCGTGACCATGAGACGTCTTTCTCAGCGCTTGCCCGGCAACATGCGGGCAAGGCCGCCATCTTTCAGGATGAACTGGTGATAAAGCGCGCCGCCAATGTGGAGCGCGACGAGAATGGCGATCAACAGTGCATTCGGCCCATGAAGCTCATGGCCAATCGCGTAGATCGTGTCATTCTGCACGATCTTGAGCGGGATGACGCCGAAGGCGACCGGGTCCCGCTTTGAGAACATAACCATCATCAGGCCGAGAATGGGCTGAAGAGTGACGGCGAGCGTCAGCAGGTGATGCACGGATTTTGATGCGATCTGCTGCCAGCGCGGCATGGGAAGCGGCGCGGGGCGCGGATGCGTCATTCGGTGTCCGAGCCAGAATACCATGACGATCAGCGTGATGATGCCAAAGCCGAAATGCCAGGTCGCCGTCTCGCGGCTGAGTGTGGCACCGCCATAAAGCATCAGCAGAACGAGAACGGATACCGTCCAGTGCAGCGCCTTCGATGAGCCGCCAAACTTCTCGGCCATGAGTTTCCCCCTTTTTTCTTCTCAATGTCATGACAGCCTCGCCGTGATGAGCGGGGCGATCAAGAAACAACATTGTGAAGGAAGAAGGGGAGGTGCGTCTATCCGTTGCGCCAACCCTTGCGCCATTTCGCTATGGCTTCGCCGATTTCATGGGGGCTGTCTTCCTGAATGAAGTGGCTGCCTTTCACGGTCACTTCGGTCTGGTTCTTCCAACTCCGGCAGAATTCGCGCTGCGCGCCGGTGAGGATGGCACCGGGATCGGCATTGACAAAGAGCTTGGGCAATTCGTTCTCGGCCATCCAGCGCGCATAATCGTCAACGATCTCGACGACATCTTCCGGCTCCCCGTCAAGCGGGATCTGGCGCGGCCATGACAGGGTCGGGCGGCGGTCTTCACCTTCCTCCGCGAAGGGGCGGCGATAGACGGCCATTTCCTCTTCCGTCAGCTTGCGCAGGATCGAGCCGGGCAGCACGGCTTCGATGAAGAGGTTCTTCTTCAGGATCATTTCCTCGCCTGCGTCGGAGCGGAACCCTTCAAAGATGCGGCGGGCATCCTGATTCCATTCATCCCATTGGAGCGGGCGGACAATACCTTCCATATAGGCGATACCTGCCACAGCATTGCGGTGGCGATTTGCCCAGTCGAAGCCGAGGGCGGAACCCCAGTCATGCACGACAAGCGTGACATTGCTCTTCACATCCATCGCTTCAAGGAAGGCATCGAGAAAGCGGCGATGCTCGCGGAAGCTGTAGCGCTCAGGGCCTGACGGTTCGAGCTTGTCGCTGTCGCCCATGCCGATGAGATCGGGCGCGATGCAGCGCCCCTGATCGGCCAGATGCGGCATCACATTGCGCCACAGATAGGAGGATGTCGGGTTGCCATGAAGGAAGATGATCGGATCACCTTCGCCCATTTCGGAATAGGCCATGGCGCGACCGGAGATGGTCACAAATTTCTTGGGCAGTTCCGCCGCGGAAATCGTCTTTTCCGTCATGATCTCTTGATCTCCCGCTTCAGCTCTCTCTCCGCACCTTCACCCTAATATAGCGCGGAAAAGGGGACGAAATGAGACAGGTTGCCTACATCGAGGCGAGATAGAGACCCGTCATGATGATAATCAGCGCAAGGAATTGCAGGCCGACGCGCCAGCGCATCAATAGCTGGGAACGATTTGACGGGCCACCGCGCATCATGTTCCACAGGCCAAGCAGAAGAACGATGAGCACGGCGCCAAGGGCAATCGGTCCGAGCCAGCTGAAGAGTTCCGCCATATTCCTGATCCGCCTCTGAAAAGGCGGCTCCCTGTTTTCATTGATCTTACAGGACCGCTCCTTATGGCGAGCGAGCCTCGGTGTGAGGCGAAGTGTCTCAGTTCCCGCCTTCGAGAAGACGCCGCGCGATGACCTGCGCCTGAATTTCTGCGGCCCCTTCGAAAATATTGAGAATGCGCGCATCGCACAGCACGCGGCTCACCGGATATTCGAGCGCGAAGCCATTGCCACCATGGATCTGCAACGCATTATCCGCTGCAGCCCAGGCAACGCGGGCAGCGAGAAGCTTTGCCATGCCGGCTTCAAGGTCGCAGCGCCGGCCACCATCCTTTTCGCGCGCGGCAAAATAGGTGAGCTGGCGTGCCACCATGATCTCGACCGCCATCATGACGATCTTTCCGAAGACGCGCGGGAAAGTGTAGATCGGCTTGCTGAACTGGATGCGCTCCTGCGCATAGCGAAGGCCGAGTTCGAGCGCGGATTGCGCAACGCCGACAGCGCGTGCGGCGGTCTGGATGCGGGCGCTTTCGAAAGTCTGCATGAGCTGCTTGAAGCCCTGACCTTCTTCGCCGCCGAGAAGGTTTTCTGCCTTCACTTCGAAATCATCAAAACCGATTTCAAATTCCTTCATGCCGCGATAGCCGAGCACTTCGATCTCGCCGCCGGACATGCCCTCCGCCGGGAAGGGGTTTGCATCATCGCCGCGCGGCTTTTCTGCGAGCAGCATGGAGAGGCCCTTGTAGCCTGGCTCGTCATTGGTGCGGCAGAGAAGCGTCATCACATCGGCGCGGGCGGCATGGGTGATCCATGTCTTGTTGCCGGTGATCTTGTAAACATCCCCCTCGCGGCGACCGCGCGTCTTGAGGCTTGCAAGGTCGGAGCCGGTATTGGGTTCGGTGAAAACAGCGGTGGGAAGCACCTCACCGCTTGCGATCTTCGGGAGCCAATGCGCCTTCTGCTCCGGCGTACCGCCACCAAGAATGAGTTCTGCCGCAATTTCAGAGCGCGTGCCAAGCGAGCCGACGCCGATATAGCCGCGGCTCAGTTCTTCCGAGACGACGCACATGGATTCCTTGCCGAGACCCAGCCCGCCAAACTCTTCGGGGATGGTGAGGCCGAACACGCCAAGCTCGGACATTTGCGCGATGACTTCGAGCGGAATGTAGTCATCCTTCAGATGCCACTCATGCGCGTAGGGCACGACTTCGGCATCGGCGAATTTGCGCATCTGGTCGCGGATCGCCTCATAGGTTTCTTCAAGCCCGGCATCGCCGAAGGTGGTGGCGCCTGCATTCGCGGCGATGAGTTCGGCAAGGCGCGCGCGCACGGCAGCCGTGTTTCCGGCGCTTGCCAGCTTGCGCACGGTGGTGCGGAAGGCGGCGACATCTTCATCTGAAAGACCGAGATCGGCGGGGCGGACGATTTCGCCCTGGCTCATGGGGATGCCGCCTGCGATCTGGTTCAGATATTCGCCGAAAGCGGTCTGCACGATCAGCGCCTCGAACTCGCCAAGGCGGCCTTCCCCCTTCATTCGCGTGGCATAGGAGGCAAGCTGGCGGAGCGCCTCAACATAGGTGGCAAGCCAGGCCACGCCATGAGCGGCGAACTGTTCCTTCTCGATGAGGCCGGCCGAAGGCTTGCCGTCTTTCGACACGCGGGCGAATACGGCAGCGCGGGCGGCCGCCAGAAGCCGGTCAGCCGCGTTTACCGCCTCATCCGTCAGCGCCAGAAGGTCGGCCAGAAGAATGCCGTCATTTGCTGCTGTGGCAGGGGTCGGGGCGGAGACTTGGCTCATGTAAGGAACTCGCTTCGTGTGATTGGCCTTGATAACCGGCCTTATAGGGCGGGGCGATGACGCGTGAAACTGCCGGAAAGCACCCGTGAGGAGGCTTCCCCCCGGGGCATGGCACCAGCCTTTCAATGTCTATATATCTCGAAGCTCCGGCTCCGGCCAGCGGAGCGGCAAGGGCGCGATCGAGGGGGCGCGGATGGACGGAACGGGCGTAAAGACTACCGAGAGCGGCGACAGCACACGGGCTGTGGGGCTTGTCATCGGGGCGCTGCTGGTGGCGCTGTCCGTGCTCATGCTGGTGCCGGTGCTGGCGGAAGTGGTGGCGCGCAGCGGCGACTGGCAGGCCTTTCTATCTTCCGCCGTGATTACGGGCTTTGTGGGCGGGGGGCTGATGTTCTCCAACCAGACGGAGCGGCGCGAGCTTACCCACCGTGCGACCTTTCTCGTGACCACGCTTGGCTGGCTCGGTATTGCCGCTTTTTCGGCGCTGCCCTTCGCCTTTTCCCATGTTGATCTCAATTATACCGACGCCTTTTTCGAGGCGATGTCGGGCGTGACCACGACGGGCGCAACGGTGATGGCGGGGCTCGACCATATGACGCCCGGCCTGCTTCTCTGGCGCTCGCTGCTGCAATGGGTCGGCGGTATCGGCATCATCGTCACGGCGGTGGCCATTCTGCCCTTCCTGCGGGTTGGCGGGATGCAGCTTTTCCGCACCGAAAGCACGGACAAGACGGAGAAGGTATTGCCCCGGCCGGGACAGGTCGCGGTGGCAATCGGCGAGGTCTATCTGGTGCTGACGCTGCTCTGTGCGCTTGCCTATGTGCTGGGCGGGATGACGCCGTTTGACGCGCTCAACCATGCGATGACGACCGTCTCGACCGGCGGCTATTCAACGCATGATGCTTCCTTCGGCTATTTCGACAATGCCTTTATTCACTGGACGGCGGTGATCTTCATGATCTCCGGCGCGCTGCCGCTCGCGCTTTATGTGCAGACGCTGCGGGGCACGGGGGAGACGCTGTGGAGCGATCCACAGGTGCGCGGCTTTCTCACATTGCTCGGGGTGGTCTCGCTTCTCATGGCGCTCTGGCTGCTGGTGAAGGGCAATCACGGCATTTTTGATGCGCTGACGCTTGCGGCCTTCAATGTGACATCCATCGTTTCCACGGCGGGTTTCGTCAGTTCCGATTACACGCTCTGGGGACCGTTCTCCGTAATGGCCTTCTTTATCCTGATGTTTATCGGTGGATGCACCGGCTCTACATCGGGCGGCATGAAGATATTCCGCCTGCAGATACTCGGCCTTCTTTTCAGGGGGCAGATGCGCCAGACGCTTTACCCGCATGTCGCGCAGAGAATGCGCTATGGCGAGCGCACGGTGAGCCGCGAAGTCATCTTCTCCGTCGCGCTTTTCGTGTTTGTCTATCTGGCGTCGATGGTTGCAGTGGCGCTGGCGCTTGCTGCGTTCGGCCTTGATTTCACAACGGCGATCTCGGCGGCTGTTTCATCCATTGCCAATGTCGGGCCGGGGCTTGGCCAGCATGTCGGCCCTGCGGGCACGTTTGCCCATCTGCCTGACGGGCCGAAACTCATTCTCGCCTTTGCGATGCTGCTTGGCCGCCTCGAACTGCTGACCGTGCTCGTCATGTTCTCGCGCGATTATTGGGAGCGGTGACGGCACGGGGCCTGTGAGGCGATCGAGCCTGCGTTGCAGGCTCGATCGGGCGTCGTCAGGCTTTGCTTGCCTCGATCGCATCTTCGATGGTGCGCAGGCCCGGCCGCGGGGAAGAGACGAGGACCGCCATGTTGCCCGGCAGGTGCTGGTTCTTCCACATCTTGGTATGGGCGAGCGGAATATCCGCCCAGGACATGACTTCCGACATGCAGGGATCGATGCGGCGCTCGATGACGAGCTGGTTTGCAGCGCTTGCCTGTTTCAGATGGGCGAAATGCGAGCCCTGAATACGCTTCTGGCGCATCCACACGAAACGCGCGTCAAAAGTGAGGTTGAAGCCCGTGGTGCCCGCGCAGAACACCACCATGCCCCCGCGCTTTGCGACCATGCAGGAAACGGGGAAAGTGGATTCGCCCGGATGCTCAAACACAATGTCCGGGTCAACGCCCTTGCCGGTGATGTCCCAGATCGCCTTGCCGAATTTCCGCGCTTCTTTCATGAAGTCGTTGAACTCGGCGGAGTTCACTTTTGGAAGCTGGCCCCAGCAGTTGAAGTTCTTGCGGTTGATGACGCCCTTCGCGCCCATCGACATGACGAAATCATGCTTGGAATCGTCAGAGATGACGCCGATCGCATGGGCGCCCGCCGTGGCACAAAGCTGCACCGCAAAGGAGCCGAGGCCGCCCGAGGCACCCCAGACGAGAACATTCTGGCCCGGTGACAGGATATGCGGGCGATGGCCGAACAGCATCCGGTAGGCGGTTGCGAGCGTCAGCGTGTAGCAGGCGCTTTCTTCCCATGTGAGATGCTTCGGGCGCGGCATCAATTGCTGCGACTGGACGCGGCAGAACTGCGCGAATGACCCATCCGGCGTTTCGTAGCCCCAGATGCGTTGCGAGGGCGAGAACATCGGGTCGCCGCCATTGCATTCCTCGTCGTCGCCATCATCCTGATTGCAATGAATGACGACTTCATCGCCGACCTTCCAGCGCTTCACCTTGGAGCCGACGGCATAGACGATGCCGGCCGCATCGGAGCCTGCGATGTGATAGGGCAGCTTGTGCACGTCGAAAACGGAGATCGGTTCGCCAAGCCCAGCCCAGACGCCGTTGTAGTTCACGCCGGCTGCCATCACGAGGACGAGCACCTCATGGGAGTCGATCTCCCAGGTGGGGACGACCTCAACCCGCATGGCCTGTTCCGGCGGGCCGTGACGCTCGCGGCGGATGGTCCACGCATACATCTTTTCCGGCACATGGCCGAGGGGCGGGATCTCTCCGATTTCATAGAGATCCTTTTTCTCCGTATGCGTCATTTTCTGCCTCGCTCGCTGTTCCGGACAGGCCGTTTGGCGCGGATCATTGGCATTTGACGCTGCGGACGCAAGGAGATTTTGCACTGCAATATGGTCGCGGCGGGGCATTTTTGGGGGAAATCCGCCATTTTTTCCGGCTCTTGAGGGCGGTCCGGCCCCGCTTTTTCGCAGATTTTGCCGTGCGGGAGTGCCTGTGCTACTTCCCTGCGAAACATGGATGACGCGAGGTCAGGTATGAGTGGCACAGGCGAAACCGGCTCGGGCGCGGCGAAGAAGGACCAGCCCTGGATTTTCCGCACCTATGCTGGCCATTCTACGGCCAGGGCATCGAACGAGCTTTACCGGACAAACCTGTCGCGTGGCCAGACGGGGCTTTCCATCGCTTTCGACCTGCCCACCCAGACGGGCTATGACGCTGACCATGTGCTGGCGCGGGGCGAGGTAGGCAAGGTCGGTGTGCCTGTCTCCCATATCGGCGACATGCGGACCCTCTTTGAGGGCATCCCCATGGAGCAGATGAACACCTCCATGACGATCAACGCCACGGCGGCCTGGCTGCTCGCGCTTTATGTGGCAGTGGCCGAAGAGCAGGGGGCGGACCGAAAGAAACTTCAGGGCACGGTCCAGAACGACATCATCAAGGAATATCTCTCGCGCGGCACTTATGTGTTCCCGCCCGAACCTTCCATGCGGCTGCTGACGGATATCGTCTCCTACACCTATACCGAAATGCCGAAATGGAATCCGACCAATGTCTGCTCCTATCACTTGCAGGAAGCAGGCGCGACGCCGGTGCAGGAACTCGCTTTTGCGCTTGCAACGGCGATTGCCGTTCTCGATCGGGTGAAGGCAAGCGGGCAGGTGCCGACGGCGGATTTTCCACAGGTCGTGGGGCGCATCAGCTTTTTCGTCAATGCGGGTGTGCGCTTCATCACCGAGATTGCGAAGATGCGCGCCTTTGTCGATCTCTGGGACGAGATTTGCCGTGACCGCTATGGTGTGGAAGACGCGAAGCTTCGCCGGTTCCGCTATGGCGTGCAGGTGAACTCGCTCGGCCTGACCGAGCAGCAGCCGGAAAACAACGTCTATCGCATTCTGCTTGAGATGCTGGCCGTCACCCTGTCGAAGGGCGCGCGCGCGCGGGCCGTGCAATTGCCTGCATGGAACGAGGCGCTTGGCCTGCCACGCCCCTGGGATCAGCAATGGTCGCTCCGCGCGCAGCAGATCCTCGCCTATGAAAGCGACCTTCTCGAATATGAGGACATCTTCGACGGCTCGAAGGTGATGGATGCGAAAGTGGAGGCGCTGAAGGCGGAAGCGCGTGAGGAGCTTCAGCGCATTGAGGAAATGGGCGGCGCAGTGGCCGCTGTCGAGAGCGCCTATATGAAGGAGCGGCTCGTCGAAGCAAATTCGAAGCGGCTTGAAGAAATCGAAGCCGGACGGCAGATCGTTGTCGGCGTGAACAAATATGAGGAATCCGCGCCCTCACCGCTCTCGACGGGGGCCGGCTCCATCCATGTCGTCGATCAGGGTGTCGAGGCGGAGCAGATTGCGGCGCTGAAGAAGTGGCGCGAGACGCGCGATAATAAGGCGGTGGAAGCAGCCCTTGCCGATCTGCGGGCTGCCGCGAAGGAAGGCCGCAACATCATGGAGCCGTCGATTGCCTGTGCGAAAGCGGGCGTCACCACGGGCGAATGGGGTGCGGCGCTGCGCAACATCTATGGCGAGTATCGCGCACCGACCGGCGTGTCCCATGCCGCGCGCAATGCGCCGGGCGATCTCGACCGCGTGCGCGAGATGGTGAATGCCGTTTCGGCGAAGCTTGGCCGCCGTCTCAAATTCCTTGTGGGCAAGCCGGGCCTTGATGGCCACTCCAATGGTGCCGAGCAGATTGCGGTTCGCGCGCGTGATAGCGGCATGGATGTGGTCTATGAAGGCATCCGGTTGACGCCGGAACAGATCGTGACGGCAGCGCGGGACGGCGACGTGCATGTTGTCGGCCTGTCGATCCTCTCCGGCAGCCATGTCTCGCTGGTTGAGGAAGTGATGGCGCGGATGCGCGAGGCGGGGCTTGCGCATATTCCGGTCGTGGTCGGCGGCATCATCCCGTCAGATGACGAGGAAAAGCTCCGCGCCGCCGGTGTTGCCGCGATCTACACACCCAAGGACTTCCAGATCAACGACATCATGATCGAGCTGGTCCGCCTCGTGGATTACAATACGGATGAGGCGGCGTGAAAGCTGTGTGAAGCAGGCATCACATTCTCGCCATATTCCCATAATGTTTCTGCCGTATTGGCGTCCTTCAATGGCACAGTCAAAGACATCTGTTCCGGTGATCAGGAGGGGCTGACGGATGAGCAACGGGTTTGATGCCGCTGGCGGGCAAGGCGAGAAGGCTGCCCAGTCGGACAAGAGCCACACGGCGTTCGCCTATGGCCGCAATGCGGAGCCGCTTCCCGAACTTCACGTCTTTTCACGGCTTTCCGAGCTTGATGCTGCCTATGCAGCCGAGCTTGCGAAAAAGCGCGCGCGGCAGGAAACGCTGGAGCGCGAGATTGTCGAGCTTGCGAGAAGGCTCGCAACGCCGCTTGAAGGCGCCGCCGAAGATGCGCCGAAGCGCAAGGGTATCTTCCGCCGGAAGGTGACGTCATGAGCCGCACCGCCTCCCTGATCCCCGACGACATGCGCGCGCAGATCAACCGCAACTATGTTGCGAGCGAGCGGCAGGCGCGGTTTGCAGGTTTCTATTTCATGGCGTTCGCCGCTGTGGGCCTGATCGCCCTCGGCGCGCTTGTCGTCGACTACATGATCGTCAGCGAATTCTGGACGCGCGCGCTCGCCAATGAGTTCCTTGAACTTCCCGGTGCGCTTGGTTCGTCCGTCGCGTTCAAGTCGATGCAGGTTCTGTTTGCGACGGTTGCCGCGCATATTCTCTATGAGCAGCTTGGGCCCATGGGGAAGGCGCTCTTTGTCCGCATCGTATTTGTTCTCGCGCTCACCATGCTGCTTGGTGTTGGCCTTCTGCTCGCGCTGATGTCGCTGCCGAACGGCCTTGCCGCGACGAGCGATGGCAGTGTCGGCTCATCGCTTGGCAATGCGCTGGCGGGTCTTGGTATCTCGACCGAGGCGACACAGGAGACGGCGCGCACGGCAAGCGAGATTGACCAGATGCGTGACTGGCAGCCCGTGGCCTGGCTTGCCTCGCTCGGTATCGTGTTTCTTGTCGTGACGGGCGTTGCGGCGCTCTGCATCCATTATGCGGTGGAATCGCTTCGCAAGGTTTTCCTCGCGCGGGATTTCCGTCATCGCCGCGCGGAGATGGAAAAGCTTGCCGCGCTCGAAGCCGAATATGATGGCAACCGCCATGCACTGTCCGAAATGGAAGGGCCGGAAAATCGCCGTCACCTTCTCTGGACGGGGCTGATGCGCGAATGCCGCGCCTATGAGCAGGGGCTTGAGGAAGCGCGCCGCAAGGGAAATGTGCTGGCTCCGCAGGGCAATGCGTCACGCGGCTTTCTTGGCCGCCGCAAGGATGTGTCACTTTCAGGTGGCGGGCATGGCATGGACGTCAAACTCAAGGTTTGCGAAAGCTCGCGGCAGCTTGCCCGCTATGAGAAACTTTTCGATGAATGGTGGGAGCGCCGGTCGCGCAATGCGATGAAGGCAGGACCGGCCCAGCTCGAAGCTGTGCGCATACCAATCGTCGAGGTGCTGCCGCCGCGTGCGGCACGCCGCCTTCCGCTTGCAGGCGAGTGACCTTGATGGCTATGCGCGGACTTGCTCTCCTTCTTGCGGCGTCACTCTTCGCCTTTCCGGCCGGCGCGGTGGATACGCCCGCCCGGCCGCAGACGGTGGTGATCGGGCTTGATATTTCGAAGAGCAATCCGCTCGTCGAAGACCCGGCCTATGCAGCCCGCGTGGCAAAGCGCCTCACGGCCGAGATCGACAAGCTGCCCGTGCGCTCCAAAGTGATGGTGCGCACTTTCGGTGCTTATGATTCAAGCGCGAACCCGCTCAAGATTGACGAGGTGATTTCCGCGCGCGCCCGTCCCGAAACGGTGGCGGAGGGCATCAGCGCGCTTGTGGCTGCGCTGCCGCAGCTTGTGCGCGAAGGAAAGATCAAGGCGCAGGACTGGACCTATATCGTCTCCTTCATGGAGACCATGTCGCCGCAAACGGATTGCAATGCGAGCGATGTGCGTTTCATCCTGTTGACCGACGGGTTTGAGGATTCTGAGCTTGCGCGGCTCCGCCGCGGCGGCTCATTGCCGAGGCCAGAACCGCTTTTCGCCGGCTGTGGCGAGCTTCTGATGCTCGGCGTCGGTCAGGGCGGCGGCTCACCTGCCGTCACCCGGCGCGCTCATGATGAATGGGCCGCTTGGGCCAACGCGGCGGGCTTCGAGAAATTTACCGGCCTTTACGATTGGTGATACCGGCTTTGACGGAACGGGGCGGCATGGATAGTGTCCGCGCCCGTCACCACTCCCAGGCCGGAAACCTCCCATGGACGTTGCGCTTTCGCTTGTGCTGCCGATCTTCGGCATCATCCTTTTTGGCTATGCGGGCGCGCGGCTGAAGTTGATCAGCCATTCCGGCGTGGACGGGCTTGATACCTATGTCTTCACCTTCGCCATGCCCGTGCTGCTTTTCCGCAACCTTGCGCACACGGCGTTTCCGGCGTCCCTGCCATGGGAATTATGGATTTCCTATTACGGCGCCATGCTGACGGTCTGGGCGCTTGGATCATTTGTTGCCCATTTCATTCTTCGCCGCCCGACGCCCGATACGATCATGCTTGGCTTTGGCAGCGGGCAGGGCAACACGATCATGCTCGGCCTGCCGATCATCCTCACCGGTTTCGGGCCGGAGGCGGGTATTCCCGTTTTCCTGATCCTCGCCTTTCACGGGATCATTCTTTTCACCATCGCAACCTTCCTGCTGGAACTCACCCGCGCGCGCGACGGGGCAGAGAGGCCGCATCTTGGTGCTATCCTGAAAGAAGGATTGATCAACACGCTGCGCAATCCCGTCATCATCGGCATTGGCTGCGGTGTCGTTTACGGGCAGCTCGGCGTGCCGCTGCCCGCTATTGCCGATACGGCGCTCGAGATGGTTGCGCGTTCGGCTATCCCCTGCGCGCTTTTCGTGCTGGGGGCGATGCTCACGCGCTACAGCCTTCGACAGTCAGTTGGCGCGGCGTCGGTCACGTCCTTTTTCAAGCTGATCGTGCATCCGGCCCTTGTGTTCCTGCTCACGCATTTTGTGTTCGGGCTGGAGCCGCTCTGGGTGACGGCAGCAACGCTGCTCGCCGCCATGCCGACCGGCGTCTATTCCTCGATTCTTGCCAATCGCTATCAGGCTGCACCCGGTGCGGCATCGAGCGCGGTGGTTCTTTCCACCGCGCTCAGCCTTTTCACGCTGACCGTGTTGCTTGGCTGGTTCCTCTGAGCCTCAGTCGCCGCCAGCGGCCATGACGATATTGTGCCGGAGCTTCTTCTGTCTTGCGCCGAGACGGAAGGCGTCCGGGCGGATAAAGAGGAAGTTCAGCGGTGTCTTTTCCACAAGCCTGTAGGCAATGATCGGCGTGATGACGGCGACACTCGTCGCGACAAGGGTGATGATATCCCCGTTCTCGAAGCCGAGCCGCACCATCGCTATCCGCGTGGCTGCCATGGGCAGGAAGAAGGAGAGGAAAATATAGAGCGAGTGTTCGCCGACAAAGGCGAGCGGCCTTGCAAGTCCACGGGACGCGAGAATGGCGACCAGCATGATGGAAGCGCCTGCACCGGCGGCGCCCATGAGAAGTTCGAGCGCACGAATATCCACGAGATGCGAGAATACCACGGTTGTGAGGCTTGCGAGCAGCACGGCGCTCAGCGCGATGCCACGCGCGGGATAGGCGCGCGCCCAGTCGGCAATGTCGAAGATATATTGCGCGCCGTAAACGCCCAGCGCGAACCAGATGAAGCGCCACGCAAATTCGTCGATCAGCATCCAGCCGGTATCAAGCCGCAGGAAATAGAGCGCGGCGGCGAAGAAGAGCACGAAGCCGGGACGCGCCTTTCTCACGAGGCGCATCGTGACGAAGAACATGGAGAGCGAATAGATGAACCACAGCACCGCGAAGGGCTGGATCGGGATCATCAGGAGATCGACATAGGTGACCTGCCACGGCCCGTCATGGGGGATGAGGATCTTGAGGCCGATCTGGATGACCGACCAGAGGAGGTAGAAATAGGCGAAGTGGATGATCTTCCCGTCCACGAATTTGCGGAGATCGCCGTAAAGCGCCTTCCGGGCAAAGAGGCCCGCGACGAGGAAAAAGAGCGGCATGCGGAAAGGCTTGGCGAATTCGGCAATGGTGCCGAACAGGACCGGCAGATACCCGATGGCGTTCTGGACACCGAATGTCGTGTGTTCCATCACCACGAGAATGATGGTCAGACCTTTGACGGCATCAACCCAGTCGATGCGTGATTTCGATACAGAAGGCGTCTCTACTGTCGCCATTTGGGGGGCTCCGCAGCTTGAAAAGGCACGGTTTCGTCCCTCTTTGGGAAGAATGGGCCGTGCTCAGCCTCTCGAAGCATTTTCTGCGCCAGACGGGCGGGAGGGGTAATGGTTAAAGGCCGATCATGCGGCGAATGTCCTGCGGGCTGTGGCCAGCGGCCCGCAGCTCTCGCAGCCCCATATCCCTGGCGCTTTTGGAGAGGCGGCGGCCTGTCTCGTCGCGGATAAGGCCGTGATGGTGATAGCGCGGCTCGGGCAGGCCCAGCAGCACCTGCAGGATGCGGTGAATATAGGTGGCAGGGAAAAGGTCTTGCCCGCGGGTTACGAGCGTCACGCCCTGAAGCGCATCATCCGTCACCACGGCAAGGTGGTAGCTGGTCGGCACGTCCTTGCGCGCAATGACGACATCGCCGAAGAGTTCGGGTTGCACCGTGATCCGGCCCTTGTGGCCGCGCGGGCTTTCGCCTTCTTCGATGAAGGTGATGGGGCCGCCTGCAATGCGTTCGGCTTCGGCGCGCGCCTTTTCCGTGTCGAGGCGCCACGCATAACTGCGGCCATCCCAGAGGAGATCGTTCAGCCGCTCGCGGGAGATGTCCTTGTAGATACCGGGATAGAGCGGCGCGCCATCGGGATCGACGGGCCAGTTCTGAAGGGGAATGCCGGTTGCGATGATCGCGTCCTGAATTTCCTTGCGCGTCGCAAAGCAGGGATAGACAAGCCCCATATCCCGCAGGCGCTTCAGGTGGCGCTCATAATCCGCGAAATGCTCGGACTGGCGGCGGACGGGTTCTTCCCAGTCGATGCCGAGCCAGCGCAGATCCTCATAGATGGCTTCTTCATATTCGGGGCGGCAGCGGCCAATATCGATGTCCTCGATCCGCAGGAGGAAGCGCGCGCCGAGCCTCTGCGCCATTTCATGCGCGAAGAGCGCGGAATAGGCATGGCCAAGATGGAGCCAGCCATTCGGGCTTGGCGCGAAGCGGAGCACATCCTGTCCGGCCTTGTCGTCCTGCATTGAAACCGCCGCTCGGGAAGGCTTAAGTACGGGCCGCATTGATAGCCCGCCTGCAGGCAGGGCGAAAGGGGAGAGCGACATGGCACTGACAGGACCGAGCGTTGCAGCCGCAAGCGGCACCACGAAGCAACTCGTCATTCTCTGCCATGGCTATGGGTCGGACGGGAATGATCTGATCGCGCTTGCGCCCTATTGGGCGCCACTTCTGCCCGATGCGGATTTTATCGCGCCCAATGCGCCGCAACGCTGCGACGGCAATCCGATGGGCTATCAGTGGTTTCCGATCACGCGGCCTGATCCGGCGGAGATCGCGCTCGGCGTTGCCCGCGCGGCCCCTGTGCTTGAACAGTTTATCGAGACGCAGTTGCAGCAGCGCGGGCTTGACGGGTCGAAGCTCGCGCTGGTCGGTTTCAGCCAGGGCACGATGATGTCGCTTCATGTGGGACTTCGCCGCCGCGTCGGGCCTGCCTGCATTGTCGGCTATTCCGGCGCGCTTGCCGTGCCCGAGATGCTTGCCGGGGAAATCACCTGCCGCCCGCCCGTGATGATGATTCATGGCGATGCCGATGACATGCTGCCGGTGAGCCGGATGCATCAGGCGGTGCAGGCGCTGGGCGCAGCCGAGGTGCCGGTGCAATGGCATGTCTCGCCCGGCCTCGGGCACAGCATCGATCAGAAGGGACTTGAACTTGGCGGGCGCTTCATCGCCGATGCCTTTGCCGGACGGGCGACGCAAGGCTGAGTGCGTTTTCCCCACCATTTGCCTTTTCACGAAGGCGTCACGCCATATATAGTAAATTCAGGTCTTGGAGAGGCCAGCTTTTCGAGATGGCCTTTGGCCTCAGGAGGGTGGCGTGTACGGATCATTTGCCACGCCGGAAGCATGTCCGGCTCTTGTGCTGAACGCGGATTATCGGCCGCTCAGTTACTATCCTCTGTCGCTTTGGTCGTGGCAGGACACGATCAAGGCGGTTTTCCTCGACCGTGTGAATATCGTTTCCACCTATGACACGGTGGCGCGCTCACCCAGCTTCGAGATGAAGCTTCCAAGCGTTGTCTCGCTGAAATCCTATGTGAAGCCCGCGCGCTTTCCGGCCTTTACGCGCTTCAATCTTTTCCTGCGGGACCGCTTCTCCTGCCAGTATTGCGGGGCGCGGCATGACCTCACTTTCGATCATGTGGTGCCGCGCTCGCTGGGTGGGCAGACGACATGGGAAAATGTCGTGACAGCCTGCGCGCCCTGTAATCTGCGCAAGGGAGGCAAGATGCCGTCGCAGGCGGAAATGTTTCCGATGCAGGCGCCCTATCGCCCGACCGTCACTGACCTGCACAAGAATGGCCGCGCCTTCCCGCCCAACTATCTGCATGAGAGCTGGCAGGACTATCTCTACTGGGATATCGAACTGGAGCCGTAAGCGGCGTTCAGGCTTTTTCGGAGAGGCGAATGGCGAGGCGGCAGGCGGCCTTGATCGCGCCGGAAAGAAGCGGATAGGCGGGTGCTTCTTCCGCGCCTGAGGCAATCGCTTCATCGCGATGCGCAACTTCCTCCAGACGGAACTGCTCAATCGTGTCGCGCAGTTGTCTTTCATCCTCGCCCATCTGGGCGAGACGCTCCACCTGCGCCTGATAATGTTGGTCGATCACTTCTTCCACGGCGGCGGTGCAGGCGTGAGCCGCTTTCTCGCCGAGAAGGGCTGTCGCCGCGCCCAGCGCAAAGCCTGCCACATGCCAGACAGGCGCGAGCGCTGTCGGGCGCACTTCGCGTTCATTCACAAGCTCATTGAAGCGGGCGAGGTGAACTTCCTCATCCTTCGCCATATGTTCGAGCTTTGCGACAAGTTCTTCCTTGCCGGGCACATGGCGCAGCACGGCAAGCTGGCCTTCATAGATACGCACCGCGCCATATTCGCCCGCATGGTCCACGCGGATCATTTCTTCGATGGCAGCTTTGCGGCTGCGGCCCGGCTGATTCGAAACCGGAGCGTTGTTCGGGCGGGCTTCTGCGGTCATCAGGCCAGTCCTCTGCGTTCGCGGGCGTAGCGGATGAGCGGCACGAAGGACAGCACCGCCAGCGCCGATGTAATGAGGAAATTGAATCCGGCAAGCGAAATACCGAAAAGCGACCATGCCGCCTCATCGCAGCGCGGGGCCTTCACGCCGCTTTCAAGGGCTGCCTGCAATTCCTCAAGCGAGGGGGCAAGCGCGGTGCCGCCACAGGCATCCGGCCCTTTCCACCAGCCATATTCGACGCCCACATGATAGGCCGAGATCCCCGCGCCCCAGAGATAGAGAAGCGCGCAGATCATGATGAAGGTGAGGACGAAAATGCCGAGATTGGTGTTGCGCGACAGCAGGCCCGCGATCAGCGCCGGAACGAGCGCCAGATAATGCGGCCAGCGCCCTTCAAGGCAGAGCGAGCAGGGCATATAGCCCAGCACATGCTCGAAAAAGAGCGCACCGCCAAGCGTGGCTGCACTCGCGGCGAGCAGTATCCAGGGGATGAGGTTCGAGGGCAGGCGTTCTGTCATGGCTTCATTCAAGCATGAGAGCGGGTTTTTGTCCCGTGGCCCGACGCCGCATGAACTTTCCTCTTTCTTTTCCGTTGAAGGCCGGGCGAAGGCCATTATGATGCGCGCCCGACGCTCCGGGGCCCCTGTGGCGGAATGGTAGACGCGGCAGACTCAAAATCTGTTGTTGGCAACAACGTGCTGGTTCGAGTCCGGCCAGGGGCACCAACTACTCAGCCTTATCATCAAGATGGTCATTCAGCACTTTCGCGAACCAGACGCGGAAGCGCTTCAGCCCGTCCTGATCGAGGCCGGCGGCTTCGGCGAGCTGGCGGCCGACAATGGCTTCACCAAAGGCGGCGTTCGCGGCCAGCATGGCGGTGAAAAGCGTGTCTTCGCGGTCGGGCTTTCTGAGGCCATGCTCCTTCGCATAGGCCTCGCGCCGCTGCTGCATCGCCTCAACGATCTCGCTCATTACATTGTGCCCGGACTGCTCGCTCGTGCCTTCTGCGGCGCGGCCCGTGAGCAGGAGCCATGAGAGAAGCCGCGCCGTGCCGCGGTCGCTCAGCACTTCGAAGACATGGCCGATATGGTCCATCGCATCATCGCTTTTTTCATCGCCTGCAAGGGCGGTGAGAAGCTTGTCGCGGAGCTGGTTGTTGGCGCGGTTGATGAGCGCGCGGACAAGGCCGTCACGGCTTTCGAAGTGATGCAGAATCGCCGGGTGGGAGATGCCGACATCGCGCGCAATATCCTGAAGCCGCAAGCCCTCCGGTCCCTGCCGGGCGAGCCTCGCCTCGGCGGCATCGAGAATGAGCCGCCGCGCCTCCTCCGCCGTGCGCCGGATGCGCTTTGCGGGCTGTTTTCCGGGCTTTTCGCCCGCTGCGGCGCGGTCTTTTTCAACGCTCGACACGAAATCTCCTTGGGCCAACATTATATTGACAAGAATGTCAGTATGACCTATGTTCTGTCTCAGGTCATACGGGGCAATGGCGAAGCGCCACTATATAACAACGGGACATAACCGATGACGACTGTAAGCCCGATGAAGTCCGACAGCAGCAATTCCCATGATCGCGCGTCCGCGAAACGGAAGCGCAAGCGCATTCAGCCGCTGCGGGCACTGCGGGCCATGCGCGCGCTGATAGCGGACAAGGAAGATACGGCGCAGGTTTTCGTCATCATCGACGCGCTGGCAGGAAATGCCAATGACCGCCAGTTCGCGCGCTTCGCGGCCTCGCCGACCGGCCAGCGCATCCTCTCCGAAAAGCGCGACCTCGTGAAGACGCTGAGCGACACGGCCTGGCTTTCGAGCCTGCCGGAAGGTTCGCTCGGCCGCGCCTATTACGATTTCATGGCGGAAGAAAACCTCACCGCTGACGGCTTGATCGAGGCAAGCGAAGTGGTGCGCCGCAAGGATGATGACCGCACGCCGGAAGAATATTTGTTCGGCTGCCGCAACCGCGACCAGCATGATCTCTGGCATGTGACGACAGGCTATGGCCGTGACGGGCTTGGCGAGCTTGCCCTGCTCAGCTTTACCTATGCGCAGACGCGCAATCGCGGTATCGGCTTTATCGTGATGATGGGGACACGTTCGACAAAGCGGTCGCTGCCGCAGGTGAATGTCCGGCGTGTGGTGCGCGAAGCCTATCGCAATGGCAAGAAGGCGCAGTGGCTGCCGGGTGCGGACTGGGAAGCGCTTTTGCCGAAGCCGCTTTCGGAAGTGCGCGCGCTTCTCGGCATCGAAGAACCGGTGGCATACCGCGAAGTGGAGCCTTTGTCGCTCGAGGCCGAAGCGGCTTTCAAGGCAGAGCGCGCGCGGCAGATGCAGTCAATGCAAGCTGCCTGAACCACAATCTCATAAATTTCCGGCGCTTTGGCACCGGCCTCTTCCCCGCTATGCTTGGGCAAAGGTTCACAGGCAGAACAGGGCTAGAGAACGGTGCTTGGCGTTTATGGATTGAAGAATTGCGATACCTGCCGCAAGGCGCTCAAATGGCTTGAGGCGGAAAGCATCGCCTACACCTTCCATGATGTGAAAGCGGATGGCATCAGCGCGGCTGATGTGAAGCGCTTTGCGGCGGCTGTCGGCTGGGAGGCGCTTCTCAACAAGGCGAGCACCACTTGGCGCGGGCTTCCCGACAGTGACAAGCAGGATCTGACGGAAGCAAAGGCCGTGAAGCTGATGGCGGCAAATCCTTCGCTCATCAAGCGGCCCGTTTTCGAGAAGGGGCGCATGATCATTTCGGGTTTCCGCGATGCGCAGAAGGCAGCTCTCAAGGATGCTTTGGGCAAATGAGATTGGGGCGGCGGGCTGAATCCGGTTCTCAGATCAATCTCCCGATTGAGACGCCCCGCCTTGTCATCCGCGAATTTGTTGCGCGCGATCTGGAAGCGGTTCACGCCTATTCGTCATTGCCGGAAGTAACGCGCTTTCTCGCCTGGGGGCCGAACACGCTGGCGGAAAGCAAGCAGGCTGTTCGCGCCTTTCTCAATGATCAGACCGAACTTCTCCGTACGAATTTTGATCTTGCCATCTGGCTCAAGGGGACGAGGCGGACAGCGCCCCGGCTTATCGGTGCGGTCGGCCTCAAGATAACGGACCGTGAAAACCGGACGGGGGACATAGGCTATGTTCTGCACCCGGATTACTGGGGGCAGGGGCTTGTGCTGGAGGCTGCCCATGCACTGATGGGGGCAGGCTTCAGCGAGCTTGAGTTGCAACGCATCACGGCAACTTGCGACCAGCGCAACAAGGCGTCCGCCCGGGTGATGGAAAAGCTCGGCATGAGGCGCGAGGGTGCCTTTCGCCGCAGCCGCTACATTCAGGGCGCCTGGCGGGACGAATATCTCTACGCGATCCTGTCGGACGAGTTTTTCGGCTAGAGGCTTTTCACCGGCTTTGCCAGCAGATCCTCTTCATCGCTGACCTGATCGCCCCGCCGGATGAGGAACTCGATCCATGTGCCCCGGTCGCGGGTTTCGATGATTTCATGGCCGGCCTCTGCGCAGAAATGGGGCATGTCGATCCGCGCGACGGGGTCGCTTGCGAAAACCCGCAGGAGGTCGCCCGGCTCAAGGCGCAAAAGGCGCTTTCGCGCGCGCAGGACCGGCAAGGGGCATTGCTGCCCGATGACATCGAGCAATATCTCGCCCCGATCCTCGGTTCCGGGTTCCTGCTCCTGCTGCGGGTTCTGGTCTGAACTCATCTCGTCTGTCGTATTTGTGAGGCTCTCGCGGCGGATTGCCGGAAGAGGGCCGATAATGCCTTGTCACCACCGGCATGTCACGGAGCCGTGAACGATCAATCGGGAGATTTCCCCGGCCTTTTCTTGACGTTTCGCCACCGTGGCAGGCATAACCGGGGAGAGGCGGCTTAACGTAAGGCAAAGCTCGGGAGGGCGGTCGGATATGGGATTCTTCAAGCAGATCGGCAATGAAATTACCTTCGTTCGGGCGGCCATGCGCTCGTTGAAGAAGCTCAAGGCCATTCGGGAAAATGAGTCCCACACCTTCTCCGATACGATCGAGGAACTGGCCCGGACCAAGCCGAACAATATCGCGATCTATTTCGAGGACCGGGCGATCACCTATCGCCAGTTCAACGAAGAGGCGAATAAATATGCGCGCTGGGTGCAGGCGCAGGGCATGGGGCGCGGCGATGTCATCGCGCTGATGATGGAAAACCGGCCGGAATATCTGATCGCCTGGCTCGGCATCATCAAGGTTGGTGCAACTGCAGCGCTCATCAATACGAACCTCACCGGCGGCCCGCTTGCTCACTGTCTCAATATTTCTAATGCCGACCACCTCATCCTCGGTGCGGAGCTTGCCGAAAACTATTCGACGGCGGCGGACCAGCTTGCCCGAACGATGACCGTCTGGGCGACAGGCGGCAAGGTGCAGGGCGCGCATGATCTCGATGCGGTGCTCTCCTCGCTTCCGGGCGACGCGCTGCCCGCCGATATTCGCAAGGATGTGACGCTCGATGATGATGCGCTCTTCATCTATACGAGCGGCACCACGGGCAATCCCAAGGCGGCGCGCATTCCGCATATCCGGCTTGCCAGCATGATGGGAGCCTTTGCGGCCGGTGCGAATTCGACCGAGAAGGACCGCGTCTATGTGGTGCTTCCGCTTTATCACTCGGCAGGCGGTGTCTGCGCCGTCGGTATGGCGCTCACGGTTGGCGGTGCGGTGATCCTGCGCCGCAAGTTTTCCGCGACGCAGTTCTGGGATGATGTGCACAAGTACAAGGCGACGCTCTTCCAGTATATCGGCGAGCTGTGCCGCTATCTGCTCAACACCGAAAAGCATCCCAAGGAGCGCAAACACAAGCTGCGCATGGTGGTGGGAAATGGCTTGCGGCCGGAAATCTGGAAGCCTTTCCAGAAGCGTTTCCGTATTCCCCATATCCTCGAATTTTATGGCGCGACGGAAGGCAATGTCGCCCTCATGAATTTCGACGGCACGGAAGGCGCGATTGGCCGCATTCCGGGCTGGGCGAAGGCGAAGTTCAATGTCGAGCTGGTGAAGTTCGACATCGAGAAGGAGCAGCCGGTGCGTGGCGCCGATGGCTTCTGCATTCGCGCAGATGTAGGCGAGGCAGGCGAAGCGCTTGGCCGCATTTCCGATGATCCCGATCAGCCGACTGGCCGCTTTGACGGCTATGCGAAGAAGGAAGAAACGGAAAAGAAGATCCTCCGTGATGTCTTCGAAAAGGGCGATGCCTGGTTCCGCACGGGCGACCTGCTGCGGCAGGACAAGCGCGGCTATTTTTATTTCGTGGACCGCATTGGCGATACCTTCCGCTGGAAGGGCGAAAATGTCGCCACATCCGAAGTATCGGAAGCGATCTCGGTTTTCCCCGGCGTGAAGGAAGCCAATGTCTATGGTGTGCATGTGCCGGGTACGGATGGCCGCGCCGGCATGGCCTCCATCGTGGCGGAGAACGGGTCGCTTGATCTCGATAAGTTCCGCACACAGATGTATAAGGAATTGCCGGATTATGCTGTGCCGGTCTTCCTGCGCATTCAGCCCGAAATGGAAGTCACGGGCACCTTCAAGCACCGCAAGGTGGAGCTGGTGAAGGAAGGCTTCGATCCCTCGACTATCTCCGAGCCGCTTTATTTCAACTGCCCCGAGCAGAAGAAATATGTCCCGATCGACCAGGCTCTCTACAACAAGATTCACAATGGTGAGTTCAGGCTCTGAGCAGTTCTAGCCTGAGGTGACAAAAAAGGGCGGCTCCGCGGAGCCGCCCTTTCTGTTCGTGCTGGTCGCTGCGCTTATTCCGCCGCGTCCGTCTTCTTGTCGAGGCCCATGGCAGCGAGGATTTCGGGGCGGATATTTTCCGTGCCCTTCTTTTCCACATGCTGCGCGACGCGCGTGCCGACCGCCATCATGGCTTCGCCCATGAAGGTCGGGCGGTTGTCGCGTGCCCAGTTGAGCGAGGCTTCGCGGTTTTCGTTGAGGCCCTGGAACTTCGGGAAGACATAGCGCGCCATCAGCTCGTAGGAGCGCTTGGTATTTTCCCAGTTGGCCCAGTTATGCGCGAGCTGCATGAAGCAGCCAAAGCCGCCGGATTGTGCCTGCAGGCGCTCGATCTGCGCGATCGCGTCATCCGGCGTGCCGATCACGGCCATGCCGGAAGCGATGAGCGCATCCACCGGGTCCGACCCGTCGGTCGGGGCGAGCGGAAGGGCGGCGACTTCGCGGAAGTAGTAGAGCCACTGCTCAAGGCCGAAGCGCACATTCTCGCGCGCCTTTTCCCGCGTCTCGGCGATGTGGACGGGGCCGACAAGGCGCCACTGGCTGCGATCGACTGTCTTGCCATGCTCTTTCGCGGTTTCCTCGCAGATTGCCCAGTTGGAGGACAGCGCGTTGAAGCCGCCGGCAGAGGTCGCGCCGATTGAGAGAAGGCCGAGGCCGTGGCGGCCC
>Ga0207868_1000293_pt1 | contig 60427 bp, 43 predicted proteins | sample Passage237B_FD_187370 | JGI IMG/M metagenome (GOLD analysis project Ga0207868, IMG submission 187370) | Cellulose adapted compost microbial communities from Newby Island Compost Facility, Milpitas, CA, USA - Passage2 37B (SPAdes) (version 3) ... | reverse complement strand
TCCCAGGTGAAATCGTGATCGCCGTCGTGGCCCGGGTGGGCGAGGAGCGCGGCGGGGGCGGCGAGCGCGATCGAAGTGAGAGCGAAACGGCGGGGGGCTTTCATCGGAGGGAAGTTTAGCAGTTTGTGCGCCAAGGACGGAGGCCGAGCGATCAGTTTTTGCCGGCGTAAGCGGGGATGAATTCCTCGCGGACGGCTTTGGCGAGGAGGTTGGGCGGGAGGAGGCCCTGGCCGAGAATGAAGTCGTTGAAGGCCTGGCGATCGAAGCGTGAGCCGAGGGCGATTTCGGTGGTGGCGCGGAGCTCCATGAGGCGCAGGTATCCGTAGAAATAGGACGTGGCCTGGCCGGGGGCGCGGAAGGTGTAGCGGTCGACTTCCTGGCGGGCCATGGCGCGGGAGAGACCGACTTCTTCGGTGAGGATTTCGAAGGCGCGCTCTTTCGTGATTTGGCCGAGGTGGAGCATGGGATCGAGGAAGGCGCGGGCGGCGCGGAGCAGGCGGAATTGGAGGGCGATGAGCTGGCCTTCGAGCGGTTCGAAAGGTTTGAGTTCGGCCTCGGCGTAGAGGGCCCAGCCTTCGACGTTGACGCTGTTGAAGGCGAAGATGCTGCGGGCTTGGGAGACGCCGCGCTCGACCATGGCGGTGAATTGGAGCTCGTGACCGGGGCGGCCTTCGTGGGCGGTGAGGGTCCAGGCGGCGGCTTCGAAGGTGAAGTCGTCGTAGACTTCGGCGGCGGAGTCGTCGGTGGGCGGATTGCCGGTGGTGAGGACGAAGGTGCCGCGTTCGCCTTGGTTATCGATCAGCGGCGGCGGATCCATGTGGGGCGCGGGCTGGGCGGCGTTTTCGGCTTCAGACGCGAGCCGCATGATCATGGGACGAGCGGGGAGCGCGACGATTTGTTCGCGGCGGATGATTTCCTCGATGCGGGCGATGACGTCGCGATAGAAGGGCTCGACGGCGTCGCGGGTGAGCTGGGCTTTCTTGAGTTCGCGTATGACGGCGCGGTAGTCGGGATCGGGGAAATTTTTCTCCTTCGCGACGAGGGCGGCGAGGGTCTGCATCTCGTTACGGATTTCGGCGTAGGCGATCTGGGCTTTTTGGATGAGGGCTTCCGGTGCGATATCGATGCCGACGTTTTTGAGGCTGGCGGCATAGAGTTCGGGCGGGAGGCGGAAGTCGTCGCGGGCGCGAGGGAGGACTTCGGCGCGGACCCAATCGTGATAGGCGGAGAGTTGTTGTTCGAAGGTGTCGAGGGCTTCGGCGGCGCCGTCGAGCGGGGTGAGTTCGTAATGGTCGAAGAGTTGGCGCAGGCCGGCGAGGTAGCGCGGGGCGTTGGCGAGGTTTTGTTCGATCTCGAGTTTGTAGGGCGCGAGCCGCGAAGGGGTGGCGAGGGCTTCGGTGAAACGGGCGCGGGCGAGCTCGGTGATGGGCGTGGTGCCTTCGATCAGGCCGGCGTAGCGGCGGAGGCGCGCGATGGCGGCGCGGCGGCGTGCGGGGGCGACTTCGTCCTGCAGGAGGCTGAATTCGCCGCGGAAGACGAGTTCGCCGATGTCGAAGTAGGGGAGCGTGAAACGCTCGTTCACGAGGCTGCTCTCGATCGACTCGTCGGCGGTCTCGAGGAGGATTTCGAGGTCCTGGCGGACGAGTGGATCGGTCTCGACGGCGAGACGCTTCGCGAGTTCGTCGCGGACGGCGGCGGTGGTGGCACGGGTGCGCGCTTCGAAATCGGGGCCGAGGTCGACGGTGAGTTCGTCGTAGCCGGCGAGGCCGAGGTCACCGGCGAATTCCGGCGTGAATTTCGCGAGCGCCTCGAGGTAGAGGCGGGCGTTGGCGTTGGAGCGGGCGATCCAGGCGGGCTGGTCGGCGGCGGTGAGGGGGAACGCGAGGAGGGGGAGGAGAAAAGCGAGGCGGCGCATGGAGGAGGACGGAGCGGCGGGAGGACGAACGAGCCCGACGGGGATGGCGGGCTTCGCTTAGAAGAGCTGCTTGGTGAGGAAAGCGGTTTGGAGGGCGGCGATTTCCTTCAGGCCTTTGGTGGAGACGGCGAGGATGGACTGGAGCTGGTCGGCGCTGAAGGTGGCCTCCTCGCCGGAGCTTTGGACTTCGACGAACTGGCCGCGGCCGGTCATGACGATGTTGGCGTCGACCTCGGCGTCCTTGTCCTCGGCGTAGTTGAGATCCAGATACGTCTGGCCCTGGAAGACGCCGGCGCTGACGGCGGCGACGGAATCGGTGAGCGGGTTTTCGGCGATGCGTTTGGCGTCGAGGAGTTTTTGGATCGCGAGGCGGGCGGCGAGCCAGGCGCCGGTGATGGACGCGGTGCGGGTGCCGCCGTCGGCCTGAAGGACGTCGCAATCGATCCAGAGCGTGTTGGGGCCGAGCTTTTGCAGATCGATGACGGCGCGAAGGGCGCGGCCGATGAGGCGTTGGATTTCGACGGTGCGGCCGTCGATTTTGCCGCGGGAGATGTCGCGCTGTTTACGGTCGTGGGTCGAGTAAGGAAGAAGTGAATACTCGGCGGTGAGCCAGCCGCCGGGGACGCGCTGCTGTTTCATCCACGTGGGGACGTTTTGCTCGATTGTCGCGGCGCAGATGACGCGGGTGGCGCCGAAGGAGACGAGGACGGAGCCGGTGGCGTGCGGCGCGATGTTGGCTTCGAAGGTGATGGGGCGCAATTGATCGGCGGCGCGGCCGTCGATGCGCGCGGGAGCGGAACTCATGCGGAGAGCGCAGCGGTGGCGGCGCGGTCTGGCAAGAGGGGAAACGGGGATGAAGAAGCTCCAAGCTCCGGGGACCAAGCTCCAGAGCATGGTCAATGGAGCAAAACCAATGTGGCGGAAACGGAGCGGGAGGGGAAACGGTCGACCGGATGGGGTGGGCTGCGTTCTGCTGCGAGCGGGACGAAACGCTCACGCGTTCCGCCACGGGGCGGCTCAGTTTTCTTTGCGCTGATCGCGGTCGAGGGGGACGACTTTGGTGGAGGTGAAGTCGTTGCCTTGCGTCATGAACGCGATGAGGCGGTCGTTGAAATCCTTCGCGGGGTCGTGGCCCATTTTTTTGAGGGCCTGGGTGAGCGCGGCGACCTCGACGAGACGGGCCATGTCGCGGCCGGGGCGGACGTAGAGTTCGATGTGCGGGACGCGCTGGCCGAGGATTTCGTAGTAGTTTTCCTCGAGGCCGGTGCGCTCCTCGACGACTTCGGGGGTCCACTCGTGGAGCGAGACGACGAGGTCGATGCGTTTGTCGAGCCGGATGGATTTCACGCCGAACATCTCGGCGATGTTGATGATGCCGATGCCGCGGCACTCCATGTAGCCGCGATTGAGCGGGCGGGACGAGGCGATGAGTTCGCGCTCGTCGAGAAGTTTGATAACGGTGAGGTCGTCGGCGACGAGGGAGTGGCCACGCTCGATGAGCGCGAGGGCGCATTCGCTTTTGCCGACGCCGGAGGAACCGCGGAGCATCACGCCGATGCCGCGGACGTCGAGGGTGGTGGCGTGCTCGGTGGCGCCGGGGGCGAATTCGTTGTCGATGCAGAGTGTGGCGAGGTTCACGAAATTCATCGTGATCATCGGCGTGCGGATGATGGGGAGCTTCATCTCGCTCGCGACCTGGAGCATCGACGGCGTCGGGTGGAAATTGCGCGTGAGAACGAGGCAGGGGATGTGCTGCTTCACCATGCCGCGGAAGATCTCGACCTGTTTTTCCGGCGGGACGGTCTTGAGGAACGTCATCTCGGCCGCACCCAGAACTTGGATACGTTTGTTCGCGAAGTATTTGAAGAAGCCGGTGAGCGCGAGCGACGGGCGGTTGATGCTGCCCTCGCGGATGAGGCGGTGGAGGCCGCCCTCGCCGGTGGCGAGTTCCATCTTCAGCTTCGTGCGATAGGTCTCGAAGAAGTGGGCGACGGTGATGCCGTGGATGGCTTTTTGCATGGACGTCGATCAGGGGATAACCACGAAACACACGAAATACACGAAAAGAAAACAGAAGGCCGGAGGGATGAGCTGGGGAGACCTCGTGAGTTTCGCGGGCTCGCGGGAGTCACAGGTTGAAGTCTTCGCCGAGGTAGAATTTGCGGGCTTGGTCGTCGTTGATGAGGAATTCGCCGGTGCCTTCGGCGAGGACCTTGCCCTTGTGGATGAGGTAGGCGCGGTCGACGACGCGGAGGGTTTCGCGGACGTTGTGATCGGTGATGACGACGCCGATGCCGCGGGCCTTCAATTGGAGGATGATCTTCTGGACGTCGGCGACGGAGATCGGATCGATCGCGGCGAAGGGCTCGTCCATGAGGAGGAACTTCGGGCGGGTGACGAGGGCGCGGGCGATTTCGAGGCGGCGGCGCTCGCCGCCGGAGAGGGTGTAGGCGCGCTGCCGGGCGAGCGATTGGAGATTGAGTTCGGCGAGATGGGCGTCGACGCGGGCGTCGCGCTCGCGTCGGGGAACACCGATGGCCTCGACGATGGCGAGGATGTTTTCCTCGACGGTGAGTTTGCGGAAGACGGAGGCCTCCTGCGGGAGATAGCCGATGCCGTGGCGGGCGCGTTGGTGCATGCGCAGACGCGTGAGATCGTGGCCGTCGAGGCAGACGCGTCCGCTGGTGGCGGCGACGAGGCCGACGATCATGTAGAACGTGGTGGTTTTGCCGGCGCCGTTGGGGCCGAGGAGGCCGACCACTTCACCGCCGCAGAAACGGACGTTTACGCCGTCGACGACGCGGCGTTCACCGTAAACTTTGACGAGCGATTCGGTGCGGATTTCGGGCGGCGGCGCGTCGGTGGGCGCGGTCGCGGCGGGACTGTCGGCCGTGGTGCTCACTTGGCGGTGTCGGTGGCGTTGCGGTCGAAGCCGAGGTCTTTGATCGGCGGGCCGGTGAGGCGGGGTTTTTCGACTTCGACGCGCTCCTGGCCGCGGAGCATGGTGATTTTTTCGCCGGCGCTGACGAAGTCGGTGGCGCGGTCGATCACGACGGGGTTTTCGGTGAGGACGACTTTCTCCTCGCGTGGGAGGACCTCGGCGCGACCGCAGGTGGCGGTGCGGGAGCCTTGCGTGATGGACACGTTGCCGGTGGCGAGGAGATAGCGGAATTTTTCGAGGGTGGGGATGGACTGGTTGCGTTCGTCGTCGATCCGCGAGGCGATGAGCTCGAGGCGGTCGGCTTCGATGCGGAGATTGGTGCCGGCGACGACGACGTTGCCGGTGCAGATGGCCTTGGTTTCGTCGCCCTCGGACCACATGTCCATGTGATCGCAGGAAAGCGTGGTGGGCTGCGGCGCGGCGGCGCGGAGCGTGGCGCAGGCGAGAAGCGCGAGCAGGCTGAAGAGAAAACGGCGGGTCATTGCAGGATGTCGGAGAGCTCGGCTTGGAAGGTGATGCGGACGTCGCCGTTGAGCGAAATTTTTTTCTGGCGATGATCGTAGGTCCATTCGCGTCCGGCGGCTTCGACCTCATCGCGGATAAAGCGGACGTGCTGGGCGCCAAAGGCGCGTTGTTCGTCGGGCAGGAACGTGGCGTCGGGGCTGAGGATGATCGTGTCGACGGTCGAAGAAATGTCGCCGTTGAAGAGCGTGAGATTGAGGTCGGTGACGTGGAAGCGGTCGTTGGCGAGCGCGCGGGCTTCGCTGCCGCGGGCGGTCATGGAGCGGTAGCCTTCCTTGGTGAAGAGCGGGAGGATCCAGTTTTTCGCGGGGGCGGTGACGGCGGCGGCGAAGGCGAGGGTGGGAGGGAGAAGGAGGGCGAGAAGGAGGAAGGAGGAGGAGGAGGGGCGGTGCGCTCGGAGAGCGCGCCCTACCGGCGCTGCCGCGCCATGGGGGAGGCGAGAACGGAAGATCATGTGCGGGCGCCGAGGATGAGTTCGCAGATTTCGCGGACGGCGCCGCGGCCGGCAGGGCGTTGCGTGACGTAGTCGGCGGCGGCGAGAGCGGAGGGCATCGCGTCGGGGACGGTGGCGCCGATGGCGGCCCATTGCATCGCGGGGGCGTCGATGTCGTCGTCGCCCATGTAGACGCAGTCGGCGGCGGTGAGATTGAGTTGGGCGGCGAGTTCTTGCAGCGCGGTGAGTTTGTCGGTGCGGCCTTGAACGAGGTGCGGGATTTTCAGTTCGGCGGCGCGAACGGACGTGGCGCCGGAGCCGCGGCCGCTGATCCAGGCGGTGAGGATGCCGGCTTTTTCGAGGCGCTTGAGGCCCATGCCGTCGAGAATGGAAAATCTCTTGGACTCGGTGCCGTCGGAGTGGATTTGAACGGTGCCGTCGGTGAGGATGCCGTCGACGTCCATCGCGAAGAGGCGGATGCGGGACCAAGGGAGTTTGGCGGCGGCGGATGGCATCGTGATGCGTTTTCGTGCTCGTGATCTTTATCGTGCTCTTGATCGATCAGTGCGTGGGCGGCGAAGGAAAACGGGGAGGACGATCACGAGCACGATTACGATTAAGAGCACGATCGATGGCTCGAAGGCTCGAATGCAGGCTTACTCCAGCCAAGCGGTCACCTGCTCGATCACTTTGTCGAGGGTGGGGCGGTGGAGTTGTTCGAGCTCGGGCGCGAAAGGAACGGGGATGTCGAGCGAGCCGATGCGGAGCGGGGCGGCTTTGAGCGCGGAGAAGTTTTGCTCGGTGAGGCGGGCGACGAGTTCGGCGCCGAAGCCATGCGTGCGGCGGCCTTCGTGGAGGACGACGAGGCGGCCGGTGCGGGCGACGGAGGCGTGGATCGCGTCGAGCTTCAGCGGGGAGAGGCAGCGGAGATCGAAGAGATCGAAGGTGTGCTCGTATTCGGCGCCGACGTAGTCGCAGACCTCGGCGGCGAGGTGGACCATTTCGCCGTAGCTGACGAAGGTCGCGTAGTCGCCGGTGCGAAGTTGTTTGGGCGTCCAGACGTCGCGGTAGTCGGGATTCCACGACACGGGATGTTTGCCGCGGCGGTAGAGACCCTTGTGTTCGAAAAGGATGACGGGGTTGTTGTCCTCGTAGGCGGCGAGCGTGGCGTCGAAGGCGTCCTGCGGCGTGCTCGGGTAAAGGGCCTTGATGCCGGGGAAGGAAAGGAAAACGGATTCGAGTTCCTGCGAATGGAAGGAGCCGAGCGTGATGCCGCCGCCGCAGGGGAAGCGGAGGACGAGCGGGCAGGCGACGCCGGAGCGATAGTGGAAGGTCGCGGCGTTCTGGGTGATTTGCGTGACGGCCTCGGTGGAGAAGTCGGCGAACTGGAATTCCTCGATGGGGCGGTGGCCGTTGACGGCGAGGCCGATGGCGTAGCCGGTGCAGGCGCTCTCGGCGAGGGGCGTATTGAAAACGCGACTACGGCCGAATTCGTCGAGGAGATTTTCGGTGACCTTGAACGCGCCGCCGTAGGTGCCGATGTCCTGGCCGAGCACGATGGATTCGGGACGCTCGGCGAGGATTTTGCGGAGGGCGTGATTGACGGCTTGCGCGAGGGTGAGGACGGCGGGGCCGTCCTGAGTTTGGGGTTCCGAGTTTTGAGTTCCGGGTTCGACGGAGGGCGCCCACGTCATCGGAGCGGAGGACGGAGCGAAGACGTCGGATTTGAGTTTGTCGGCGTCGGGCTCGGGGCGAGGGACGGCGAGGGCGATCTTGATGCAGGCTTCGATGTAGGTGGAGAGCTCGGCGTCGAGGGCGTCGAGTTGGGCGGTGAGGCCGGCCGCTTCGAGCTGGGCGCGGAATTTCGGGAGCGGATCGCGGGCGAGAAAGGCGTCGCTTTCGCCGGGCTTCAGGTAGTTGCAGGTGTCGTAGGCGGCGTGACCGCGGAGGCGAAGCGTGTGGGCTTCGATGAGAATCGGGCGGGAGGTTTCCCGGGCTTTGTCGATCGCGGCGGCGAGGGTGCGGGCGGTCGTGACGATGTCGGCGGTGGTATCGAGGGCGAAGCCGTGGATGCCGTAGCCGGCGGCGCGGCGCCAGAGTTCGACGTCGGGGCCGAATTGTTCGGCGCAGGGCGTGGAGTAGGCGTAGCAGTTGTTTTCGATGATGAAAACGACGGGCAGCGAGAGGAGCGCGGCGAGGTTGAGGCACTCGTGGATGTCGCCCGTGCTGGAGCCGCCGTCGCCAAAGATCGCGAAACCGACGGCGGGTTTGCCTTTGCGGCGTTGGGAATCGGTGGCGCCGAGGACGGGGCCGAGCATCGCGCCGAGATGGGAGATCATCGGCAGCGAGCGATTTTTCGGGTCGCCGCGGTGGACGTTGCCCTCGCGGGCCTGGGTGGGGCTGAGGGCGTTGGCGAAGTATTGGTTGAAATGGTCGCAGAGGTGTCCGCCCCAGATCAGATGCCCGCCGTAGTCGCGGTGCGTGAAGCTGACGACGTCGATCGTTTTATCGGCGAGGAGCGCGAGCGGGATGATGAGGCCCTCGTTGCCCTGGCCGCCGGTGACGGTGCCCTTGATCAGGCCTTGGCGAAAGAGGTCGAGGTTGCGGTTATCGCCGGTGCGCGAGAGCTGCATCCAGGCGTAGATGCGGAGGAGGGTGTCGGGCGAGGGGTTCTCGAGGTCCGCGGCGCGGAGATCGCGCGCTGAAAGGATCGCGGGAGGAGTCGGTAGAGCCATGTCGATGGCTGACGGTGAGACGCGGGGGATGCGCGGGCAAGCGAGAGATTCGGGGGGCTGCGCTCAGCTCGGCCGGTTGGGATGTTGCGCAGATGCATTGCGCGGTGGGGCACCGGCCCTCCATCGGGGGTGGAGGTGTTGGCGATCAAGCCAATGGGTGATCAGCGGGCGGGGATGGGGGCGATGGTTTCGCCGGCGATGTATTGGGCTTCGACGAGGATTTTGCGTCGGGGGGCGGTCGGATGCTGGATGCGGTTCACGAGGCGCGCGACGGCGGCGGAGCCGATTTGCTCGTGGGGAACGCGCATCGAGGTGACGCGTTTTTGGCCGTGAGCGGGGTCGAGGCCGTCGAAACCGGTGATCGAGCAATCCTCGGGGACGCGGAGGCCGCGGAGCGGAAGATCCTGGGCGAGCTGGTAGGCTTGGTGGTCGGCGGCGCAGACCCAGGCGGTGACGCGTTGCTCGCGCACGAGGCGGGCGACGGTGTCGGCGACCTGGGGCGGTTTAACGGGAGGGAGATTGCGGCGGACGTTGATGACCCAGTTTTCGTTGAATTCGAGGCCGAGGTTGAAGATCGCCTCGACGTAGCCGCTGAAACGGCGGGCGACCCAGTGGCCGCCGACGGGGTAGTCCCACGAAAGGAAGCCGATGCGGCGATGGCCGGCGGCGGCGAGACGCTCGACGAGCGAGGCCATGGCGGAGGCGTCGTCGGTGTCGATGATGTCGATCGCGGGCTGACTGTAGCTTTCGAGGACGGCGACGGTGGAGAGACGCCGCGAGATCATTTCGACGGCTTTTTCCTCGAACGGATAGATGAGGATGACGCCGCGCCAGTCGTTCTGGCGCATGTTGCGGAAGATCGGCTGGCGTGTGGACTCGGGATGAAAATCGGCGGGGGCTTGGTAGCAGACGTCGATGGTGACGTGGTCGATTTCGGCGCGCTGTTGGATGCCGCGGAGGATGTAGGGGAAGGTGGCCATGACGACCTTCTCGGCGGGAATGCCGATGAGGACGCCGATGGTGAGCGCTCGGGAGTTTTTGCCGCGGCGTCCGAGGCGGCCGGGCGATTGCTGGTAGCCGAGTTCGGCGGCCATCTCTTGGACACGACGGCGCGTTTCCTCGCTGATCGCGGGATGATTCGCGAGGCTGCGAGAGACGGTGGCGCGCGAGAGATTCAGGCGCTGCGCGATGAGCTCCTGATTCAGCGGCGGCATGGACCTTTTCGCCGAGGAAGGGCGGGGCATTGCGAAGCGGTATGAGGCATCGAGTGCACGTTGTGAAGCAACAAACAGCGTGAAAAGTTATGCAACAAGATAAGAAAGTTTCTTAGAAAACTCGGACAGAATTTCGAATATCCGTGTTTTAATGTAGCGTTAACCAGCGTTTTAAGCACACAAAAGACACGCAATATACGTGTGCAACATTGTGTGCACATAAAAGTTGACATCGCGGGTGGAGCCCGGCTCTTTTTGCCGCATGCCCGTTCCGAACGGGTGTGATCCTTCCCCCAACTCACTTTGTTCGCGGTCGTGGTGTGTCCTGCCCGCCAGGCGCCTCGCGAGTCCCGCGGATTGGAGCCTCAACACCTGATACCCCCATGAACCCCCGACCCCGTTCCGCGTTTTACGCTGGATTCGTGATGAGCACGCTCGCGCTGGCTGCGAGCTTACCGAGCGCCCGCGCGCAGCAGGCCGCCGCGTCGCCGACCGCAACGGAAGAAGGCGCTTCGGACGAAGTCGTCCGTTTGTCGCCGTTCGTCGTAAGCACCGAAAAGGACAAAGGCTATCGTGCGACCAACTCGATTTCCGGCACGCGCCTCGACACGCCGATCAAGGAGCTGCCGATGCCGATCGAGGTGATCACGGAGCAATTCTTGCGCGACACCGGTTCGACGGATTTGCGGCAGAGCCTGCGTTACAGCGCGGGCATCATCCTGCAGTCGCAGAACGACCAGGGCTCGAACGCGTTTTACGGCGCGGGCGGCGTGCACAATCCCGAAGGCGCGACGGCGAACAAGACGCAGTCGACGTATAAGATTCGTGGTTACATTTCAGACATCGTGTTGCGCGACGGTTTTCGCCGGCAGAGCGCGACCGACTCGATCAACATCGGGCGCATCGAAGTGATCCGCGGGCCAGCGGCGCTGCTTTATGGCATCGGCAATTTCGGTGGCATCGTGAATTACCTGCCGAAAGCACCCGAAGCGGAGCGGCATTCCGCCGTCGGCGTGAACTATGGCAGCCATGATTTCATGCGCGCTTGGTTTGATACGACCGGGCCGCTGAATGAAGGCGGGACGTTCGCGTATCGGTTGTCCGGGGCGGTTCAAGACACCGGCAATCACACGGAGCTCTACAACGAGAAGCACTGGTTCATCTCGCCGAGCTTCAGTTTCCGTCCGTGGGAAAAGACGCAGATCGTGGTCGATTTCGAGGCGGGCGAGCAGGAGGAAGACGCGCTCGGTTTCCAGAGCGTGCGCGCGCGGTCGGACATCGATGGCATCGGTCAGGCGGACCGGTTGCAGAGCTCGGGCTTCGTTCAATTCGCGGGGAAGGACAACCGCACCTTCCGCTGGTCGGGCCCGGACACGTTCCGCAATTCGAATCAGACGAACATCCGCGCTCAGCTCACGCAGGAGCTTTTGCCGGGACTCAATTTCCTCGCGGGCTTCAATCGCTCACGCGTGACGTTCGACGCGCGCGACGTGAACGGCTCGATGCGGCAGAACGTCGGACCGGTGGCCCTGCGCGACACGATCACGGTCATCCCGATCGACGTCGCGAACGGCTCGAGCGAGTTCCAGCAGGCGGAGACGCCGAACACGATTTTCGAGTATCAATGGTCGGATACGGCCGAGCGAAACATCCGCGACCAGGCGCGCTTCGAACTCAACTACGCGTTCCAACTTTTCGAGGACCGCAAGTGGCTGAAGATGGACAACAGCATTCTGCTCGGTCGCTCGGTCGAGGAGGCGGATCGCACGACGCGGTTGAAGCGGACGGCGAACAACACGTTCAACTACAAGCGTCCGACCGACACATCCTACATCCGCTTCGGCGAACAGGGTGACGGCAGCCCGGATGTGCCGATGGTCGATATCAATCACATCTTCAGCAAAGCGAAGAACACCGGCGACTACGTCGTTTATCAGGGCAAGTTTCTCGATGAGCGGCTCGTCGTCGTGGCGGGGCGTCGTCGCGACAAGAACGACAACGCGGTCGATTCGCGGATCTTCCATCCGGATCCGAGCCAGAGTTCGGTGTCACGTCCCTCGCAGAGCGACAACACCGAACAATACGGCGTGACGGTGAAGCTCACGAATTATCTCAGTGTTTACGGGCTCGAGGCGGCGGGCATTCAGCCGAACTTCGAAGGCCTGCGCGACGCCGCGGGCAATCCGCTCGGGCCGGTGACGGCGAAGAGCAAGGAGATCGGCGTGAAGGTCGATTTTCTCGACGGCCGGATTTCGGGCACGATCAGCAAGTTCAAGATCAAGCGTTCGGGCGTGCCGTTTGGGCAGTGGTGGATGCCGACGTTGAAGGGCACGTTCGACACGACGCGTCCGATCATTTACAATGTGGGCAACTTCAGCCCGAGCACGGTGCCGGGCGGCAGCAACGGCGGGAACGGCGCGGCGGACGCGGCGCTGCCGGAGTGGAACGCGGGTGTGGCGTCGGGCGCGATCTACCAGTTGAACGATCAGTGGTATGTGAATGCGTCGCAAGCGGCGGGCGCGGCGTATCTGGATCGCGTTTTCGATCTGACCAAGACGACGAATCCCGGCTGGCCCGGCTGGCTTTACACGGCCGACGATCACACGAACAACGGCTGGGAAGATCGCGGCGACGGCAACGGTTATCAGTCCTACGTGCAGCAGCAGGACGAGTCGGACGGCTGGGACGCGCAGTTGATGTTCACGCCGAACGACAACCTGCAGTTCATCGTGACGTATGCCCACACGAAGCGCGTGATCACGAATCCCGGGAAATTCATCAAGTATCCGCATCCGGAGAATCGCTGGGCGATCTGGTATTTTCCGGACAGCAACTGGGGCCTGACCGGCTACGACCTCGAGGAAGTTTACACGGATCCGAGCGACACCTCGACCTGGACGGGGATCGGCTGGGGCGCGGGCCAGAGCCGCGACGACACGCCGAAGCATGCGGTCAGCGCGTGGGCGAGCTATCGCTTCACGAGCGGTGCGTTGAACGGCCTGGTGTTCGGTCTCGGCGGCCAGTGGGAATCGGAGCGCGAGTATTTCTCGGGCGTGACGGTCGCGGGTCAGAAACAGACGAACGGCAAAGGCGAGCTGACGATCCTGAAGCACGATCCACGGCTGAACGTCGATCTCATGGTGCGTTATCCGTTCAAGCTGCGTGAGCACGACGCATGGGTGCAGTTGAACGTCTACAACGTCGCCAACGACAAGGATCTCTACGGTCTGATTTACGCGCCGGGGCGGAGCGCGCGGCTGGAGTTCGGATACTCGTTCTAACGAAGGCGCCCGGCGTTCGCGCCGGGCTTTTCTCACTCCGACCTAAACTACCCGGAAAAAAGCCGGGCTCCTGATGAGCGCCGAAGCGCAAACGCGGTGTGGCCACGAAGCGGCGGCGGTGAAAGAACGGATGCGCGTTCTCAACCCCTCCGTCCTCGTGACCGCCACCTCCGACCGACTCTCCTTCCGCGAAAAGCTCGCCTATGGGCTGGGTGACACCGCCTCGAACTTCTACTTCCAGGCGTTCAACCTCTTCCTCGCGTATTACTACACGGACATTTTCGGGCTGAAAGCCGCCGCGGTCGGCACGCTGCTGTTTGCCGTGCCGATCGCGGTGGCCGCCTTGAATCCGGTGGTGGGGATGCTCGCGGATCGGACGCAGACCCGCTGGGGCAAGTTTCGCCCGTGGATCCTGTGGGGCGCGCTGCCGTATGGGGTTCTCGGATACGTGATGTTTGCGAATCCGGCGTTCGGGGCGACGGGAAAGCTGATCTTCGCGTATGCGACCTACACGGCGGTGTTGATCGCGTATCTGGCGATCAACACGCCTTACGGCGCGTTGATGGGCGTGATCTCGACGTCGTCGGAGGAGCGGACGTCGGTGTCGTCGTATCGCTTCGCGTGCGCGTTTCTCGGCGCGTTGCTGATCGGATGGCTCGTGCCGACGCTGAAGGACGTGCTCGTGCCGGAAGGCGGAAACGCGGCGCAAGGATTCCGGAACACGATGGCGATCTTCGCGGTGATTTCGGTGGGGATGTTCGTTTACACGTTCGCGAACACGCGTGAGCGCGTGGTCTCTCCGCCGCCGGAGAAAGGATCGCTGAAGCTCGATCTGCTCGATCTCACGCGCAACGGCCCGTGGCTGGTGCTGTTTTTCGTGGCGTTCCTGAATCTCACGAACACGGGCATGCGCAATGGTGCGGGGATTTATTACTTCAAGTATGTGGTGGGGCAGGAGTCGCTGATCGGGACGTTCAATCTCGTCGGTTTCCTCTGCTTCATCGCGGGGGCGCTCTCGACGAAGCTGTTCACGAAGTTCTTCTCGCGTCGTTCGCTGATGATCTGGCTGACGATCGTGAACGCGCTGGGCATCGCGGCGTGCTATTTGGTGAATCCGACGAACGTGCCGCTGCTGTATGTGTGCAACATCGTCGCGAGCTTCGCGGCGGGGCCGACGCCGGCGATCGTGTGGTCGCTCTACGCGGACACGGCGGACTACGGCGAGTGGAAGTTCGGGCGACGCGCGACGGGACTGATTTTTTCGGTGACCGTGTTTGTGCAGAAAGTCGGTCTTGCGATCGGCGCGGCGACGATCGGCTGGCTGTTGGGCTATCTCGGATTCGAGGCGAATGTGATGCAGACGCCGTCGGTCGTTCACGGCATCACACTCCTGTTCAGTCTTATCCCGGGCACGTTCGCGCTGCTCGCGGGGCTGGCGATCTTCTTCTACCGGCTCGACGAGCCGCAGGTGAAACAAATCGAGCGCGAGCTTGCCGCGCGCAAAAACGCCGCCGCTTCGGCCTGAGCGATGAAAACGGGGCGGTTCGTCAAACTCTTCACACTTCTCATGACTCCTTGCGTCGCCTCGGTTCCCGTCTGGCAGGACGAATTCAATCAGCCGCCGGGAACCGGACCCGATCCGGAAAAATGGGTGCACGACCTCGGCGACACGGGCTGGGGCAACAAAGAACTGCAACGCTACACCGACTCGCGGGAAAACTCCCACGTGATCGAAGATCCCGACGCGACGGACGGGCGCGCGCTCGTGATCAAGGCGGTGCGCGGTGCGGACGGGCGCTACACGTCGGCGCGGTTGAAGACACACGGCAAGTATGCGGTGAGGCACGGACGGATCGAGGCGCGGTTGAAGCTGCCGAAAGGCCAGGGAATCTGGCCGGCATTCTGGATGCTCGGCGAAAACATCGACGACGTGTCATGGCCGGCGTGCGGCGAGATCGATGTGATGGAGATGGTCGGCCACACGCCGGGAGTCCTGCATGGGACACTGCACGGGCCGGGTTATTCGGCGGCGAGAGGTATCACGAAATCCACGACATTGCCGGACGGAGCCGTTTTCGCGGATGCGTATCACGTGTTCGCGGTCGACTGGAGGCCCGGGCGGATCGACTGGCGGCTCGACGGGGAGATTTATCACACGGCGACGCCGGCGGATCTGCCGGAGGGTGGGAAGTGGGTTTTCGACGACGCGCCGTTTTTCCTGTTGTTGAATCTGGCGGTGGGCGGGTTGTGGCCGGGGTATCCGGACGAGACGACGCAGTTTCCGCAGGAGTATCGGATCGATTACGTGCGGGTGTATCCGCTGGAGTGATATAGCCGCGCAGGCCGGCCCCGCGCTCACCCCGACTTGTCGGGCAGGCCGCGCGGGGCTACAAGGCGATCGTTTCGCCGGCGGTCAGGACGCGGACGGTGTGGTTGGCGCGGGCAGCGTCGGCGGCGAAGGCGTGCGGGTCGACGAAGATCTTTTCGTTGCTGTTGTAGTGCATCGGCACGGCGAGGCGTGGGCGGAGGAAGTCGAGGGCGTGAAGCGCGTCGCGAGGGCCCATGGTGTAGAAATCGCCGATGGGAAGGAGGGCGACATCGAGGCCGTGGCGACCGATGAGCCGCATGTCGGTGAAGAGGGCGGTGTCGCCGGCGTGGTAGAGCGATTTTCCGGCGGCGCGGATGACGAAGCCGCCGGCGACGCCCATGGGTTTGTTTTCGCCGTGGGGAAGTTCGAGCGCGGAGCTGTGGATCGCGGGCGTCATTTCGATCCGGCCGAAAGGAAGGTTCACGCCGCCGCCGGGCATGAGATCGATGACGCGGGCGCCCTGGGCTTCGAAGTGGAGCGCGAGTTCGTAGGGGGCGACGATCCGGGCGCGGTGCGTGCGCGCGAGTTCGAGGGCGTCGGCGATGTGGTCGTCGTGCGCGTGCGAGCAAAGGACAAAATCGCAGGGAAGGGTGGCGGGATCGATGGAGCCGTGCGGGTTTTGGCGGAGCCAAGGATCGAAGACGAGACGCGTGCCGGAGACTTCGAGGAGAAAAGCGGAGTGGCCGAAGTAGGTGAGGCGCATGGGGAGCTGTTTAACCAGGATGGGCACGAATGCGCTTAGAGCGTGGGGGCGGTGAGCCAGGTTTGGGCGGCGGAGATGTCGTTGCGGGTGAGGGTGTGGGAGGCGGGAAACGTTTCGAGATTCACCTCGGCGCCGCCGGCGCGGAGATGCGCGGCGAGGCGGCGCGGGTGGTCGGGCGGAACGAGCGGATCCTGATCGCCGCTGAGCAGAAGCGCGCGTTTACCGACGAGGGAATCGGGCGCGGCGGGACGATCGATGACGACCATCGGGCGGATGAGGACCGCGCCGCCGAGCACGACGGGGCGCAGGAGCAGGAGCGTGGCGGCGATGTTGGCGCCGTTGGAAAAGCCGACGGCGATCAAACGCGAGACATCGATCCTGTGGCGATCGGCGGCGGCGCTGATGAAGTCGGCGAGTTCGTCGGTGCGTTGCGCGACCTCGGCGGGATCGAACACGCCCTCGGCCAGGCGGGCGAAGAATCGGGCGGCGCCGCGCTCGCTGACTTTGCCGCGGGGCGAGAGTAGCGCGGAGCCGGGAGAAAGCGTGCGGCCGAGCGGAAGGAGATCGTGTTCGTTGCCGCCGGTGCCGTGGAGGAGAAGAAGCGGCGGTGCGGAGGCGAGGGAGGAAGGTTCGAAGGCGTATTCGAAAGAAAGGAGTGCGGACGGCATCTCCGAGTATCCGCAGGGAGAGGGAAGCTCGCAAGTGGGCGGAGCGGCGAGTCGGATCGCGGGCGCGAGGTAGAGGGGAGAACGAAAATCAAAGTGGATTCTTCGCTCCGCTCAGAATGACAGAACCGGGGGTGACGCTCGGAACGACAAGCCCGCGGAAGGGCGCTCAGGGTTGTTCGAGCGTGATGTTGTGGACCGAGAGGGTGCGGCCGATTTCGCGGTCGTAGGCGGCGTGGGCGCGGCGTTGATCGGCGAGCGCGCGGAAGAGGCTGTTTTCGGCGCCGATGAGTTCACCCTGAAGATTGAGGACGAAGAACGTGTTGCTCGTGCCGGCGCGGAGTTTCTTGAGCTCGTCGTCGAGCGCCTGGCGGGCGAGGTCGTAGGCGGCGCGATTGGCCTCGACGCGGCGGCGTGTGGTTTCGATCTGGCCGGCGGCGGCGGCGATCGCGACGGCGATGTCTTGTTCGAGGCGGACGATGTCGGCTTCGGCCTGGCGCAGGCGGAGTTTGGCGGCGCGGGCGCGGCCGCGTCCTTCGGCGAAGGTCAGCGGAACGCTCACGACGAGGCCGGCGGAGTAGGAGCGATGGTCGTGATCGGCGACCATGCGACGGCTGACGCCGAAGTCGCGGTCGAGGCCGCTGTAGCCATAGCTGCCGACGAAATCGACCTGCGGGAGGATTTGCATGCGCTCGGAGGCGTAGTTGGCCTCGCGTTTGTAGACGCCGAGTTTGGCGGCCTGGTAGTCGGGGCGCTCGGCGAGGGCGCGTTGAAGATCGGCGGCGGGGTCGATCGTCACGTCGGGAACGCCGGGCGGTTCGACGACGAAGGTCTCGGGATCGATGGGAAATTCGGTTTCGCCGATGAGTTGGCGGAGGCGGTTGGTGGCGTCGCGAAGATTTTGTTGGGCGAAGAGGATCGACTCGTCACGCGTGGCGGTGCGAGCGCGGGCCTGGGTGACGTCGCTTTCGGACATGCTGCCGACGCTGAAGCGACGTTCGTTCTCGGCGAGGAGGCCGGCGGCGAGTTCGCGGGAGCGCGTGGAGATGCGGAGCAGTTGTTGGGCGTAGGCGACCTCGCTGTAGGCGATGACGGTGGCGGTGACGGTATCGATGACGGTTTGGCGGAAGATCCAGTCGGCGATGCCACGGTCGGCTTTGGCGATGCGGAGACCGACGAGATTGGGACCGAAGCCGAAGCCGCGGAGGAGCGGCTGCGTGACGGTGATGCCGCCGAAGGTGGCGAAGTTGTCGTCGTAGTTGGTGAGCGGACCGCGCTGATTGCGGGCGCTGCCACCGATGCTGTAGTTCATGCCCCAAGGCGTGGTGCCTTCGAGGGCGATGCTGTAGTCGTCGGTTTTGATCAGTTGCGAAACGATCGGATTCGACGAGATCGGGCTGTCGTCCTCGGCGAAACTGCGGCGAAAGGTGAGCGCGGGGTCGAAGCGGCCGAGGGCGGTGAGGTAGTCGGCGCGGGCGATCGAGCGGCCGTAGGATTCGACCTCGATGTGCGGATTCTTTTGCAGGGCGAGGCGAACGGCGTCGTCGAGCGTGAGGGTTTGGGCCGGCAGCAAGGCGGGAAGAAGCGCGGCGGCGAGGAGGACTACGGGGCGGAAAAAGGTGCGGATTGGCACGAGCGTAAAGAGTGAGATGACTGCGAGACGGAGAGCCTTTCGCAGGGTGCGTGCCAGCGCGCGTAGTGAGTTATAACATACAGTCGGTTAATAAGTTAAAAATGAGACCAAGTCCGCCGGGCAGAAAGGCTGTCCGGCGGCGGAATCGAAGATTCCCGGAATTGGGAAAAGCGGGAAAGAGGGCGGCGGTAAGGAGGGCCGTCAGGCGGCGAGCGGCGCGTGGGATTTCCGGCCGCGGCGGGCGAGGGGCTTGGGGCGAACGACGGCGGCAGGTTGCTCGGAAGGGGAAAGGAGGAGATAGGAGCTGCAGTTTTCGCAGAGATGAAGGTCGTCGGGGCGGGCGAGCGCAGCGGCGACGCCGGAAGGGATGCGGAGGTGGCAGTTGGAGCACACGCCGTGGTTGACGATGGCGACGGCTTTGCGGCCCTGACTGAAGAGGCGCAGGAAGTGGGCGAGGACGGGCGCGGGAATTTGGACGCGCAGGTCTTCGAGGAGCGCCTGGCGGTCGGCGTCGGTGGCGGAAGGCGAGCGGAGCTTTTGTTGAGCGGCGTGGAGCGTTTCGAGGAGTGTTCTCATTACACCGATGTTTTTGCATGCGATGTGCCGCGGTCAGGGGCTGGCGAGGAAGCGGTTGGCGGGTGGGGGGTTGCCGAAGTTTCCACGGAAGCGGGTGGCGGGCGCGACGTGCGCCGAGGTGGGGTTGGTGCAGAGTTTGCACCAAAACGAAGGATCGGAGTGCACGCACTCAGATGCGTCAGGGGAGGAGACCGTAACGTTTGAGTTTATATTGGAGAGCACGACGGCTGATGCCGAGGACGCGCGCGGCTTCGGTGCGGTTGGTGGTGACTTGGGCGAGGGTGCGTTGGATGAGAAGCTTTTCGACATCGGCGATCGGGGTGCCGACCTGAACGGTGAAAGAAGGGCCGACGTGCTCGTGCTCGCGGAGAAATGCGGGAAGGTGGTCGGGCGCGATGACGGTGGCGCGCGTGGTGACCACGATGCGTTCGATCACGTTGCGGAGTTGGCGGACATTTCCCGGCCAGGTGAAGCGCTGGCAGAGTTCAACCGCGTCCGGGGAGAAACGCTGGCGCGGGCGGCGATGTTTCTTTGCGAGCTGGCGGAGGAAGGCGTCGATGAGAATCGGGATGTCTTCGGTGCGCTCGCGGAGGGGAGGCAGCGCGATGGGCACGATTTGCAGACGATAGAAGAGATCTTCGCGGAATTTTCCGGTGGCGACGGCCTGGGTCAGGTTGCGGTTGGTGGCGGAGATGATGCGGACGTCGACATGTTGAAGATCCGTGCCGCCGACGGTGCGGAAGGCGCCGTCTTCGAGGACGCGGAGAAGCGCGCCCTGGCCCTTGGGTCCGAGGTCGGCGATTTCGTCGAGGAAGAGCGTGCCGCCGTTGGCGAGGTGGAAGCGGCCGGGCTTGTTGGCGATGGCGCCGGTGAACGAGCCGCGGGCGTGGCCGAAAAGTTCGGATTCGACGAGCGATTCGGTGAGTGCGGCGCAGTTGACGAAGACGAAGGGCTGGGCGGCGCGGCGGCTGTGGCGATGGATCAGCCGGGCGACGAGTTCCTTGCCGGTGCCGCTTTCGCCCTCGATGAAGATGGTGACATCGCTGCGAGCGACCTCTTCGGCGAGGCGGATCACCTCGCGCATCGCGGCCGAGGTGCCGAGGAGGAGGCTGGAATCGATTTCGGGTGGCGGGCGATCGGGCGGCATGACGCGGCGGAGTGAACGCATGAAGACTATCGCGCGAGGACGGGCGACGCGAGGACGACGTGGGAAACAGAAGCCGGACTTCTGGGGCGCGAAAAAATCGCGGCGACGGGTGCGCTCGATTTTTGGGCGAACTCATGCGCATGCGAAGGAGTGCACTCGCGGGGAGGCGGGCGGCGTCTTTTCTCCCAGGCGGATATGAACAAGCTGCGAAGCGTCGAAACCTTGGGTTCCCGGATCGGGATGGCGGGTGGTGTGCTCGCGTTGTTTGCGTGGGCGGCGGTGGGGATGACGACGATGGCGGCCGCGACGACGACTCCGGTTGCGCCGGTGGTGGAAGGGCGATGGGTGCGTCCGGCGGAAGCGAGCGAGGAGCGATGGGAGCGGCTGCCGTTGTGGGGGCACGCGGAAGGATTGCAGGTCGGCCTGGCGCATGCGGGTCTCGGGCCGCGCGGGCTGTTGCGCGTGTATGCTCCGTATCTCGGCAATCCGGCCGGGCGCGTCATCAACTACATCGCGGTGGAGCCGGTGTTGCGGGGCGAGAAGCAGCGCGGGTTTTCGGAACTGGAGCGCAGCGGACTCGATGGTGTGGCGGGCAAACGTTTCTGGAGTGTGGCGGATCCGGCCGAGCGCGAACCGAGATCGGCGCTCGAGCCGGTGCGTGGCGAGATCGTGGAGATCGATGGCGTGGAGTGTTTGCGCGTGTGGATTCAGGTGGAGCCGTTTGCGAACGGCGCGCGGGTTTACGTGCGTCTGGTTTTTCGGGCGGACCGGCCGCACGAAGTGGCGCTGGCCGCGTTTGCGCACGAGGACTCGAAGCCGCTCGGACACTGCATCCTGACGGCGACGATGGGCAATTATGCGCGGCTGCGAAATCTGCGGCTCGCTGCGAACGAAACGGTGTCGTCGCTGGAACTTTGGCCGGACCATCGAGGAAACGGATTCACGCCGCATGCGACGTTTCCGCTGTCGCGGCTGAAGCGAAATGCGGAAGGGCATGCGGTCGTTTCAGCGACGCCGGATGAAACCGATCCGGCGGCGGCGCGGTATGCGCCGGAGACGCGTCCGCACTGGCGCTACGCGGGTCGCGTGGCGACACAGACCTGGCGCTGTGAAGATCCGGATCCGGCGCTGCAGGTGTTTGTGAACGGCCGCTATGTTTACTGGAACAGCCAGAGCCCGATTCCGGGCGGAGTGTCGTTCGAGAATTTCGAGATGGTGAGTCCGTTCCGGCAGGGACAGGAGTTCATCTTCGCCGTCGAGCCCGTTGTGGCGTCGGACGAGTGAAATGTTCGGCGACGACCGAACGCTGTCGGCGCGGCGGGGCGCGGTCTAGGAAATCATCATGCCGTCGGCGAGACGGACGATGCGGGTGCCGTAGGAGGCGTTCTCCTCGGAGTGCGTGACCTGGACGATGGTGACGCCGTCTTCGCGATTCAGCTTTTTGAAGAGCTGCATGATTTCGCGGCCTTGGTCGGAGTGGAGATTTCCGGTGGGTTCGTCGGCGAGGATGATGGCGGGTTTGGCGACGAGCGCGCGGGCGATGCCGACGAGCTGTTGCTGGCCGCCGGAGAGCTGGGACGGGTAGAGGTCTTTTTTGCCGACGATGTGGAAGCGATCGAGGGCGTCGCAGACGATGCTGTCGCGGTCCTTCTTGGGGGTGTCGCGGTAGGAAAGCGGGATCTCGAGATTTTCGTAAACGGTGAGGTCGTCGAGCAGGTGGTAGCTCTGAAAGACGAAGCCGATGTGTTTTTTCTGGAGATCGAAGCGCTTCTTTTTGTCGAGGGCGTGGACGGGTTCGCCGGCGAGGACGTATTCGCCGCTCCAGGCGCTGTCGTGGAGTCCAAGGATGTGGAGAAGGGTGGACTTACCCGAGCCCGACGGGCCCATGATCGAGAGGAAGTCGCCCGGCTCGATCTCGAGGTTGATGTTGCGGAGGGCGTAGAAAGGACCGCCTTTGAGGGGATAAACGCGGTCGACGTTGCGGAGGGTGATGAGGGACATGAAAGCGAGTTGGCCGGCGGGTGACGGAGAGGATTTTCAGCGGATCATCAGCATGTGGTAGGGGATGCGGCGAGGGGCGGCGGGCGGACGATTGCGGGTTTCGGTCTTTGCGGAAGCGTTGCCGTTTTCCTCGGTGGCTTTCGCGGCTTTGGAAGAATCGTCGGGAGCGGAGGAGGAGCTGCCGTCGTGCTTGGCGGCATCGGAGGCGGCGACGGAGCCGGCGAGCGAGAGGAAGAGAACGAGCGCGGCGAGTTTCATGGCGGGGGAAGGGGAGGCGAAGCGTGACGAGCGGGAAAGAAGTTTCCAGCGATTTGAATGACACGTGCCATGTTCAGGTGGATCTTTGCAAGCGCTGTGCCGGGGGAAGCCGTCGGAGCGCGAGTCGCTGAAAGAAAGCGGTTTAAAAATGACGCGAGGGGAAGGCCGCGCGGCACGGTGTTCGCTACCGGAACGGAGGAATCCCAGAGGTGGGAAAACGTATCCAAAACACGGGTTCATTCCGGATGGGGTGAAAACCGGGTAAAAGGCATGATGAAGCGAAGGCGGAGCTGGCTTCGATCGGACAACGACACGTATTCAAGACCTCTCCAGCAAAACCCTAACGAATACTTGGTAGATTCCCTGATACTTTAGTCCGATGAATTTCATGATGCGGCTTGGCCGTGGTGGTTTGCTGGCGGGATTGCTGGTGGGTGCGGTGTGGGCCGCCGACGAAAATTCCCGAGTGGTGGCGCTCTCTTCGCGCGGTGTGGTTCGCTCCGGTGCGGACACGCTGATCGCGGGGTTCGTCGTCGACGGAAGCGCGCCGAAGGACGTGCTGATTCGCGGCGTCGGGCCGACGCTCGCGCAAGCGGGCGTGGGCGGGGCGTTGAACGAAGTGAAGCTGCAGGTGTTCAACGGCGCCGGCACGCAGATCGCGACGAACGAGAACTGGTCGTCGTCGCTGTCGGAGGCGTTCAAGCTCGTGGGCGCTTCGCCGCTGGCGGAAGGCAGCCGGGATACGGCGCTGCGGTTGACGCTCGCTCCGGGCGTTTACACGGCGCACGTGTCGGCGGCGAACAGCGCGCGCGGCGTGGCGTTGGCGGAAGTGTATGAAATGGACGGTGCGAGCCGGTTGATGGCGTTGTCGACCCGCGCGCGGGTGGAGGGCGGCGAAGGCATTCTGATCTCGGGATTGGTGGTCACGGAGGGCAGCCGGCGCGTGTTGATTCGCGCGGTCGGGCCCGGACTGGAATCGCGCGGCGTCACCGGCACGCTGGCGGATCCGACGGTTTCGGTGATCAACCGTCACGGCGTCGTGGTCGCGTCGAACGACAATTGGGACGAGAACGGCGTCGGCAGCATGATGAGTGCGCTGGCGGCGAGCGCGGGGGCGTTTCCCCTCGAAACGGGGAGCAAGGATGCGGCGGTGATCACGGAACTCGGCGCGGGACCCTACTCGATTCACGTGAAGAGCGCGAATGGCGCGAGCGGCGTGGCGTTGCTGGAAGTGTATGATTTGACCGGCAAGGCCGCGGCGGCGGATGCGGTTTCGGGTTATGGAGCGTATTCGGCGTCGGCGATGAGCTGGTCGCGCGAAGCGGTGAGCGCGCGGCTCGGGCCGACGTTCGAGCAGTTGAATCCCGGCGCGCCGGACGATCGCCCGACGCTGTTCAAGCGCGAGTCGAAGATGCCGCCGGCGAAATACTACGTGCGCATCAAGCCTTACGAGTTGGGCGATGAGCCGGCGAGCGACGGCGATTATTGGAGCGAGGCGGGGCAGGTCGGTTATGTGCCCGACGATCCGGTGAACGATCCGGGGCTCGATCGCGTGCAGCTCTATGCGTATTACAACAAAGTGTTCGCGATCAGTCCGCGGCTCGACTGGGCGAGTGGCACGCCGCATCCGGATCCGCAGACGCGCGATTCGAACTACATCAAGTTGAACGGCGGCACGAAGCCGATGCAGCCGGTCGCGATGGTGCGCAGCTATGGCATGCAGCAGAACGAGCAGGTGATGGTGTATCGCGACGGGTTGTTTGCCGTGGCGGGCATGCAGACGAGCCGCGCGGGATCGGAGCGGCCGTATCCAGGATTCAAGTTCCCGAGCCACAAGAAGCCGCGCGCGATCGCGGTGACGACGAGCAACGAATTCGCGCTCGTGGTGGTGTGGGACACGCAGCGCAACATCGGCCAGATCGCGGTGGTGGCGATGGAGGCGAAGTTTCTGCCGTTCCACACCTGGCCTTACATGGGGATGCCGAACCAGGGCAGCTTTTCGGATTTCAAGCTCCTCGGCTATGTGGACCTGCCGATGAAATCGCCCGACGCGATCAGCGCGGCGAGCAATGGGCTCTGGCAGGGTCCGTCGTCGACGAACGGCAAGGTATTGAGCCAGATCGATCTCAAACTCGAGAGCGCGCGGAAGAACATCTACAACGGCGCGTGGAAGTCGGTCGTGGCGAGCGCGGGCTACGCGATCGTGTCATCGAACGAGGACAACAAGGCCGTGATCGTCGATCTGACGCCGCTCTTCACCTACATGCGCGAGAGCTATCTGAGCTCGGGCGAGAGCCTCACGGCGACGCTGGCGGCGCGTGGGGCGGCGCCGGAGCAGTTTCCAAAGACTTTCGACGTGAAGCCGTCGATCAAACCGACGGTGATCTGGCAGGGGACCTTCAATCGTCCGACGACGGTGCTGGCGGGTTTCGAAGTCGATCGCTGGTCGAAGGATCGTTACAAAGGCTATGTGGCGACGCGCGACGGGACGATCTACATTTTGGATACGTCGCCGATCATGGCGCGCAATTCGTGGGAAGTGCGCGGCAAGCTGGAGCAGATCGGCACGGTGAAAGTCGGGCGCAACCCGGTCAGCATGGTCTTCGCGCGCCGCAAGGAAAGCGGGCTGCCGCTGCTGCCGAACGCGGACAATGGCGAGCAGCGCGCGCCGGATCCGTATAACAACCTGTTCTATGTCGCGTGTCGCGGCGAGCGGTCGGTGGACAAGGTGGTGACGTGGCACGGCCAAGGCGCGATGTATCAGCGGATCAAGGATTCACGAATGGGCGATCCGGTGGCGGTGAGCACGGCGGTGCGCGGCAACATCCTCACGGTGGCGGACTTCAACGGGAAGAAAATCCTCAGCTTCCGCATGGGGACGTTGAAGGATTTGCGGAACAATGTGTCGTATGCGCCGGGCGATCCGAAGTATGGATACGAGTTTGCCGGCGAGCTGCCGCTGGCGGGGTCGCCGTTTCTGGTGAATTCGGCGAATGTGAATTAAGGCGCGATGGAGGCAGTGTGGAGAATCGAGCCCGGCGAAACGTCGGGCTTTTTTCTGCGCGGTGGGAAGCGCCGTGTCCCTCCAATGGCGGTCACTTCAGCCGGCGAGTTTTTCGCGCAGGTGGGTGAGGCGCTGCTTGGACTCGCTGTTGCGGACGGCTATCGCGTAGGCGGCGGGTTCGCCGACGATGAAGACTTTTTTGCGGCCGCGCGTGATCGCGGTGTAGATCAGGTTTCGCTGCAGCATCATGAAATGGCCCTTGAGCAGCGGGATGATGACGACGGGGTATTCGCTGCCCTGGGATTTGTGGATGCTGATGGTGTAGGCGAGGGCGAGATCGGTGAACTCGGCGCGTTCAAAGGTGTGGTGTTCGCCGTCGAAGTCGGCTTCGAGCGTGGCGTTTTCCGCGTCGACGGAGCGGATGGTGCCGATGTCGCCGTTGAAGAGGTTTTTGTCGTAGTTGTTGCGCAGTTGGATGACCTTGTCGCCCGGACGGAATTCGCCGCCGGGGGCGCGGAGACCGCGGGTGTTGGGATTGAGCGCGGCCTGGAGTTGGAGGTTCAGGTTGGCGACGCCGGCGATGCCCTTGTGCATGGGGGCGAGGATCTGGACGTCGTTGACGGGGTGCGGCCATTTCAGCTTCTGCGGGATGAACTCGGTGCAGAGGCGGATGACCTTGCGAAGGCAGTCGTCGGCGTCGGTGGCGGTGATGAACGTGAGGTCGCTCCAGACTTGGATTTGATCGAGCTCGGTGACGGCGGGCGGGAGCGTGGGGTCGCCGGAGTTGATGGCGTGCGCGGTGGTGACGATGGCGCTTTGATTTTGCTGGCGGAAGATGACGTTGAGGCGCGTCACCGGCAGGGGCGGAGGCGAGGCTCGAGAGCCGAAATGTATCAGATCTTTGAGGACGTTGCCGGCGCCGACGCTGGGGAGTTGATCGGTGTCGCCGACGAGGAGAACATGCGCGCGCGACGGGACGGCCTGGAGGAGCGCGGAGGCGAGGCGGGTGTCGAGCATCGAGGCCTCGTCGACGATGAGGAAGTCGGTGCCGAGCGGAGCGGATTCGTTGGCGACGAAGCCGCCGGCGGCGGGATCGTATTTGAGCAGGCGGTGAATGGTGGACGCAAAGCCGCCGGTGGTTTCGGCGAGACGTTGCGCGGCGCGGCCGGTGGGCGCGGCGAGGTGGACGCGGACCTTTTTGGCGCGGAGGATTTCGACAAGGGCGCGAAGGATGGTCGTGTTGTGGGTGACGATGTAGTCGTCGGTCACATACAAGCCGTCGGTCGAATCGACGGAGATGCAGACGCACTCCGCTTGGCCCGCGGGCGTGATTGCGGCGATGCGGAGGCGATGACCGAGGCGCGGGCGGGCTTTGGGTCGGTGGGTGCGGGCGATCTTGCGGGGAAGCGCGAAGAGGGAGGAAGGATCGGGGTGTTGAAGAAAGATGATGTAGGCGTCGCGACCGGCCTTCCTTTCACCGCGGTGTGTAAACAGGGGCTTCTTCGTGGCGCCGATGGTGGCGATGCAACCGAGGGACCAGGCGAGACGTTGAAAATCGTGGGCGAGGCGTAGGCTGCTGGTGGAGAAAGAGACCACGCCGAGGCGGTCGACGGTGCCGTCGGTGTCGAGGAGACCGCGCAGGAGTTCGAGACGCTGGGCGGGCGAGGCGTCGAAATAGGCGGGGGGGATGAATTTGTCCTCGGAGTTCACGTTGAGGCCGAGGCCGACGATCGCATCGCGCAGGGGATTAGGCCTGCCGCGACCCTGGGCGACGAGGCGCCAAGTGATCGTGGGAGTGCCGCGAAGCGTGACTTGGACCGGACGAATACCCACCGGAGCGAGGCGTTCAGCGACACGGTTGAGGATGAAGGTGTCGGCGGTCGTTAGGAGAACGGCGTCGCGGAGATTGCCGTCACCGATCAGTGCGCCGAGCACATAAGGATCGCAGGGCAGAGCGGCGGGTGGAGTGTCGGGGCAGGGCTGGAGGAGCGGGACGGAGAGGCGTTCGCTTTCGGTGCGGTCTTCGGCCAGGCGGCGCTGGATTTCGTGGAGGGGCACGACGCGCCAGCCGCGGGAACGGATTTTCTTCTTTTTGGCGGGGCTCCAGAGGGAGGTGCGGGTCCAGACGCGCCAGAGGTGATCGGCGCAGCATTCGCAGGATCGGCCGTCGACGAATTGGACACGGAAGATGGGTTTGCGGCCTTGGGGAAAAACGCCGGTGACAGAAATGACGCGGCCTTCGGGAGAGATGACGGGGTCGCCGACCTTAAGCTCGCCGATGGGTCGGAAGCCGGACGGAGTGAGCACGCGAGCGTGGAGAGGTTGCGCTTTGCCCGTGCCAGGTCCGCCGGTGAGGATGGAGAGCTTGGAAGTGAGGGCGTGGGCGATCGCGGTGCGTTGAAGGGACGCGAAGGCGAAGCCGGCTTTTTTTTCGGCCCAATCGATGGCGGCCTCGGTTTTGATCGGAGGCAGGCCGCTGGCAACGCGGGTGAGGCGGTGGACGACGTCGGCGATCTTGCGTTCGAAGCGGTCGTTGTGGGGAAGTTGCACGAGCGCGGGGCGCTGGTGCGGTTGAGAGTTGAGAGATGAGGGTTGAGAGACGTGGCGGACGAGGGACTTCTGTTCGACGAGGGCGTCGAGGCGGGCGGTGATGAAGCGAGATTCGGTTTCGAGTTGAGTGGCGGCGAGGGTGATGAGCTCGGCTTCGGGGAAGGCGGTGTGGCCTTCGTCCTGGAGCGTCTCGAGGGCGAAGAGGATGCCGGCGTCGAGGCGGGGGGCGGCGTCGTTGGCGAAGCCGAGATTGATGGCGATGCGGTCGGCGGTCTTGAAGCCGATGCCGTCGATTTCGCGGGCGAGACGGTAGGGTTCGGTGGTGAGGATTTGTTTGGCGGAAGGGCCGAAGTGTTTGGCGATCTTCACGCACTGACTCGGCGTGATGCCGTAGGTTTGAAGGAAAATGTAGAGTTCGCGCTCGGTGCGTTTGGAGTCCCAGGCGGCCTTGATGGCGGCGGCGCGTTTGCGGCCGATGCCCTCGACGTCGCGGAGCTTGCCGGATTCTTCGCTGAGGATGCGGAAAGTGTCGGTGCCGAAGGCGTCGACGATCTTGTTGGCGTAGACCTTGCCGATGCCGGGGACGAGGCCGGAGCCGAGGTATTTGCGAATCCCATACACGCTGGAAGGGAGTTCGCTTTTGAAGGAGACGACCTTGAACTGGGAGCCGTGCGTGGCGTGACGTGTCCATTCGCCGGTGAGGTGAAGGGTCTCGCCGCATTCGACGCCGGGGAGCGCGCCGACGATGGTGACGGGATCGGGACGCTCCGTGCGCGGTGGGGGCACCGCGCTTCCGCCTGCGTTGCGCGGCGCGTCGGGACGGAGTTCGGCGATGGTGTAGTGGTTTTCCTCGTTGAGGAAAATGATCCGTTCGATGACGCCGGTGAGGGTGCTGGAGGCGGCGGGCGGCACGCGACGAGTGGAAGGGATTGGGCCGGGCGGAGCAATCCGGGCGGCGCGCCGACGGGCCGGATCAGCGATCGATCTTGGCGATGCGCGCGGCGTGGCGGCCGCCCTCGAATTCGGTGGCGAGCCAGACCTTCACGATGTGGAGCGCCTCGGCTTCGGTGACGGTGCGCTGGCCGATGGAGAGGCAGTTGCCGTCGTTGTGGGAGCGATTCCAGATCGCGACCTGTTCGTTCCAGCAGAGACCGCAGCGGATGCCGCGGACGCGGTTGGCGACGATGGCTTCGCCGTTGCCGGAGCCGCCGAGGACGATGCCGCGTTCGAATTCGCCGCGGGCGACGGCTTCGGCGACGGGGCGGATGAAGTCGGGGTAGTCGCACGCGGCGTCGCTGTGGGTGCCGAAATCGCGAACGGTGTGCCCCTCCTGGAGGAGCATCGTTTTGATGGCTTCCTTGTAAGCGAAGCCGGCGTGGTCGGAGCCGATGGCGATGGTGAATTTCTTCATCGTGAAGGGACTAGGGGGAAAGGTGAACCGGTGGAGTCAGGCGCTGTCGATGGAGCGAGCAGGCAGTGGAAACCACGAATGCACACGAATGAACACTAATTTTTTGAAGATCGGAGTGGCGGTGGGCGTCGTTGGCCTGCTGGCGGGTTGTTCGACGGTCGATTCTCGCGTGAAAGAACACGAGGCGGCGTTCAATACGTGGCCGGCGGACGTGCAGCAGAAAGTGCGGGACAAGCAGGTGGACGTGGGGTTCACCCCTGACATGGTGCTGGTCGCGCTCGGCGATCCGGCGCGGAAAGTGACGCGGACGACCGCGCAGGGACAAGGCGAGGTGTGGCTTTACGAGGACAAGAGTCCGAAATTTTCGATCGGCCTCGGCGTCGGCAGCATGCGCGGTGGCACGGGCGTCGGCGGTGGCGTGACCGTGGGCGACAGCATGTGGCGCGACAACGAGTCGATGCGGGTGATTTTTGAAGGCGGGCGGGTAACGGCGGTGGAGCGGAGACGCTGACGCGCGCCAGCGCGGGCGCGCAGGCGAAGATCCAAGGTCCAAGATCCAAGCTCCAGAGCATGGTCAAAGACCAAACCTCAATCGAGGTTGGAGGGTGATGATTCTTCGAATTTTGGATCTTGGAGCTTGGTTCTTCCGCGGTGCGGGGCTTGCGTGAACGTCAGCGGGTGAGGGTCGCCAGCACCGCGGCGGTGTCGGTGAGATTTGGATACAACGCGGTGGGGTGGTGGACGCGGAGTTCTTCGAGGGAGTAGCGACCGGTCGCGACGGCGAGGGTGCAGGCGCCGATGACTTTGCCGCATTCGATGTCGTGGGGGGTGTCGCCGACGACCCAGACGCGGTCGGCGGAAAATTCGACGGAATGATGGGAGCAGGCGCGGGTGACGGCGTGGGGGCCGAGGTCGTTGCGGAGTTCGCTGTCGTCGGCGAACGCGCCGAACGCGAAGGGCGTCCAGAGATCGTGATAGCGGAGCTTGAGCTCGGCCCCGGCGCGAAGGTTGCCGGTGAGAAGGCCTTGGGCGACGTCGCCACGAGCGGCGAGGGCGGCGACGAGATCGCGCACGCCGGGGAGAACGTGGGAGTGGGGATTGTTGAGCTCGTCGGGGAGGGCGCGCAGGTAGCCGGCGAGGAACCGGCTGATGTTTTCCGCGGTGACGGGTAGCCCGTATTTGGCGAGGATGTGGCGGACGATCCAGCGGTCGGTGCGGCCGGCGATTTCGATGCCTTCGAGGTCGCCGTCGAGGCCGAACTCGGTGCGCAGGGCGACGACGAGTGCGCGTTCGCCGGCGCCGCCGGAGAGAATGAGGGTGCCGTCGATATCCCAGAGAACGAGCGTCTTCATTGGTGAAACCCGTGATGAACGCGGGGCGTCATGGGTGGGGCAAGGATGTTCGGGTTTGCGGAACAACGACGGCCAAATTTACTTCCAGGAGGATTCGAATTTCATGAAAACGATTCTTTGGATGGTAGCGTTGCTGGCGGGCGGAGTGATGTTGAGCGGTTGCTCGACGCCGGAGACGCGGATCGCGAAGCAACCGGAGTTGTTCAACTCGCTGACTCCCGAGGAGCAGCAGTTGATCAAGGAGGGGCGCGTGGGCATCGGTTTCACGACGGACATGGTGAAGCTCGCGCTCGGCGATCCGGATCGGGTGCGCGAGCGGGTGGATCAGAGCGGGCGGAGCGAGGTGTGGTCGTATATCGCGTATGAAGGGCCGGACGGAATGCTGCTGTATCGCGGCTGGTATCACCGCGGATGGGGCAGCCCGTATTATCCGTATTACATGACGATTCCGGGGCGGCGGGAGCGGTCGCGCGATGAAGTGGTGTTTCGCGACGGACGCGTGGTCTCGGTCGAGCAGGAAAGGTGACTGCCGAGGGAGCGGCGCGTTGAGGACCCCGACGAGTCGGGGCAGGCTAACGCGCCCCACCTCCTACTTGATTTCGCGGACGGAGACCTCGACGCGGAGCTCCTTGGTGGGGGCGCCGCGGTAGGTGCCGCTGACGGGGCGGATGTCGGAGTAGTCGCGGCCGGCGGCGACCTTGATGTAGCGGTCGTCGGCGGGGCGATCGTGGGTCGGATCGTAGGCGGCCCAGCCGTAGCCGGGGATATGAACCTCGACCCAGGCGTGCGAGGCTTCGAGTTCGTCGGGACGGCGATCGGGATTGAAGAAGTAGCCGCTGACGTAGCGGGTGGGGTGTCCGGCGAGGCGGCACAGGCCGATCATGACGTGCGCGAAATCCTGGCAGACGCCGGCGCGGAGGCGGAGCGCCTCGACGGCGGTGGTGTTCACGCCGGTGGTGCGGGGTTTGTAGCTGAAAGTTTGATACACGTGGCGACCGAGGAGGCGCGTCTGGGTCCAGGCGTCGTCCGCGGGGTTGGCGGCGAGGAATTGGTCCAGCTCGTAGCGGAGCTCGACGCCGAACGGAACGTAGGGGGAGTCGACGAGGTATTCGGCGACGAGCTCGTCCGAGGCGGAGAGGCCGCGGTGGTGCGGAAGAGGGACGACGGGAATGGAGCCGCGTTGGGCGGTCGGCGTGGTTTCGACCTCGGACCGGGCTTCGATGACGAGGTGGTCGTGCGAGCTGGCGAGGTCGAAATAGTGGACGCGGTTGCCGTAGTAATCGAGGTAGTCGCGGAGGTCGGGGACGGCCGGGCTCAGATTCAGGTCGAAGCGGCGGGTGATTTGATCGCAGTCATCGACCGGGCGGAGACGGACCTCATTGGAGCTGTCGCGAACGGGGCCGGCGTAGATGAACGTGGTGCGGTGAAGGACGTGGAGCAGCATGGGAGACGGCGAGGCCGTCGGCGAAGAAAGGCAGGGAGCCGGACGGCGGGAGCGAAGGCAAGCGCGAGGCGCGGTCAGAGTGACGGGGCTGATGCTTGCTGCTGCTGCTGTTGTTGTTGCTGTTGTTGCTGGTCGTCTGCGATGGCTTCGGCCGGATAAAACATGGTGGTTTGCACAACCTCGTCGCCGATGCGATCGAGGCATTTTTGAAGATCGAGGAGGAATTCGTGGAGGCCTTTCTCGAGGACATCGCTGATGGTGAGCGACTGGAGGTCGGCGAGGAGGCGGCGAGAGGTGCGGGCGGCGGTGGTGCGGATGCGCGGGCCGTTGTCGCCGAGGATGCGGCGGAGAAGTTCGTCGAGTTGCGAGACGCAGTAGGTGAGCGAGCGCGGGAAGGCGTCGGAGAAGATGAGAAATTCGGCGACCTTCCACGGCAGGATCTCGTGCACGTAGAAACGACGGTAGGCTTCGAGGGCGCTGGCGGAGCGGAGGACGGCGTGCCATTGCGCGGTGTCGATGGCGCCACCGACGTCCTTCGCGCTGGGGAGGAGGATGTGATATTTCACATCGAGGATGCGCGTGGTCATGTCGGCGCGCTCGATGAACTTGCCGAACTCGATGAATTCCCAGCCCTCGTTGCGCGGGTAGGTGGAGCTGGTGAGCCCTTGGAAGAGGTGCGAGTGGCGCTTGATGTGTTCGAAGAAATCCTGCGGGCCGTCTTCCCAGACCTCGGAGGAGCTGCGGTTCTTGAGGAAGAGGTAGAGCTCGTTGATCGTTTCCCACATCTCGAGGGAGATCTGGTCGCGGATCATGCGGGCGTTTTCGCGGGCGGCGTAGATGCAGGCGAGGATCGAGCTGGGGTTGCGGAGGTCGAAGGCGAAAAAGGCGGTGACGGTCTGGTTGGTTGCGGCGGGATAGAGGGAGGAGAAAAGCTCTTCGCTGCCGGAGCTGGCGATGATCGACCCCCAGTGATCCTTGAGCGCGCCGTCTTGAATGTCCTGGAAATCGAGAAGGAACTGCAGGTTCACCTCGAGCAGGCGGGTGATGTTTTCCGCGCGCTCGATGTAGCGGGACATCCAATACAAGGAATGCGCGACGCGCGAGAGCATCACGGTGGCTTGCGGACGGGTGATGGGGACGGAGGGCACTGAGGATTTTCGAATTGGGATTTTAGATTTTCGATTCCGGCAGGCGGGAACGCGGCGCGGCGGATTATTCGTTTTTCTGGAGGACCCAGGTGTCTTTGGAGCCGCCGCCTTGGGAGGAGTTGACGACGAGAGAACCCTTGCGGAGGGCGACGCGGGTGAGGCCGCCGGGCGTGACGGTGATTTTTTCGCCGTAGAGGATGTAGGGGCGAAGATCGATGTGGCGGCCCTCGAGACGACCGTCGCACCACGTGGGCGAACGGGAGAGGCTGATCGGATCCTGGGCGATGAAGTTTCGCGGATGGGCGGCGACCTTGCGGCGGAAGTCGTCGCATTCGGCCTTGGTCGCGGCGGGGCCGATGAGCATGCCGTAGCCGCCGGCTTCGTTGGCGGCCTTGATCACGAGATTCGGGATATTCTCGAGGATGAACTTTCGGTCGGCGGGCTCGGAGGCGAGGTAGGTGTTTACGTTCGGCAGGATCGGATCCTGATCGAGGTAGTATTTGATGAGTTTCGGGACGTAGGCGTAGATGACCTTGTCGTCGGCGACGCCCGTGCCGATGGCGTTGGCGAGGGCGACGTGGCCGGCGCGGTAGGCGTTGACGAGGCCGGGGACGCCGAGAACGGAGTCGGAGCGGAAAACGGTGGGATCGAGGAAATCGTCGTCGATGCGGCGGTAGATGACGTCGACGGGGACGAGGCCGGCGGTCGTCCGCATGAACACGCGCGAGTCGCGGACGAGGAGGTCGCGGCCCTCGACGATGGGAATGCCCATCTGGCGGGCGAGGAAGGTGTGCTCGAAGTAGGCGCTGTTGTAGACGCCGGGCGTGAGGAGGACGACGTTGGGGCGTTCGCGGCGCGTGGGGGCGACGTGGAGCAGAGATTTGAGGAGCGCGTCGGGATACGTTTCGACGGAGCGGACGCGGTAGCTGTTGAAGAGTTGGGGAAACGCGCGACGCATGGCGGCGCGATTCTCGATCATGTAGGACGCGCCGGACGGGCAGCGGAGATTGTCCTCGAGGACGAGGTAGCGGCCATCCTTGTCGCGAATGAGATCGGTGCCGCAGATGTGGATGTAGATGCCGCGCGGGACATCGAAATTCATGAACTCGCGGCGGAAGTGTTTCGCGCCGAGCACGAGGGCGGCGGGGACGACGCGGTCGCGGAGGATCTTTTGCTCGTGATAGAGATCGTGAAGGAAAAGATTGAGCGCCGTGATGCGCTGGACGAGGCCGGCCTCGAGTTTTGTCCACTCCGCGTTCGGAATGATGCGCGGGATGAGGTCGAACGGGAAAATGCGTTCGGTGCCTTCGCCGTCGCCGTAAACGGTGAACGTCACGCCGCGGCTGAGAAAGGCGAGGTCGACGGCGGCGCGGCGCTGGTTGAATTCGGATTCGGGGAGCGTGCTCAGCCGCTCGGTGAGGCGGCGGTAGTGCGGCCGGACCTCGCCGTCGGGCGCGAGCATTTCATCGAAGAAATTTCCGGCATCGTAGTTTGAGCTAAAAATGGACACGGGAGGCGACTGCTGGCGGTGAACGCGAAGGTTTTAGCAGGAGTCTTGCCAGCGGGTGCCCGCTTGGGGAAACGCGGCGGAAGGCGTGAGAAGGCGCGGGAAAAGTGTCATACATTGTATGACACTATGGGACGGGGTGGCGCGGAGGAAGGTGTATCCTTGGAGGTGTTACGTGGATCGGGGGAGTTTTTGGCCAGAGACGTGCGGGCTGAAGCGCCGCACCACGCTTACCAAGGCAAGGCGAGCATGAGACGCATGGTGAGGGGCTTTTTTGCGAGCGGGCGGCGGGCGAGGCGGTGGAAGAGGCGTGGGATCGGCGGGAGCGCGGCTTGCCAGGCGCCGCGCTCGCGCCACGCGTCGGTGCGCGAGTAGCCGGTGTGGCGCGGATGGCGGACTTCGATGCGGTCGTCGATCACGGTGCACCAGCGGTGGTGGCGGGCGATGTAACCGAGTTGAACCTCGAGGCCCCAGCCGCGGGCGTTGAGGCGGGTATCGATGGGGCAGAGTTGATGAAGAATACTGCTGCGAACGGCGAAACAGAAGCCGTCGACGAAGGTGACGCGGCGAAGGGTGCCGGTGCGGCGGTTGCGCATCTGCGGTTGGTCGGAATGCGAGGCGGATGGCGCGTAGATGCCGATCCAAGGACGGGTGAAGGCGCGGCGGGCGAGTTGGAGGACGTGGGCGTAGTCGTCGCACGTGACGTCGGAGCACCAGATGAAGATGGGATCGTCGGGAGCGAAGTGCTCGGTGCGTTCGGCGACGGCGTTGAGGAGGCCGGAGTAGTAGACGTTGGGCAGCGCGAGATCGAAGGCCGTGCGCTCGAGCGGGGTGAGGTCCGAACCGCTATCGATCGCGATGGTGCGGGCGTGCGGAAGGAAGGAGCGCTTGAGATCGAGTGCCTGAGCAGCGCGGCCGTGATTGAGAATCGCGACGAACATGCCGGGTTGGAGGTGGACGGCGGATAGACCGGGGGCGCGGAGGGGAGTTCGTGCCCGTGGGGAGAGGTCAGGGAAAAGTGGATAAAAAAACGCGTGCCGGGCGGCACGCGGGAGGGAGGTGGAGGGGATCTTGAAATCGGAGATGGGGAAATGGGGGTCTTGAAATGGTGGGGAGGTGCGGTGGTGAGGCAGGTGTGCCAGCTGTTGTAGGCGGAGGCGACGGTCTGGAAATAGGCTGCGACGAGGAGACGGAGGTTTAGCCTACGGCCTCGATGCGGTCCGCGAAGACGTTGATGAGTTTGTGGTCGGTCAAAAGCGTCTCTACTTGTGGCCAGACGGCGGCGAACCGGTCGTGAAAGGCCGCGAGTCGTGGGTTCCCAAAGCGCAGATGAACGACGCGGGGCGGTGGATCGGAGAGGATGATGCGCGCGGAAAAATCCGAATCCTTTGTTACGATCACCCAATCGTGCTCCCGGGCGTGTTGCCAGAGTTCGCTGTCGCTGGGGTTGGGCTCGAGTCGGTGGCGTGAAATACGGGCAAGGACGGAGTAAAACGCAGGCGGACCGGAAGATTTTGGTCCAGCAGGATGCCCTTCATGTGGACGCGACGACCGAATAGTGATTCGCCATCAGGCGGGACGCATAATCTAAGCAGGCTTGGATGTCCTCGCGGGTGAGAGCCGGATCTCTGCGAGCAGGTCTTCGACCGAGTCGCCGGCGGCGAGAAATTCCAGAATGGTCTGGGCGGCGATTCGCGTGCCCCGCACCACGGGCCGTCCGTTGCAGACGTCGGGATCGATGACGATGCGTTTGCTCATGACGCGGACTGTGGCTCACCGTCTTGCATCGGCAACCGCCGGCTGCGGCAGGTAAAAGGGACACGTGGTTGAAACGGTCGCAACGGTGAGCAGCCCGATGCGGCACTGGCGGGCGAGAAGAGGGCGTTCGTATTTGCGGGGCGGTTCGTGTTGTGAACAGCGCCGCCCACGGGCACCCCGCGATGCTCACCCCTTCAGCCGCGAGCGCGGCTTTCGGGGCCGCGCCGGAGATGGCGCGACCGTCGCCGCGCTGTCGCGCTTCGTCCCGGATGCGAGATTCAGCAGCCCGATCCGGCGTAAACGGGCCAAGAGGCGTCGCTCATGGCGTTTGGTCAATTCGTGTTCCCAGATACGCAGCACGCGCCAGCCGTGGGCGCGGAGTCGGCGGGTGACGAGGCGGTCGCGCGCTTGGTTGGCGGCGATCTTTTCGCGCCAGAACTGCGCGTTCTGCCTAGGCCGGGTGGCGTGGATCGGGCAGCCGTGCCAGAAGCAGCCGTCGACGAAGACGGCGAGATTATGTCCGCGAAACACGAAGTCCGGTTTCACTTTGAAGTTCGTCTTGGCGTCTTTGATCCGAAGCGTGACACCGCGTCGCCAGCCGGAGATGCCGAGCGCGCGAAACACGGCGACGAGTCGCAGCTCGGTGGAGGCGTTGCCCCAACCCTTCACCTTGGCCATGAGCGCGGAGCGTTCGGCCTTGGTGAGGATGTCGGTCATCGGTGATGTCAGGGGAGGTTCTAACACATCTATTCTCGCCATCGATACCGTCATCCGGCGCATCGAAAGGATTGTGGAGTTGGAGAACTGTCGCGTAGGTCGACAGCTAGCTTGTTTCGTCCGCAATCCGTCCGGACACAACGCGCGAGGGAGGGCGACACGGCAACAACGTTCACGGTCAACTCCCCGACGTTGGACGACCTCAAGGTCGAAATCTTACGTAAGGGAAGTGCGGTTGTGAGACGTGCCGGTGTATTCTAGATCTCCCGATTTGGCAGAAATAGTGGGAAACCCGAGTTCTTGCACGGCGGCGATAATTTTCACCGCCTGAACCGCCTGTTTCGGTGATGGTGGCCGATTTTGGGCCGCAAGTCTGCCCATGTTGAAGGCGAAGCTCCGTTGCCATGGTTGCAGGTGGCCTCGTTCCTTCGCCCATTTGGACAAGGCAAACCATTGCTCGGCGTTCAGCGTCTGTGCCGCGGCCACGGTCTCTTTGACTTTTTCTTGGTTGCTTGTGGTGCGTCGCGTCTCGTGCGGTGTTTCATTCAACATCCCCCGCAGGCTTGTAGGCAGCATAATCTTCCGAGCGCGGAACGCTTCCCAGCACTCGGCGCGTTTGCACCACTCGCTGATATTTCTGCCGCCGGGCGGACGGGTGAGGTAGGCGCGCGCTTCCCGTGAAATAGCCTCCAATGCGACGATGATTGGCACGGGCACGGTCTGTTTCTCCCAAATCGTCCCGAGAGGTAGCCGATGTCCCGTCTCGGTGGTGAGGTGGGCCAGCGTATAGGTGACGATCTGCGCCTTGTAGCCCAGTTCATCATGTTGGGCCACGATTCTGTCGGTTGCCTTGAACAGCAAGGCCTTCGCGACGAGATCTCGAAAGTAGTCTTCGTCCACCACGGGCCAGCCAAGCTCTCCGCAACGTTCGGTCCACTTCTCGAAATTCTTCTCAGCCCCCGTGCAGACCCAGAAGGGGTAGCCATCCCAAGTGTGCTCGAACTTGGCCAGGTCGGTCTTTGAAAAACGCTGCGCGCGGGGGTGTTCCTCCTCCCAGCGCTTGATCGCGGCCGGCGTGCGGTTCTTGAACTTGTCGTCTTCGTAGCTGCCGCGGGCGCGTTCGTAATACCAACGAGTGCCGCGCGCGAGGCCGCTAGTGGGGGGCGCGTAACGGGTGCGAGAAAGTTCTTCCAGTGCGCGGTGAAAAGGACCGGTGCCCGCGATGTCAGACAGGTTCACCTTGTTCTGGCTGTTAGCGTAGCGGGAAATCAGAGGAACGACATCCACGACGTCGTCCGGATTCGCCAAGACGGTGAGCTTCATCTGGACACGCACGTCGTCCACGTCGATACCCACGACTTTGTGCGCGTGGTAGATGCTGGCGGTGGTTTGGCCGCCGTTGACGATTTGGAAATCCTTTACCGCCTTGAGCAGGGCGTGGCCGTCCTCGTTGGTTTCGACCGACACCTCGGCCGCCGTGCAACAAAGACCGTTGTTGTAGGCGAGGAATCGGTGGGGTTCGTCACGCAGCGTCTCTTGCAGGCCTTTGTTCACTTTGCCTTTCGCCTGAAGGAAGGCGCGGACGTTGCGCTCGAGCAGGCGCTGGCCGTGTTCGCCGTAGATTCGCACCAACAACGAGGCGGGGAGAAACGCGAGGTAGGTGCGGTATTCACCCGAGGCGTCAGCCATCTCCAAGGCTGGCACGGGGCCGCCGTAGTCTTTGGCGAAATCGAGTTCGATGGTGCCACGTTCCGTGCCGCGCAGCCGCGCGAGCTTGTCCAGATCCCACAGGATGTGCCGCGTCTGGATACCCTCGACCGGCTCGTCCTCGATGGTCACATTTTTTACCACGCCGTCGGTGAGCAGGAAAAGATGAGCGGTAGTCAGCCGCGATTTCGCCTCGTGGATGCGGCGGGCGGCCTCGAAGACCGGACTGGAGGATTCCAACTCGACATGAAAGCCGCCCAACGCGCGGCGGAGGAATCCGCGGAGATGTTTGAACAGCTGTTCGGCCTCGGCGCGGGTAATGATAGGTGGTGTGTCCTCGTCGCGATATTCGGTAATGAAGAGATCGAGACGGGCGCCGTCGTCCGAGAGGTGCCAAGCGGTAACGCGCGCGGCCGGATACTTCGCGCCCCGGGCCGGCCATTTGTCGGGGCAAAGTTCGTGGTCCAAGGCTTCGTTGTGCTCCACGAGACGCTCGACCGCGAAATCGGTGAAAGCGTCTTCGGACAGTTTGGGCGTGCCGGTGGCTGGTTCGATGCGCTGCCGGACGTCGGCTTTTACCTCTTGGGCGAATTGTTGGAGCGTGAGCATGGCTGGAAAGAATCAGGGCGTGGGCGCCGATGCCGGCGTGATGAGCGCGGCATAAAGATTCCCCGGCGCGACCGCAAAATAGGCACAGGCGGTGAGAGCGAGATCGTAGGCGACCGCGCCCACGCCGACGGGCAATCCGGCCTCCACGATGCGGGGGAAGCCTGTGCGCACGTGGTAGGTGTCGGCCCGGCGCACCGCGTAGCCCGGCGAGGCGTAGCGCGCGGCGTCACGGTCGAGATAGCCGGCCGCGATCAGGGCATCTTCGAAGTGTTCTCGCGCTCCGGGTGCCGCTGCGAGCGCGGCGCGCAGCTTGGCCACGCGAGCTGGAAGCGTATCCGTTCCGGTTTCTTGGGCTTCGAGCGAAAGCACGTGCAGGAAGAGAGCCGGCGAGTGGGTGTCGTCGAGTTGACGTTCGCTGGTGATGCGCACCGCCTGTGGCTGTTTGGCCAAAGTTGTTTTCACTTCGATCCAAGCTGAGGTGGCTTGGAAGTCCTGATGCGCGCCATGAGGGCCGGTCCACGCCGCAACGGCGGCGACGGGGCCGAGCTTGGGAAGGAGACTTTCGCCGAGAAAATATAGCTCGCCCCAGAGACCGCGCTGCGCCGCAGGATCTAGTCCTTGGGCGGTTGCGGTGAGGAAACGTTGCCAGCGGTGGAGCTGACCGAGTAGGGCGGTGACCGCTCCGTCCGCATCAGTCGCTTCCTCGACACGACGTGCGAGATCGACAGCGAGCGCGTCGAAGACGTCTGCGAAGCGCGACTCTGCCAAGATTACGCCGATGTGCGGAGCGTCGTCCACGACCACGGAGATCGGAGAGAGAGCGGCCAGGCGTGGCCATTGGCGGTGCGTGGGGGCTTGCGCGCCATCCAGAGGCAGCAAAAGCGCCCGCCGTCCGGCACCCGGTTCGCGCGCCGCGAGCAGGCTGCGCCCGGGAGTGGCCCGGCAGCGGATCAGCCACCAGCGTGCACCGTCTGTAGCGGCGTTCGCCTCCAGCTCTGTCCAGAGGATGGAAAAACCGATACCCGCCGGCTCACTCATCGTCGTAGGCGGCATCGTCTTGGATCATTGCGTCCCAGACTCGGTTCACCCGGTATTCCACGCCGAGAACGGTTTCGCTGGCGGGAAAGCTCAGGGCGACGCCGACAACGGGATCGCCATGACGATCCAAACCGGTCTTGCGGGCGGGCATGTTTTCACCGGCACCGGCCTCCGTAGGCGGAACGAGCGGGTAGATGAGCAGCAGACCGTGTGTGCGTGGACGTAACACGCGAAGCACGCGACCGTAGGGTCGCGTCGTTTCTCCTTTTTCAGGCGAGCGCAGTTTGGCGGGTCGCTCTGGCGTGCTTTCCTGCCAACGTTTTGTGAGCGCTAACGCTACCTTTTCGGCATCTTCGCCGACCATACCGGCGAGCCAGTCGCGATCATCCACGAGATCTGGCTTACCTGCGATTGCGGCGAGCCAAGCGGCGTCAAACGGGACTCCGCGAAAATCCCACGCTTCGTCGGACGGATTCTGGATGTTGGCTTTGCGGGCAAGCCAAGTCGTGTCCGTCTGATCCTCCGCAGTTCGGGAAACGAGGCCGGTGTCGCGTCCCGCGATTTTTCGTCGATCCTCGACCGAGGCGCTGCTCGAGCCGACCAATACGACAGTCCAGTGGGTGAGCTCTTTGTCTGCTTTGTCGGCCTGTTGGCGGATGAATTTGACCAATTCACTTCCGCCGGCTCGCGCGGACTCCGGGGGGAAACGCAGCCGAGAAAGAAAGGTAGCGACTTCGACGGCGGCCACACCTTTCCAAACGCGGGAGCCTGGAGAGTCCTGCTCGAATGCAGGGGCACTTAGCACATCGAGAAAACCTTCCACTGCGGCGAGATTGGACGCTGTGATAGAAGGGTCTTTGAAGAACTGTGTGGTTTGAACCAGCACTCCCTCCCAAGAAAGCTCCTGCACCCGGCTGTGGGACATCTTGTTGAGCGCGGTGACGATCATACCAGCCGGGTGCGTGCGCACGCGCAGCCCGTAGGTCTTGGGCGTTTGGCCGGTGGCGACCATGTGATCGAATTCCCGCCGCAGTTCCGCTTCCGCCAATGCGATATGACGATACCAGCGTCTCAGCTCTGAAGTGGTGAACAACCGACAAAGATCAACGTAGCCCGGTCTGTAACCGAACCACCGCCCCATTTGGAGCAGAGTGTCATACATTTTCGAGGTGCGGAGGAAGTAGCTTACCGAAAGCCCCTCCAACGTCAGGCCGCGCGATAGCTTGTCGCCGCCCACTGCGATTACGCTGCGGCCTTGCGCTTCGTGCGCCTTGTAGTCGAGCGGTGTTTGCGAGGAGGAGTTGATGACCACCACATCGATTTTCGCCGCTGCCGCGTGCAATTCGGAGTCCAGCGCTTCCCAGGCGACCACGGGGTGGGCTTCTTCACCGAATTCCAAGGATACTGGAACGAACTCTTCTTCCCATAGCTGGCGGAGCTCTTCACGAATAGTAGGTCGCCGTGCACCGTCTCCGTCACGAAGCCGTCGCTGCAAGCCGATGAGCTCATCGTTTACCAAGCGTGCGACGTGATTCTGCACGGGCTGGAACCGGGTTACATGCACCAGCATCGAGTTATGCTTGTTGGCTTGGCCGCGGACTCGCCGCGCACCGCAAACCAAAATGAAGCAGCGAATCGCCCGACGTAGCGAATCCGGCAGCTCACTCGGAACATGATCGATCTTATGCTTGGGCGGAAATGCATCGGCATAATCGGTCAAGTCGCGAACGATATTGAGCCCGGCCTGTTCCTGAATGTCCCTGTCTGGGTCGCCGGGGAGTCCAAACACTCGCGCCGGGCCGACATAGTTCGACGGCGCCTCTACGTTGATGATGAAACTTCGGGGAAAGAGATCGGCTCCGTGTTTTGGCGATTCCGCGTCCGGGTTGATGAAGATATTCGCGAAGGGCGTAGCAGTATAGCCAACGTAGGCCGATTTTTCGAATACATCGAGCAGGGCGCGTATCCGCCCGTTAATTACGGAAACATCCTGCTCTGGATCGGCTCCCGCTTTGCTCTTCGTGTTGATCGAAGCGTTGTCGGCTTCGTCGTCGATGAGCAGGAGGGGGACGTCGCGAATCACGATTTTTGCGCCCTCGGACGCTTGGGTTCCTGCCACAGCCGTTACCCATTCGTGCAGATTTTTCAGGACGTGGCCGTTCTTTTTAATTACCAAGATGACCGGATCTCCACCCAGCATCACATTTTGTGTTGAGGCAGTAGTTCTGTTGAAGTCGCCGTCTTCCGCGCTGCTTGTGAGCGGGTGAATCGTGAACCGCTCTCCGGGATTTTTCCCGACGCCTACCCAGCGATTATGCGTGTTAGGATTTCGGCCATTTCGGCTGTCGAAACCGGTTACGCCTTCATCAATTCGGAGCTGGGTTTGGCTGCGAAGGTTGCTGTGAATACCTGCAAGGATGACGATGAGCTTGTAGCCTGCGTCTATGGCTTTGCAGACGAGTCCGGTATAGTTTGCCGTTTTCCCTGACTGCACGCTGCCTACAACCATCCCCCGTCGATCCCAAGAGCCGGGTCGCGTTGGATCTTCCAAGAGATCCAGCACCTTCTCGGTCAGGCTATGGAGCCCGTTTACTACCGGAGGCGGTAAGCCAAATTCGCGTGAGAGATAACGTTCGTAGCGAGTCCAGAATCGCCAGCTGATTTGAGCGCGCTTTTCGGGCAGCCATACTTTGTGCGCGTCAGGATCGTGGTCATCGAGCACGCCGACTGAACCCGGCCGAACCGCGAACATATGGGCAAGCTCGGCCGTCAATGTTTCAAGGTCGGGCTCGGGACCGCCAAACAACGTCGCGCCTTGGATGGCTTTCTTTGCGACCTCTCGAATTTTTTCCAGAGTTCTGTCGGTTTCTTTCGCGAGGATGTCGGCGGCGAGGTTTCGCGCGTTTGCGTGATTTTGTGTGGCGTCAGGCATGGGGCGGATTTCGGGATAACTCGGCGAGTAATTCGGGGAATTGGTCGCACGGGGGATGGGTTGAAAGGCGCTGGATGGTTTCTTCGTGGCTCCAGCCGCATGCGCGGAAGGTCCGATACAGTTCGCCGACCACTTCCTGAATGTGAGCTGGCGGCGCGCTTTCGAAGGGCTCCGGCTGCGTGGCGGGATTTTCCGCTGCAGCGATGCCGATGTGCTGAAGCGGGATGGTTTCCTGGAGGAATGCGAAGAGGGCGCGGAGCGCTGGTTTGTCGGTGGAGCTTTCCATCGCCCGCCGCACCAGCGGATGTTCGTCGTTGATGCGGTAAAAAAGGCGGTCGTGTTTGGCGAGGTGCAGCCAGAGGCGGTCGATCGTGCCGGACTCGGCAGGGGCGGTGAGGCGCGCGCCGCGATGGGTGTAAACTTTTTTCGCCGCCTCACGCAGGATGGTGGCGATCTCGCGCAGGCGTTCGCGCAATCCGGGCGGTGGGATAGCCCGTGATTTCACTACGTTTATCTGCCAAGCGTGGTCGAGTGTGTTGGGTAGATCGACGGCGATGCGGAGGAGCTGAAAGTGGGAGTCTTTTTTCCAGCCGAGGCCGAGCCAGTCCCCGGCTACGAGAAGCCGATCGCGGCGATAGACGTAGAATCCTTGGTGCGACAGCCAGCCGCGCGGTCCGGCACCCTTCTTCAGATCGGCGGGAGAGAGTTTTGAGGCATGGGGTAGGATATAGCCGCGCACGAGGATGGTCTCGCCGTCGAAACGCAGGCGCTCATTGCAGGGGTTCTGAGGCATGTGCGCCTCCATGAAGGGATCCCAAGGTTCCACGGGATGCCCGTTGACGCGCAGGATTATACCGGAGGGACCTGCGATCAGACGATGGAAGACCATGCCGAGGTGGCGACGCACACCTTCGATGCGTTCAAGAAACCGGAGCTGGTGTTTTTCGTCTTCCGTGCGCTGACCGCGGGTCAGACGATCGAGGTTTTCCCAAAGGACGACTGTGCCGTGCGGCATTGTGTCGAGCGGTGCTAGCCAGATTTCCGCTGAGGGGGCTGCGTCACGATGCAGGCTCCAGTCGTCGAGCGCGTCGAGATCCCAGCGGCGGGTGGCGATGGGCAGGCCGGCGCGGCGGCTACTCACGGTAAGGCGGCGGCACTGGGATAGGGAGGCAGTCTTGAGACCGAGCCCAAAGCGGCCGAGATCATGCGGGGCGCGGGCAGCGAGGGGGCCGCCGCCGCCAAGCCGCATCGCTTCCACCAGCCTGGCGTCGTCCATGCCCCGGCCGTCATCGATCACTCGGATGATGGAGTCGGCGCCGGCCCATTCGCAGTGGATATCAATATGGCGCGCCTCGGCGGAGATGCTGTTATCTACCAGGTCGGCAATGGCGGTGGGAAGATCGTAGCCGAAGGCCCGTAGGCTCTCGAAAATCGCGGCCGCGCGGGGCGGGGTCTGATCGGGAGCGGAGGCGACTGCGGACATCGAGTCGGGGTCAGAAGAACTTGGCGCCGGCGGGGGCGGCATCGCGGCAAGGTGTCGCGCTCGCGGCTTGGGACTCTGTCGTGTCGGACAGCGTGCGCCGGCGGGCCTCCATGCCGGCACGCTGGGCCTCGACGCAGTAGAAAAGCTCGTCGGAGAATTCCTCGGCCTCGAAGCGACGCCACGCCTCTTTGCCGAAGGGTTCGAGCATCACGGGCCAGCCGCTGCGCACGTAGCGTGGGGCGAGATCGGGCAGCTCCGGCACGGGCGAGGGCTCGTTGTGTTTTTCGTCGCCGTGTTCGACGGCGTTGTCGGGGTGAAGGTGGGGGAAAAGCCAGAGCAGCGCGTGCCAGCCGCGAAGGAATTCACGAGACGACATGGCGCGAAGGGTGCGGGCGTCGGCCTCCGTGAAAGGCTTGATGCGGAGGGCGGCGTCGGCGTGATCGGCGGGGATTTCGGCGACGAAGACGTTGCGTTTGGCGGCGTGGGTGGGCCTCGGGGTGGCGGGGCTCGACGGTTTTTCCGTGAGCGAAGCGGGTTTCCGCGGGGCTTGTTGCGCGGCGAAGTAGCGAAGGATGCCAAGACCCACTGCTTCGGCGATGAGGGGCGGCACGGCGTTGCCAATGAGGCGGAAGGAGTGGGTGCGGGGTTCGGGAAAAACGAACCAGTCGGGGAAGGTTTGGACGCGGGCGGCCTCGCGAGGCGTGAAGGATCGATTCTGCGTGGGGTGAATGAACATCAACCCGTCCTTGGCGAGATGCGCGACGATGGTGGAACAGGCGCGCTCCGGGTGTTGACGCGTGTAGCGATCCTTGAACGTGGTTTTGTCATAGGGGAACTCGAACTCGACGCCCTTGCGCATCATGTAGGCGGAGGAACGCCCGGGCGGGATTTTTTTGAAGTCGCGAAGGTCACGTTCGCTGTGAGGACGGGCGACGTGGTTGTGTAGTGTGTCGGCCAGAAGTGTTTCCGCGACATGGAACAGGAAGGGTTGGCCGCGTTTGTGGCGTTTACGGAGGAATCGTTTGCGACGTGCGAAGTCCCATGGGCGGGCGTCCGTCCCTTGTCCTGCGGCGAGCTTTGGAAGATCGAGAATGGCGTCCCCCAGAGTGGCTCCCGGCACGGCACGGGGAGCAGGTTCAAGCTTCGGATTGAAATAGCCTACGAGGTCGTCGCGCACGCCCACGATGAGTTGGCGGCGGCGTTTTTGCGGGGAACCGAGCTCCTCTCCGCGTTCGATCTGCGGATGCACGCGGTAGCCGGGCAGGCCTTTGTCGCGGCCGAGAATGCGGGCCTCGTATTGAACGGCGGTGAAGTAGCGTCCGCCGGAGGCGGAACGCAGGCCGAGGACGTTTTCGATGACAAAGACCTTGGGTTGGAAGAATTCGACGAAATCGAGGAAGTTGCGGAAGAGGTGGCGGCGCGGGTCTTCCTTCAGGCGCTTTTCGCCGTGGTTGGAGCCGTCGCGCTGACGGGCGGTGGAGAAGCCCTGACAGGGCGGGCCGCCGACGATCACATCGAGCTGCTTGGTGCCGATGAGCTCGGCGAGTTCGGCGGGTTGGAACGTGGTGAGGTCGCGTTGAAGGGCGTGCCGAACGGGAGTGAATCCGGGGTGCTCTTTGTCGACGAGGTTGGCTTTGAGCGTGGCGACGGCTTGCTCGTTGAAATCGATGGCGGCGAGACACTCGAAGCCGGCACGGAGCATGCCGAGGGTAAACCCTCCACAGCCGCAGAAGAGGTCAATGAACGTGGGGCTTTGAGTGGCTATTGAGGCACGAGCTGAGCTCACGACTCGATCCCTCCACACAGCTCTGCGGCAGGAACTCCCAGTGCTTTGGCGAGTTTTGAAATAGTAATGACGGTTGGATTACGTGCGCCACGTTCGATGCCGCTGATAAAGGTCTGATCAACGTCGGCGCGATCGGCCAACTTCTCCTGCGTCCATGAACGCTCTTCCCGTGCGTTTCTTACGTTCTCGCCGAATCTTACGAGGGCCGGATGGGGCTTCTTCCGCATGCGCGCAGCCTACCGGATTATGACTTCTGAGTTTAGAACTCCTAAGTCATTAATATGACTTGAACCCAAGGGCAGTAGCGGGATCCATCAGTGATGCGGAAGGTGGTTTGCTCAATGTGCGATCCAAGCAGAAAGCCAACACCGGCGGAGGCCGGGGCGGGCTGGAAGGGGCAGTCGGCCTGAACGAAGAACTTAGGCGCGGCCGTGGGGTCTGGGCCTTGGCGAGGAAGACTTCGCCGGCGGGATCGGGCAGATTGGGCGTGGGAATCACGAGGAGTTGATCCGCGGGATCAGAGGCGGCGAGCAGTGCGGCGGAGGGGTCAGGGAAATGGGACAAAAAACGCGTGCTTGGCGGCACGCGTGAAAGGCGGGGGAGGATCTTGAAATCAGGAATCGTGAAATCGGAGATCTTGAAATTGAGGGCCTCGGGAGGCGACTCCGTGTGTGCGGTGGAGGTTAATTGCGCCAGCCTTGGTTGGCGGCGGCGACGGCTTGGAAATACACGGCGACGAGGAGTTCATCGGACGTGGAGGCCGCGGAGGTTTTCAGGCTGTCGGCCATCGTGGCGGGCGCCGAAGAGGCGGACGGCGAGAGCGCGGCGAGCTGGCGGGCGAGCGCGAGACCGTCGGCCGGATTGGCGGTGCGGAGGGAGGAAGGAAGGTTGTTCATGTTGGAAAAATCGAAGGCGAAAATGCGCGGTCCGGAATCGGACCGGACCGCGCGAAGAGGACGTTTAGAGACCGGCGAGCAGCCAGAGCGGACTGGCGATCAGAAGCTCGTCGCTGGTGAGCGCGGGCGCGTTCATGAGCGGGCGGTCGGCGCGTGAGCGCCGAGTTGCGAGGAGAACGCGCCGAGGTCGAGGTTGAGCGCACGGGCCACGCCGAGGCCGTATTCCGGATCCGCGCGGAAGAAGTGGCAGATCTGGCGGAGTTGAATCTCCTGCGGCACGCCGGCCATGTGGCGGGCGATGTTGCCGAAGAGACGTTCCTTTTCGTCGGGCTTGAACAGGCGGAAGAGATTTCCGGGCTGCGTGTAGTCGTCGTTGCCGTCGCGGTGATTGTAGCGGGCGGCGTCGCCTTCGAGTTTGAGCGCGGGCTCGTTGAAGGCCGGGCACTCTTTCGGGCCGTTGAAGGAGTTGGGCTCGTAGTTGGGCGAGACGTCCTTCGAGAAGTCGAAGCGCATGGCGCCGTCGCGCTGGTAGTTGAAGACCGGGCAGCGCGGCGCGTTGACGGGCAGTTGTTGGTAGTTGGCGCCGATGCGATAACGCTGCGCGTCGGCGTAGGAGAAGATGCGCGCCTGGAGCATCTTGTCGGGCGAGAAGCCGACGCCGGGGATGATGTTCGACGGGGCGAGCGCGGCCTGTTCGACCTCGGCGTGGTAGTTCTGCGGATTCCGATTGAGTTCGAGAATACCGACCTCGATGAGCGGGAATTCGCGGTGCGGCCAGACCTTGGTGAGGTCGAACGGATTGTAGCGCCAGTTGCGGGCCTGCTCCTCGGTCATGACCTGGATGCAGAAGCGCCAGCGCGGGAAGTTGCCGTCGGCGATGGCATGGAAGAGATCGGCCTGCGACGACTCGCGGTCCTGACCGACGACCTTGGCGGCTTCGGCGTCGGTGTAGTTGGCGATGCCCTGCATGGACTTGAAGTGGAACTTCACCCAGTGGCGTTCGCCGATGGCGTTGATGAACGAGTAAGTGTGCGAACCGAAGCCGTGCATCTGGCGCAGGTTCTTCGGAATGCCACGATCGCTCATGAGGATCGTGACCTGGTGGAGCGATTCGGGAGAGAGCGACCAGAAGTCCCACGCGGCGATGTTGCTGCGGAGGTTGGTTTGCGGATCGCGTTTTTGGGTGTGGATGAAGTCGGGGAACTTCAACGGATCGCGGATGAAGAAGACGGGCGTGTTGTTGCCCACGATGTCCCAGTTGCCCTGTTCGGTGTAGAAACGAAGGGCGAAGCCGCGGACGTCGCGCTCGGCGTCGGCCGCGCCGCGCTCGCCGGCGACGGTCGAGAAGCGGAGGAAGGTTTCGCAGGTGTTGCCGACCTTGGAGAACAGCTTCGCGGACGTGTATTTGGTGATGTCGTGCGTGACGGTGAACTTGCCGTAGGCGGCGGAGCCTTTCGCGTGCACGACGCGCTCCGGGATGCGCTCGCGGTTGAAATGGGCGAGCTTCTCGAGCAGGTGAAAATCCTGAAGAAGAACGGGGCCGCGCGGACCGGCGGTGAGCGAGTTTTGATTGTCGCCGACCGGGATGCCGGAGGCGGTGGTAAGTTGAGGAGCAGTGGACATGAAGCAACGAATGTTCGCCGCGAGCACGTTCGGCCCGGGGCGACCGGGAGATTATCAACTGGCGGGAAAATTGAGAAAGACTAAGTTCCGCTTTCAGTAATAGGAAACGCCTATGGAGCTGCATCAATTACGCTATTTCGTCGCGGTGGCGCGCACGCGGAACTTCAGCCGGGCGGCGGAGCGGTGCCGGGTGGCGCAGCCGTCGTTGAGCCAGCAGATCATCAAGCTGGAGGAGGAACTCGGGGAAAAGTTGTTCGAGCGGACGAAGCGGACCGTGGCGTTGACGCCGGCGGGGGAAATTTTTCGCGCGCATGCGGAACGCGTGCTCGACGAAGTGGAGCTGGCGGGCGAGAGCGTGCGCGAAGTGAGCGGGATGCTGCGGGGGCGGGTGGTGCTTGGCGCGCTGCCGACGGTGGCGCCGTATTATTTGCCGGGGCGACTGCGGGCGTTTTCGGACGCGTATCCGGGCATCGAAGTCGTCGTGCATGAAGATACGACGGGGGCGCTGGTGCGCGCGGTGATGGGAAAGGAGATCGATCTCGCGCTGCTGAGTTTGCCGATCGAGCGGGCGGGGGTGGCGGCGGAGGAATTTTTCGAGGAGCCGTTGCTGGTGGCGATGCCGACGGATCACCGGTTGGCGTCGCGACGGGCGCTGACCCTGGACGATTTGGCGGAGGAGCCGTTCATCCTGATGCAGGAAGGGCATTGTCTGGCGGGGCAGGCGTTGCAGTTCTGCCGGTTGAACGGATTTGCGCCGCGGGTGAGTTTTCGCAGCGCGCAGATCGAGACGGTGCTGGCGTTTGTGGCGGAAGGGTGGGGTGTGTCGATCGTGCCGGAGATGGCGCGGAAGCCGGACGTGAAGGGCGTGCGTTATCGGGCGTTGGGCGGGATGACGCGATCGATCGGGATCGTGCATCGCGAGGCGCGGCCGCTGAGCCGGGCGGCGCGGACGTTGGTGGAGTTTTTGCGCGGACGGGAGAAGTGAGGGGAATTTTCGAGTTTCGATCTTGGTTTTTCGATCTTTTGGGGGCGTGCAATCGGGGCGCGGATGTGTAGGGTCGAGGCACGCGCGACGGACGCCGCGGGGACGCGGTGACAGCGCGGAAAATTTATGGCTACTGCAATCGTCCTATTGAAGATCGATCACCGGAAGGTGACGGGAACGGCGGAAAAGCTGCTCGAGATCCGCGATATCACCGACGTGTATTCGGTGTCGGGGCGCTGGGATCTGATGGCGATCATCAAGTGCGACTCGATCGACAAGATCGAATACGTGATCACGGACGAGTTGCTCCGGACGGAAGGGATCATCGAAAGCGAAACGATGTTTGCGTTTCGGAGTCTGGAGAAACGCGAAGCCGGTGGAGCGGTGGACGTGGACTGAGCGGAGCTTCGGCGGATCAGGGGCTGCCGGCGCAGATCGCCCCGGCGGCGGCTGTATTTGAGATCAGGATACCGTTCGGGGGCGCCGCGCGGGACGAAAAGTCTGTTCTGGCCCCGGGCGTGAAAGTTGTTTCGCATGGGGGCATGCGATCGAGAGATCTTCGCGCCTTCAGCGATGCGTGCAAAGCGCTCTACGCGCCGGGACTTCGTTTGGAGAACTTCGTGACGCGTGGCTTCGCGATGCTGGGAACGATGGTGTCGTGCGAATTTATCGCGTGCGGGGTTTTGGAAAAACGCACCCGTCGGCTGACGATCGGCTTCGACCGGGATCATCCGGATTTCACGAGGACCATGCCGGTCTTCGGTCGTCTGATGGACCGGTATGAGCTGTATGATTTCAATCCGGAGACGAACGGTGGCCGCCCTTATTGCCGGCGGCATTTCTTCACGGAGCGGCAGTTTCGGAACAGCGCGATGTATGCGGAGGTTTACCGTCCCTTGGGGATCACGAATCATTGCGCGGTGCACGTGCCCTCGGTGTCGGGCGAGGTGCTCTATTATGGAATCGAGCGGGCGCGCGGCCCGGATTTCAGCGAAGACGAGCTCGAGCTGATCGAGTTGATCCAAGCGCAGCTCGCCAATGCGCATGCGATGGCGCGGGCGCAGGCGACGGCGCTCGACGAGATCGTCGAGCCCGAGCTGCTGGTGTGCGCCGGACTGACGCCGCGCGAAGCGGACACGCTTTTCTGGATGACGCACGGCAAGAGCAATGCGGAGATCGCGACGATTCTCGGGCTCACGCTTGCCACCGTGAAAAAATACGTGGCGACGCTGTTCGACAAGACGGGGACGGAAAACCGGCATGCGGCGATCGTGTGGGCGCAGCGCACGTGTTTGCAGTTGCGGCACGCGGGGGCGGCGCCGCGAGGTTTCGTGGAAGTGCTGGCGCCGCCGTATCGGCCGACGCCGGTGAGCTGACGAAGACTGAAGGATTTTGGAGTCTGGGGTGAGGGATGTCACTCCCTCCCAAAGTAGAGTATCGGGGATCGCCGGGGCGGACTAGACTTCGGAATGCGGTCCACGCTTTCCTTGGTCGTTTGTGCACGCCTGCTGGCATCCGGGTTGATGTCCGTGCTGGCTCTCTCGGTGAAGGCGAATCCCACGGGCGGGACGGTGGTCGCCGGAGCGGCGGAAATTTCGAGTGGTGCCGGGACGCTCACGATCCAGCAGGGGACGGCGCGCGCGGTGCTGAACTGGGAGGATTTTTCGATCGGTGCGGGTGAGTTGGTCCGGTTTGTCCAACCGGATGCCACGAGCGCGACGCTGAATCGCGTGATCGGCGGGAATCCCTCGTCGCTGTTGGGTGATATCGAGGCGAACGGGCGGGTGTTTTTGATCAATCCGAACGGCGTGCTGGTCGGGCGGGACGCGCGAATCGATGCGGCGGGTTTTCTGGCGTCGACGTTGAACGTGACGAACGAGCAGTTCCTCGCGGGTGGAGACCTGGTGTTTTCCGGCGACTCGACGGCGGCGGTGCAGAATCTGGGGGCGATCGACGTGAGTGGCGGCGATATTTTCCTGATCGCGCGGAAGGTAGAGAACTTGGGGCGGCTTTCGGCCCGGGACGGGACGATCGGGTTGGCGGCCGGGTCGGAGGTGCTGCTCACGACCGGTGGCGATCAACGGGTGTTCGTGCGTGCGGGCACGATGCCGGGCGAGGTGGTGAACGCGGGCGAGATCGCGTCGGCGACCGCGGAGCTGAAGGCGGCGGGCGGCAATCCCTATGCGCTCGCGATCAACAATACGGGCGTGGTGCGGGCGAACGGGACGGCGACACGCGACGGCCAGATCTGGCTGGTGGCGGGAGCGGGCGATGAACTTTCGGGGCGTGCGAGCAACATTGGTGAACTGACGGCCAGCGATGCGGACGGGCGGGGCGGATTTATCGAAACGAGCGGTGAAACGGTGGAGTTGGCGGGCGCGGTTCGCACCGGCGCGGGCGGTCGGTGGTTGATCGACCCGACGGATGTGACGATCGACGCCGATTTCGCCTCGACCATCGTGAGCAGCCTCAACAGCGGCACGAACGTGTCGGTCGAGGCCGACAACAACATCACCGTCGCCGCGAATGTCGCCGCCAACGGCGCGGGCGATTTGGATTTGAAAGCGGACATCGACCGCTCCGGCGAGGGCACGGTGAGCTTCGGGAGCGGTATCAAGATCACCAATACCGGCGGGGGCGACGTGAATATTTTCTACAACCCGGCGAGCTATGCCGCGCCGACGAACTATGCGGGCAACGTCACGTTGTCCGGCGGCGGAAAACTCACGGCTTACATGTGGGTGCACGACGTCGACGACCTGCAGGCGATCGCGACGAATCTGGCGGGCACCTATGCGCTCAGCGGAAACATCGACGCGAGCGCGACCGCGGAATGGAACGGCGGCAAGGGCTTCGAGCCGATCGGCACCGCGACGCTGGCGAGTTCGCCGCGTTTCCGCGGCGTGTTTGATGGACGAGGGCACACGATCACCGGGTTGACGGTCAATCGGCCGGACACGAACTATGTGGGCCTGTTCGGAGCGATCGATACGACGGGATGGGTTCGCGACGTCGGCTTGGTGGGAGGCGGCATGATCGGCAAGAGCTCCGTGGGCGGGCTTGCGGGCCAGAATTCCGGTGTGATCGAGCGGAGTTATGCGACCGGCGGCATCACGGCGGAGAGTAATTTGGGAGGCTTGGTCGGTTTCAACCGGGAAGGCTCGATCCGTCAGAGCTATGCAACGGGAGTGGTGACAGGCGGCTCGTATGCCGGCGGCTTGGTGGGATTCAACCACAACGCCGACATCCGCGAGAGTTATGCGACGGGCCAGATGAGCGGCACCCGAATGGTCGGCGGTCTCGTGGGTGGCAACTCGGGGACGAGCACGATCGAGGATAGCTACGCGACAGGCGCGGTGACGACGACGGATGCTTACACGGGCGGTCTCGTCGGAGACAACTCGGCCACGATTCGTCGGAGCCATGCGACGGGCGACGTCCGGAGCGAGAACTACTTTGTGGGCGGTTTGGTCGGGCAGAGTTTGGGTTATATCAGCCAGAGCTACGCGACGGGAGACGTGGAGGGCGAGAAGGGCTACATTGGCGGTTTGGTGGGGCAGAACTACGGTCGCATCAGCCAGAGCTATGCGACGGGCGACGTTGCGGGCGAAGGTGACCGGATCGGTGGTTTGGTCGGTGCGAACAGCAGTCGGATCGGTCAGAGCTATGCGACGGGCGACGTATCGGGGACGGGGACGATGATTGGCGGGCTGGTGGGGTTTAGCGGCGAAACGGGCGGCGTTGACCAAAGCTACGCGACGGGCGTCGTCACGGGCGGCGGCTGGGTGGGCGGTTTGGTGGGGCGGGCGAACGCCGGCTTTACGGTTACCCGGAGTTACTGGAATGCGGACAATACGGCGGAGGGTGGCGCGGTGGGAACGGGTGCGGTGGGGTTGACGACCGCGGAGTTTCAGAGCGGCGCGTTGCCGGCCGAGTTTGATGAACGGTTTTGGGAGGCGTCGGTGGGTCAGTATCCGGTGTTCAAGGCGATCCTGCCCGCGGAGCCGGACAACACGTTGTCGGGGACGTTCGCGGGAGCGGGAGCCGGCGTGGAGCTGGAACTGGTGATTGGCGGCGCAACGGTCGCGACTACGACGACGACCGAAGGCGGAGAGTTCCGTTTCGAATACGAAGGGAACTTCGCTCAAGGATCGATGGCGCTCGTGTATGTGGCGGGCGGCGGGGCGGCGGCGGCGAACCGGCTGGTGCCGTTGCATTCCACGCTGATGGGTGATGTCGAACTGTTGACGGGCTGGGTGTGGGCGACGAGCGGAGCCTCGACGCTGACGGGGCTGCTGGCGGATTTGGGCGCCACGCTCGGCGGCCTGGAGAACGACGGGATTCTTTTCTCGTTGCCGGAGGGCTCGCTGTCTCTGGCCGATGGCATCGGTCTGCGGTTGGATCTGTCCGCGACGAATTTCGATTTCAACACGGCGCTGGATCTGACCGGGCATACGATGCGGTTGAGGACGACGACCGGATTCGGTGTGTTCACCGCGACCGGCGCGCTGAACTTCGGCACGTTTATTTTCGAGAGCGGCCAATGGACGCAGAGCGCGGCGACGTTGCCGGAGTTCACGGCGGAGGATTTTCGCCTGCAGGGCGGGCGCTTTTTACGGACGACGGGTGGCGACGGATCGGAGGCTTCGCCGTATTTGCTGGCGGACATCTACGGTGTGCAGGGCATCACCTCGGTGGGAGGCGGGTTGCATTACGCGTTGTCGGCGGACGTCGATGCGAGCGTCACGGCGGGTTGGAACGACGGCGCGGGGTTTGTTCCGCTCGGCGGCGGATCGTCCTTTAGCGGAAGCTTTGACGGGCGCGGCCATGAGATCGAAGGGCTGACGATCGAACGGCCGGGGACGACGAATGTCGGTTTGTTTGGCTGGCTCAGGGGCTCCGTGCGGGACTTGGGGCTCGTGGACGCGTCAGTGCGAGGCGGAACCCGCACGGGCGGCCTGACGGGGTGGAATGACGGAGCCTCGATCGAAAACAGTTACGTGCATGGCGCGGTCGCAGGCGACGGGGCGTCGGTGGGTGGGTTGGTGGGTTCCAACTACGGAGAGATTTCCGGCAGTCATTCGATGGGGACGGTGACTGGAACGAATCATAACGTGGGCGGTTTGGTCGGAGAGAACCGGGGCGCGATCGACGAGAGTTTCTCCCTGGCGACGGTGACCGGCACGGTTTATCTGGGCGGCTTGGTGGGGTGGCAGACGGACACGGGCGAGATCACCTCGAGTTATGCGACTGGCGATGTGGCCGGAGATGGTTCGGTGGGAGGGCTCGTGGGATGGAACTATGGCCTGATCGAGGAGAGTTTTGCGCGTGGCAGTGTCACGGCGGACGAGGACTATGCGGGCGGTCTGGCCGCCGCGAACATGGGTGGCACGATCCGACGCAGCGAGGCGAGCGGCAGCGTTCAAGGCGCGGAGCGGATCGGCGGACTCGTGGGCTACAGCGAGGGCGAGATTGTCCAGAGTCACGCGAGCGGAGCGGTGAATGGCGCGAGAATCGTCGGCGGCCTGGTCGGCTGGAATGTGGACGACGGCGCAATTCGGCAGAGCTATGCGACCGGTGACGTGAGCGGTGAAGACGATTCCGTGGGTGGCCTCGCGGGAATGAATACCGGAGCGATCCGGCAGAGTTATGCGACGGGCGAGGCGAGCGGCGCCGAACGTGTCGGCGGCTTGGTCGGTTATCACGCGGGAGCGATCAGTGAGAGCTACGCAACGGGGAAGGTCACGGGCACCGGTATTTGGCTCGGAGGGTTGGTCGGCTACAATCTTACCGACGTCGGGACGGTGGATCACAGTTACTGGGATACGCAGACGACGGGGCGGGAGACGAGCGGCGGCGGGACCGGCATGACGACGGCGGAGCTCCAGAGCGGAGAACTGCCGGCGGGTTTCGATGCCGAGGTGTGGGACGCCGCGGCGGGGGCGTATCCCGTGCTCAAAGGTGCGGCGCCGGTCGGGCCGGCCAATCTGGTGACGGGCACCTACGCCGGCGTCGGTGAAGGCGTGGGCCTGACGCTCGCGATCGGAGGGCAAGTCGTGGCCACGACGACAACGGGTCCCGGCGGCGTGTTCAGTTTTGGTTTCGAGGGAAGCGTGACGGAGAACGCGCCGGCGCTGGTGTATGTGACCGGCGGCGGAACGCACGCGGCCAATCGGGTGGTGCCGCTGCAAGGCTGGCTCACGGCGGATGTGGGGTTGTTGGCGGATTGGGTGTGGGTGACGAGCCGGGCCACCACGCTCAGCGGATTGCTCGAGGAGATGCGAATCGCGGTGGGTGGATTGGTCGGCGACGGGGTTCTGTATTCGTTTGATGGAGACAAGCCGGTCTTGGCCGGCGGCATCGGGCTGCGACTGGACACGCACGCCTTCTATTTCACTTTCGACACGGCGCTCGATCTCACGGGACACGCGTTGCACCTGTCGGGTTGGACCGAGCACGCGGGTTCGTCGTCGCTGAAGGTGGGGACTTTCATCCTCGATGGCGGCGGCCGCTGGGTGCAGAACGCGGCGGAATTGCCGGAGTTCGCGGCGGCCGATTTCCAGGTGAAGCGGGGAAGCTTTTTGCGGAGCGCCGGCGGTGACGGATCCGAAGCGGCGCCCTGGGTGCTGGTCGACGTTTACGGTTTGCAGGGTGTCTTCCACGGCGCGTCCAACGCGAAGCACTACGTTCTGGGCGATGATATCGATGCGAGCGGCGCGGCGAACTGGAATGACGGCGGGGGTTTCAAGCCGATCGGCAACCGATTGGGGAACGAGCCTTTTCAAGGCCGTTTCGATGGCAACGGACACACGATTTCGGGGCTGACGATCGACACCAACGAATCGAGCGCGGGGCTCTTTGGTTTTATCGGTCGTGACGGCTGGGTGGGGGATCTCGTTCTCGCGGAGGCGAACGTCACGGGTGCGAGCGCGGTGGGCGCGGTGGCAGGCACGAATTTCGGGACGATTGAGCGAGTCGAGGTGCGAGGCGGGCAGGTGACGGGCAATATGGTCGTCGGAGGTTTGGCGGGCGTAAATTGGGGCAACATCGCGGACAGCCTTGCGTCCGCGGCGGTGAGCGGGTCGTGGACGCTCGGAGGGCTGGCCGGTGAAAACGGCGAGAACGGGCGCATCGAACGCGCGGGTGCGACCGGCGACGTGACAGCAAGCGGCGGCGGCTATGTCGGCGGGTTGGTCGGTGAAAATCGGCTGGGCGGCGCGATCGCAGAAAGTTGGGCGAGCGGCGATGTGGCGGGCGCCAGTCGCGTCGGCGGACTGGTTGGTCAGAATACGACGGGCACGATCGAGCGAAGCTTCGCCGAAGGCGCGGTGACGGCCACGGGTGACGATGCGGGGGGCTTGATCGGGCGGAACGCGGAGCAGGGCGTGATCGCCTACGGTTACGCGACCGGCGCCGTGAAGGGTGCAAGTCGCGTCGGTGGATTGGTGGGAACCAACGAAGGCGCGATCGACCAGACCTACGCTACGGGTCTTGTGACCGCGACGGGCAGCGCGGGCGGATTGACGGGGAGCAACCTGTTCGCCGGGACGATTGCGAACAGCTACTGGGACTGGCAGACCACCGGACAGACGACGAGCGCGGGCAGCAATTCGGAGAACGGGCTCACGACGGTGGAACTCCGCAGCGGGACGCTGCCGGGCGGTTTCGATGTGGCGGTCTGGTCGGCGCGGGCGGGCCGGTATCCGCCGTTGCGGTGGACGCTGCCGCCGAGCTCGGGCAACATCGTGACAGGCGCGTTGGTCGGCGCGGGTGCGGGCGTCGATCTCACGCTGGTGGTCGGTGGTGCGGCCGTGGCCATGGCCACGACCGACGAAGGCGGATGGTTTACATTCGAGTTCGCGGAGGACTACGCGGTAGGAACGACGGCGTTGATTTATGTGAACGGGGAAGGTGCGTTCGCGGGCAACCGATTGTTGCCGCTCCAAGGAGAGGTGACCGGCGGATTGATGGTGGATCCGGGTTGGGTGTGGGCGGTGAGCGGTGCGACCACGCTGGGGGAATTGATCGAGGATTTCCGCGCGGCGCGCGGAGCGCTCAGCGAAGCAGGTCTGCTTTATTCGGTGGAAAACGGGAGATTGGGACTGGCGGCGGGAATCGGGTTGCGGCTCGACCTCACGGCGGGGCATTTCGATTTCGATGCCGGGCTGGATCTGACGGGCCGGACCTTGCAGGTGGCGTCAGCAGGCAGTTTGACCGCGACCGGGGCGATGCACGCGGGCACCTTCATTCTGAAGACTGGCAATTGGGAGCAAAACGCGGCGACGCTGCCGGAGTTTACCGCGACCGATTTTCGGATCGAGGGCGGCCGTTTCCTGCGCGCGCAGGGTGGCGACGGAACCGAGGCCACGCCGTGGCTGCTCGTCGACATCTACGGCTTGCAGGGGCTCGCGACGGTGGATCTCGCCGCGAATTATGCGTTGGCGGCGGACATCGACGCGAGTGGAACGGAAAACTGGTATGACGGCGCGGGTTTCCTGCCGCTGGGTGCCGACTTTGTCGGGTTTTCCGGCGTCTTCGATGGTCGCGGCCATGTGATCTCGGGTTTGGTGGTCGATCGTCCCGATTCGATGACGGACGTGGGATTGTTCGCGCTTGTGAGCTGGCCGCCCTTTGACGGCGACGGCCACGAAGGGCGTATTTTCGATGTCGGCTTGGTTGGAGGCCGCGTGACGGGCGGAATGGCGGCGGTCGGCGGTCTCGCCGGCTCGAATTACGGCACGATCCGCGGCGGCTACGTGACGGGAATGAAGATCGAAGGAAACTTCGGCGCAGGGGGGCTGGTGGGCGTCAATAGCGGCACGATCGAACGGAGTTACGCGGATGCAACGGTCGCTGGTTCGGAAAGTAGTTTTTACATCGGGGGGCTTGTCGGGAGCAGTTCGGGCACGATCCGTTCGTCTTATGCGAGCGGGGTGGTGACGGGCAGCTACGATGTGGGAGGTTTGGTGGGCGGGAATTCCGGTGTGATCGAGAAAAGCTACGCCACGGCGACGGTGACGGCGACCGATGCTGACGCGGGCGGTCTGGCCGGACTCAACTTCGGCCACATCCGGCAAAGTTACGCGACCGGCGCTGTGACCGGGGCAGATCCCTCCAGCACGGGTGGTTTGGTCGGATTCGGTTTCGAGGGCTTCGGCACTGTCACGGACAGCTACTGGGACAAGGAAACGACGGGACAGGCCACGAGTTTCGGCAGCCCGGAGGAGGCCGGGTTGACCACCGTGCAAATGCGGAACGCGGCCAGCTTCGTCGGTTGGGACATCGACGCCGTCGGCGGCAGCGACGACACCTGGCGTATTTACGAAGGCACTACAGCCCCCTTGCTGAAGGCGTTCCTGACCCCGCTCACCGTCACGGGGAGGAATGTTACGATTTCCTACAACGGCGCGGCGACGCACGCCCTCGAGGCGGGGGACTATGATTTTTCCGCGGCACCGAAAGCCGGGGGCGTACTGGGCTCCGGTGTCTACATCGCGGCCAGCGCCAATGCCGGCAGCTACAGCGTGGGTGCGAACAGCCTTTCGTTGACCGGGCTTTATTCGCACCAGCAGGGCTACGATCTCGTCATCGACGGCAGTCTGACGATCGCACCCAAGGTGCTTACGGCGAGACTCACCGGCCCGCTGACGAAGATCTACGACGGCACCCTCTCGGCCTTGCTCACGTCCGGTGATTTCGAATTGGAAGGCCTGGTCGGAAGCGAGAGCTTCACGATCACGCGGACGGACGGCGTTTATAACAGCGCCAATGTGGCCGAAGCGAACATGGTGACCGCGGCGCTTGCGGTCGGGGACTTCGTGGCGGGCGAAGGCACGGTGGCGTCGAATTACGTATTGCCGACCGAAGCGAGTGGCGTGGGGACGATCACACCGCGAGCTGTCGTCGTGAAAGCCTCCGAGGGCACGTCCACGTATGGCGATGCGTCCGCCGATATCGGTTTCTCGGCGGAGGGCTTGGTGTCCGGCGAAACGGTCGCGGTGCTGACCGGACTTTCCACAGATACGCCGATCACGGCCACGACGAATGCCGGCAGCTACACGCTGTCGGTGATCGGCACGCTGACG
>Ga0207868_1000292_pt1 | contig 60484 bp, 55 predicted proteins | sample Passage237B_FD_187370 | JGI IMG/M metagenome (GOLD analysis project Ga0207868, IMG submission 187370) | Cellulose adapted compost microbial communities from Newby Island Compost Facility, Milpitas, CA, USA - Passage2 37B (SPAdes) (version 3) ... | reverse complement strand
GCCAAGCGCGGCAAGGCGGCCAAGGCCGACCCTGATCTGCCCGTGGACGAGGCCGACGAGGACCTTGATCTCGTGGAGGACGTCGAGGAGCTCGACGATCCCGACCTGGCCGAGGCGGACCTCGCCGAGGACGTGGGCGTCGTGGACCCGGACTCCGACGCCGAGGCGGACGAGGACGAGTCCGAGGAAGACGAGGACGACGACCAGGAGGGCTTCGTCATCGGCCTGGCCGACGACGACGCTCCCGCTCAGCAGGTCGTCACCGCCGGCGCCACCGCGGACCCGGTCAAGGACTACCTCAAGCAGATCGGCAAGGTCGCGCTCCTGAACGCCGAGCAGGAGGTCGACCTCGCCAAGCGCATCGAGGCCGGCCTGTTCGCGGAGGAGAAGCTCGCCTCCGGCGAGAAGATCCCGCCCAAGCTGCGTCGCGAGCTCGAGTGGATTGCGAACGACGGCCGTCACGCCAAGAACCACCTGCTCGAGGCGAACCTGCGCCTCGTGGTCTCGCTCGCCAAGCGCTACACCGGCCGCGGCATGCTGTTCCTGGACCTCATCCAGGAGGGCAACCTCGGTCTGATCCGCGCGGTGGAGAAGTTCGACTACACCAAGGGCTACAAGTTCTCCACGTACGCGACGTGGTGGATCCGTCAGGCCATCACGCGCGCCATGGCCGACCAGGCGCGCACCATCCGCATCCCGGTGCACATGGTCGAGGTCATCAACAAGCTCGCGCGCGTCCAGCGCCAGATGCTGCAGGACCTGGGCCGCGAGCCCACCCCGGAGGAGCTTGCCAAGGAGCTCGACATGACCCCGGAGAAGGTCATCGAGGTCCAGAAGTACGGCCGCGAGCCCATCTCGCTGCACACCCCGCTGGGCGAGGACGGCGACAGCGAGTTCGGCGACCTCATTGAGGACTCCGAGGCCGTGGTGCCCGCCGACGCCGTGGGCTTCACGCTGCTCCAGGAGGAGCTGTCCAAGGTCATGGAGACCCTCAGCGAGCGCGAGGCCGGCGTCGTCGGCATGCGCTTCGGCCTCACGGACGGCCAGCCCAAGACCCTCGACGAGATCGGCCGGGTCTTCGGCGTCACGCGCGAGCGCATCCGCCAGATTGAGTCCAAGACGATGTCCAAGCTGCGCCACCCGTCGCGCTCGCAGGTGCTGCGCGACTACCTCGACTGACGCGGCGGCGGATGACGAGCCCGCTCAGCTGATGCGCACGATGCCCCGGGAGACCGGGGCATCGGCGTCTCCGGCTCCTCGCGCGCCGAGGCGGCGCGGCCGGCTGCTCACCGCGGGATCTCAGCGCGGCGCGAGCGGATCCTCCCTGCCGATCATCGAGAAGTCCCGCACGGCGAAAGGCGCCGCGAACGCGACCGCGGCGGCAAGCCCTGCCGCCCAGCCCACGGGGTTGCTGTGCGGCTCGTCCGTCAGGCGCGCCTGCGCGATGCCCCACAGCCCCCATGCGAGCGCGAGCCCGGCCCCGATGGCCACCGCAGCGCTGCCGCGCAGCCAGCGGGGAAGCAGCACGGCGAGCACCGCGACCGCCACGAGGACCACCACGGCGAGCGCGGTCCCGTCGCCCGGCCGGTGGCCGTCGAGCGATGCCGCGATCGTGGCCGTGGTGCCGGTGACGAGGGCGACGCACGACCAGCCCAGGAACAGCCCCACGGGCAGGTCGGTGAGCAGCCGCTCGGCCCATCCACGGGGTGGGCGAGCGGCGAGCCGGCGCCCCGCCATGGCCAGCAGCGCGACCATGCCGACGATGACGATGTCCGCCGGCCACAGCGCCTCGGCCTGCACCAGGGCGATCCAGGCGGCGCTCAGCAGGCTCGCTCCCGCGACGAGCCACGTGCTCGAGCGCAGCCGCTCAGAGCCGCGCCGCGACGGCAGGAGGGCGACGACCGCAAGCACGGCGAGCCCCGTGTAGATGACGCTCCAGATGGAGAACGCCGTCGACGCGGGAGACAGGAGCGTCGCGTCATCCGCCAGGGCGCCGTACGCCACCTCCTCGACGGGGGTCGCGCCCCACGCGCCCGCGCCCCACGTGCCCACGACGACCGCGATCACCACGCTCGCCAAGAGCGCCACGGCGCGCAGGAGATCAGAGGTCGTGCTCGACGGTGCGGGGGAGGTCATCGCTCCACCGTCGCACGGATCGCGCGATGGCGCATCCGGGGCGCGTGAGTGGGGACGCGGCGCATCGGGGGCGCGTGCGTCGGCGCCAGGGCTCGTCCGCCCCGCGCGGAGCCTGGGCGTCGCGGCGATGGGCGGGTGCGTGCGCTCAGGGCACCTCGGTGGGCTCCTGCGCGAGGGGGACGTCCTCATCGGCCCGAGCGTGCCGCTCCCGGGCCGTCTGCGCGATGACGATGCCGGCCAGCATGAGCGCGGCGCCGGCGATCTCGACCGCCGCCATGGCCTCGCCGAGCCATGCCCAGGCCACGACGAACGCGAAGAGCACCTCCGACGATGCGAGGATGCCCACCGCCGTCGCGCTCAGGTGGCGCAGCGCCGCGAAGGACAGCACGAACGGCGCGAAGGCGCCGAGCGTGATGACCCACAGCAGCGGCACCCACGCGGGCAGGACGACGCCGTCGAGGGCTCCGGTGAGCGAGGACGGCCGGGCCAACGCGGCGAGGTCCATGCGCCACCAGCCGCTGAACAGCGCCCAGAACGCGGAGGAGAACAGCGAGGCCCAGAACGCGACGGCCATGGCGGGCCGCTTCGCGACGCCGCGCTCGCCTGCGAGGAAGTAGAACGCGTAGGCGAACGCCGCTGCCGCAGCCGCCACCACGCCGATCGCGTCGAGGTCGCTGTCCCAGATGCGGGAGACGATCGCGAGCCCGACCAGCACGGCGGCGATCGCGACCCACAGGCGCGGGTGGACCCTCTCCTTGAACAGCAGCCATGCGGCCAGGGCGACGATGACGACGGCGGTGTACTGGATGAGCAGGGCGATGCCCACGGGCAGGATCGCGATCGCGACCGAGTACAGCCACTGGATCATGGCCAGGCCCGCGACGCCCAGGAGCGCGAGTCCGAGCATGTCGCGGCGGGAGATGCGGAACTGCTCGCGGGCGGTGAACAGCAGCACCACGCCTGCGAGGATCGCCGTCGACAGACCGCGCATGAAGGTCAGCTGGGGCGCGGTCACGCCTGCGGCCATCACGACCTTGGCGACGGAGCCGTTGATGCCGAACAGGAGCGCTCCGCCGAGCGCGTAGACCGCGCCGAGCGCCGGTCGCTTGGACGCGTCTGACACCCGCTCAGGATAGGCCGCGCTAGCATCGGCTCAGAACGAAAGGAGGGGTCATGGAGACCCTGAAGCTTGTCATCCTCATCACGCACTTCGTGGGCCTCGCGGCCATCATCGGCCCGGCGCTCGACCAGCTTCGCAAGGACGCGAAGAAGATCACCTCCGCCATGGTCTGGGGCGCTCGCGCTCAGATCGTGACCGGCGTCATCCTGGTGGGCCTGCGCTACGCGCTCGACGAGCCCGTCGACAACGTCAAGATCACGATCAAGCTCGTGCTCGCGCTCGCCATCGCCGCGATCGCGGAGATGAGCCGCAAGAAGGCGTCGGTCACCTGGCAGTACTGGGCGGTCGCCGCTCTGACGGTCGCGAACATCGCGGTCGCCGTCCTCTGGCGCTGAGGTGCCCAAGCCGCGGGAGGCGGTTCCTGAGGACGCCGCTGAGATCGTCCACCTCGGAGCGCTCATGTACAAGGCGGTGGGCGCCAAGCCCACGCCCACCTGGGCGCTCGAGTCGACCAAGCTCGTCAAAGAGCGCCTCGGCAAGGACCTCATCGGCTTCGTGATCGACGCGCCCGAAGGCGGACTGGCAGCGTGCGGCCTGGTGAACATCGTGCCGCGCCTGCCCCGCCCGGGCCGTCGGTCGCGCCTCGCCGCCTACGTCCAGTGGGTGTCGACGGCACCCCAGCACCACCGCAAGGGCTACGCCCGCTCGGTGATGGACGCGATCCTCGCCGAGACCGACCGGCGCGGCATCGAGGTCGTGGAGCTGCACGCCACTCCCGCGGGGCGCCACCTCTACGAGACCCTCGGCTTCTTCGAGAAGACCGACAACGTCGCGCTCATGGCGCTGCGCGGCGAGGCCGCCAAGGAGCGGCCGCTGAGTCCGCCGCCGGAGCGCCAGCGCGAGCAGGCGCCCAAGCGCAGGCTCCGCAGGCGCTGACGGCGCGCCCGTCCCGGCGGTGACGGTGGGCCCGCCTAGACTTCCCGGGTGACCACCTCCGACTACTCCGCACGCCATCTGTCGGTCCTCGAAGGCCTGGACGCCGTCCGCAAGCGTCCCGGCATGTACATCGGCACCACGGACTCTCGCGGCCTCATGCACTGCCTGTGGGAGATCATCGACAACTCGGTGGACGAGGCGCTGGCCGGGCACGGAGACCGGATCGAGATCGTGCTGCACCCGGACGACTCGGTCGAGGTGCGCGACCACGGTCGCGGCATCCCCGTGGACGTCGAGCCCAAGACCGGGCTCACGGGCGTCGAGGTCGTCATGACCAAGCTCCACGCCGGAGGCAAGTTCGGCTCGGGCTCCTATGCCGCATCGGGCGGTCTGCACGGCGTGGGCGCCTCCGTGGTGAACGCGCTGAGCGAGCGTCTGGACGTGTGGGTGGACCGCGGCGGCAAGACGCATCACATGTCGTTCCGGCGCGGCGAGCCGGGTCGCTTCGACGACCCGGCATCGGGCCCCACGCCGGACGCCCCGTTCACCCCGTTCGTCGAGCGCTCGGAGCTTGAGATCGTGGGCACGGTGGGCAAGGGCGTCACGGGCACCCGCGTGCGCTACTGGGCCGACCGCCAGATCTTCGCCAAGACGGCGCGCTTCTCGTACGAGGAGCTCCTCACCCGCGCCCGCCAGACCGCATTCCTGGTGCCGGGCCTCGGCATCGTGGTGCGCGACGAGCGCAACCCCCTCGAGCCCCACGAGGAGAGCTTCCGCTTCACGGGAGGCACGCGCGACTTCGTCGAGTTCATCGCGGCCGATGCCGCGGTGACGGACACCTGGGAGCTCACCGGCGAGGGCACCTACTCGGAGACCGTGCCGGTCCTCAAGGACAACGGCCAGCTCGTCTCCGAAGAGGTCGAGCGCACGTGCAAGGTGGACATCGCGCTGCGCTGGGGCACGGGCTACGAGACGGACGTGCGCAGCTTCGTCAACATCATCGCGACGCCCAAGGGCGGCACCCACCTGGCAGGCTTCGAGCAGGGCCTGGTGAAGATCCTGCGCAAGACCATCGAGGCCAACGCGCGCCGCCTCAAGCTCACCGGCAAGGACGGGGCGGAGCGCATCGAGAAGGACGACATCCTCGCGGGCCTGACCGCGATCGTCACCGTGCGCATCCCCGAGCCGCAGTTCGAGGGCCAGACCAAGGAGGTGCTCGGCACCGCTCCCGTGCGCCAGATCGTCTCGCGCGTGGTGGAGAAGCAGCTGGGGGAGATCCTCACCTCGACCAAGCGGGAGACCAAGGCGCAGGCGAGCATCGTGCTGGAGAAGATCGTCTCCGAGATGCGCGCCCGCGTGGCGGCCCGCAAGCAGAAGGAGATCTCGCGCCGCAAGAACGCGCTCGAGACGTCCTCGCTGCCGGCCAAGCTCGCGGACTGCCGCACCAACGACGTGGACAAGTCGGAGCTGTTCATCGTCGAGGGAGACTCGGCGCTCGGCACCGCCAAGCTCGCGCGCCGCAGCGACTTCCAGGCGCTGCTTCCCATCCGCGGCAAGATCCTCAACGTCGAGAAGGCCTCCCTCAACGACGTGCTCCACAACGCTGAGTGCGCGAGCATCATCCAGGTCATCGGCGCGGGCTCCGGCCGCACCTTCGACCTGGAGCAGGCGCGCTACGGCAAGGTCATCCTGATGACCGATGCGGACGTCGACGGCGCCCACATCCGCACCCTGCTCCTGACGCTGTTCTTCCGCTACATGAGGCCGCTCGTGGACGCCGGACGCGTCTACGCCGCCGTGCCGCCGTTGCACCGCATCGAGGTGCTGGGCAGCGCCCGCAAGGACCGCGAGTACATCTACACGTACTCCGAGCGCGAGCTGCAGGAGACCCTGGCGATGCTGCGTCGCAACGGCCGCCGCTACAACGAGGACATCCAGCGCTACAAGGGCCTGGGCGAGATGGACGCCGACCAGCTCGCGGAGACGACCATGGACCCGGAGCACCGGACCCTGCGGCGCATCACCGCGCAGGACGGCGAGGCCGCGAACCGCGTCTTCGATCTGCTCATGGGCAACGACGTGGGCCCGCGCAAGGAGTTCATCGTCGCGGGGGCCGCCAGCCTGGACGCGAGCCGCATCGATGCGTGACGTCCGGTCCCGCCTGCTTCACGCCACAATGGGGGAGTGAGCGAGGAGCAGCGCCCCAGCACCCAGGAGTTCGAGGAGTCGCTCGAGCCGGTCAAGCTCGTCGCGCAGTCCGGCGCGGTGATCCGCACTGGCCAGCTCATGCTCGAGTCTGGCACCGCGAGCTACCGCGTCAAGCAGGCCATGCGCGCCGTCGCTCGCTCGCTCGGCATCGACCAGCCTCGGCACCACGTCTCGCTCACTGAGCTCGCGGCGACGAGCCGACGCGGGCGCATCTTCCGCACCGAGGTGTCCGAGGCGAAGGGGTTCCACGTCAACGTCGACCGCATCGCGCAGCTCGACCGCTTCCGCCGCGACCTGCCGCCGAGCACCACGGCCGAGGAGATCCACCGCGGGCTCGACGCGATCGAGGCGCGCGGCTCCCTCTACCCGTCATGGGCGTTCGCCGTGTTCTCGGGGGTCGCATGCGCCGCGTTCGCCGTGCTCAACCGGGCGCTCCCGCTCGAGGTCCTCGTGGTGTTCGCGGCGGCGTTCCTGGGCCAGGCGGTGCGCCGCGCGTTCGTCACGCGGCACGTCAACCTCTTCGGCACCGCGATGGTCTCCGCGGCCGTCGCCTCCGTCGTCTACCTCGCGGGCGTGTGGCTCATCAACGTCTCCGGCGAGGGCCTGAGCACCCATGCCGCCGGCTACATCTCCTCGGTGCTGTTCCTGCTGCCAGGATTCGCGCTCATCACAGGGGCGCTCGACATGGCGAACATGGACCTGCGCGCGGGCATCGAGCGCATCGCCTACGGGACCATGATCACGATGGCCGCCGGCGTGAGCGTGTGGGCCGTGTCGCTCGTGGGGGAGCTCGACACCCTGCCGCGCGCCGACGACGCCACGCCCCTCGCGCTGAGGGCCGTGCTGTGGTTCCTGGCCTCGGGCATCGGCGTGATGGGCTTCGCGCTCCTGTTCAACAGCCCGTGGCGCCTCGCGGCGTGGGCGGCGGGCATCGGGGCCCTTGCGAACGCGGCCCGGCTCGTGGCCGGGGACCTCGGCATGGCGGTCCAGGCGGCGACGGCGCTGGCGTGCCTGGGCGTGGGCTGCCTCGCGGCGCTCGTGGCGCGCGGGGGCCGCTACCCGCACATCACCCTGTCAGTCCCGGGAGTGCTCGTCATGATCCCGGGCGTGGCCGCACACCAGGCGCTCATGGACATCAACGCGGGCGACTACAGCGCGGCGATCGGAGGCATCCTCATGGTCGTGCTCGTGGTGCTCGCCATCATGGTGGGCCTCGTGGGCGCCAAGCTCCTCACCGACAAGGAGTGGGCGATGGGGCGCACCGAGCGCTGACGCGCGCCTAGCGTCCCGCCGCAACCGAGCGAGTCGGGTGCGATGCCCGATCAGCCGATGCCCGCGACCGGGGTCGACAGGGCGGTTCCGGAGCCGTCGCGACGGTTGTCGACCGCGGGCAGCTCCACGGGCTGACCGGAGCCCGCCGATGCGCGTGCGGGCGTGGGGCCGGCCCACGCGGCGATGAGGACGTCCTCGCCTTTGAGGAAGCGCTGCGCGCGCACGCCTCCTGTGGCTCGGCCCTTCGCCGGGTACTCCGAGAACGCCGTGACCTTCGCGCTGCCCGGCTGGGTGCCCGCGAGAGCGCCGGACGAGCCCGCGATCGTGGCGACCACGGCATCGGCGCCTGCGGGGATCGCGCCGAAGAACGTCACCGTCGCGCCGTCGCCGAGCTTCATGCCCGCCATGCCTGCCGCCGAGCGTCCCTGCGGGCGCACGAGCGATGCCGAGTAGTGCAGCAGCTGCGCGTCCGAGGCGATGAAGACGAGCTCAGCGTCGTCGGGCGCCACGGCGGCGCCCACCACGGAGTCGCCGTCCTTGAGGGAGATGACGTCCCAGGCGTCGCGCGACGGCGCAGGCTCCGGGGCGAGGCGCTTCACGACGCCCTGGGCCGTGGCCATCGCGAGCGGGGCCTGGGCGTCCAGCGGCACGAGCGCCACGGGCTCCTCGCCGCGCTCGAGCGCGATGAGGTCGCGCAGCGGCACGCCTCCGGCCAGCGAGGGCGGATCGTCCGTGGGCGGGAGCGCGGGCACCTCGAGCAGGGACAGGCGCAGGATGCGGCCGCGCGACGTGACGACGCCCACATCGGCGCGCGCGGAGGACGCGACCGTCGAGCGCAGCACGTCGTGCGGGGAGCGGCGGCCGTCGCGCTGGACGGGCGTGTCGTCTGCGGTGCGCGCCACGAGGCCCGTCACGGACAGCAGCGCCGTGCAGGGAGTGTCGGGGATCTCGAGGGACGAGGCGACGCCGCGCGCCGCTGCCGGGCTCGCCTGGGCCGCGGCCGCCCCGCGCGCGGACAGTCCTTCGAAGCTGATCGCCGAGGCGACGCCGGCGTCGGCCAGCAGGATGGTGCGCCGCGGCGTGCCGTGAGCGACGGCCACCTCGTCCATCTCGCGGCCCACGACGGCGCGCAGCACCTCGTCGGAGCGCAGGATCTCCTCGAGCTCCGCGATCTCCGCAAGGAGCTGGGCCTTCTCCGTCTCGAGCTCGATCTTGGAGAAGCGCGTGAGGCGGCGCAGCCGCAGCTCGAGGATGTACTCGGCCTGGCGCTCGCTCAGGTCGAACGCCGTCATGAGGCGCTCCTCGGCGACCTGGGCGTCGTCCGACGAGCGGATGATCTGGATGACGTCGTCGATGTCGAGGATCGCGATGAGCAGGCCGTCCACCAGGTGCAGGCGGTCGCGGCGGGCGTTGAGGCGGTGCGCACTGCGGCGGCGCGTCACCTCGATGCGGTGGTCGATCCAGACCTGCAGCAGCTCCTTGAGGCCGAGCGTGCGCGGCTGGCCGTCGACGAGCGCGACGTTGTTGATCGAGAACGACTCCTCGAGCGGCGTGAGCTTGTACAGCTGCTCGAGCACGGCCTCGGGCGAATAGCCGGTGCGCACCTCGATGACCAGGCGCAGGCCGTGGTGGCGGTCCGTGAGGTCCACCACGGAGTGGATGCCCTCGATCTTGCGCGAGGAGACGCCGTCCTTGATCTTCTCGATGACGCGCTCGGGGCCCACCAGGTACGGCAGCTCGGTGACGACGATGCCCTTGCGCTTGGCCGTGATGTTCTCGATGCGCGCGGTCGCGCGGGTCTTGAACGCGCCGCGGCCGGTCTCGTACGCCTCGCGGATGCCGTCGAGGCCCACGATCTTGCCGCCGCCGGGCAGGTCGGGCCCGGGCACGAAGCGCATGAGCTCGTCGAGCGTCGCGTTGGGGTTGGCGAGCAGGTGGCGCGCCGCGGAGATGACCTCGACGAGGTTGTGCGGCGCCATGTTCGTCGCCATGCCCACGGCGATGCCCGATGCGCCGTTGACGAGCAGGTTGGGGATGGCCGACGGCAGCACGGCCGGCTGCTGCAGCTTGTTGTCGTAGTTGGGGACGAAGTCGACGACGTCCTCGCCCAGGTCGGCCGTCATGGCGAGGGCGGCTGGCGCGAGCCGGGCCTCGGTGTAGCGCGAGGCGGCCGGGCCGTCGTCGAGCGAGCCGAAGTTGCCGTGGCCGTCCACGAGCGGCAGGCGCAGCGAGAAGGGCTGAGCCATGCGCACCAGGGCGTCGTAGATGGCCGAGTCGCCGTGCGGGTGGTACTTGCCCATGACCTCGCCGACCACGCGCGAGGACTTCACGTGCGCGCGATCGGGGCGCAGTCCCATGTCCGCCATGGTGTAGACGATGCGTCGCTGCACGGGCTTGAGGCCGTCCCTGGCGTCGGGCAGGGCGCGCGAGTAGATGACGGAGTACGCGTACTCGAGGAACGAGGACTCCATCTCCGCGCTGACGTCGATGTCAACGATCTGCGCGTCGGACTCGGCCATGCACACTCCAGTTCTGGTCGTAGGGGGCTTCACGTATTGTCCACTCTGGGGCCGACGAGGCTCGCCACGCCGCGCAGGCGGTGCGACAATATCCGGCATGTCGGTGTCCCTGTCGCAGGCCGTCCAGGGCGCCGGGTACTACCCGGCCCTCGCCAACCATGTTCTCCGCAACGCCATCGGCGACGAGGAGGTCAAGGCCCACTTCGTCCACGCGGAGACGACCTTCGACAGCTCGGAGGTCCGTCGCCACATGACCGTGCTGGTGCTCACGCCCACGCGCCTGCTGCGCGTGCACATGGACGACGGCGCCGGCCATGGCATCGATCCCGTCCACGAGGCGTCCGCGACCGTCGAGAGCGCGTTCCTCAAGCGCATCTCCAACATGGCCCTCACCCACGTCGTGCACGAGCCCGAGAGCTTCCGCGAGGGGCAGGTGCCCAGCGAGCTCGTCCTGGCCGTCGGCTGGGGCGTCCACTCGCGCATCGAGCTCGAGCCCGCGACGTGCGGCGACGAGAGCTGCGACGCCGACCACGGCTACACGGGCGGCATCACCGGTGATGACACGCTCGTGCGCGTGAGCGCCATCGCGGACGGTCCCGAGACCGTGCGAGCCCTCGAGGACTTCGCGCTCCAGCTGCAGAGCGCTCTCGCGGACGTCGCATGAGCTCTGGCTCGGGCGAGGCCGCCGCGCGCCTGCACGCCGCCGGCCTGCATCTGCCCGACTACGGGGGCAAGGAGCTCGGCGCGGTGCTGCCGGGCGTGCTCGCGGCCATCGGCGGTGCGCACGCCGTGCGCGACCGCGACGCCGAGGCCGACCGCGCCCGCCTGGGCATCCCGCATGCCAGGCACATCGTCGTGGTCATGGTCGACGGCTTGGGCCACCACCAGCTCGACGCCCGGCGCGGCCATGCGCCCTTCCTGCGCTCGCTCGAGTCCGCGACCGTCACGGCCGGGTTCCCCACCACGACGGCCACGTCGCTCACGCTCTTCGGCACGGGGGAGCCGTCGGGGCGCACGGGCATGATCGGCTACACGGCGCGCAACGAGCGCACGGGCGAGATCGCCAACCTCGTCTCCTGGGAGGGCGCGTACGACGCGCACGAGTGGCAGCCGCGCCCGTCGCTGCTGCGCTGCGCCGCGGAGGAGGGCTTCCGCGTCACCGCGCTCGGCAAGAAGCGCTTCGAGAGATCGGGCCTGAGCCGTGCCGCGCTGTCAGGCGGCGAGTTCGTGGGAGCCGACCGCCTGGCCGACCGCATCGACGTGGCGCTCGCCGCCGCTCGCGAGCCGGGCGTGTCGTACTGCTATTGGGGAGAGATCGACGCCGCAGGCCACAAGCACGGCTGGGGCTCGGACGAGTGGGCGTCCGCCCTGGAGGACGCGGACCGCGAGATCAGCCGCCTGGCCAGCTCCCTGCCCGCCGACACGGCGCTCGTCGTCACGGCCGACCACGGCATGATCGACGTGCCCGGCGCCCCGCGCTGGGACATCGCGACCCACGCCGAGCTCGCCCGCGACGTGGAGCTCGCGACGGGGGAGCCGCGCGCCCTCCATCTGCACACGACGCCCGATGCCGCGGCCGACGTCGCGGCGCGGTGGCAGGAGGTGCTGGGCGAGGCGGCCGTGGTCATGACGCGCGACGAGGCCGAGGGAATCGGCCTGTACGGTCCCGTCGACGACATCGCACGGGGCAGACTGGGAGACGTCGAGGTCGCGATGACGGGGCGCGCCACAGTCGTGGACTCGCGGACGCAGAGCCCCGCCTCCATCGCGCTCATCGGCGCTCATGGATCACTGACGCCGGAGGAGCTCATGGTGCCCTTGCTGATGGTGCAGGCCGCCTGATGGCCGAGCTGGTGTTCTTCACCGGGACGATGGACTGCGGCAAGTCCACGCTGGCGCTGCAGACCAATCACAACCATGCGGCGCGCGGCCGCCAAGGCGTCATCTACACGCGCTTCGATCGTGCCGGAGAGGCTCGCGTGTCCTCGCGCCTGGGGCTCGAGGTGCCCGCGCGCGAGGTGCGCGACGACACCGACCTGTGGGACGACGTCACCGCGCTGCGCATCAGCGGTCGCAACGTCGACTACATCGTGTGCGACGAGGCGCAGTTCTACTCGCCCGAGCAGATCGAGCAGCTGGCCCGTCTCGTGGACGAGATGGGCATCGACGTCTTCGCGTTCGGCATCACCGCCGACTTCCGCACCCGGCTGTTCCCTGGCTCGGCGCGACTGCTCGAGCTCGCGGATCGCGTCGAGGTGCTCCAGGTGCAGTCGCTGTGCTGGTGCGGCGCGAGGGCGACGCACAACGCCCGCACCGTCGACGGCGTCATGGTGACGGAGGGCGAGCAGGTCGTCGTGGGCGACACGTCGGACGAGGGCGTCATCGCGTACGAGGTGCTGTGCCGCCGTCACCACATGCGCAAGATGACCGCGGCCGCCGCTCGCGCCGCCGCGCTGAGCGCCGACGTGCTGCCGCTCGGCATGACCGCCTCCGACCTCGAGGCGTGCGCCATCCCGGAGACGATGCGGGAGAAGCTGCTCAAGGCGTCCTCCCAGCGCTGAGCGCCGCGGCGCGCCCGCGTCGGCACCGCCTACTCCTGAGGCGTCTGGCGCGCCCCGAAGACGATCTCGTCCCAGCTGGGCACGGGGGCGCGGCCGCGCTTCTTGCGCTCCGTGCCGTTCGCGGGCGTCGCGGGAGCGCGCGTCGACTCCTGGGGCTGCTCGGGCTCCGCCTCGGGAGCCTTGGCGCCGAAGCCGACCTCGGCGGTGCGGGTCGTCCGCGCGGGGCCGAAGCCCTCGAAGACCTCCGGCTCGCCGTCGTCCTCGCCCAGGTCCACGGGCTCGCGCGTGCCGCGCTTGCCGTTGAGGTCCTCCAAGAGCGCCTCGGTGGGAGTCAGCGCATGGGGGTCCGGCATCGGGATCGCGGCCGACGGCGGCGCGCCGTCCGACACGACCCGGTCGACCGCCGGAGCGGTCGGGCGCGACGGGCGCGGCTCCGCGTCGAGCTTCACGGCGGCGAGGTGGCGGCGCGGGATGGGTGCGTCGAGCAGCTCCGTCTCCGTGAGCCAGCGCGCCTCTTCGTCCTCCGCGGTGAGCGACCGCGCCCCGTGGTCATAGGTCCACACGGCGCGCGACAAGCGGCCGTCGATCTGGAAGTCCACGCACACGCGCCACGGCTCGTCCACGGCGCGCCACGCATCCCACGAGATCGCCTCCGGGCGCACTCCGCGCGCCGCGAGGCGGTCCACGACGAGGTCGCCCAGCAGCGGGGCGCCGGAGTCGCGGCCGATGCGAGTCGCCTGTGCCTGGTCGATGACGAACTGGCGCTCGGCGAGCACGGGGGCGGCGAACTTCTCGATCGCCTCAAGAGGCTCGCCGGAGAGCTGGGCGAGCTCGGCCGGCGTGAGACCGGCCCGCAGGCGCTGCTGGATCTCGCGCGGGGACAGGCCCGGCGCGTGGGCGGCCGCCCCCGCGGGCGCGCTGGTCGCCGCGACGGACGCGGCCTGACGCACGGCGCGGCGCAGCTCGTCGTTCACTGGCAGGTGGAAGCGGGCGCCGTCCTCGGTCTCCACCAGGAGGTGAGCGCCGTCCTCGGCGATGCCGACAAGGCTGAGCGCATCGGTGCCGTCGGGTCCCGTCATGGCTTCCAGCGTGCCACGCGAGGCCGCAAGGCGCGCGGAGGGCGTCGGCGTGGCGCGCGCTCGGCCGGAGCGAGGGGTGCGCGGCCGGGGCGGCAGGGCATCGGCCGCGGGGCCAGCCGTCCCGTCACTCGCCGCGCGCCGGATGTGCGAAGGTGTAGCCGTGACTGACACGCACGGCATCGACCCCCAGACCGTCGAGGAGCTCCTGCGCATCGCGCGCGACGTCGCACGGGAGGCCGGAGAGCTTGCCATCGAGGGCAGGGCCGGAGCGCACATCGCCGGCACCAAGAGCGCCGCGACGGACATCGTCACCCAGATGGACATCGCGGTGGAGAGGCTCATCACGCGGCGGCTGAGCGAGCTGCGCCCCCAGGACGGCATCCTGGGCGAGGAGGGCGCGTCGTCGGGCGGCATCAGCGGGATCACCTGGATCGTGGACCCGATCGACGGCACCGTGAACTACCTCTACGGACTGCCGCACTGGGGAGTGTCCATCGCGGCCGCGGCGGGCTCCCCGGACCCTCGTGAGTGGACGCTGCTCGCCGGCGCGGTCTACGACGGCACGCGCACGCTGTGGAGCGCAGGGCGTGGGCTCGGCTCCTGGCGGGACGAGACGCCGCTGAAGCGCACCGATGCCGCCCCGCTGTCCCAGAGCCTCCTGGCCACCGGATTCCAGTACGTGGCCTCGTGGCGGGCGGCCCAGGCGCGCGTGGTCGCCCAGATCCTGCCCCAGGTGCGCGACATCCGCCGGCTGGGAGCGTGCAGCGTCGACCTGTGCCTCGTGGCCGCCGGCGACCTCGACGTCTACTACGAGAACGGCCTCAATCCGTGGGACTTCGCCGCAGGCGCCCTCGTCGCGGAGGAGGCCGGCGTCCGCATCGGCGCCGCGGACGGCGGACCCGCCCACCACGGCCTGCTCATCGCCGCGATGCCCCAGGTGTGGGAGGAGCTGCGCGACGCGATCGTGGCCGCCGGCGGCGAGTCGCCCTGGGACACGCCGACCGTCTGATTAGCGGAAACTCTGCCCGTGGGGCAGAATGCGTGCGCCACGCGGGAACAAAATGACCCGCACGGACATTGACCACACACCTACGAGGTGAAGGAGATACGTCGCATGGCGACCGACTACGACGCCCCGCGCAAGACCGACGACGAGATCGCCGCCGACTCCATCGAGGAGCTCAAGGCACGTCGTGCGGACAAGTCGTCGGGTGTGGTCGACGAGGACGAGGCCGACGCAGCCGAGGGCTTTGAGCTGCCTGGCGCCGACCTGTCCGGCGAGGAGCTCTCCGTCCGTGTCCTCCCGCCCCAGCAGGACGAGTTCACGTGCATGTCCTGCTTTCTGGTGCACCACCGCAGCCAGCTCGCTGAGTTCAAGAAGGACCAGCCCATCTGCTCGGAGTGCGCCGCTTAAGGCTCGCTATGAGCGACGTCGAGGTGCTCATCAGCACCACCGAGCCCGATGTGCCCGTGCCGTCGTACGCGCACCCGGGGGACGCCGGCGCGGACCTCACGACGCGTGAGGCGGTGACGCTCGGCCCCGGCGAGCGCAGGACGGTCCGCACGGGCGTCCGCATCGCCCTCCCGAACGGCTACGCCGCCTTCGTGCATCCGCGCTCCGGTCTCGCGGCGCGTCACGGGGTGACTATCGTCAACGCCCCGGGGACGGTGGACGCCGGCTATCGCGGGGAGATCGCCGTCACGCTCATCAACACCGACCCGCACGAGTCCGTGTCGTTCGAGGTGGGCGACCGCATCGCGCAGCTGGTCATCCAGCGGGTCGAGAGGGCACACTTCATCGAGGTCGAGGCGTTGCCCGGCTCACATCGCGGCGAGGGTGGATTCGGGTCCACCGGGACGGGGAAGACGTCATGACGGCAGCCACCGACGAGCACATCGAGCGCGCCGACGACGGCCTGGGCGACATCGCGCCCGCCGACGGCCCGTGGAGCCTCGCCGACGCCCCGGCAGACGCCCACTTCATCGACTTCGGCCCGCTGCGCCTGCCTGCCATCGCCGGCATCAAGGCACGGGTCGAGATCGATCCCAAGCACCGCAAGGTGGGCGCGGTCTCCGTCCTCGTCAACGACTGCGCCGTCCAGCTCCAGGTGCTCGCCGCACGCTCGGGCAAGTCGCTGTGGCCCCAGGTGCGTCGCGCCCTGATCGCTCGGCTCCAGCGCGGCGCAGGCCACCAGCAGGTCGTCGAGGGCCGCTTCGGCCCCGAGCTCATCGCGACCATCACCGTGCGCGAGCGCGGCACGAACCTCACCCACGACGTGCCCATGCGCTTCGTGGGCATCGACGGCGACACGTGGATGCTGCGCGCCGTCGTGACGGGCCCCTCGGTCCTGTCCGATGCGACGATCGCCCGGGTCGACGCTTTCCTCAGCCACATCGCGGTCGAGCGCGGCACCGATGCCCGTGCCGAGGGTGAGGTGCTCGAGCTGGCGCCGCCTCCCGGGCAGATCGACTTCGACGCGATGCCTCAGGCGCCGGCCGTCGCCGACGACGCGGAGCCCGCGCAGCAGTGACCGCCGTGCCCGACGCTCGCACCGAGGGCACCACGCCCGTCGGCGAGGCCCGCGAGCGAGCCACCGTGACCGTCGCGGGACGCATCGTGCGCACCGAGGTCTCGCCGCTCGACGGTCCCGCACGCCTGGTCGCCGCCGTCGACGATGGCACCGGTGTGGTCGAGATCGTCTTCATGGGCCGTCGTCTCATCCCCGGCATCCGCCCCGGTCAGCGTCTGGCCGCGCACGGCCGCGTCGTGTCCGAGGACGGCGTGCTGCGGATCCACAACCCACGCTATGACCTCGAGGGCTCTGCGTGAGCGCGGGGCAGGAGCGCCGCGACGGCCGCACGTCCGACGAGCACCTCCAGCACAAGGAGCGCGCCGTCGCCGGCCCGGCATCGGCGCTGGGCGGAGACTTCAGCCTGCAGGAGGCGATCGGCGGGTGGCGCGGGCTCATCGAGTCGGCGCTGCCGGGCGTCGTCTTCGTCACCGCCTTCATCGTCGTCGGCGGCTTCCGCGTCCCCGTCATCGCGGCCCTGGCGACCGTCGCCGTCCTCGTCGTGGCGCGCCTCGTGCAGCGCACGCCGGTGACGCAGGCCCTCAGCGGCGTCTTCGGCGTCGTCCTGGGCGCGATCTGGGCGTGGCGAGTGGGTGAGGCGCGCGGCTACTTCGTTCCGGGGCTGTGGCTCACCGGCGCGCTGACGGCGGCGGTGATCGTGTCGATGATCGTGCGCTGGCCGGCCGTGGGCATCGTCGTGGGCCTGGTGCGCGGCTGGGGATCGCGCTGGCGCGGCAACCCGGCGGCGATGCGCCGCTTCCACCTCGCGACCGCGATCTACGCCGTGAGCCAGGTCATCCGCCTGGGTGTCCAGGTGCCGTTGTACCTGGCCGACGCCACGGCCGCGCTGGGCGTCGCAAAGCTCGCCCTGGGCGCCCCCTACTTCGCGCTGACCCTGTGGGTCATGTGGCTCCTGGTCCGGCGCGTAGAACTCTCTCCAGCTCCTCAGCGTCAGCCTCAGCAGAGACGATGAACAGCAGCTCGTCGTGAGCCTCGAGGGTGTCCTCGGGGCTTGGGGCGATGACGCGGTCGCCGCGGACGATGCACGAGAGCACCACGTCCTGCGGCCACGTGATGTCGCGCACGAGCGCGCCCACGGACGGGGAATCGGTGGGCAGCGTCACCTCGACCATGGCCGCGCCTGACTGCCGGAACGAGAACACCCGCACCACGTCTCCGACTGCCACGGCCTCCTCGACCATCGCGGTCATGATGCGCGGGGTCGACACGGCGACGTCCACGCCCCACGTCTCGTCGTAGAGCCACTCGTTGCGAGGGTTGTTGACGCGGGCCACGGTGCGCGGCACCCCGAACTCGGTCTTGGCGAGGAAGGAGATGACGAGGTTGGCCTTGTCGTCTCCGGTGGCCGCGACCACGACGTCCATGTCCTCGACGCCGGCCTCCTCCAGCGCGGACAGCTCGCACGCGTCGGCGAGCATCCACTCGGCGTCGGCGACCTGCGCGACGCGCATGGCGGCGGGATTGCTGTCGATGAGCAGCACGGAGTGGCCGTGGGCGAGCAGGTCGCGCGCGATGGAGCGTCCCACGGAGCCCGCGCCGGCGATGAGGACCTTCATGACGCGGTCCCCGGCGGTCGGGCGAAGACCTTCTCGGCCTTGCGCTCCGTGCCCGCCAAGAGCGCGACGAACACGTCGTCGCCGTCTTGGACGAGCGTGTCCGGCGTGGGCAGCAGGGAGGCGCCGAAGCGCGTCACGTACGCGACGCGGGCCGCGGCGGCTGCCTCAAGCTCTGCGTAGGGCCGGCCGATCCACGCCTCGTTGACGCGCAGGCGACGCAGCGTCACGCCGCTGTCGCGGTCCGTGTACAGGTCCTCGGAGCTGCCGGGGAGCAGGCGGCCCATGATCTCCGCGGCGGTCCACGGGACCGGCGCGACCGTCGGGATGCCCAGGCGGCGGTAGACCTCCGCTCTCCCGGAGTCGGCGATGCGCGCCACGACGTTCTCGACGCCGTACGTCTCGCGCACGACGCGCGCGGCCAGGATGTTCGAGTTGTCGCCGTCGGAGACCGCCGCGAAGCCGTAGGCCTCCTCGACGCCGGCCGCGGTGAGCGTGTCGCGGTCGAAGCCCACGCCGGTGATCTTCTGGCCCTGGAAGTCGGAGGGGAGGCGGCGGAAGGCGTCGGCACGCATGTCGATGACGGCGACGGAGTGGCCGCGAGACTCGAACTCTGCGGCGAGAGTGGCGCCCGTGCGGCCGCAGCCCATGATCACCACATGCACAATGACCCACCGTATACCCGGGGTGCCTAGGATGGTGAGCCGTGCAGCGATTCGCCGAGCGGCTCAAGCGCATCGTGTTCGGCTCGCCGATCGCGACCGATTCGGCGCGACCGGAGACGCTGCGCACGCGGCTCGCGCTCGCCGTCTTCGGCGCGAGCATCCTCTCGGCCGTCGCGTACGGGCCTGACGCCCTCATCGACGCCCTCGAGTCCGCCCACCAGCGTGGCGCGATCCCGTACATGGCGGCGGGCGTCGTCGGGATCATGCTGCTGCTGGGCGCCGCCTACGCGTCCCAGGTGAGCGCCTTCCCGAACGAGCGCGGCGACTACGGCCTCGTGCGCGACAAGCTGGGTCGCCGCTGGGGCGTCATCACGGGCGCGTCCCTCCTGACCGACTACGTCTTCACCGTCGCGGTGTCGATCGCCGCGCTCACCGAGGTGGTCGTCTTCGCGTTCCCTCACACCGCGCATTGGATGCGCGCGATCGCCCTGGGCGTGCTCGCGGTGATGACGCTCGCGAACCTGCGCGGCATCCGCGATCGCGTGCGCGTGCTCGTGACGGTGTGGAACGGCTTCCTCGTCGTCGTCATCGCCGTCGTGGTCCTGGGCTGGCTGCGGCGGACGGAGGGCGCCGTCCCGTCCAGCCCGGCCGATGCCCCCGAGACCTGGCCGCTCCTCGTCGCCTACGCGGGCGCCGTGGCATCGGGCGCGGTCATGGCCACGGGCGTCGAGCATCTCGCCTCGGCGGGTCCGCACCATGCCGAGCCGCGCGGCACGCGGGCCGCCCGCACGCTGCTCATCGCCGTGACGGCGAGCGCGGCGGCCTTCCTGGGCGTGTCGCTGCTCGCGTGGACGCACGGAGTGAGCGACTTCGGCAACGGCCCCGTGGTGGTCCAGGTCGCGGACCGCGTGCTGCGGCACGAGGCGGCCATCTGGGTCGTCATCGTGTCCGTCGCGGCGATCCTGTACGCGGCGGCATCGGCCGTGTTCCGGCGCTTCTCGCGCATCTCCTCGCTGCTCGCGTCCGACACCTTCCTGCCGCGCCAGCTCACGATGCGCAACGACCGGCTCGTCCTGCGCGGCGGCATCCTCGCGGTCGCGGTGCTGTCCGCCGTGGTGCTCGTCGCGTCGGGTGCGCAGATCGAGCGCCTCATCCACATGTACATCGTGGGCGTGTTCACGTCCGTGGTGCTCGGCCAGATCGCGATGGTGCGCTGGGCGTCGAACAGGATCGCCCTGGCGACCGAGCCGCGCGAGAGCGTCGCGCTGCATGCTCGGCGGGCGCTGCACATCGCGGCGGGTGTGGTCGCGAGCGCCGTGCTCGTCGTCACGGCGACGTTCAACTTCGCCAACGGCGCGTGGATCGCCGTGGTGTGCATCGTCGTGCTCGTCCTGCTCATGCACGGCATCGCGCGCCACTACGCGAAGGTGCGCGCGGACCTTGCCGTCCCGGCGGACGGCCACGCGACCGCGCTGCCCTCCGCGACCCACGGCATCGTGCTCGTCGCGCAGCTGCACCGTCCCGCGCTGCGCGCCCTCGCCTACGCGAAGGCCGCGCGTCACTCGACCCTCAAGGCCGTCTCCGTGCAGATGGACAGGGGAGCCACCGCGGCCCTCGAGAAGCGCTGGACCCAGCTCGAGGTGGGCGTGCCGCTCGTGATCCTCGACTCCCCGTACCGTGACCTCGTGGGACCAGTGCTCGACTACGTGCGCACGCTGCATCGCAGCTCGCCGCGCGACGCCGTCGTCGTCTACGTGCCCGAGTACCTCGTGGGACGCTGGTGGGAGCAGCTGCTGCACAACCGCTCGACCGCCCGCCTGCGCGCTCAGCTGCTGCAGGTGCCCAACGTCGTCGTGGCCGCCGTGCCGTGGAAGCTCGAGTCCGCGCGGCAGGCCGCGCCCGTGCTCGAGCCCGAGGACCCGGCCCTGAGCCCGGATCCGTCGACGTGAGCGGCGAGCACGGGTCCGACGCGGTGGGCGCGCGGCTGCGCCTGACGGTGGGCAGCCCCGCGCACGGAGGGCACTGCGTCGCCCGCCACGAGGGACGCGCCGTGTTCGTGCGGCACGCTCTGCCCGGCGAGGAGGTCGTCGCGGTCGTCACGGAGGGCGCAGCGGACGAGCGGTTCTGGCGTGCCGACGCGGTGGAGATCCTCGAGCCATCTCCCGATCGCGTCCCGTCGGCATGGCCCGAGGCCGGCCCGGGCGGCGTGGGCGGGGGAGAGCTGTCTCATGTCGCGCTGCCCGCCCAGCGCGCATGGAAGCTCGCCGTGCTGCGGGAGGCGTTCGAGCGCTTCGCGGGGGCGGAGTTCCCGGGGAGCGTCGCGGCCGCGCCCGGCGACGACGAGCGCGGCGGCCTGGGCTACCGCACCCGCGTCACCTCCGTGGCCGACGCGGACGGACGCGCGACGATGCGCATGTTCCGCTCGTATGAGTCGCGCCGGCTCGAGCGGATGCCGCTGGCCGTCCCCGAGGTCGAGGAGGCGCTGCTCGCGGCGCGCATCCAGCCCGACATGCGCTTCACCGTGGTCGCGCCGTCCGCGGGGCAGGTCGTGGTCGCCCCCGAGAGCGAGCAGGCGCCCGCCGTCCGGGAGCGCGTCGCGACGCCGTTCGGCGACATCGAGTTCGAGGTGCGCGCGGACGGCTTCTGGCAGGTCCATCAGGAGGCGCCGGCGCTGCTCGTGCGGGAGGTGGCCACGCGCGTGGGCGGAGCGACCCGCGTGCTCGACCTGTACGCGGGAGCAGGGCTGCTGGGCCTGTCGCTCGCGCTCGGCGGGGCCGATGTGACGCTGGTGGAGTTCGACCGCCGCGCCACGGCCGATGCCCGCCGCACCGCCGAGCGCATCGGCGTCGACGCGCATGTCGTCTCGGGCGACGTGCGGCGCACGCTGCGCTCCGGCACGCTCCCTCGGGCCGAGGTCGTCGTCCTCGATCCTCCGCGCTCGGGAGCCGGCGCCGCGACCGTCGAGGCGCTGCGTGCCGTGGAGCCCGAGCGCATCGTCTACGTCGCGTGCGATCCGGTCGCGCTCGCTCGCGACACGGCGACGCTGCGCGATGCCGGCTGGAGCCTTGTCGAGGCCGAGGCCTTCGATCTGTTCCCCATGACGCACCACGTCGAGGCGATCGCGACGTTCGAGCCGCGCTAGACGGCTCGCTCCCGAAAGGAGCGCCCTTGCGCCTCGGTAGACTGGTGCCCCTAGCCACAAGGAGATGAGTTGAGCAAGAACAGCCTCGGTTCCAAGGCCACGCTGACTGTGGGGGGCGAGAACTATGAGATCTTCCGCCTCGATGCCGTGAAGGGTCTGGAGCGGCTGCCGTACTCGCTCAAGATCCTCGCCGAGGCGCTGCTGCGCACCGAGGACGGCGCGAACATCACCGCCGACCACGTCCGCGCGCTCGCCGAGTGGGACCCCTCCGCGGAGCCCGACACCGAGATCCAGTTCACCCCGGCCCGCGTCGTCATGCAGGACTTCACCGGCGTCCCGTGCGTCGTCGACCTCGCGACCATGCGCGAGGCCGTCGCCGAGCTCGGCGGCGACCCGAACGTCATCAACCCGCTCGCTCCGGCCGAGCTCGTCATCGACCACTCCGTCGTGATCGACTTCTTCGGCCGCCGCGACGCCCTCGCGCGCAACACGGACCTGGAGTACGAGCGCAACCGCGAGCGCTACCAGTTCCTCCGCTGGGGCCAGACGGCGTTCGACAACTTCAAGGTCGTGCCCCCGGGCACGGGCATCGTGCACCAGGTCAACCTCGAGTACCTGGCTCGCGGCGTCATGACCAAGCAGGTGGACGGCGTCACCCAGGCGTACCCCGACTCGTGCGTCGGCACCGACTCGCACACGACGATGATCAACGGCCTGGGCGTGCTCGGCTGGGGCGTCGGCGGCATCGAGGCCGAGGCGGCGATGCTCGGCCAGCCCGTGTCGATGCTCATCCCGCGTGTGGTGGGCTTCAAGCTCACCGGCTCCATCCCGCCGGGGGCGACGGCCACGGACGTGGTCCTCACCATCACCGAGATGCTCCGCAAGCACGGCGTCGTGGGCAAGTTCGTGGAGTTCTACGGCGACGGCGTGGGAGCCGTGCCGCTCGCCAACCGCGCGACCATCGGCAACATGAGCCCCGAGTTCGGCTCGACCGCCGCGATCTTCCCGGTCGACGAGGTCACGATCGACTACCTGCGCCTGACGGGCCGCAGCGAGCAGCAGGTCGCTCTCGTCGAGGCGTACTGCCGCGAGCAGGGCCTGTGGCACGACCCTCAGGCCCCCGGCTACATCGAGCCCGTGTACTCCGAGTACCTCGAGCTCGACCTGTCCACCGTGGTGCCGTCCATCGCCGGCCCCAAGCGCCCGCAGGACCGCATCGAGCTCACCGACGCCAAGGCCGCCTTCGCGCGCTCCATCCGGGACTACGTGCAGGACGAGGAGCCGGAGGAGCTCGTCGGCCTCGACGAGTCCGTCGACGAGACGTTCCCGGCGTCCGACCCCGTGGCAGCCGAGGCGCACGCGGGCGAGGAGGCCGGCCCGGCCGGGGCTCCCACGTCGGCGCTCACGCGCCGCCCGCACAAGCACGTGCCCGTGACCCTCGCCGACGGCACCCAGACGGACCTCGACCATGGCCGCGTCGTGATCGCCTCGATCACGTCGTGCACCAACACGTCGAACCCCTCTGTGATGCTCGCCGCCGCGCTCCTCGCACGCAACGCGAACGCCAAGGGCCTCAAGTCCAAGCCGTGGGTCAAGACCTCGATGGCGCCCGGCTCGCAGGTCGTCACGGACTACTACGAGAAGGCCGGCCTGTGGCCGGATCTCGAGGCGCTCGGCTTCCACCTCGTGGGCTACGGCTGCACGACGTGCATCGGCAACTCGGGACCGCTGCCTCCCGAGGTCTCGGCGGCCGTCAACGAGAACGACCTCGCCGTCGTGTCGGTGCTGTCCGGCAACCGCAACTTCGAGGGCCGCATCAACCCCGACGTGAAGATGAACTACCTGGCCTCGCCGCCGCTCGTCATCGCGTACGCCCTCGCCGGCACCATGGACTTCGACTTCGAGAACGAGCCGCTGGGCCAGGACCAGGACGGCAACGACGTCTACCTGCGCGACATCTGGCCGGACCCCGCCGAGGTCGAGGCCGTCATCGGCTCCTCGATCTCGCAGGAGATGTTCGCCCAGAGCTACTCCGACGTCTTCAAGGGAGACGAGCGCTGGCAGACGCTGCCGACGCCCACGGGCGCGACCTTCTCGTGGGACGCGGATTCCACCTACGTGCGCAAGGCGCCGTACTTCGAGGGCATGAGCCTGACGCCCGAGCCCGTCGAGGACATCACGGGCGCACGCGTGCTCGCGCTGCTGGGCGACTCGGTCACGACCGACCACATCTCGCCCGCGGGCTCGATCAAGCCCGACAGCCCGGCAGGCAGGTACCTCGCCGAGCACGGCGTGGACCGCAAGGACTTCAACTCGTACGGCTCGCGCCGCGGCAACCACGAGGTCATGATCCGCGGCACGTTCGCGAACATCCGCCTGAAGAACCTGCTGCTCAAGAACCCCGACGGCTCCGTCGTCGAGGGCGGCTACACGCGCAACTTCCTCACGGGCGAGCAGGACACGATCTACGACGCCTCGGTCGCGTATCAGGAGGCGGGCATCCCGCTCGTCATCCTCGCGGGCAAGGAGTACGGCTCCGGCTCCTCGCGCGACTGGGCGGCCAAGGGCACGCGCCTGCTGGGCGTGCGCGCCGTGATCGCGGAGAGCTTCGAGCGCATCCACCGCTCCAACCTCATCGGCATGGGCGTCATCCCGCTGCAGTTCCCGGCGGGCGAGAACGCCGAGAGCCTGGGGCTGGACGGCACCGAGACGTACGACATCGCCGGCATCGCCGCGTTCAGCGCCGGGGAGCACCCCAAGACGCTCACCGTGGTCGCCACCCGTGCGGACGGCACCACGACGAGCTTCGACGCCGTGGTGCGCATCGACACGCCCGGCGAGGCGGACTACTACCGCAACGGCGGCATCCTCCAGTACGTCCTCCGGTCGCTCATCGCCTGACGACGCGCCGGGGAGGTCCGCAGAGGACTTGCCCTTACAGTGGAGAGTGCTCTCGGAAGGAGGCGGTGTGCTCGACGACGTCCACGGTCCCCGGGATCTTCGCGACCTCTCGCACGACCAGCTCACCGCCCTGGCCGCCGAGATCCGCGAGACCCTGGTCCGCTCCGTCTCCAAGACGGGCGGCCACCTGGGGCCCAACCTGGGCGTGGTCGAGCTGACGATCGCGATCCACCGCGTCTTCGACTCGCCGCATGACCCGATCGTCTTCGACACGGGCCACCAGTCGTACGTCCACAAGCTGCTGACGGGCCGCAAGGACTTCTCCTCGCTGCGCTCGCGGGGCGGCGTGTCGGGCTACCCCTCGCGCGCCGAGAGCGAGCACGACATCGTCGAGAACTCCCACGCCTCCACGTCGCTGTCGTGGGCCGCTGGCATCGCCCGAGCCCACACGCTGCGTGGCGAGCTCGACCGCACCACCGTCGCGGTCATCGGCGACGGCGCACTCACGGGAGGCATGGCGTGGGAGGCGCTCAACTCGATCGCGGAGAGCGAGGATCGGCTCGTCATCGTCGTCAACGACAACGGCCGCTCCTACGCGCCGACGACGGGCGGGCTAGCGCGCCGGCTCGACGGCATCCGCACCTCGCGCGCCTACGAGGACTTCCTCACGTGGGGACGGCGCACCTTCCAGGGTCGCGGGCCCGTGCGCAACTTCACGTACAACACCGTGATGCACGGCAAGCGCGCCCTCAAAGGGCTCATCGGGCCGCAGGGCATGTTCGAGGACCTGGGCATCAAGTACGTGGGGCCGGTGGACGGCCACGACATCCGCCAGCTGGAGGCGGCGCTGCACCACGCAAAGTCTTTCGGCGCGCCCGTCATCGTCCACGCGGTGACGGAGAAGGGGCGCGGCTACACGCCCGCCGAGCAGGACGTCGCCGACCGCTTCCACGCCGTCGGCAAGATCCACCCTGAGACCGGCCTGCCGATCCAGCCGTCGCGATTCGGCTGGACCTCCGTGTTCGCCGACGAGATGCTCGCCATCGGCGCCGAGCGGCCCGATGTCGTCGCCATCACGGCGGCGATGCTCGCCCCGGTGGGCCTTCAGCCCTTCGCCGATGCGTACCCGGGGAGGGTGATCGACGTCGGCATCGCGGAGCAGCACGCCGTGACGAGCGCGGCAGGCATGGCCTTCGCGGGCCTGCACCCGGTGGTCGCGGTGTACGCGACGTTCCTCAACCGCGCCTTCGACCAGGTGCTCATGGACGTGGCCCTTCACAAGGAGGGCGTGACCTTCGTGCTCGACCGCGCCGGCATCACCGGCGAGGACGGCCCCAGCCACAACGGCATGTGGGACATGGCGCTCCTGCGTCACGTGCCTGGTCTGCGGCTGGCCGCCCCACGCGACGAGCCGACCCTGCGCGCCGCCCTGCGCGCCGCCATCGACGTCGACGACGCCCCGACCGTCATCCGCTATCCCAAGGGCCCGGTGGCGGAGCCGCTTCCCGCCGTGCGGCGCGTGGGAGACGTCGAGTTCCTCGCGGAGCACGGCGCCGATCCGCGCATCATCGTCTTCGGCATCGGCTCCATGGCAGGCACCGCGATCGAGGCGGCCGGCAAGATCGCCGCGGAGGGCGTGAGCGTCGCCGCGGCGACCGCGACGTGGGTGCACCCCGTTCCCGAGGGCCTGCTCGAGGCCATCGGCGACGCCTACCTGGTGGTGACCGTGGAGGACGGCCTCACGGACGCGGGCGTGGGCGAGGAGTGGGCAGAGCACGCCCGGCTCGCGGGCCTCACCGTGCGGTGGGCTCACCACGGCATCCCGCGAGAGTTCATCGAGCAGGGCACGCGCGCCCAGATCATCGAGCAGGTGGGCCTCGAGCCCGACGTCATCGCGGGCTCCGCGGCCGCGCTCCTGCGCTCCTAGGCCCCGTCCGCGGCGGCTGCGGCAGCCGCGTCGACCGCCGCGAACGCCTCCGCCAGGCGCGCCGCGAGCAGGTCGATCTGCCACGGACGCGCCCCTCGCCCGGCCAGGAACGAGCGGATCCACTCCTCGCCGCCGCCCGCGTACTCCCAGCACGTCCGCCGCAGCGCGTCCGGCTGCAGCAGGTTCTCCACGGGGATCGTGTGCGCCTCGACGAGCTCCTGCACGATGGCGCGAGCCGCCTCGAGGCGGTCCGCCGCCTCGGGCTTCTTCTCGCGCCAGATGCGCGGCTGAGGCGGTCCGTCGCCCGCAGGGCCGCGCTTGGCAGGCAGCTCCGAGTCCGGCAGGGCCATGGCCTGCTGGATGAAGGGGTACCAGCGCGGCGCGGCGCGTCGGGTGCCCTTCGACGCCCACTCCGTGATCGCCACGAGCTCGTCGAGCGAAGCGGGCTTGGCCTGCGCCGCGGCCGTGATCGCGGCGTCCCTCAGCACGCGGCCGGGAGACATGTCCCGGCGGCGGGCCTCAGCGTCGCGGGCGAGCCACAGGGAGCGCACGATCGCGAGCGAGCGGGCGTCGCGCAGCAGATGCGAGCCGGAGACGCGACGCCACGGGTCGGGGCGGGGCTCCGGCGGGGGAGCCAGGCGCACGGCCTCGAACTCCTGACGGGCCCACTCGAGCTTGCCCGCCTCGTCGAGACTCCGCTCCAGCCCGTTGCGCACGTCGATGAGCACCTCGACGTCGAGCGCGGCGTACACGAGCCAGTCGTGCGGCAGCGGACGCTCGGACCAGTCCTGTGCCGAGTGCTCCTTGGCGAGGGCCAGCCCGAGCTCGCGCTCCACCACGGCGGCCAGGCCCACCTTGGGCCAGCCGAGCATGCGCGCGGCGATCTCGGTGTCGAAGATGCGCTCCGGGTAGATGCCGAGGTCGTGCATGCCGGGCAGATCTTGGCTCGCGGCGTGGAAGACGTACTCGGCATCGCCGATCGCCGCGGCGAGGCCCGACAGGTCGGGGAGCGCTGCGGTGTCGATGAGGGCGATGCCTGCGCCCGCGCGCTTGAACTGGGCGAGGTACGTCGTCTGGCCGTAGCGGAAGCCCGATGCCCGCTCTGCATCGGCGGCGACGGGTCCCGTGCCCGCGGCGAAGGCGGCGATGGTGCGCTCGAGCGCCTCCGGGGTGTCGACGACGGGCGGGACCCCGCCTGCGGGCTCGAGAAGGGGAGTCGGAGGCGGACCCTCGGGCTCCTCGACCGCGACCGCCTCCTGCACGTCTTCGCTCATGCGCGTCCTCCGGGAAGCACTGCCACGCCCTCCGGCGTCGGCGGGATCCCCGCGCAGGAGGCGAGCAGCTCCGTCCACGCGACGATGTGGGCGCCCGCGTCGCTCGTCTCAGGAGTCCATGACACGCGCATCTCCACGCTCACCTCGTCCTCGCGTGCCGCGAGGTTGCCGAACGAGCGGTTGACCACCTTGGTGACGGTGCCGCCCAGTCCGTGATGCGGGACGCCCTCGAGCGCCTCCGAGATCCACGACCAGGCGGCGTCGGCCCATGCGTCGTCCGCGCCGATCTCGGGCTCCACGAGCGCCTTGACCAGGGCGACGACGCGCAGGTCGCCTTCCCACGCGTCGTTGCCGCCGGGCTCGTGCAGCAGGACGAATCGGCCCGTCGTCTCCAGGTCCTCCGGCATCACGGTACCGTTGATCGCGATCGCGTACGCGGCGATGCGGGTGGGCGCGGGGGTCTCCACGAGGCGCACCTCGGGGCGCGTGCGAGCGGCGGCGAGCGAAGCCAAGGCTTCGCGGAAGCGCTCGGGCGCCTCTGCCGGGTTCATGTGCCGAGCCTACGAGGGCGATTGGGCCTTGGTGAAGAGGCACGCCCACGCGCGGGACATCGTCGAGGCGCGCGAACCCCTACGCTAGACGGGTATTCCCAACCCGGATCAAGGATGTGACATGGCGCTTGCGCAGATCGGCGTGACGGGACTGGCGGTCATGGGCCGCAACCTCGCGCGCAACTTCGCCCGCAACGGCTACACGGTGGCGGTCCACAACCGCAGCCCCGAGAAGATGCACTCGCTCATCGCCGACCACGGCCACGAGGGAGACTTCATCGGCTCGGAGACCCTCGAGGACTTCGTGGCCTCGCTCGAGAAGCCGCGCAAGATCGTCATCATGGTCCAGGCCGGCGCGGCCACGGACGCGGTCATCGACTCGCTCGTGCCCCTCCTGGACAAGGGCGACATCATCGTCGACGCGGGCAACGCGCTGTTCACGGACACGCGTCGCCGGGAGGCCGCGCTCGCCGCGCAGGGCCTGCACTTCGTCGGCTCCGGCGTCTCCGGCGGCGAGGAGGGCGCGCTCAACGGCCCCTCGATCATGCCGGGCGGTCCCGCCGAGTCCTACGAGACCCTGGGCCCCATCCTCGAGAAGATCTCGGCCAAGGTCGACGGCGAGCCGTGCTGCACGCACGTGGGGCCCGACGGCGCCGGCCACTTCGTGAAGATGGTCCACAACGGCATCGAGTACGCCGACATGCAGCTCATCGGCGAGGCGTACGACCTGCTGCGCCTGGGACTGGGCGAGGGCGCCCAGCAGCTGAGCGAGATCTTCGCGCAGTGGAACCAGGGCGACCTCGAGAGCTTCCTCATCGAGATCACCGCCGAGGTGCTGTCGCAGGTCGACGCCGCCACCGGCAAGGCGCTCGTCGACGTCATCGTCGACGAGGCCGGCCAGAAGGGGACGGGCCGCTGGACGGTCCAGAACGCCCTCGACCTGGGCGTGCCGGTGACGGGCATCGCGGAGGCGACGTTCGCTCGAGCGATCTCCTCGCAGCGCGCTCAGCGCGAGGCTGCCCGCGCGGTCCTCACCGCCGGCACCTCGCCGCTCACGGTGGAGGATCGCGACGCCTTCATCGAGGACGTGCGCCTCGCGCTGTACGCCTCCAAGGTCGTGGCGTACGCGCAGGGCTTCGACCAGATCCAGGCCGCGTCCGACGAGTACGGCTGGAACGTCGACCGCGGCGCCATGGCCCGCATCTGGCGCGGCGGCTGCATCATCCGCGCCCGCTTCCTCAACCGCATCACGGAGGCGTTCACGCGCGACCCTCACTTGCCGAGCCTGCTCGTCGACCCGTACTTCGCCGGCGAGGTCGCGCGCGGCGTCGAGGCGTGGCGCCGCGTGGTGTCCCAGGCGGCGCTCGCAGGCATCCCCGTGCCTGCGTTCGCGTCCTCCCTCGCGTACTACGACTCGCTGCGCGCCGAGCGTCTGCCCGCCGCCCTCATCCAGGGCCAGCGCGACTTCTTCGGCGCCCACACGTACAAGCGCATCGACAAGGACGGCACCTTCCACACCCTGTGGTCGGGCGACCGCACGGAGGTCGAGGCGTAAGTGGTCCCCGTCGTCGTCGGCGGTGACATCGGGGCGTACGCGCTCCTGAGGGCCTTCCACGATCACACGGGGACCCCGGGAGTCGTGGTCGCGCGCGTGCACACGCGTCCGTTCACGGACACGCGCATCGCCCAGCAGGTCATCGCCGACGTCGAGGATCCCGATGCGCTCGTCGCCGCGCTCCTGGACATCGCCAGGCAGCGAGCCGGTCAGCGCCTCGTCCTGCTGTCGAACGCCGACTGGTACGTCGAGACGATCGTCAAGCGCCGCGCCGAGCTGGAGCCGCACTTCGAGATCCCGATGTGCTCGACGGAGGTCTTCGACCGCGTCTCCTCCAAGGAGCGGTTCCAGGCCGACTGCGAGGCGCTCGGCATCCCCGTGCCTCGCACGGTCCCGGTGCGCTTCGCCTCGGGCGCTCCCGTCGCGGACGGCGATCTCGACGCGCTGACGTACCCCGTCATCGGCAAGGCGAGCTCGTCGGCGGAGCACCACTACGTGGACTACCCCGGCAAGCTCAAGGTCGCCCACCTGGAGTCCCGTGCCGAGGTGGACGACCTCCTCGGCCGCCTGGCCGCCGCGGGCTTCACGGGGACGTACCTCGTCCAGGAGCTCATCCCGGGCGACGAGACGCAGATGCGCTCGCTCACGGCCTACCGCGACGCCCGGGGCGTCGTGACGATGCTGTGCACGGGCAGGGTCCTGCTCGAAGAGCACACTCCCGGCACGCTCGGCATCCCGGCGGCGATCCTCACCGAGCAGTACGCCGACGCCATGGACGCCATGAGCGCGTACCTGGACGCGGTGGGCTATCGGGGCTTCGCGAACGCCGACTACAAGTTCGACGAGCGCACGGGCAGGCACGTGTTCTTCGAGGTCAACCCGCGCATCGGGCGCAACAACTGGTACGCGACAGCGGCCGGCGTGAACCCGGCGCGCTTCGTCGAGGCCGATCTCGACGGAGCCCCGATCGAGCCCGTGCGTGCCGACCGCGAGGTGCTGTACTCGGTGGTCTCGATCGGGCTGCTCAAGCGCTACCTGCTCGACCCGGGGCTCAAGGCCCGCGTCGCGGCCGCAGCGAGGCGCGGGGTGGCCCGGCCGCTGCACAACCCGGCCGACGGCTCGCTCAAGCGGCGCGCCGTCATCGCGGCCTTCACGTGGAACTACCGTCGCAAGTACCGCCGGCACTACCCGCGGCCCACCGCCACCGGCTACTGAGCGGGCGCGCCGTCGCGGCGACGCCCGTCGGCCCCGCTCGGCTCAGCGGGCGGCCGAGGACGCGTCCACCGCTCCATGGCGAAGCCGCCCGCCTCGATGCGGTGGGCGAGGACCAGGGCCGCAGGCGGCTCGGGAACCCGCGGCGCGCCTGCGCCGCCGGCCAGGGGAGAGCGGGTGAGGCAGTACTCGTCGACCGCATCGGCGTCCAGGAGCCTCCTGGCGACCTCCGGACCGCCCTCGCACAGGACTCGCGTGAGGCCATGTGCGGCAAGGCCCGCGAGCGCGAGCACGGGGTCCCACCGGCGCTCGCCCGCGATGACGAGGCGTTCGCGCCACACGCCCGACGCGGTGCGCGCCGCCGGGGAGTCGGCCGTCGTGACGACCCACGTCGTGTGGGGGTCGAGCCCTTCCGGGAGCGCCCCCGAGCGCGTCGAGATCGCGAGGTGGGGTCGGGGAGACAGGCCCGCCGCGACGCGAGCGGCCTGCGCCGCCGCGCGCATGGGGATGTCGCCGTAGCGCTCCGCCCGAGCCGTCGCCGCGCCCACGAGGACGACGTCGCAGGCCCTGCGCACGACGCGCAGCACGCGCACGTCCTCGGGACCGTTGATCGAGCGGGACGAGCCGTCAGGTCCCGCTGCGGCGCCGTCCGCGGCCGCGACGAGGCTCAGCCGCACGGTGCCGGGCGCATGGGGGTACAGGGCCGCCAGCGCGCCGTCGAGGCCGTCCTCGCCGGGCGGGTCGATCTCCGCCATGCGGGGGTGCGTCAGCCGCATGGGCCGTCCCGTCATCCGCACCTCCTTGGCTCTTCGAGCACCCTAGCGAAACTAGGCTTGTCGCCATGACGCAGCTCGTGGGACGACGTCCGGTCGTCGCCCCCTCGGAGCTCATCGCCAGCCTCGTCCCGCCGCCGCACTTCGCCGACGCGCGCTTCGACACGTACAAGCCGGACCCGGCGTTCCCGAGCCAGAGGGCGGCGCTCGACGCGGTGCGCGGCTTCGCCGAGGGCATCCGCCGCCCTGGCAGGCTGCTGGGAGGCTCGGGGGCGAGCGCGGGCAAGGGCCTGTACCTCGACGGCGGCTTCGGCGTGGGCAAGACGCACCTGCTCGCGGCGCTCGCCCACGACGTGGGCAGGAGCGCCGCGTTCGGCACCTTCGTCGAGTACACCCACCTGGTGGGCGCTCTCGGCTTCCAGGCTGCGCGCTCGGCTCTCCAGGAGTTCTCGCTCGTGTGCATCGACGAGTTCGAGCTCGACGACCCCGGCGACACGCTCCTCATCGCTCGCCTCATGCGCGAGCTCACCGACGCGGGGGTCGCCATCGCCGCGACCTCCAACACCCTGCCCGAGTCCTTGGGAGAGGGGCGCTTCGCCGCGGAGGACTTCCGGCGCGAGATCCAGGCCGTCGCGGCCGTGTTCTCCGTGGTCACGATCGACGGGCCCGACTACCGGCATCGCGGCGATCTCGCCTTCGTCGCGGCCGATGCCGCCGACGTGGCGGCGGTGGCGGGCACGGACGGCGGGGTCGTCGAGGAGTGGGGCGCGCTCGTGGCCGACCTGTCACATGTGCACCCGAGCCGCATCGGCGCGTATGTCGACGGCGTGCGGACCCTGGGCCTGACGGGCATCGGGCCGCTCGCCGACCAGAACCAGGCCCTGCGCATCGTGACGCTCGTGGACCGCCTGTACGACCGGGACGTGCGCATCGTCGCCAGCGGGGCGCCGCTCGATGCGATCTTCACTCCCGAGATGCTGCGCGGCGGCTACCGCAAGAAGTACTTCCGCGCGCTGTCCCGCCTTGCAGCGATGAGCGCGAGCGGCCCGGCGAGCCCTGCCTCCTAGCCCTGCAGGCGCATCGAGGGGACGCCGCGCCGCGCGGCGTCCTTGGCGGCGGCGATGCGCGACTGCTCGGCCGCGACGTCGAAGTCAGCCGCGGGCCAGCCCAGCTCGAGCCCTTGCAGGGCCTCGAGGAGCAGCTCGCTCACGGCGAGGCGCGCGAACCACTTGTTGTCCGCCGGGATGGCGTGCCATGGCGCCCAGTCCGTCGAGGTGTTGCGGATCGCATCCTCGTAGGCGGCCATGTAGGCGTCCCAGTTCTCGCGCTCGTTCAGGTCTCCCGGGTTGTACTTCCAGTGCTTGTCGAGGCGCGCCAGGCGCTCCTCGAGGCGGCGCAGCTGCTCGTCGGGGGACACGAGCATGGCGCACTTGACGATGACGGTGCCCGACTCGGCGACCTCGCGCTCGAAGTCGTTGATCTCGCCGAAGCGCTCGGGCCACGGATCGCCGTCGACGAGCCTGTTCACCCGCACCACGAGCACGTCCTCGTACTGCGAGCGGTCGAAGACGCCGATCTTGCCGGGCTTGGGCAGGGCGTTGCGGATCCGCCACAGGTAGTGATGCGAGCGCTCCTCCTCGGTGGGCACGCCGAACGAGCGGTGATGGACGCCCTGCGGGTCGACCATGCCGACGACGTGACGCACGATGCCGCCCTTGCCGGCGGTGTCCATGCCCTGGAGCACCAGGAGCACCGAGCGCGTGCCGCCGTGCTTGCCCTCGGCGAACAGGCGCTCCTGGAGCTCGGAGAGCTCCTCGCCCACGTCCTTCATGCGCTTGAGGGCGGCCTTCTCGCCGCCGGACCAGCCAGGAGTGGCGGCGGCGTCGAAGGACCCAATCGAGAAGTCGGACCCGACGCGCAGGAGCTGGGACGCGGGCGCCTCCCACGCGCGCGTGGACGTGCCGGACTTCTTCTTGCCTTCCTTGGCCACCGAGAGCTCCTCCCGGGCGCTGCCACTCCCCACCTAGCCGACGAGCGCGACCGACTGAGCCGGCATCGTCGCCGTCCCGTCATGGACGGACACCTCGCCCCACGAGCCCAGGAGCGCGTGGGAATGGTCTACCGGGAACTCTAGCTGCGCGTCGGACAGGTTCGCGATGATCCGCACGGGTCCCTCGACGGCGAGCACGCCGGGAGACGGCTCCCAGGCGCGCACCGGGTGTCGTGTCCACGCCGCGGGGTCGCGGGTGCGCTCCCGCAGGCCGATGCACGTGGCGACCCAGGCGCGCACGCGGGCGTACCGCTCGGAGGCGTCGTAGGCATGGGCGATGCGGGAGCGCTCGAAGGTCGCCACGTCCTGCGGGTCGGGGACCTCGATGTCGCCCTCCCATCCGTGCGAGGCGAACTCCGCGATCCGCCCGCGTGTCACCGCCTCGCCCAGCTCTGCCTCGTGGTCGGAGAAGAACTGGAAGGGCGCGTCCTCGCCGTGCTCCTCGCCCATGAACAGCATCGGCGTGAAGGGGCCCAGCAGGACCACTGCGAGCGAGGTCGCGTAGGCGGCGGGCGTGAGGCTCGTGACGGGCCGGTCGCCGAGTGCGCGATTGCCCACCTGGTCGTGGTTGGACGCGAAGACGACGAAGCGCCGTCGATCGATGTCGTCGGGCACGGGAGCGCCCCAGAGCTCGTCACGGAAGCTCGAGTAGGAGCCGTCGTGGACGAAGACGCGCCGCAGCGCGTGGTCGAGCGTCTCGATCGAGCCGAAGTCCGCGTAGTAGCCGTGCCGCTCGCCCGTGAGGTACGCGTGGAGGGCGTGGTGGACGTCGTCGGCCCACTGCATCGTCTGGCCCAGTCCACCGGCCGACGTGGGGGTCACCGTGAGCGGGTCGTTGCGGTCGCTCTCCGCGATGAGGGCGAGCGGCCGCCCCAGTCGCGCGGACAGCGCCTCGGTCTCGTCCGCCAGCTCGGCGAGGAGATGGCGCGGCGAGTCGTCGACGAGCGCGTGGACGGCGTCGAGGCGCAGCGCGTCCACGTGGAAGTCCTCGAACCAGCGCAGTGCCGCGCCGATGATGTGGGCGCGCACGGCATCGGAGCCGGGGCCGTCGAGGTTGGCGCCGTGGCCCCATGGGGTCTGGTGGCGGTGCGAGAAGTACGGGCCGTACATCCCCAGCCAGTTGCCGTCCGGACCCTGGTGGTTGAAGACGACGTCCAGGCCCACGCCGAGTCCGCGCGCATGTGCGGCGTTCACGAATCGCTGGAGGGCCTCCGGGCCGCCGTATGCCTCGTGCACGGCGTACATCCCCACGCCGTCATAGCCCCAGCCACGCTGCCCGGGGAAGGGGGCGATCGGCATGAGGGTCACGAGCTCGATGCCCGCGTCGGCGAGGCGATCGAGCTCCTCGATGGCGGCGTCGAGGGTCCCGCCGGGGGTGAAGGTCCCGACGTGTACCTCGTAGTGCACCGCGCCTAAGGCGTCGATGCCGCTCCAGTCCGCGTCTGTCCACGCATCGGGGTCGAGGACCACATGGCGCGAGAGGCCGTGAACGCCGTGGGGCTGCGCGGGCGAGCGCGGGTCGGGAAACGGGCCGGAGCCGTCCACGACGAAGCCGTAGTCGTCTCCTGGCGCGAGCTCGCCTCCCGTCCACCAGCCGAGCGCGTCGCGCGCCAGCGGCGTGCGGGTCACGCCGCCGTCGCGCTCGACGTGCAGCTCCACGGCCGATGCCTGCGGTGCCCACACCTGGCCGGCCGGCCGGTTCCGATGCGTCACGCCCGCTCCAGCAGGGCCACGGGCAGAGCGTCGAGGAGGAGGCCGAGGGGCGCGCGACCGCCCTCGAGGGAGCGTCCCGTGAGCACGTCGGTCCACGGGCCGTCAGGGAGGTGGAGCGTGTGGTCCTGCCAGCCGCCCAGGCGAGCCAGCTCTGCCGCCGCGCGGGTCGCCACCGCCACCACGGCGGCCTCGCCGTCGACCGTGCGCGCGAAGGTGATCGCGTGGGAGGAGGTGGAGGCGAGCGGCTCGTAGCCGGCGCGCGCGCCGACGAACGCCTCCGCCCGCGAGCGCCGCAGACGCAGCGCCCTGGACGTCACGAGCAGCTTCTCTCGAGACAGGGTGCGCTTGGCGCGGCCGGATCGCGCCCTGTCGAGCCGGGCGAGCTCCGCCTCGAGCGACGCGAGGTCCACGCTCCGGCGGTTGTCGGGATCGACGAGCAGCGGCGCGTGCGCCTCCGTGCCCTGGTAGACGTCGGGTATGCCGGGAAGCGTGAGGTGCAGGAGCGTCTGGCTCAGGATCGCCGCGCGCACGGCGTCGGCCGTGAGCTGGGACCAGCGGGCGACGAGCTCGCGGATCACCGGGTCGGCGTGCGTCGCCTGGCAGAACCACAGCACCGCCGTCTCGTACTCGGCGTCGACGTCCGTCCAGGAGGTGCGCGTCTTGGCCTCGCGCATCGCCTTGGCGAGGTAGGCCTCGAGGCGCTCCCACGCCATGGGGCGGCCGGACTCGTCCACCGTCCCCACGAGCGTCTGCCACCACAGCAGCTCCGTGCGTCCGTCGAGCTCGGCGGGGCGCAGCGCGGCCGATGCCTTGCGCGCGTCCGTCACCCACGCGTCCCACTCGCCGGGCAGCTCGCTCAGCACGCCCAGGCGCGCGCGGATGTCGCCGGAGCGCTTCGTGTCGTGGGTCGTGAGCACGGTGAGCGCATGAGGGGAGGAGAGATCACGCTCGGCGGCCCAGGCGTGGAAGGCGGCCGTGGGCAGGGCGAAGCGCGCCGCAGGCGAGCCGACCTCGCACAGCGGCAGGAGGTGCATCCAGCGGTAGTACGCGGTGTCCTCGACGCCCTTGGCCATGACCGCGCCGCACACCTGCTGGAATCGCGTGATGAGCTCGAGCCGGGCCGCCTCGACGGTGCGGCCGGCGCTGCCGACCTCGCGGCCCTTGAGCAGGTCCACGACCACCTCGAGCGTCTCGTGCCGCTCGGGATCGAGCACCTCGCGAGCGCGTGCGGCGGCCGCGTCCAGCTCCTCGAGGGCGCTCGGCGACGGCGGCTGGCCCGGCTCGATGTAGGCCCGGTAGCGGGACATCGCGACGAGCATCGCGCGCAGGCAGTCGTGGAGCGAGCGCCACGTGTGGTCGCGCAGGCGCACGTCCGAGGTGCACACGGCATGCGCGAGGCTCGCCAGGCGGGAGGCCTCCGGCGCGAGCGCGCCGTCGAGCACCTCGCGCTTGGACGTCGTGATGACGGACTGCAGGTCGCCGACGCCGTCGCCCGTGACGCGCTGCAGCGTCGCGGCGAGCCCCATCGCCCCGGCGGGGTCGCGCAGCACCGCGCCGATGCGCCACGCCGCGTCGTAGCCGGTGGTGCCGGCCGTGCGCCAGGACGAGGGGAGCGTCTCCTCGTCCTCGAGGATCTTCTCGACGACGATCCACGCGTCGCCCGTCGCCTCCGCGAGCCGCGCGAGGTACCCGGCGGGGTCGGCGAGGCCGTCGGGGTGGTCGACGCGCAGCCCTGCGAGCGTGCCGTCCCTGACGAGGGCGACGATGACCCGGTGGGTCGCCTCGAACACCTCAGGGTCCTCGACACGCAGGCCCACGAGGGTCCCCACGTCGAAGAAGCGCCGGTAGTTGAGCTCTTCGTTCCCGACCCGCCAGTACGCGAGGCGGTAGTGCTGCTGCTCGACGAGGCTCTCGAGCGGGAGGTTCTCGGTGCCCTCGCGCAACGGGAAGACGTGGTCGAAGTAGCGCAGCACGGGACGGGGCTCGTCCCGGCCCGGCAGCCGGAGGGCGTCGACGCTGAGGTGTCCTCGGGCCAGCGCCGTCCCGATGCGCTCGCCCAGGACGGGCATGAGCACGGGCTCTCCCGCCTCCCAGTCCACGTCGAACCATGTCGCGTACGGCGAGGCCTCGCCGTGCTCGAGCACGGACCACAGCGCCCGGTTGTGGTGCGCGGGAACGGGCACGGCCATGTGGTTGGGCACGATGTCCGCGATGAGTCCGATGCCGTGCTCGCCGGCCTTCCACGCGAGCTCTCGCAGACCCTCCTCGCCTCCCAGCTCGTGCGAGACGCGCGAGTGGTCCACCACGTCGTAGAAGTGCGTGGAGCCCGGCGTGGCCTCGAGGATGGGGGAGAGGTACAGGTGCGACACGCCCAGGCGCTCCAGGTAGGGCAGCAGCGCGGCAGCGTCGGCGAAGGTGAAGTCGGCGGTCAGCTGGACCCGGTAGGTGGACACGGGGACGGGGGCGTCCGCACGGTGTCCCAAGCGCTTGAGTCGTTCGCGTCGGGTGTCTGCCATGGGGTGGACCGCCTCACGAGGTCGTCTTCATCCTGTCATGGGGGACACGAGCAGGCACCTTGAGACGTTCCCGGAGACGAAAAAGCCCCGCTCCGAGGAACGGGGTGTGACTCCTAGCGTGGGCGATACTGGGTTCGAACCAGTGACCTCTTCCGTGTCAGGGAAGCGCGCTACCACTGCGCCAATCGCCCGAGGTGGAGACGGGATTCGAACCCGTGTAGACGGCTTTGCAGGCCGCTGCCTAGCCACTCGGCCACTCCACCGCAGCTCCGTTGCCGGTGAGGCATCGGCACTCCGAGCGGACGACGGGACTCGAACCCGCGACCCTCACCTTGGCAAGGTGATGCTCTACCAACTGAGCCACGTCCGCGTGTCTGGGGCCATCGGCCCTGACCAGGGATTGACTGTAACGGACGAGCGCGCGAATTTCCAATCCGCCGTCGCATGTCGCGCCCACATCGCCGCGCGGGTCCCGGGGAGGCGGCCTCCCGGCGCTAGCGTTGGGGCCATGACGAGCCCGGCCGACGCGCGCGCGGACGCCAGCGCTGCGTTCCGCGGCCTGCGCGCGCGCGGCGTCGCCGAGCACATCGACGTCACCCGCGAGTCGCATCGCCTGGCCGAGGGCGGCTTCTGGGTCCTCGTGGGCACCTTCGAAGGGCGGATCGACGCGTGGCGCTTCAGCGAGGTCCGCGCGGTCGATGCGGTGAAGGAGCCGGCCGATGCCGGCAGGGCGTGGCACGGCCCGCGCGCGGACTCCTGGCGCACGTCGCTCAGCCGCGAGGAGTACATGGCGGGGGTGCAGGCGATCCGCGACCACATCCGCGAGGGGGAGGTCTACCAGGCCAACCTGTGCCGCGTGCTCGAGGCGCCGCTTCCCGCGGGATCCCACGGGCCCGATGCGGTGGCGCTGTCCCAGCTGCTCGCGCGGGGCAATCCGGCCCGCTACGCCTCGCGCATCGTCATCCCCGGAGACGGCGAGGTGCCGGGGACGTGGATCGTGTCTGCGAGCCCGGAGCTGTATCTCGCGGTGGACGGCCCGGTCGTGACGTCCTCGCCCATCAAGGGCACGGCGGCGACGGGGCAGCCGATGCTTCCCAAGGACGAGTCGGAGAACATCATGATCACCGACCTCATCCGCAACGACCTCTCGCACGTGGCGGTCCCCGGCTCCGTGACGGTCCCCGAGCTGCTGGGCCGGCACGCCCATCCCGGCCTGGACCACCTGCAGTCGACCGTCGCCGCCACGCTCGAGGCCGAGTTCGACTGGACGGAGCGGATGTGGTCGGCTCTGCTCGACGGGACGTTCCCGCCGGGCTCCGTGTCCGGCGCGCCCAAGGAGTCCGCGCTGAACATCATCCGCAGCCTTGAGCCGGTGCCGCGCGGGCCCTACTGCGGCGCCATCGGCTGGATCGACGCGGATGCTCGCAGGGCGGAGCTGGCCGTGGGGATCAGGACCTTCTGGTGGGAGGATCAGGGCGGCGGCGTCTTGAGCTTCGGCACCGGCGCGGGCATCACGTGGGGCTCTCATGCGGAGGGGGAATGGGAAGAGACCGAGCTCAAGGCTCGACGGTTGATAGCGCTCGCCTCACTCGACACAATGTCGCCATGACATCGGTCGTGTGGGCAGACGGGCAGCTGCGCCCGCCGACCGAGCCGGTGTACACCGCCCTGGACCACGGCGTGACGGTAGGCGACGGCGTGTACGAGACCATCGCGATGCGCAACGGACAGCCGTTCGCGCTCACGCGTCACCTGCTGCGTCTGCAGTACTCGGCCGAGCGCCTGGGCATCCGCGACATCGACGTCCACTGGATCCGCGAGGGCATCAGCCAGGTCATCGCGGCGCGGCCGCAGGACATCGTGCGCCTGCGCGTCACCGTCACCTCGGGCCCGGGCCCCATGGGATACCTGCGCGACGGGGGGCCCTCGAGCGTCGTGATCATCGGCGGCCCCTCCGTGCGCCCGCGCCAGTGCGTCGCGGTGCGCGCCCCGTGGAAGCGCAACGAGCGCTCGCCGCTGGCTGGCGTCAAGACCACCTCGACGGCAGAGAATGTCGTCATGGCCCAGTTCGCGCGCGAGAAGGGCGCGGACGAGGCGATCGTGTCCAACACCCACGGCCACCTGTGCGAGGGGACGAGCACGAACATCTTCATCGAGCGCAACGGCGAGGTGCTCACCCCGTCGCTCGCCTCCGGCTGCCTGCCGGGCATCACGCGCGGGCTCGTGCTCGAGTGGGGCGCGCGCGCAGGCCTGCCCGTGCGCGTCGCGGCTCCGGGCGAGCTGCCGATGTCCGTTCTCGACGAGGTCGTCCGGGGCGAGGCCCACGCATCCGTGACGAGCACCACGCGCGGAGTGCAGCCCATCGCGCGGCTCGACGGCGCGGACGTCAAGCCCGGCCCGGTCCTGACGCGTCTGGCCACCCTGTTCGACCAGTACGCGTCCGCCGATCCGGACCCGACGCCCCCGCGCGGCGCGGTGACCCGTCGGGACCCGGTACGATAGTCACGCTCGAGGGCGATTGGCGCAGGGGTAGCGCGCTTCCTTCACACGGAAGAGGTCACTGGTTCGATCCCAGTATCGCCCACGGGAGAAGGCCCCAGAAGATTCGTCTGCTGGGGCCTTCGTCGTCCCCGCCGCGGCTCGCGATAGGGCAGAATCGGCATCGTGGCCGAAGCTCTGGTGCTGGGAATCGTCGTCCTCACGGCTCTTGCCTTCGACTTCACGAACGGATTCCACGACACCGGCAACGCGATGGCCCCCACCATCGCCACGCGGGCGCTCAAGCCCAAGCAGGCGGTGCTCCTCGCCGCGATCCTCAACCTCGTCGGCGCGTTCCTGTCGCTGAGCGTCGCCGCGACCATCGCCAAGGGCATCGTCGACGCAGAGATCGTCACGCTTCCCGTCGTGCTGTGCGGCCTGGCCGGCGGCATCGTGTGGAACCTGCTGACGTGGCTCTTCGGCCTTCCCTCGAGCTCCTCGCACGCCCTGGTGGGAGGCGTGGTCGGCTCGGTCATCGCTGGCTTCGGCCTCAGCGGCGTCCACTGGGACGGGCTCGCCGCCAAGGTCATGGTCCCCGCGCTCGTGGCGCCCGTGGTCGCGATCGCCGTGGCGGCGACGGGCACAGCGGTCATCACGCGCATCACGCGCAGCTTCGTGCGCAAGGAGTCCGACCGCTCGTTCCGCTGGGGCCAGATCGGCTCCGCGTCGCTCATGGCGCTCGCGCACGGCACGAACGACGCGCAGAAGACGATGGGCATCATCCTGCTCGCGCTCATCGCCGCAGGCGCGGTGCCGAGCGACGCGAGCGTCCCGTTCTGGGTTATCGTCTCGTGCGCCGTCGCCATGGCGCTCGGCACCTACATGGGCGGCTGGCGCGTCATCAAGACCCTGGGCAAGGGCCTCGTGCGGCTCGACACCCGGCAGGGCATGGCGGCCGACGCGTCCTCGGCGTCGGTCATCCTGCTGTCGAGCCACTTCGGCTACTCGCTGTCGACGACGCACGTCGCCTCGGGCTCGATCCTCGGCACCGGCATCGGCCGCCGCGGCGCGAAGGTGCAGTGGAGCGTCGCCGGCAAGATGCTCGTGGCCTGGCTCGTCACGGTGCCGGCGGCGGCCCTCGTGGGCGCCCTGTTCTATGGCGTCGACTCGCTCTTCGGCCCCATCACGGGCGCGTTCGTCGTCTTCGGGCTGCTCGTGGCCGCATCGGCCCTCATCTGGTGGCTGTCGCGCCGGCGCCCGGTCCACGCCGACGACATGAACGACGACTGGGAGCCCGAGGGCAACGAGGAGTCGATCGTCGCCGACGCCATCCGCTCCCACAACCCGCACTTGCTGCGCGTGCGCAAGCGCAAGCGCAAGAAGACGCACAAGAAGAAGCACAAGTCCAGCTCGAAGAAGAGCAAGGACAAGGCCAACGCGAAGTCCAAGGGCCGCAAGGAGCTCAAGCGCAAGGAGAAGAAGCGCAAGGACGGCAAGAAGTCCACGTCCGGCAAGAAGAAGGGCGGACGCTCGTGAACGAGTTCGTCGAGTGGGGATCCCTGCTCAACATCGTCGTCTTCGGACTGCTCGTGGGCGCCGGAGTCCCCGCCGTGTACGCGCTCGGCGTGCGGGCCGTCAAGAACGTGGGCGCGCGCGACGACGCCGGCCGCCTTCCGCTGTGGCGCAAGGCCGTGGCCGTCCTGTGCTTCGGCGTGTGCGTCGCCGTCGTCGTCACCGGCGTCGTCTTCATCGCCGCGGGAGGGCATTAGGCCTCGCTCAGGCCCGTCGCGCGAGAGGTACCGTTGTGGGGTGCGCACCACCCCGGCGTGCAGCGTGAAAGGAACCCCACATGGATCTCGACAATGTCCTCGACAAGGCCAAGGAGCTCGCGAAGAACGTCTCGGACGAGCAGATCGACCAGGCCGCCAAGATCATCGCGGACAAGGTCGACGACACGTTCGACGGCGTCGTGAAGACCGTCGCCGAGCAGGCCAAGAAGCTCAACGACTGACAGCACGTGCGGCGCCGTCTCCATCGATGGGGGCGGCGCCGATGCGTGTGGGTAGCATCTAGGTGCGCACCGCGCTCCACCATCAGCCGAAGGAGAGATCGTGTCCCAGTTCACCGTGACCGTCGACGGCGTCGAGCGTCAGGTCGAGCAGGGGACGACGGGCGCCGACGTGTTCGCCGACCGTCGCGATGTGGTGGTGATGCGCTCCGAGGGCCGGCTGCTCGACCTGTCGCGCGAGCTCGAGCCGGGTCAGGCGGTCGAGGGCGTGCTCATCAGCGAGCCCGACGGGCTGTCCGTGCTGCGCCATTCGTGCGCGCACGTGCTCGCCCAGGCGGTGCAACAGGTCAATCCCGATGCCAAGCTCGGCATCGGCCCGCCCATCGAGAACGGCTTCTACTACGACTTCGACGTCGCCGAGCCCTTCACCCCCGAGGCTCTCAAGGAGCTCGAGAAGGTGATGCAGCGCATCGTCAACGAGGGCCAGACCTTCCGCAGGCGCGTCGTCACCGACGCGGAGGCGCTCGCCGAGCTCGCTCATGAGCCGTACAAGTGCGAGCTCATCGGCCTCAAGTCCGGCGCGGCCGAAGCGGGGGATGGGGCGTCGGTCGAGGTCGGCGCCGGCGAGCTCACCATCTACGACAACGTCCGCAAGGACGGCACCGTCGCGTGGAAGGACCTGTGCCGCGGCCCGCACATCCCCACCACCAAGCTGCTGGCCAACGGCTGGTCGCTCATGCGCTCGGCGGCGGCGTACTGGCGCGGCTCGGAGAAGAACCCGCAGCTGCAGCGCATCTACGGCACCGCGTGGCCCACCAAGGACGAGCTCGTCGCGTACAAGGAGCGCCTTGCCGAGGCCGAGCGCCGCGACCACCGCAAGCTCGGCGCCGAACTCGACCTGTTCTCCTTCCCGGAGGAGATCGGCTCGGGCCTGGCCGTGTTCCACCCCAAGGGCGGCATCGTCCGCATGGAGATGGAGAAGTACTCGCGCGAGCGTCACGTCGAGGCGGGCTACGAGTTCGTGTACACGCCGCACGCGACCAAGGGCCGCCTGTTCGAGATCTCCGGCCACCTCGACTGGTACGCGGAGGGCATGTACCCGCCCATGCAGCTCGACGAGGAGCGCGACGCGCAGGGCAACATCACCCGGCAGGGCGTGGACTACTACCTCAAGCCCATGAACTGCCCCATGCACAACCTGATCTTCGACGCCCGCGGCCGCTCCTACCGTGAGCTGCCGCTGCGCCTGTTCGAGTTCGGCACCGTGTATCGCTACGAGAAGTCCGGCGTGGTCCACGGCCTCACCCGGGCGCGCGGCTTCACCCAGGACGACGCGCACATCTACTGCACCCGCGAGCAGATGCGCGATGAGCTCACCTCACTGCTGAGCTTCGTCCTGGACCTGCTCAAGGACTACGGCCTCGACGACTTCTTCCTCGAGCTGTCGACCCGCAACCCGGAGAAGTCCGTGGGCTCCGACGAGGTGTGGGAGGAGGCGACCGAGACGCTGCGCGAGGTCGCCCTCGCATCGGGCCTGGAGCTCGTTCCCGACCCGGGCGGCGCCGCGTTCTACGGCCCCAAGATCTCCGTGCAGGCGCGCGACGCGCTCGGCCGCACGTGGCAGATGTCCACCATCCAGCTCGACTTCAACCTGCCCGAGCGCTTCGAGCTCGAGTACATGGCCGCCGACGGCTCGCGCCAGCGCCCCGTGATGATCCACCGTGCGCTCTTCGGCTCGATCGAGCGCTTCTTCGCGATCCTCACCGAGCACTACGCAGGCGCCTTCCCCGTCTGGCTCGCGCCCGTCCAGGTGCTCGGCATCCCCGTGGCGGAGGCCTTCGACGGCTACCTGGGCGGCATCGCGGCGCGGCTGCGCGAGCGGGGCGTGCGCGTCGAGCTCGACCTGTCCGACGAGCGCTTCCCCAAGAAGATCCGCAACGCCTCCACGTCCAAGGTGCCGTTCGTGCTCATCGCCGGCGGCGACGACGAGGCCGCGGGCGCCGTCTCCTTCCGCTTCCGTGACGGCAGCCAGGAGAACCAGGTGCCCGTGGACGAGGCGATCGAGCGCATCGTCGCCGCGATCAGGGACAAGGTGCAGGTCTAGCCGTGGACACGGAGTGGGTCGACGCTGACTCGTTCGCAGGGGAGCCGGACGGCTTCCAGCGGCTGTGGACGCCGCACCGCATGGCGTATGTCCGCAACGCCTCGGAACGCGCTCCCATCGCCTCGGAGCGGGAGTGCCCGCTGTGCAAGTCCCCCGAGGACGACGACCGCGGGCACCTCGTGGTGCACCGCGGCACCCACTGCTACGCCGTGCTCAACCTGTACCCGTACAACCCCGGTCACCTCATGATCTGCCCCTACCGCCATGTGGGCTGGTACACGGAGGCGTCCGACGAGGAGCGCGACGAGATGGCCGTCCTCACCCAGGACGCGATGCGCGTGCTGGAGGCCGTGACGGGCACCAAGGGCTTCAACATCGGCATGAACCAGGGGGTGACCGGCGGCGCCGGCATCTCCGAGCACCTGCACCAGCACGTCGTGCCGCGCTGGGTGGGCGACTCCAACTTCCTGCCGATCATCGGCCAGACCAAGGCCATGCCGGAGCTGCTCGACGACACGTGGCGTCGTGTGAGCGAGGCATGGGCCGACTACGAGAGGGCCCGCTAGATGCTCGGACGACTGCGTCCCCTGCTCGCCACCGTGCTGCGCGCTCCGGCGTCGCTCCTGCTGAAGTGGGGGATCCATCCCAACGCGGTGACGATCTTCGGCACCGTGGGCGTCGTGGCGAGCGCCCTGTGGTTCTTCCCCCAGGGCGAGAGGATGCTCTTCTGGGGGGTCCTCGCCTGCGCGATCTTCTCCATGACGGACATGCTCGACGGGACCATGGCGCGCCTGTCGGGCAAGAGCTCGCGCCTGGGGGCCTTCCTCGACTCGCTCCTCGACCGCTTCGCCGATGCGGCGATCTTCGGCGGCGTGGTGGTCGGCTTCCACGAGGAGGACCCGCACACCGCGCTCGCCGCGCTCGTGTGCATGCTCGTCGGGACGTTCGTGCCGTACGCCCGCGCCCGTGCGGAGGGCATCGGCGTGGACGCCAAGGTCGGCATCGCGGAGCGCTCCGACCGCCTCGCGTTCGGCGCGATCGCCGCTGCGGCCGTGGGCCTGGGCGCCCCGCTGTGGATCCTCACCTGGACCCTGTGGCTCCTGTCTGTCGCGGGGATCATCACCGTGGGACAGCGCATCGCCGCCGTCGTGAAGGCGACGCGTGAGGACGTGCCCGCGGCATGAACCCCCTCCTTCTCGCCTGGAAGGCGTCCCGATTCCTTCCCGGTTCGGTCATCCGCGGCATCGCCGCCGCCGGAGCGTGGATCGCGTGGCTGCGCCACGGCAAGGGCGTGCGCCGCATGGAGGACAACTATCGCCGCGTGACCGGCCTCGAGGGCCGCGCGCTGCGACGCCTCAGCCGCGCGGGCATGGCCTCGGCCGCGCGCTACTACGCGGAGACCTTCGAGGTGGCCAAGCTCAGCGGCGAGCAGATCGACGCCCGCGTGCGCTGCGAGATCCCCGACCGCATCCGGGAGGCCCTCGAGTCCGACGGCAGGCTCGTCGTCGTGCTCGGCCACAGCGGCAACTGGGACCTCGTGGGCGGCTTCACCTCCCGCAACATCGCCTCGGTGATATCCGTGGCCGAGGTGCTCAAGCCGCGCGAGGTGTTCGATGCGTTCGTGAGGCTGCGCGAGGACCTGGGCATGACGATCCTGGGCCACGAGGGCTCCTCGACGTTTCGCCAGCTCATCGCCGTCGGCCAGCGCCAGGGAGGCATCCTCGCCCTGCTCGCAGACCGCGACCTGTCCGGCGACGGCGTCGTGGTCGACTTCGCCGGACACCGGGCGCGCGTCGCGCCCGGCCCTGCCGCGCTGTCCCTCGCGCTCGGGTGCCGCCTCGTGCCGCTGAGCGTGCATTACGAGCGCTTGCGGGGCGAGCGCCGACGCCGGGCGAAGTCGCGCTGGGGCGTCGTCATGGACTTCGGCCCGTTCATCGAGGCTCCCTACGAGGGCTCGAACCGTGAGAAGGTCGAGGCCATGAGCGCGGACTGGGCGGCATGGCTCGGGGAGAAGGTGCGCGAGCACCCGGAGGACTGGCACATGCTCCAACGTTTCGGATGGGTGGACGCCTGATGCGCATCGGCATCGTCTGCCCGTATTCGCTGGACCGTCCCGGCGGTGTCCAGATGCACGTGAGCGACCTCGCCGAGGTGCTCATCGCCCGCGGCCACGACGTGTCCGTGCTGGCTCCCGCCGCTCCCAAGACCCCCATCCCGGAGTATGTCCGCACGGCTGGGCGGTCCATTCCGCTGCGCTACAACGGCTCGACGGCACGCGTGACGTTCGGCCTCAAGGCCGCCGCGCGAGTGCGCTCGTGGCTCGCGGACGGCGAGTTCGACGTGGTCCACCTGCACGAGCCGGGCACCCCGTCGCTGAGCGTCATCGCGATGTGGGCGCGCGTGTGCCCCACCGTCGCGACGTTCCACACGTCCAACGACCACTCGCGGATCATGCGCGTGGCCAAGCCGTGGATCAAGCCCGGCTACGAGGCGCTCGACGCGCGCATCGCCGTGTCTCCCGCGGCCGCACGCACGGTCAAGGACCACCTCCGCCTTGACGCCACCCACATCATCCCCAACGGCGTGGACACGAGCGCGTACACGATCGCGGAGCCGCGCGCCATCTGGCAGGGGACGCCGGAGGCGCCGACCATCGGGATCCTGGGACGCCTCGACGAGCCGCGCAAGGGCCTCGACACCTACCTCGAGGCGCTCCCGATCGTCCGGGCCCGCTACCCGCGCGCCCGCTTCCTCATCGCGGGCCGCTTCTCGGATCGCGTCGCGGCGCGCGCGGCCCGTGCCGGCGCGGAGGTCGTGGGGGAGCTCGACGAGGCGGAGAAGGCGCGCTTCATGGCCTCGGTCGACGTCTACTGCGCGCCCAACACGGGAGGCGAGAGCTTCGGCATCGTGCTCGTGGAGGCGATGGCGGCAGGCACGGCCGTGGTCGCGAGCGACCTCACCGCCTTCCAGGACGTCGCGACGGACGACGCCGGGCGCGAGTGCGTCGCGTTCCACGCGGTGGAGGACGGGGAGAGCCTCGCCCGGCAGATTCTCGCGCTGCTGGACGATCCCGAGGGGCGAGCGCGTCTGGCCGCGCTGGGCCGCGAGCGAGCAGGCACCTTCGACTGGCACCAGGTCGCCCCTCGCATCGAGGACACGTACCTCGACGCGATTAGACTTGACTCCAGGTTCTCACCCCAACGAGTAAAGGACTCAGCATGAGCACGCCCAAGGTCGGAACGGACCTCGTCAAGCGCGGCATGGCCGAGATGCTCAAGGGCGGCGTCATCATGGACGTCGTCACTCCTGAGCAGGCCAAGATCGCCGAGGACGCCGGCGCGGTCGCCGTCATGGCGCTCGAGCGCGTGCCTGCGGACATCCGTGCCCAGGGCGGCGTGGCGCGTATGAGCGACCCCGACCTCATCCAGGGGATCATCGACGCCGTCTCCATCCCCGTGATGGCCAAGGCGCGCATCGGCCACTTCGTGGAGGCACAGGTGCTGCAGAGCCTCGGCGTCGACTACATCGACGAGTCCGAGGTCCTCACGCCTGCTGACTACGAGCACCACATCGACAAGTGGCAGTTCACCGTGCCCTTCGTGTGCGGCGCGACCAACCTGGGAGAGGCCCTGCGCCGTATCTCCGAGGGCGCCGCGATGATCCGCTCCAAGGGCGAGGCGGGCACCGGCGACGTCTCCAACGCGACCACGCACATGCGCAGGATCCGCGCCGAGATCGCACGCCTGACGTCGCTTCCCAAGGACGAGCTGTACGTCGCGGCCAAGGAGCTCCAGGCTCCGCTGCCGCTCGTGCAGGAGGTCGCCGAGACCGGCAAGCTCCCCGTCGTGCTGTTCACCGCGGGCGGCATCGCGACCCCGGCCGACGCGGCCATGATGATGCAGCTGGGCGCCGAGGGCGTGTTCGTCGGCTCCGGCATCTTCAAGTCGGGCGACCCGGCCAAGCGAGCGGCCGCGATCGTCAAGGCCGTGACCTTCTACGACGACCCCTCGGTCATCGCGGAGGTGTCGCGCGGCCTGGGCGAGGCGATGGTGGGCATCAACGTCGACGAGGTCCCCGAGCCGCACCGTCTGGCCGAACGCGGCTGGTGAGCGCCGAGCCGCGGATCGAGCGCCGCGGCGCGCGCGTGCTCCTCATCGACGACGCGGGCCGCATCCTCATGGTGCGCGGCCATGACCCGCACCAGCCCGAGCGCACCTTCTGGTTCACCCCCGGAGGCGGCATCGAGGACGGCGAGGACTCCCGCGCCGCCGCCGTGCGCGAGCTCGCGGAGGAGACCGGCTACGTCCTGGAGCCGCACGAGATCGTGGGCCCGGTGTGGCGGCGCACGGCCGTCTTCGACTTCGCGAGCAGGCCGTATGTGCAGCACGAGGAGTTCTTCGTGGGCCGGGTGGCCGATGCCGAGCGCCGCGGGCGCGGCGAGGCCGAGCTCACGCAGACGGAGATCGAGGCGATCGACGAGGTCGCATGGCTGACGCATGAGGAGCTCGCGAACGACGAGCGCGAGGTGTTCCCTGACGTGCTGCGAGAGTCGTGGGCCGAGTTCCTCGAGTGGGATGGCGTGACGCGAGACCTGGGGAGTGTGAGCGAATGAGGATCGGCGTCCTGGCGGTCCAGGGTGACGTCCGCGAGCACGCGGCCGCGCTCGCGCGGGTGGGCGTGGAGCCGGTGCCGGTGCGACGCGTGAGCGAGCTCGAGGCGGTCGCCGGCATCGTGCTCCCCGGCGGCGAGTCCACGACGATCGACAAGCTGCTGCGCGCCTTCGGCCTGTTCGAGCCGCTGCGCCAGCGGCTGGAGGACGGGATGCCTGCGCTGGGCTCCTGTGCGGGGATGATCATGCTCGCGCGCGACCTCGTGGGCGGCATCGAGGGCCAGCGCAGCCTGGGCGTCCTGCCGATGACGGTGCGCCGCAATGCGTTCGGACGCCAGGTGGACTCCTCGGAGGTCATCGTCGACTGGCTTCCGGACGGCTCGCAGATGCACGCGACGTTCATCCGCGCACCGTGGGTCGAGGCGCACGATCCCGAGGTGGAGGTGCTCGCCACCACGCTCGATGCCCAGGGCGCCGAGCGGGTGGTCGCGGTGCGCCACGCCAGCGTCATCGCCACGGCGTTCCATCCGGAGATCTCGGGCGACGATCGGGTGCACCGCATGCTCGTGGAGCTCGCGCGCACGACACAGTAATCAAGCCGTATGCCTTGATAGTCGCATATCAAGGTGTTAGCCTTGATTCATGTTCGTCATCACGGCAGATCAGCGCCGTTCCACGGAGCACGGAGATCGCGTGGAGCAGATCCTCGCGGCCATCCGCGACTGGAGTGACGCGCGCAGGAGCGACATCGTGCTCGATGTGGAGCGCACGGTGGGGGACGAGGTGCAGCTCGTGCTCGCGTCTGCCGGCTCCGCCGTCGACCTCGGCTTGATGCTCATGCGCGCCCGCGAGTGGTCGGTGGGCATCGGCACGGGGGAGGTGGACCTCCCGCTGGGCGACAGCGCCCGCGCGAGCTCCGGCGAGGCGTTCGTGCACGCGCGGCGCGCCGTCGAGCGCGCCAAGGGCAAGGGCGAGCCCGCTCCCATCGTCGTCTCCGGGCCCGACGCCGGTGGTGCCGAGGCCGCGACGGCGCTCACCCAGCTGTTGGCGTCGGTCGTGCGCCGTCGCTCCGACGCCGGGTGGGAGGTCGCCGACCTGCTCGACGGCGAGCGCACGCAGAAGGACATCGCGCAGGCGCTGGGAATCTCCGAGCAGGCCGTGAGCCAGCGGATCGCTTCTGCCATGATCGACGAGGAGCGCCGCGCACGACCCGTCGCGGCGATGCTCCTCGAGCGGGCATCGGGAGGCATCCGCCCATGAACGACCTCGCCGCGATCGCCATCGCCGTCGGCGTGTGGCTCGCCGCGCTCGCCGTGGCCTCGCTGGCGGGCGGGCCGGTCGTCGCCGCGCTCCTCCACCGCATCCAGCCGGGGTTCGAGAACGACGGCCTGCTGCGCGGCGGCACCTGGATCGGCCGCCTCGAGCGCCTCGCCATCGCCCTCTCGATCCTCGCCGGCCACCCCGAGGCCGTGGCGGTGGTCCTCGCCGTGAAGGGACTTGGACGATACCCGGAGCTGCGCACGGAGGACGCCGAGGACCGCAGCGCTGCGACCGAGCGCTTCATCGTGGGCACCCTCGCGAGCTACCTGTGGGCGGCGATCGCGGGCGGCCTGGCCGTGTGGGGGCTGTCACTGCTGCGCTGACGCGCGGGGCCCGCTGTGCTGGCGCCGCATCGTGCCTGGGTCCACGATGGGGGCATGAGACCGTACGCAGACGTCCCCGGCCGCCGCGCCCTGCAGATCCTCGCCGATGTCCTCGCCGTGACCGCGATCGTCGTCGCGGTGCGCGTGGGCAGGGCCGTGCACGACGCCATCGCCGCGTACTCCGTGTGGGGCGAGCGCGTCGAGAGCGCGGGGGAGAGCCTCGCCTCCTCCTTCACGAGCATCGGCGCGACCCTGAGCCAGATCCCCCTCGTCGGCACGATCATCGGCGATCCCTTCACGGGAGCGGTGGGCGCGGCGGACGAGCTCGCGGCCCTCGGCGACGACATCCAGGAGCGGGTGAGCTCCTTCGCGACGACCGCGGGCGTGCTCACGGCCGCCCTTCCCATCCTCGCCGTCCTCGTCGTGTGGCTCGTGCCGCGGCTGCGCTTCGCCGTCCGCGCCGGCCGCGTGCGCGCCGTCGCGCTGTCCCCTGCGGGCCGCGACCTGCTCGCACTGCGCGCCCTCGCATCGGCCCCGATCCAGGACCTTCAGCGCCTGCGGCCCGACGTCGCCGCCGCCTGGCGCGCCGGGGACGAGGCCGCGATCGACGCCCTCGCCTCGCTCACGCTCTCTCAGGCCGGCGTGCGGATCCCCGACCGCGTCACGCCTGCCGCGTGACCCATCCGCGAGGGCACGAGTGCATGCACCCTAGAATGGGCGAGCAGATTTCGACCTCGAGGGAGACACGTGGCAGGGCATTCCAAGTGGGCGACGACCAAGCACAAGAAGGCCGTCATCGACGCGAAGCGAGGCAAGCTCTTCGCCAAGCTCATCAAGAACATCGAGGTCGCGGCGCGCGTGGGCGGCGGTGACCCCGCTGGCAACCCCACGCTCTTCGACGCGATCCAGAAGGCCAAGAAGTCCTCGGTCCCCAACGACAACATCGAGCGCGCCGTCAAGCGCGGCTCGGGCCTCGAGGCCGGCGGCGCCGACTACGAGACCATCATGTACGAGGCCTACGGCCCCAACGGCGTCGCGATGCTCATCGAGTGTCTGACCGACAACCGCAACCGTGCGGCCATGGAGGTGCGCACCGCGCTGACGCGCAACAACGGCACCCTCGCCGACCCGGGCTCGGTGGCGTACCTCTTCTCGCGCAAGGGCCAGGTCATCGTGCCCAAGGAGGCCGCGGACGAGGACGCGATCATGGAGGCCGCGCTCGACGCCGGCGTCGAGGAGATCAGCGACCTGGGCGAGGTGTGGGAGGTCATCTCCGAGGCGAGCGAGTTCGTGGCGGTCCGCACGGCGCTGCAGGACGCCGGCATCGACTACGACAGCGCCGAGGCCGCATGGATCCCCTCCGTGAAGGTCGAGCTCGACGTCGAGGGCGCGCGCAAGATGCTCAAGCTCATCGACGCGCTCGAGGACCTCGACGACGTCCAGAACGTGTACGCGAACTTCGACGCCTCGGACGAGGTGCTCGAGGCGGCAAGCGCGTAGCCATGCGCATCCTCGGCGTCGATCCCGGGCTGACGCGCTGCGGGCTCGGCGTCATCGACGCCGGAGCGGGGCGGTCGCTCGCCCTCGTCGACGTGTCCGTCGCGGGCGCCTCGGCGACGCTTCCCGGCCCCGATCGGCTCGGGATCGTCGCCGATGCCGTGGACGCGGCCTTCGACGCCTTCAGGCCCGACGCCCTCGCGATCGAGCAGGTCTTCGCCCAGCACAACGTGCGCACGGTGATGGGCACGGCCCAGATCTCCGGCGTGATCATGGTCATGGCGCGCCACCGAGGGGTCCCCGTCGTCACGTACACGCCCTCCGAGGTCAAGGCGGCCGTCACGGGCTCGGGGCGAGCGGACAAGAAGCAGGTCGCGTTCATGGTCGCCAAGGCGCTCGGGCTCGACGCCCCGCCCACCCCGGCCGATGCCGCGGACTCGCTCGCGATCGCCATCACCCACGCGCGCAGGCACGCCCAGGCCGTCCCGGCCTCGACCGGAGGCGGGGGGACGGCGGCGCAGCGACGCTGGCTCGAGGCGGAGAAGGCTGCACGCCGACGGGCGTGAGCCGAAAACAGGGGCGCGGGCGTCGGTGCGACACGCCCGGCGCGCGTGCACCGCGTCGTCGGCACCAGCCCATAGGGTTCGTACATACGTTCGAACGGACGTCGAGATCGAACCGGGAGGCGCCGTGATCGCGCAGGTGACAGGCACCGTCGCCCACGTGGGCGCGGCCGCGTGCGTCGTGGACGTCGCCGGCATCGGCTACGAGGTCCAGTCCATCCCGTCCACGCTCGCCGCGCTGCGCGCCGGTCAGGAGTGCCGCCTCTTCACGCATCTGGTGGTGCGCGAGGACGCGCTGATGCTCTACGGCTTCGCGACGGCGGGGGAGCGGGACACGTTCGTCGCGCTCCAGTCCGTGCAGGGCGTGGGCCCACGGCTCGCCCAGGCGATGTTGTCTGTCCACACGCCCGATGCCCTCGCCGCCGCAGTCGCGAGCGGGGACAGGGCAGCGCTCGAGAAGGTGCCAGGAGTGGGAGCCAAGGTGGCCGCGCGCCTGCTGCTCGAGCTGGGCGGCAAGCTCGTGCTGCCGGCGCAGGGCGGGGCCGCGGCGGCAGCCGACGCCCGCGAGCAGGTCGTCGATGCCCTCGTCGGACTGGGCTGGAACGCCAAGGCCGCCCAGAGCGCGGTGACGGAGGTCGCCGATCAGCCCATCGGCGCGGAGCAGGTGCCGGAGGTGCTGCGCGCCGCCCTCCAGACGCTGGGAGCCGCCCGTGGATGACGCCGACCTCGACGCCGAGCTCCACCGCCTCGTGGACGCCGACGCCGACGCCGTGGAGCGCTCCGCCGAGGCGGCGTTGCGTCCGCGCTCGCTCGCGGACTTCGTGGGCCAGGAGACCGTCAAGGCGCAGCTCGGGCTCGTGCTGACGGCGGCGTCGGCTCGCGGCGCCGCCGCGGACCACGTGCTGCTCGCAGGGCCGCCCGGACTGGGCAAGACCACGCTCGCGATGATCGTCGCGGGGGAGCTGGGCGCGACGCTGCGCGTCACGTCCGGCCCCGCGATCCAGCATGCGGGGGACCTCGCGGCGATCCTGAGCTCGCTCGAGGAGCGGGATGTGCTGTTCATCGACGAGATCCATCGCCTCGCGCGACCTGTCGAGGAGATGCTCTACCTCGCCATGGAGGACTTCCGGGTCGACGTCGTGGTGGGCAAGGGGCCTGGAGCGCAGTCCATCCCGCTGAGCCTGCCTCCGTTCACCGTCGTCGGCGCCACGACCCGGGCCGGCCTGCTTCCCGCGCCCCTGCGCGACCGCTTCGGCTTCACGGCGCACCTGGACTTCTACGAGCCTGCCGAGCTGCGCCGCATCCTCGAGCGCTCGGCGGCGATGCTCGGCTTCACCCTGGATGACGACGCGGCGGCCGAGATCTCGCTGCGCTCGCGTGGGACGCCACGCATCGCGAACCGCCTGCTGCGGCGCGTGCGCGACTGGTCCCAGGTGCACGGCACGGGAGAGGGCGACCTCGAGGCCGCCCGCGCGGCGCTCGCCGTGTACGAGGTCGACGAGCGCGGCCTGGACCGCCTCGACCGCGCCGTGCTCAGCGCCCTGTGCTCGCGCTTCGCCGGGGGACCGGTGGGGCTGTCCACTCTCGCCGTAGCCGTGGGAGAGGAGCCCGAGACGGTGGAGACCGTCGCCGAGCCGTTCCTCGTGCGAGAGGGGCTTGTGGTGCGCACGCCGCGCGGGCGCGTCGCGACCGCCGACGGCTGGCGTCACCTGGGCCTGACGCCTCCCGCGTCGAGCGCGCCCGGCATCGTGCAGGGACGGCTCTTCGTCGACGAGCCGTGAGCGCCTTATTCGCCTCCAGCGCGTTGCTCCCCTAGAATCGGCAGGGCTCTGGCGCGTGCCGCGCCTGGAGAGCAATCGACGTCAAGAAGGAATTCTGTGTCTGCAACGACGCGCAGCGCCAGGAAGGCGCTGATCTGGCTAGGGATCATCCTTGTCGTGCTCACGGGCGGCCTTGGCGCCGGCGTGGCCACAGGCCAGGCGACCTGGACGCCCGCCCTCGCGCTCGACCTGGCGGGCGGCCGTCAGATCATCCTCCAGGCCGTGGCGACCGACGGCTCGACCATCGACCAGAGCGACCTCGACCAGGCCGTCCAGATCATCCGCAAGCGCGTCGACGCCTCGGGCGTCGCGGAGGCGGAGATAGCGACCGCCGGCACGAGCAACATCATCGTGTCGCTGCCGGGCAACCCTGACGAGGCGACGCTCGACCTCGTGCGGCGCTCGGCCCAGCTCCAGTTCCGTCCCGTGCTCTACATCGGCGACCCGGGTCCGCAGGTGATCGACACCGATCCCACGCCGTCGCCCGAGCCCTCCGTGAGTGTCGAGCCGACCCCGGAGCCCTCGGCGAGCCCTGCGCCCCAGGCGTCGATCGAGCCGGTGCCGTCCGCGCAGCCTGCTCCCGAGCCGTCGGCGACCCCTGCCCCGGCCCAGGAGGAGACCGACGACGCGGCCGCGCCCACGCCGACCGATCCGTCGGACATGGCGTGGCTGACCGACGAGCTCCTCGACCGGTTCGCCAAGCTCGACTGCTTCGACCCGAACAACCGCGCCGGCGCGGACCCCGGCGACCCGACCAAGGCGCACGTTGCGTGTGCCGAGGACGGCACGGCGAAGTTCGCGCTCGGCCCCGTGGAGCTGTCCGGCGCCGACGTGGCCACGGCGACCGCGGGTCCCGAGCTCGCGCAGGGCACCGGCACGCTGACCGGCCGGTACATGATCCAGCTGGAGCTGACCGGCGAGGGCGCCAAGAAGTTCGAGGCGACGACGGCGCGCCTGGCGAGCTACTACAAGCAGGGCCTGCCCTCCACCTCGCAGGACGTGCGCACGCAGTTCGCGATCATCCTCGACGGCGTGGTCCTGTCCAATCCGCAGGTGTCCCAGCGCATCCCGGGCGGATCCGCCTCGATCACGGGCAACTTCACCCAGCTCAGTGCCGAGCAGCTCGCCAACCAGCTCAAGTTCGGCGCGCTCCCGCTGACGCTCGAGGTCCAGTCCGAGCAGCAGATCGCCGCGACCAAGGGCGCCGACGAGCTCCAGACCGCGCTCATTGCGGGCCTCATCGGCCTGCTTCTCGTGGTCGTCTACTCGCTCATCCAATACCGCGCGCTCGGCTTCGTGACGGTCGGGTCGCTCGTCATCGCGGGAGTGCTGACCATCCTGACGTTCTCGCTGCTGTCCTGGGGCATGGGCCTGCGCCTGTCGCTCGCGGGCATCGCGGGCATGATCATCGCAATCGGCATCACGGCGGACTCGTTCATCGTGTACTTCGAGCGCATCAAGGACGAGATCCGCGACGGGCGCTCGCTCATCTCCGCCGTCGACCACGGATGGAGCCGTGCGCGTCGCACGATCCTCGTGTCCGATGCGGTGAGCTTCCTCGCCGCGGTGGTGCTCTACATCCTGGCGGTGGGCAACGTGCGAGGCTTCGCGTTCACGCTGGGTCTGACCACGCTCGTCGACCTGCTCGTCGTGCTCATCTTCACGCACCCGATCATGGTCCTGCTGGCCCGCACCCGGTTCTTCGGGCAGGGACACCCGCTGTCGGGCCTCGACCCGCGCAACCTCGGCCGCGAGTCGCTCTACAAGGGCGCAGGCCGCGTGCGCGAGCCCAAGGGTGCCAAGGCGAAGGGCTCAGCGGCGGGCGAGGACGAGGTCGAAGGGCTGACGCTCGCCGAGCGCAAGGCTCGTGCGCGCGCGGCGGCCGCCCAGCAGGACGAGAAGGAGTAGGCCGTGGCAAGCAAGCTCGCGCAGTGGGGCAACGCCCTCTACACAGGTGACAAGGTCTACCCGATCGTCCAGCGCCGCACGCTGTGGCTGACGATCTCCTTGGCCCTCATCGCCGTGTCCTTCGTGATCCTCGGCGTCAAGGGCATCAACCCGAGCATCGACTTCCGCGGCGGCACGGAGTACACCGTGTCCGGCCTGACGAGCCCGCAGACGTCCATCGCCGTCGACGTGGTCGCGCAGGAGCGCCCTGGCGAGGAGCCGCGCGTGACCACCTTGGGCTCCAACAGCGTGCGGATCCAGCTGGGAGAGATCCCGCAGGCCGAGGTGCTCCCGCTCGCGGAGCGGCTCGCTCAGGCGTACGGAGTGACACCGGCCGACGTGACCTCGACGTTCATCGGCCCGACGTGGGGCGAGGACGTGTCCATCAAGGCGATCCAGGGCCTCGTGATCTTCCTCGTGCTCGTCTCGCTCGTGATCGCCGCGTACTTCCGCGCCTGGCGCATGGCCGTCGCCGCCATCGTGGCTCTGCTGCACGACCTGATCTTCACCGTGGGCATCTACGCCCTCGTGGGCTTCGAGGTCTCGCCGGCGTCGGTCATCGGCTTCCTCACGATCCTCGGCTACTCGCTGTACGACACCGTCGTGGTGTTCGACAAGGTGCGCGAGAACACCGAGCACCTCGAGACGCAGCACCGGTACACGTACGAGGAGCTCGCCAACCTCGCGGTCAACCAGACCCTCGTGCGCTCGATCAACACCTCTGTGGTGGCTCTGCTGCCGGTTGCGTCGATCCTCTTCATCGGCTCGTACCTGCTCGGCGCGGGCACGCTCAAGGACATCGCCCTGGCGCTGTTCGTCGGCATGGCGGTCGGCACCTTCTCGTCGGTGTTCGTCGCCACGCCGCTCGACGTGCTGCTGCGGCGCGACGACGAGCGCATCGTGAAGCACACGGCGAGGGTCAAGGCCCTGCGCGAGTCCGGCGAGGTCCCGACCACGGTGGACGAGAAGGGCATCGTGCGGGTGGGAGCCCTGGTGCCCGGCGAGCACAAGGGCAGTGCGGCGCAGCCCAAGCGCAAGCGCCGCAAGTAGAATCGTCCTCACCCCCACCGTGAGGAGGCGCACGTGACGGAGACCCGCCATTCCGCGCCGAGCGGCAGGACGCTCCCGTTCTTGCGCCAGCGCGCGCACGAGCCGCGCGCGATCGATCCCGTGCTCGAGACGTTCCGCGCGATGCATCCGCGCGCCAAGACGAGCCTCATCGAGCGCGCCTACGCGGTGGCCGAGCAGGCGCACGAGGGCCAGTTCCGCAAGAGCGGCGAGCCGTACATCACGCATCCCATCGCGGTGGCGGAGATCATCGCCGGCCTGGGCCTGCCCGACACGGTCATCGCCGCGGCCTTCCTGCACGATGTGGTGGAGGACACGGGCGTCAGCCTGGAGGACATCCGGGCAGAGTTCGGCGAGGAGGTCGCGGGCTTCGTCGACGGCGTCACCAAGCTCGACAAGCTCGCGTACGGTGAGGCGGCGCAGGCGGAGACCGTGCGCAAGATGGTCATCGCGATGGCGAAGGACATCCGCGTCCTCATCCTCAAGCTGGCGGACCGCCTGCACAACGCCCGCACGTGGGAGCACGTCCATCCCGATTCGGCCCGACGCAAGGCGCAGGAGACTCTCGAGATCTACGCGCCGCTCGCGCACCGCATGGGTCTCAACGCGATCAAGTGGGAGCTAGAGGACCTGTCGTTCAAGACCCTCTATCCGCGCATCTACCAGGAGATCGTCGACGTCGTCACCGAGCGCGCGCCCGAGCGGGAGAAGATGCTCGACCAGGTGCGCTCGGAGGTGCAGCGCGAGCTCAAGGCCATGAAGATCAAGGCCGAGGTCACGGGCCGGCCCAAGCACTACTACTCGGTCTACCAGAAGATGATCGTGCGCGGCCGCGACCTCAACGACATCTACGATCTCGTGGGCCTGCGCATCCTCGTGGAGTCCGTGCGCGACTGCTATGCCGTGCTGGGTGCGATGCACGCCAAGTACCAGCCGATCCCCGGCCGGTTCAAGGACTACATCGCGATGCCCAAGTTCAACCTGTACCAGTCGCTGCACACGACGGTCATCGGACCCCAGGGCAAGCCCGTCGAGTTCCAGATCCGCACCTGGGAGATGCACCGCCGCGCCGAGTACGGCCTCGCGGCCCACTGGCGCTACAAGGAGTCCGGACGCTCGTCGGAGACGCAGGCGCAGGCCGACATGGGCTGGCTGCGCCAGATCGCCGACTGGCAGCAGGAGACCGCGGACCCGAGCGAGTTCCTCGACGCGCTGCGCGGCGAGATCGGCCGCGTCGAGGTCTACGTCTTCACGCCTCGCGGCAAGCTCCTCGCGCTCCCGCAGGGCGCCACGCCCGTGGACTTCGCCTACGCCGTCCACACCGAGGTGGGCCACAAGACCGTGGGAGCGAAGGTCAATGGCCGCCTGGTGCCGCTCGACTCGACGCTCGACAACGGCGACACGGTCGAGATCATCACGACATCCGACGAGAACGCCCACCCCAAGCGCGACTGGCTCGACTTCGTCCAGTCCACGCGCGCGCGCAACAAGATCCGCCAGTGGTTCACCCGCGAGCGCCGGGAGGAGTCGATCGAGACCGGCCGCGACATGCTCGCGCGGGCGATCCGGCGCCAGCACCTGCCCATGCAGCGCCTCATGTCCAAGTCCACGCTCCTCGCGCTGGCGCGGGAGATGGACTACGAGGACATCGACTCCCTCTACGCCGCCATCGGCGAGCACAAGGAGCAGGCCGCCGATGTGGTGGCCCGCATGGTCGAGGCGGTCGGCGGCACGGAGGGCGCCGACGAGGACCTCACCGAGATCACGCGTCCCGGCACCTCGCGCCGGGAGCGGCGCAGGGGAGACCCCGGCATCTCTGTCGCGGGCATGTCCGACGTGGTGGTCAAGCTCGCTCGCTGCTGCACTCCCGTTCCGGGGGACCCGATCTCCGGCTTCATCACGCGCGGCCAGGGGGTCTCCGTCCACCGCTCCGACTGCGACAACTTCCGCGTGCTCCAGGAGCAGAAGGAGAGGGTCGTCGACGTCGAGTGGACGGGCGGGTCGGCATCGTCGTTCCTGGTGCAGATCGAGGTCGAGGCGCTCGACCGCAACCGCCTCCTGTCCGATGTGGTGCAGGTGCTCTCCGACCACCACCTCAACATCCTCGGGGCGCACGTCTCCACGTCGCAGGACCGCGTCGCGCTCAACACGTTCACGTTCGAGATGGCGGACCCGTCGCACCTGGGCGCCGTCCTCAACGCCGTGCGCCGCATCGACGGTGTGTACGACGCGCGGCGCATCACGGGCTCGCGCCGCCACGCGTCCCGCTGAGCGCCGTCGAGGCCGCCGCTGACACGAGGACCCGCCGGAGGGCCCTCCATGCGCTGAGCTGCCGCTGCCGGCCCTCCAGGGTGCCCGTCCCGGCCCCCACGGCATCGTCGATCTCGGCGACGCCGCATCCGCCCTCACGCACCGCTCGTGCCACCGCGGGAAGCGCCACGGCGAGGTCGTCGAGCCTGAGCGCGGTCGCCGCCGCGTGCGCGAACGACACGG
>Ga0207868_1000290_pt1 | contig 60568 bp, 47 predicted proteins | sample Passage237B_FD_187370 | JGI IMG/M metagenome (GOLD analysis project Ga0207868, IMG submission 187370) | Cellulose adapted compost microbial communities from Newby Island Compost Facility, Milpitas, CA, USA - Passage2 37B (SPAdes) (version 3) ... | reverse complement strand
CTGCAGCACGCCGCCCACCGCGCCGTGCGCACGCACCTGGCCGCCATGCAACCCAAGCTGGACCTTGAACTCCGCCGGTCCAAGGCGCGGAACACCTGGGAGAAGCGCGCCCGGAAGAACACCCGCTGGACCGCCAACGACACGCTGGTGCGCGAGGTGTACCACCACACCGGCCGCAAGGTGGACACGCTCACCTACCGCGACAGCCTGTGGCATTATCACACCCTGCTGCACGGTGCCGTGTTGATGATGGACCCCGCCACCGGCGCCGTGCGCGCCTGGGTGGGGGGCAATGATCACCGCTTCCTGCCCTACGACCTGGTGACCGCACGCCGGCAGGTGGCCAGCACCATCAAGCCCGTGGTCTATGCCGCCGCCATGGAACGGGGCATCACCCCGTGCGACTACCTGGACAACGCCCGCCGCACCTACGCCGCGTACGATGACTGGACACCCGACAACTTCGACCGCGACACGATCGAGGGCGAAGTGGCCGTATGGCACGCCCTCGCCAGGAGCATGAACCGCCCCACGGTCGACCTGTACTTCCGCACGGGCGTGGACACGCTGCGGCGCACCTTCGACGCGTTGGGGCTGCCCACCGGCGATGTGGACAAACCCGCCGTGGCCCTGGGCGCATCGAGCATCAGCCTGAAGGAGCTGGTGCCGGCGTACAGTGCCTTCGCGCAGGCCGGCCGCCGCGTGACACCGCGTCTGATCGAACGCATCGTCGACGCGCAGGGCCAGGTGCTCTACACGGCACCCGACCCGCGGCCCACGTCCGCCCTCAGCGCCGGGAGCGCGGCCGCCGTAACGGCCATGCTGCAACGCGCCGTGGACCAGGGCACGGGCACGGCGCTGCGCACGCGCTTCGGCATCAAGGCCCCCCTGGCCGGCAAGACCGGCACCGCGCAAGACCACACCGACGCCTGGTTCGTGGGCTACACCCCGGGGCTGGTGATCGGCACGTGGGTGGGGGCGTTCGACCCCGCCGTGCACTTCAGCAGCAGCCTCGGCACCGGATCGCAACTGGCGCTGCCCATCGCCGGCATGGTGCTGCACGAGGTGGAGGCCAACCCCGCCCTGCGCCGCAAGTACCTGCGCGATTTCACGTGGCTGAACGACCATGTCGTGGACATGGACTGCGAGCCGCGGCGCACGCCCAGCGCACTGGAGCAGCTCATCGACGACATCTTCGGCCCGCGCCGCAACGGGGTGGACACCCTGCGCAAGGTGAAGAAGGACAAAGGCTTCTTCGACCGGCTGTTCAAACGGAAGAACTGATCAGGCGAAGGCCTGCATGTCGCACAGACGGCGGTACTGGCCGCCGGCGGCATGGAGCTCGTTGTGCGTGCCCCGCTCGATGATGCGGCCCTCCTGCATCACGCAGATCTCGTCGCAGTGTTGGATGGTGCTGAGCCGGTGGGCGATCACAATGCTCGTGCGGCCTTCCAGCATCTTCACCAAGGCCTCCTGCACCAGGCGCTCGCTCTCGGTGTCCAGCGCGCTGGTGGCCTCGTCCAGGATCAGTATGGGCGGGTTCTTCAGCACCGCCCGCGCGATGGAGATGCGCTGGCGCTGGCCCCCGCTGAGACGGTTGCCGCCATCGCCGATGTTGGTCTGGTAGCCCTGGGGCAGCGCCATGATGAAGTCGTGCGCGTTGGCGATGCGTGCGGCCCGCTCGATGTCGGCCGGCGACATGCCCGGGGTGCCGAAGGCGATGTTGTTGGCCACCGTGTCGTTGAACAGGATGCTCTCCTGCGTCACGATGCCCATCAGCGCGCGCAGGTCGCGGATCCGCAGCTCGCGGATGTCGTGCCCGTCGATGCGCACCGCTCCGCCGGTCACATCGTAGAAACGCGGCACCAGGTTGGCCAGGGTGGTCTTGCCGCTGCCACTGGTGCCCACCAGGGCCACGCTGCGCCCCTTCGGCACGGTGATGCGGATGTCGTGCAGCACCGGGGTGTCGCCATAGGCGAAAGACACGTGGTCGAACTCGATGCGGTCGTTGAAGGCGGCGATCGGCTTGGCGTCGGGGCGTTCCTTCACCGTGCTTTCCACGGCGAGCAGGTCGAAGATGCGCTGACCGCTGGCGGCCCCACGGGTGATGGCGCTCCAGCCCTGTGAGAAGCCCTTGATGGGGGCCAGCAGCTGGGAGAAGATGATGATGAAGCCCAGGAAGCTGTCGCCGCTCAACGTGGGGTGCTCGCCCAGCACGAAGCTGCCCCCGATGTAGGCGATGGCGGCCATCACCGCGGCGCCGAGGGTTTCGCTCAGCGGCGAGGCCAGGTCCTGGCGGCGCATCATGTGCACGTGGGCGCGCATGAGCAGGCCGGTCTCGCGGGCGAAGCGGCGCTCCATGCTGGCCTCGCCGTTGAAGGCCTTGATCACGCGGATGCCGCCCAGGGTCTCCTCCAGCCGGGCCAGCAGGTCGGCCTCCTTCTCCTGCACGCGGTTGCTGCGCTTGCGCAGGCTGCGGCTCACCCGCCCGATCAGCAGGCCGCTCACCGGCAGCATCACCAGTGAGATGGCCGTGAGGCCGGGGCTCAGCGTCACCATGGTCCCCAGGAACATCAGCACGGCGATGGGCTCGCGGAACACCATCTCGATGTACTGCATCACCGAGAACTCCACCACGTGCATGTCGTTGGTCATCAGGGCGAGCATGTCACCCTTGCGCTCGGCCGTGTGGTACTGCATGGGCAGCTCCAGCAGCTTGGCGTACATGCGCTGGCGGATGTCGCGCACGATGTGGTTGCGGAACTGCGTGATGGCCAGCAGGGCCAGGTAGCGGAACAGGTTCTTGAACAGGAAGAGCACCACCACCGCGATGCAGATCACCAGCAGGGCGCCCATGCTGCCGTGGATCTCGATCAGCCGGGTGAGCCCCCAGTTGAAGGTGCCTTCGAGGCCCTCCTTCGTCCAGAGGTCCACGGGGCGTTCATACACCGGCTTCACCTGGCCCAACAGCAGCCGCAGGAAGGGGATGAACAGCAGCAGCGACAGCAGGTGGAACACCGTGCCCAGCAGGTTGAACACCGCGTTCAACACCGCATAGTGGCGGTAGGGCGCGCCGAAACGCAGGATGCGGACGAAGGTGCGCATGGGCAGTGGCGAAGGTAGGACCGGCGCGGGGAGCTGTGCATGAGCACCACGGTACCATGACATGCTTCCTTGGTACCAACGCACTGCCCTCGCGGACCTGTCACTCCGGGGAGCGGGCGCGCGTAGCGCAGGCCCCCCGGTCATCCGCGGCCCCACAGTCCCTTACCGGCATTCGTGGGGTTTGGGTCTCCGGCTCCGCCTCGGCCCGGAGTGACGGCGTACGTGAGCGGCAGCCGCTGGCCTCGGATCGGTCATGCCGGTCATTCCGGGCCCAGATGCCGAACCTCCTGGTGCCCCTACCTTCGCGGCGATCCCATGGACAGCGTCAGACAGAACAAGGTGAACAGCCTGCTGCAGCAGGAACTGGCCCTCATCTTCCAGCAGGAGAGCCGATCGCTGCTTCCCGGCGGTCTCATCACCGTATCGGCCGTGCGCATCAGCCCCGACCTCAGCGTGGCCAAGGTGTACTTGAGCCTGTTCCCCGTGAAGGACAAGAAGGCGGCGCTCGAGGGGATCAAGGCCCAGTCGCATCGCCTGCGCGGGCTACTGGGCCAGCGCGTGGGCAAGCAGCTGCGCATCATTCCCGAGCTTCTCTTCTACATCGACGATTCGCTGGACCGCGCCGAGGAGATCGACAAGCTGCTCAAGGGCGGATGAGCCATCCCGCACCCGTCCATCGCTCGCTCCATTCGCTCTGAAGCATGCAGTACGATCCCGTCAAACGCCAGCTCGGCAAGGTCTTCAACCGCTCGCCCTGGCTGCGCAAGCTGTTCTACAAGCTGCTCGACCTCCTGCTGCTGCGCTGCTGGCATATCCACCGCGAGCTGCGCGCTTGGATGGCCGAACGGAAGCAGGAAGGAAAACCGGTCGACGCCATCTACGACGCAGGCGCCGGCTTCGGACAATACACCTATTGGCTCAGCGGGAAATTGCCTGACGCGCGGATCGTCGCCATCGACGTGAAGGAGGAGCAGGTGGCCGACTGCAACGATTTCTTCCAGCGCATCGGTCGGCCGCAAGTGAAGTTCGAGGCGGGCGACGTGACCACCTTCCAACAGCCGGACACCTTCGACCTGGTGGTGTGCGTGGACGTGATGGAGCACATCGTGGAGGACGAGGCCGCACTGCGTTGCTACAGCACATCGCTCAAGCCCGGGGGCATGCTCATCATCAGCACTCCCAGCGATCAGGGCGGCAGCGATGTACACGAGGAGGGCGAGGGGTCCTTCATCGAGGAACACGTGCGCGATGGGTACAACATCGACGACATCCGCGCCAAGGCCCTGCGCAACGGCTTCAGCAAGGTGGAGGCCCGATACAGCTACGGCGCGCCCGGCAAGATCAGCTGGAAGCTCAGCATGAAATGGCCGCTGCTCATGCTCAACGCCTCACGGCTGTTCTTCATCGTGCTTCCGATCTACTACCTGGTGGCCTATCCCATCGCCTTCGCGCTGAACATAGCCGATGTGCGCATGGCCCACCGCACGGGCACGGGACTGATCGTGAAGGCGTGGAAGTAGTCCGCGTGGACGATCCTATCTTCGGGCGCATGGATACGCGGCTGTACGCAGCGGGGGCCCACCGCCCATCAGCGGACCCAAGGGGTCGCAAACCGGTGCTCGTCCGCTTCCGGGAATGGGTGCAGGGCTCGATGGGACGTGGTTTCGATCCGATCGCGCCGAAGGAGGTGTCCATGGTGCTGGGCGTGCTGCTCCTTACCCCGGTGTTCGCGGTGACCGCTCCGCTCTGGTTCTTCCCCTCCGAGGAATTCCGCACGGCACCGACCCACCAGAAGGTATTGATGGTGATACTGGTACCGGTGCTCGTGCCGCTGCTCTACATCGGGGTTGTGGCCCTGCATCTGGTGTGGCCCATGATCCGCCGCACCCGCGAACGCCGACGCCTGTTGCGCCAGGCCGACACGGCCGTTCGCGAGCTCGCCCACATGTTGGCACGCACGGAGTGGGAGTGGAACGCCAAGTAGGCGGGAGGCGCATCTTTGCCGTCGCTGGCACGTCCTGCGCCACCGAGCCAACCCATGAACCTCCCCCTCCTCTTCGCCCGGCGCTACTTCCTCGCGAAACGCAGCACCAACGCGATCAATGTGATCACGGGGATCAGCATCGTGGTGATCACCGTGGTGACGGCCGCCATGGTGGTGGTGATGAGCGCGATGAACGGCATCGGTGAGCTGGTGGACACGATCTACAGTCCGTTCGACCAGGACATCACCATCACCCCGCGCGAGGGCAAGACCTTCCCCGCCGAGGCGATCGATGTGGAGGCCCTGCGCGCCCTGCCAGCGGTGCGCAACGTGAGCCGCGTGATCGAGGAGAACGTGCTGCTGCAGAGCGGCGGGCAACAGGCCGTGGCCACCTTGAAGGGCGTGGAGCCCTCCTATCTGGAGATGAGCAGGATGCCCGACCACCTCTTCAGCGGGAAGGCCGAACTGTCAGGGCCGACCGGGCCCACGGCCATCCTGGGCATCGCCCTGAAGATCGACCTGAACGTACCCTTGGACGATGGCGTGTTCCAGCCGCTGGAGATCAGCGCGCCCATACGGGGACGCAAATTGAGCGCCTACCAGCACCGGGCCTTCGAGCGTGCCTCGGTGGCCGTGAGCGGCACCTACACCATGAACATGGAGTACGACTCCAAGTACGCCGTGGTACCGTTGTCGCTGGCGGCTGAAGTGCTCCACTACGACAGCGTGCTCAACGCGGTGGAACTGCAACTGCAGCCGGGCACCAACGCCGGTGCCGTGGCCAAGGACCTTGCGCAGCGCCTGGGCGATGGCTTCCTGGTTCGCACGCGGCACCAGAAGAACGAACTGATGTACCGGACCAACGCGTCGGAGAAACTGTTCACCTTCATCGTGCTGGTCTTCATTGCGCTGATCGGCGCCTTCAACATGATCGCCTCCATCACCATGATGATGATCGAGAAGAAGCGCGACATGCGCACCTTGATGAGCATGGGCGCCACACCGGGACTGGTTCGGCGGGTGTTCTTCCACGAGGGCCTGCTGATCGTGGTGGTGGGCATCATGCTGGGCCTGGTACTGGGCATCGCGATCTGCTGGGCGCAGCGCACCTTCGGTTTCGTGGCGCTCACCGGCTCGGTGGCCGATCGCTTCCCGGTCAAGGTGGAGCCCGGCGACCTGCTGCTGATCATCGGCACCATGCTGGTGATCGGCGTGGCCGCCGCCTGGCTGCCGCTACGAAGCCTGGGTAAGCGCTTCCTTCAGACCGCGGTCAAGGCGTAGGTGTCGCGCACCTCGTCCAGGATCGCCTCCAGCACCGCCGGGTCGCGCTCGGTGCACAGCCTCAGGCGCAGCTCCTTCACGTTGGGCAGGCCCTTGAGATAATTGGCATAGTGGCGCCGCATCTCCACCACGCCTTCCCACGGCCCCTTCCACACAAGCGAACTGCGCAGGTGCTCGCGTGCCGCCTCCACCCGATCGGCCACGGTGGGCGGGGGCAGGTGCGTGCCGGTGGCCATGTAATGCTTGATCTCGTTGAAGATGAACGGGTGTCCGATGCTGGCGCGACCGATCATCACCCCGTCCACCCCGTAGCGGGCACGGTACTCCACCGTCTTCACCGGACTGTCGATATCGCCGTTGCCGAAGATGGGGATGTACATGCGCGGGTTGTTCTTCACCTCGCCGATCAGGGTCCAGTCGGCCGGCCCCTTGTACAGCTGCGCGCGGGTGCGCCCGTGGATCGCAAGCGCCTGGATGCCCACGTCCTGCAGGCGTTCGGCCACTTCCACGATGTTCTTCGTGGCATCGCTCCACCCCAGACGGGTCTTCACGGTGACGGGCAGCTTCACGGCCTTCACCACCTTCTCGGTCAGGCGGACCATCTTCTCCACGTCCTGGAGCAGGCAAGCCCCGGCGCCCTTATCCACCACCTTTTTCACCGGGCAGCCGTAGTTGATGTCGATCAGGTCGGGACCGGCGGCCTCGGCGATGCGGGCGGCCTCCTCCATGGCGTCCTCACTGCCACCGAAGAGCTGGATGCCGATGGGGCGCTCGGCCTCGAAGATGTCCAGTTTCTTCAAGCCCTTGGCGGCCTTGCGGATGAGCCCCTCGCTGCTGATGAACTCGGTGTACATCAGGTCGGCCCCGTGCTTTTTGCACAGCGCGCGGAACGGCGGGTCGCTCACATCCTCCATGGGTGCGAGCAACAGGGGGAACTCCGGGAGCGTGATGGGACCGATACGGACCATGCGGAAGCCTGCAAAAGTACGGCAGGGGCTGGGGGGCATGGTTGTCAGCTGTCGGTTGTCGGGGGGGACGCGCGGGGGGGCGTAGTGGTCCCAGCCCTTGTGGCGCTGTGGACATGATCGAAAGGATCCCCGCGAGGACGACCGTGCCCACCCCGACGACGGACAGCTGAGCCAGGGAAAGAGCGGATTCGCGCGGGATCGCCGCAAAGCGGCCATCCCTGGTGCGGGAGGCTTCAAAGAACCGCTCGCTCCGCTCGTCGGTTCGGCATTCAAGGCCATGCGTGATCGAAGATCACAGGCGTGGCCTTGAATGCCGAACCCCGCTTTCGCGGGGTTCTTTGGCGGAGAGGGAGGGATTCGAACCCCCGATACCCTTTGACAGGTATACGCACTTTCCAGGCGCGCGCCTTCGACCACTCGGCCACCTCTCCGATACACCCACCGATCGGCGGGGCGGCGAAGGTATGAAAGCGCTCCAAGCCCTCGATCGGGCAGGACCGTTCGGCCAGACCCGCCCTCGTGCGTACCTTACGGTTGAGCTTCGCCCCTTGGAGCCGGAACCACGATCCGGCCATGCTGACGCAGCAAGACAGGAGATCCAGCAAATGCGACAATAACGGGCAAGTGCGACCATGAAAGGCGTCCTCTCCATTTCATTCCTCCTCCTGAAGCTGTCCTGCCTTTCTCAGGTCAACACGTTCCATGTCAAGCCGATCCTGACGGACGTGAACTACACAGCGGCACAAGACAGCCATCTTGTCGTAAGGAACCTGACGAACAACCTGGACCGCCTTTTCCTGTTCATCGGCGGGACAGGCAGCAGTACGCAATCCTATCAGGCCATCAGCAATTTCGCCGGCAACCTTGGCTATGATGTGATCACCATCGCCTATCCCAATACCATGGCAGCGGCGAGCCTCAGCAACAGCCCCGACAGCCTGGCCTTCGACAAATACAGACAGGAGTTGTGCTATGGAACCCCACTGAGCCCGGCTGTCACCGTTGACACATTGAATAGTATCCATACAAGAACCATCAAGCTGATCCAATACTTGAACACGACCTATCCGGCCCAGAACTGGGGGCAATACCTGATCGATCCCACCTCCTTGGATTGGTCCAAAATTGTCGTCGGTGGCCATTCACAAGGAGGCGGACACGCCTGCTACTTCGCAAAGTCGAACGACGTTGCACGGGTCCTTATGTTCTCCAGCCCGAACGACTACAGCAGTCACTTTTCCAATTCAGCGAACTGGCTCAGAAGCCCGGGGATCACTCCCATGGGCAGACACTTCGCCTACCTGAGCCAATTGGACGAGGTCGTGCCGTTCAGCGAGCAACTGACGAACCTCCAAGGCTTGGGACTTTACCCGCTGACCTTGACCGACATTTCAAGCTCACCCTATGATCACTCACATTGCTTGTATACCACCCAGCCACCGGGGTTCTCCATTCTCTACCACAACTCAACGGTCCGGTCCAGCTCGATCAACCATTCTGTTTGGACCTATATGCTGACCTCCCCTATCACGACCGCCACCAATGAGGTCCATGGGAGCAACGATCTAGTGGTCTATCCGAACCCGACCCATGCCATTGCCGAGATCCGCTCACAGAACGATCTGGTCGGCAAGCCTTACACGATCATGGATCCATTTGGACGGATCATCAGGACAGGGATCGCCTCCGATCCTCACTCCCTCAGCATCGATCTATCATTCTTCGGGAACGGTCTCTACCTACTGACCATCGACGATCGCACGTTCAGGATCATCAGGCAATGATCCATGGGGTGGATTCACGGACGATGAACCACCGCGAAACAATGCGGCATTCGTGATCGGGGCATTCGTGGGCATCGAACAGAACGGGACCGATCCGCCCCTTCACCCTTCCGCCGGTTCCACCCAGTCGCCGTGGCTGCGGATCAGCTCGATGAGCTCGTCCACCGCACGTTCGCTGGGCACGTTGCGCTTCACCACCTCCTTCTCCTTGTAGAGGGTGATCACGCCGGGGCCCGTGCCCACGTAGCCGTAGTCGGCATCGGCCATCTCGCCCGGGCCGTTCACGATGCAGCCCATGATGCCGATCTTGATGCCTTTGAGGTGGCTGGTGCGCGCCCGGATCTTCGCCGTGGTCTCCTGCAGATCGAAGAGCGTGCGGCCGCAGCTCGGACAGCTGATGTACTCGGTCTTGCTGGTGCGTGTGCGGGTGGCCTGCAGGATGCCGAAGGCCGTGCGGCACACGAGGTCTTCGCGACCGGCCTGCTCGTCGGCGATGAAAATGCCGTCCCCAAGCCCATCGATGAACAGCGGACCGAGGTCGGCGCTGCTTTGCAGGACCAGCGCATCGTTCGGTCCATCGTACGCCCGACCGATGATCACCGGCACGGGGCAGTCGTGGCGCATCAGCTCCATCACCAGGCGGCGCTGCTCGGCCATGCCGTGGGTATTGTACGTGTCGATCAGCAGCACCGCAGTGGGATCGTCCTTCAGCTGTGCGATGAACGCATCGTCCAGGTCCTTCAGCCGGGCATGGATGATGTTCAGTTGGGGATGGCGCTCGGCACCTGCGCGGTACTGCGCGGCCGTGTGCTGCGGGTAATGGCGTGCCTTGTGCTTGTTGGTGAGCCAGGTGGCGTGCTCCTGCACGATGCCGAGCGTGCCGGGGATCTGGAAGTCGATCGTGTGCCGGCCGATGAAGGCGTAGTCGCAGGCCTGGTCAGTGATGTTCCACTTGTCCAGCGGCACACTGTAGCGGTAGCCCCAGGGGAAGAGCGTGGCGGGCGTGATATGCGCGCGACCGCTCAGGTCGGCCATCACCACGGGCACGTGGCGCGCACCGATGTTGAGCACTTCGCGCGTGTGGCGGCGCGCATGGCTGAACGGATCGTACGGCGGCGCGTCGATCGCGGGGATGGGATCATGCGGGGCACGCGTGGTGTAGCGGTCCACCAACGCGCGGGCCACGGGGATCTCGGCCTCGGGCTCTTCGGTGAGCGAAACGCGTACGGTATCGCCGATGCCATCCTCCAGCAACGCACCGATCCCCGCAGCGCTCTTCACCCGGCCATCCTCGCCATCGCCGGCCTCGGTCACGCCCAGGTGCAGCGGGTAGTCCCAGCCCAGCTCCATCATGCGGTGCACCAGCAGACGGTAGGCCTGCACCATCACCTGCACGTTGCTGGCCTTCATGCTCAGCACCACGTCGTGATAGTTCTCATCGCGGCAGATGCGCAGGAACTCGAAGGCGCTCTCCACCATGCCCAGCGGTGTGTCGCCGTAGCGGTTCAGGATGCGGTCGCTGAGGCTGCCGTGGTTGGTGCCGATGCGCATGGCGGTGCCGTGCGCTTTGCAGATGCGCACCAGCGGGGTGAAGCGCTCCCGGATGCGCGCGAGCTCGGCCTCGTACTCGGCATCGGTGTACTCGCGCACGTCGAACTTCTTCTTGTCGGCGTAGTTGCCGGGGTTCACGCGCACCTTCTCCACGATGCGCGCGGCGATCTCGGCGGCGTTGGGCGTGAAGTGGATGTCGGCCACCAGGGGCGTGTCGAAGCCCGCGGCGCGCAGCTGCTGTTTGATCGCGGCGAGGTTCTCCGCCTCCTTGCGGCTCGGTGCGGTGATGCGCACCAACTCGCAGCCGGCCTCGATCATGCGGATGCTCTGGGCCACGGTGGCGGCGGTATCCATCGTGTCCGTGGTGGTCATGCTCTGCACCCGGATCGGGTTGTGGCCGCCGATGCCGATGTTGCCGATGCGGACCTCGCGCGTGCGCCAGCGTGCGTAGCGCGTGAGCGAGGGGCAGTAGGAGAGCGGGAGAAGGGCCACGTTGCTGGGAATGCGGCGCGAAGTTACCGGTGGCTCAGTCGTTCACCGGCGTTCCACTACCATCCTCGAAGGACCAACCGGCCTCCTCCACCACGGCGCGGAGTACTGTGCGCATTTCCTGCTTGCGGTCGGCGGCCGCTCGGAACAGCCCGCTCTCGGCCACTTTCACGCGCAACAGGTCCTTGGCATGGGTCTGGATCCGGCTGTGGTCGGCGGCCGTGAAGCTGGTGAAAGTGCCCACCTCCAGGTCGAAATAGTCCACCTCGTGCTCCAGCGCCAGCAGGCGGGGCGGCCCCATTTCAGCAAGACGCACCACGCGTTGGGTTTCATCGAACTCCAGCTTCATGCCCTCCAGGTCGTAGCCCACGCTGGCCCGGCCTTTCACGCGCAGGATGGCCTTCTTCTGGAAGGGCGAGAACTGCTTCATCCATTCCATCGGTGCCTCGGCATCGCGATAGGTGTACAGCTCGCTGAAGTCGCCTTCCACGGTCACCAACTTCAACACCGGCCGGATGCGCTCCAGCAGCACGGTGCTGTCCACCTGCTCGGAGGAAGCCGCGGGCCGGTAGGCCTCGCGGGTGATGAAGAACACCAGCAGACCGACGGCCACCAGCACGAGCAGCCCTTTCACCTTGTTCATGGACACAAAGTTCGGGCATCAGCCCTGGGCCAGCGGATCCGGCGCGATGGCCTCCACCTTACTGCGGCGCCGGTGCCACAACGCGTTGCCGAAGAGACAGAGCAGGATGAGCGCGATACCCGCGTACGAGCCGGCATCGAGGCGTTCGCCGCTCTTCCAGATCAGCAGGGCGATGAGGATGGTGTAGACCGGCTCGAGGTTCACGGCGAGCACCACGGTGAAGGGCGACAATTGGCGCATCACGGCGATACCGGCCACGAAAGCGAAGCTGGTGCACACCAGGCCCAGGAGCAGGTGCCAGAGGATGTCGTCGGCAGGCATGGACCACAAGGGCGGCGGAAGGCCTTCGGTGAAGAGCAGGACGAGGCCCACCAACACGGCGGCCCCGACCATTTCATAGAAACCGATGCGGATGGCATTGTCGCGCTGCACGAGCACGCCGTTCACCACGTTGAACCACGCCGAGAGCAGCGCGCTGAGCGTGCCGACGACGATGCCCATGCGGTGCTCCGTTTCCAACCCGAAGATCAGGAGCAGGGCCCCGATCACGATCACGCCCAGCACGATCTCGTAGGTGCGTATGCGGCGCTTGAACCAGAAGGGCTCCAGCAGGGCCGTGAACACCGTGGATGTGGCCAGGCAGGCCGCCGCGATGCTGGCCGTGCTGATCTTGATCGCGTGGTAGAAGGTGTACCAATGCGCGGCGATGAGGATGCTCGTGAGCAGGTATTGGCGCAGGCCGGGCGTGCGCGGGTCGAGCGAGCGACGCATCACGAGGGCGGCCACCCCGAGGCCTGCGGCCGCGATCCAGGTGCGCACATAGACGAGCGGCAACGCGTCCTGATCGATGAGCTTGCCGAGAATGCCCGTCCAGCCCCAGATGAACACGGTGATGTGCAGCAGCACGAGGGCGTTCCGGCGGCTTTGCATGCGACGGGGGCGGCGCTTCGCCGAAAGGTAGGACGGACCAAGGCTACTGGATGGCCGCGACCTTCTCGCGCAGCGCCTTCACGAGCTCTTCCTGCCGGGCGATGGCGGTCGCCTTGCGCTCCTGTTCCTGCTCGTTCTGCTTGATCGTCCAAGCGAGGTCGGTGGCCTTCTTCTCCATGCTCCGCTGCGTATCCACCGCGCGCCGTTCGGCATCAACGGCCTTGGCCTGCTCCTTCAGCAGGGCGTTCAACTCCTTCGTGTCCTCGGGGGTGGTTTCCGCCGCCACCTCGTTGCGCTTGGCCTCCACGCGTGGGGCGAGCTCTTCCTGGAGCTTGCGGGCCTTCTCCTGGTCATCCAAGGCCTCGGCCGCCTTCTGTCGCCTCTTCTCGATGCTCGCTGCGGCCCGTTCCTTCTCCCGCTGCAGCATGGACAACTCGTTCCGCAGGCGCGACAGGCCCTTCTCCGCATCGGTAAGCTCCTGCTGGGCAAGCTGGCGCCTCAGGGCGGTGCTGTGGCGCTGCACGAAGGCCTTGGCCGCTTCCAGCACCGCGGGATCGCCACCGGCCCCCACGTAGCCCTGTGTGGTCAGGATGGCCACATGCGCGGTGAGCAGCGGACTGCCCTTGCGCTGCTCGGCCTTCACCAGCACACGCACGGTATCCGGCGACACCTGCGGCAGCAATACGCCATGGCCGATCACCTCCTTCTTGTTGCTCACGTCGTGGCTGATCTTCTTCAGCTCGTCGCGCCAATAGCTCTCCACGTACTTCGTGTCGGTACCTTCGAAAATGAAGTCGATCGTGGGATGCACGCCATTGCTGAAGCCGAAGGAACCCACCGTCACCGTGGTCTGGGCCCTCACGGGCGGCACGGCGGCAAGGAGTGGAAGGATCAGGGCCAGGATCGATGAACGCAACATGGTCGCTGTATCAAGCAATGGACGTGCCGCTGGGGCCGTGGTCACTCGGCATCATCATCCACCTGCGACACGCCACCGCTTACGACGAACTTCATCACATCGGCCGCACGAGTGTCGAGCGGCGTGATGTTGCGCACGGGGATGATGAAGAGGTTGCCGCTCCAGTTGAAGGCGTGGGGCAGGTACACCGCCACCTTCTCCGGACCCACGCCGAGGTGCGACAGATCATCCTGGGTGATGAAGCCGAGGCGTTCCACGTCGTACCCCGAGCCCAAGCGCACCAGCACCGGACGGTCGAACTTGCGCTTGTTGCCCACGATCGCCTCCACCAAGTCCTTCAACGCCCCGTAGAGCGTCTTGAGGAAAGGAATGCGCTGTAGGAGGTCATCACCGAGCGCGACCAGCGGTTGGAAGAGCAGGGTGCTGCCCAACCAGCCCACCACGGTGATGCCACCGACCAGGATGAGCAGACCGAGGCCTGGGATATCGGTCTTGATGAGCCCGTCGAGGAAGGCGAGCGCCTGCCAAACCGCCCAGAACATGAGGGTGACCGGGACCAGCAGCAGCAAACCGCGGAAGAAGAATCCCAAGGCGATGCGGCCGATACGGCGTGGGGTCAGGCTCATGGCGGGGCAAAGCTACGCGGCAGAAGGGCGGTGCCCCTTCCCGAAAAGTCGGTTCTCCGTCTCCAGCCCGGAGCGCAGTTTGCGCGGCAGGCCGGCACGCACGAGCTCGTACGAATGGTCGGCGAGCTCCAACAGCAGCGCATCGGGCACGCTGCCATCGGTGGCCACGGTGTTCCAGTGCTTCTTGTTCATGTGGTAGCCGGGCACGATGCCGGCGTGCCGCTCTCGCAGCTCGATGGCATGCTCGGGGTCGCACTTCAGGTTGACGCTCTCGAAGAGATCCACGTCCATCAAGGCGAAGATCTTCCCCGCCACACGGAACACCAAGGTTCTCGGACCGAAGGGCAGGTCCTCGCTGAAGCCGGGCTTCGCGGCGCAATGGGCACGGAAGTCCTCCAGTGTCACGGCAGCAGCGCGTAGAGCACCGGCCGGCTCGGCGCGGCGTCGTTCATCAAATGGGGCAACTGCAGTTCGAGCAGGTACTCGCCATCGCGCACCTCGGCGGGGATGTGCAGCAGCTCGGTGATCGTGCGCTCGAGGTCAACCGTGTTCGGGTAGTCCCAGAAGGCATGGTGCGCCGCCAGCACGCCACCGTCCTCCTCACGGTCCACGCTGGGCAGGTCCAGCAGCAGGTGCTTCACCCCGATGCTCCGCAGCCAGGCGCAGGCCGGGCTCTGCAGATAGGGTGGGTTGCTGCCGCTCCAGTCGCGCGCGGCATCGTCGCGCTGCGGCAGGGTGCGGATGAGCAACGCCTCGGGTGGACGTTCGTTCACCACGTTGCGCAGCTGCTCCAAGGTGATCACATGGTCCACCTTGCCGTCGGGAGCACGCCGTTCCTCGGGCCGCAGGCTCACGAGTTGGGCCGTGAAGAAGAAGCGTTTCAACTGCCCCCCTACCGGGTGCACCTCCGGCGTGATGTGGCCCACGCTCTCGGTATGCGTGCCATGGCCGTGGGGGTTGAAGCTGACCGTGCGGAAGTTCACCGGCGCACCGGCCGTCACCGCGTAGGTCCTGCCGTCGGCCTGCACGGGCTCCATGCGCACGGTGTCCACCCACCAGGCGCGCAGCTGGTGCTCTCCGTCGTGCAGCGGGAACGACAGGTCGATCGGGTTGGAAAGGTCCACGCGGAAGGCGCGGCCGTGATGGGTGATCTCAGCGATCATCGTCGGCAACGAAGAGGTCCGATGCGATGCGGTCCGCGAAGTGGCGACCCGCCTTGGTCAAAGCTAAGCGACCCTCCACCAGCAGCAAGTGACCTTCATCAAGGTACCGCTGGAGGGCCCTCGCGTTGACGCGCAGCGCATCGATCTCCAGCGCCGCCACGTCCACGCCCTTGGTGGTGCGCAGCCCGGTCATCAGCCGCTCGTTGGTGCGCTGCGCGGGCGTGAGCGTTTCACTTTCCCAAAAGGATGCGCCTTCGACCACGGCCTTGGTGTAGATCGCATTGTTGGCCACGTTCCAGCGGCGTTCGCGCCCGTTGAACGAGTGCGCCGACGGCCCGATGCCCAGGTACGGTACCCCCTCCCAATAGCTGGTGTTGTGGCGTGAATAGTGACCGGGCCTGCCGAAATTGCTGATCTCGTAGTGGTCCAACCCGGCCTGCTCCATGCGTTCCATCAGCCGGTCGAACTGGGCGCTCTGTTCCGCATCGCCAGGCATCTGCACCAGGTGCTTCTCCACTTGATGTGCCAGGGCCGTCCGGGCCTCCACGGTGAGGCAATAGGCGCTCAGGTGCGGCATGCCATGGTCCAGCGCGATGGTGAGCTGCTCGTCCCATTCGGCCAGGGTCATGCCGGGAAGGCCATAGACCAGGTCGATGGTCCACGTGGTGAAGCCGGCCTTCGCGATCAGCGCGATACTGCGCAGGGCCTGTTCGGCATCGTGGGCGCGGCCCATCCACTTCAACCGGTCGTCGCGGAAGCTCTGCGTGCCCAGGCTCAAGCGCGTGATACCCGCTTCGCGCCAGGCGGCCAGGCTGGTCCCGGTCACGTCGTCCGGGTTGGCCTCCAACGTCACCTCGGCATCGCGTTCCACGCGGAACAGGTCGCGCGCCTGCTGGATGAACGCCGCGATGCGCGCAGGCTCCAGCGAGCTCGGTGTGCCCCCGCCGAAGTATATCGTGGCCACCGGCGCGTCGCCCACCTCGTGCGCGCGGCGCACCAACTCCAGCTCCATGGCATCGAGCACGGCCTCACGACCCTTCACCGATGTGCTGAAGTGGAAGTCGCAATAGGTGCAGGCCTTGCGACAGAAGGGGATGTGGAGATAGAGGCCGGGCATCAGTTCTCAATTCATCCCCTGCAATGACCTGCCCAATGGTCCAGTACTCATTCGCTCACCAACGCACTGCTCAACGCGCCCTTCTCCAAGGTGATCCTGAAGGTCGTTCCCTTGCCGGGCGCGCTCTTCTTCACGAAGATCTTGCCGCCGTGGTATTGCTCGATGATCCGCTTGCTCAATGACAGCCCCAGGCCCCAGCCGCGCTTTTTGGTGGTGAAACCGGGCTGGAACACGGTGCGCTGCTGCGACGAGGGGATGCCCTTGCCGGTGTCGGTCACATCCACGTGCACCAGATCGCCTTCCACCTCGATCTCCAGGGTGATGCCGCCTTCGCCCTCCATGGCGTCGATGGCGTTGCGGATGAGGTTCTCCACCACCCAGCTGAAGAGGGCACGGTTCAGCGGCACGGTGAGCTCGGTGTCGGTGGGCGGCAGCACCTCGATGCGGGCACGAGCGGGCAGACGCGGACGCAGGTAGAGCACCGTGGCCCGCAGCACGTGGTACAGTTTCTCGGGCAGCAGGTCGGGTGTGGAGCCGATCTTGCTGAAGCGTTCGGTGATCACCTCGAGCCGGTCCATGTCCTTGCGCATCTCGTTGATCACCGTGGGATCGGTGCCCTGCGACTTCAGCAGCTCCATCCAGGCCATGAGCGAGCTGAGCGGCGTGCCCAATTGGTGCGCGGTCTCCTTGGCCATGCCCACCCACACCTGGTTCTGCTCGGCGTTGCGGAACAGGCTGAAGAGCGCGTAGGCCACCAGCAGGAATAGGGCGATGATGCCGAGCTGCACGTAGGGGTAGTAGCGCAGTTGCGTGATCACGAGCGACTCCTCGTAGAAGATGTAGTTGCGGCCCTTGCCCGGCAGATCGATGGCGATGGGCGGGTTGGTCTGCGCCATGGCCTTGATCCGGGCCTGCAGCGCAAGGCTGTCGGCCGCGATGGCCGGATCGATGTTGCCGGTCTCGATCACCCGTGTGCGCGTGCTGTCGGTGTAGATCACGGGCACGGCGGCGGTGCTCATCACCGTTTCGGAGATGAACGAGCTGATGATGCCGTCCATCACCTCCTGCAGCTCGGTGAAGACCTTGGAATCCTTGTAGTGCAGGTATTGCTTCTGGCTGCCGTGCAGGGTGATGGGCAGCGGCTCGTGCATGGCGGCCATCACCTCCACCTCGTGGCGCAGGCGCGCGGTGTCGTTCAGGATGGCCTCGTCAACATTGCGGTGGAAGCGCACCTGGCCCTTCTGGTCGGTGATGATCACCGGCACGGTGGTGTTGTCGCTCACCACGCGCAGCAGGAAGGAGAGGTCGGTGGTCTGGCTGGAAGTGAGGCGCAGCATGGCCTCGGCCCACAGTTCCACCTTCTTGCGCTCCTCCTCACGCAGCCGGTCGAAGAGCTTCTCGGTGTAGTTCACCAGCTCGGCGCGGTTCTGCACCGCCTGCGCCCACAGCTCCACCTTGCGCCGCTCCTCGGCGCGGATGCGGTCGACGATGCGGTTGCTGTACCACAACGAGGCGCCCACCAGCAGCAGGGCCACGATGGCCAGCACCAGTTTCCAACGTTGCTTGCGCGAATAGAGGTCCACGGGGTGAAGATCGCCAAAGGCGGCTCAAGTGCCCATGCGGCTAATCCTCCAGCTTGATCACCTCCTTGGCCTCGGGCTCCTTGGCCGGATCGGTCCAGCGCGCGAAGCCACGACGTTTCTCCTTCGGCGGCTGTCCTCCGGCCTTCACGGTGGCGCTGTCGGTATCGAACTCCACGTGGAAGCGGGTCGTGGTCGCTTGCGTACCGGTGGTGGCGGGCGCGGTGTCAGGCTGCTTCTTGCGGAAGAGGCCCAGTTCCTCGTTCAGGATCGACCGCAATTCCTGCTTCTCCTGCTGGAACTGCTTCTTGCGACGTGCCGCCGCCATGGCGCCATCGTTGGCGAACTGCGGATCGCTGGCGGTGCCGTACATGTGCAGGAAGATCCGCATGCCCGTGCCATCGTCCACGATGGGGCCGAACTCGTCGCGGTCGCGGCCTGCCTTGCGGAAGAGATCGCTCAGACGGAAGTTGATGTGGTGGTCGATGCGGTCGTCGAAGCCGTGGGTGCCGCTCAGCCCGATGTCCATCACACTGCTGCTCACCAGCATGGCCGGCACATGCACGGCGCCATTGCGGATGGCGATCTGGTTCTCCAGCCGCGAGAAGCGCACGTCGGCCAACTGCTCGCGCAGTGCATCGGTGTCGACGAAGGGCGAGACGAGCTTGTTCTTCCGCAGGTGGTCGGCGATGTCGATCAGCGGCTGGTGGCCCTTGATCCGACCGTTCTCGATGGTGATGTCCACGATGCACACCAAGCGGTCCATGTCGATCGCGAGCGACGGCGACAGCGGTGCATCCAGGGCGATCCGTGCCTTGGTCGCACCGCGCAGGTGCCTGTGTCCGATGAACGATTGGCCGAAGTCCTGGAACTCGCGGAAGAGCTCGCTGATGTCGATGCCCTGCACCGTGGCGTTGATCGCCAGCGGATAGCTGCCCGCCGTGTTGCGGCCATCGAGCGCGAGGCTGCCCAGCACGGCGCCACCGGCGGTGTTCAGCGTGACGGGGTCCACGCGGAGCTGGCGGTCCTTCAGGTACAGGTGCCCGTTGATGCCCGTGGCCTTGAACTCCTCGAACACCAGCTCGTCCACCTTGGCCTGCACATCCAGCTCGATGGCGGCAGGCAGCACGAGGGCATAGTCCTGCGCGCCTTTTCGGGCACCTTCCTCGGTGAGCCATGCGGCGAGGTCGATGCGCGGTGAGCCCGCCCGCGCGGTGATGGCCAGCCGCTGATCATCGAACAGCAGGTAAGGCACCAGGTTGGCCAGGGTGCCACTGATCGCGATGGGGTTGCCCTGCACCTCGGCCTTCAGGCCCTGCACGGTGGCATCGTTGCCTTGCAGGGTGAGGTCGGCATCGAGCGCGGTGACGCCGTGACGCAGGCCCTTCATCTTGAGCGTGGCATTGCGCAAAGTGGCCGTGCCCGAGATGGTGAGGTTGCGCAGGTCGGCGGCCTTCAGGTCGGTGATGTCGCGCAGACGACCGTCGATCACGGCGTCGGCACGGAGCGAACCGGCCACCTGCTCCAGGGTGTCCACACCGGCGAACCGCAGCAGGTCGGCCAGGGCCATGGAGGCGTGCAGATCGGCCTTCACCGAGGCGTTCTTCAGGCCCGACGACCGCCAGTTGCCACTGATGCTGCCTGAACCGCTGGTGGCGGAGAAGTTGCGCACCTGCAGATCGCTCGGCACTCCTTTCGGGGTGAGGTCCAGCGCCAGTTCGCCACGGATGTTGGTGAAGGTGGTGTTGGTGCGGCCCTCCTGCATACGGCCCTTCGCCACGCGGGCACCCACCGACAAGGCAGGACCCTCGCCTTGGACCACGCCGCTGTACCGCACAGCCAGGTCGGTCTCCCCCTTGATCTTGTAGCGCGCCAATGGCCCGGTGATGCCTTCGGGCAACAGCTTCAGCACGCGGCCCAGGTCGAGGCCGAGACCGTTCGCGCGCAGGTCCAGCTGATCGCCTTTCGCCGTGGGCAGCAGTTCCATGGTGACTTCCAGTGGCACACCATCGCTGTTCACTTCCCCCTTGGTGATGCGGAACGCGCCATCATCACCGCCGAAGGACAGGGCCAGACGCAGGTCCATGTCGCGCTGCCTCAAATGCTCGCGGTCGCCCTGCCGCCAATGGTCCAGGTGCGTTACGCTGACCAATTGCAGCTCGTTGCCGGCATCGCTGAAGCGGCCCGAGAGGGAGATGCGCTCGTTGTGCGTGAGCACTTCCAAGGCCGAGCGGTGATCGCGGTAGCGCACCACCAGGTCCTCCATCACCACTTTCTCCAATGCGATGGGCGAGCTGGCCGTGCCGGTGGTGTCGGACTTCCAGATGATGTAGTTCTCCGCCCCATTGCGATCGAGCGCCGGATAGGCCCGCACCTGGGCACCGCGCACCTGCTGCACGGTGTAGTCGCCACGGAACATGTCCCACAGGCTGAAGCCCAGGAAAAGCTCCCGAGCGTGCAGCAGCGTGTCCGGCTCCTGCCCATCGGTGCGCACCTCGGGCACCAGCACATCGTGCAGGCGGATGCCGGCTTGGGGGAAGTGCGCGAGCAGGGTGAGGTCCATGCCGCTCACCTGCACGGGAGCGGCCAGGTGCTTGTTCAGGGCGGAAACGAGCCCGGCCTTCACCTCGTCCTCATACACATGGGAGAGCACCACCAGTGTACCGGCCCCCAGCAGGAGCACGGCCACCAGCCCGAGGAAGAGGTTGCGCAGTCGGCGGAGCATGCGGCGGAGCAATGGCCCTTTCCGGCCAATTCGCGCAAAGTATCCCGCCGAAAGAGTGGGCTTGGACATGGTACCGACCTGTTCGTCCACAACGCAGTGTTACTCGCAATAGCGTGCCGAAGGGCGAAAGTGCTTTGGAAAGGTGCCGACTACCTTCGCCCATGTGGCGCACCACCACCCGCACGACCATCACGACCATGCCCACCATCGCGGGCATGCACCGGCCGCGAGCGGTTTCGCCCTGGCCTTCGTGGTGAACCTGGTCTTCGCCATGTTGGAGGCCGTGGGCGGTTGGTGGACCGACAGCATCGCGGTGCTGACCGACGCCGTACACGATCTCGGGGATGCGCTGGTGCTGGGCACGGCCTGGTACCTGCAGCGCGTGGCCGCCAGGGGCCGCGACGCCCGGTACAGCTACGGCTACGGACGCTACAGCCTGCTCGGGGGCTGGCTCACCTCGGCCGTGCTGATCACCGGGGCGCTCTTCATGCTTGCCACGGCCTTGCCGCGCCTTTGGCTGCCCGAACTGCCCGATACACGCGGCATGGTGTGGATCGCGATCTTCGGCCTGGTGGCCAACGGCCTCGCCGCCTGGAAGCTGCACGGCGGCCACAGCCTGAACCAGCGGGGCGCCTACCTGCACCTGCTCGAGGATGTGCTGGGCTGGGCCGCCGTGCTGGTGGGCGCCGCCGTGATGCACTTCACCGGCTGGGCCGTGGTGGACCCCCTGCTCAGCATGGGCATCAGCCTGTTCATCCTGTACAACGCCATCGGCACCCTGCGCACCGGCACCCGCATCCTGATGCAGGCACAGCCCACCAACGTGGACGAGGTCCTGGTGCGCGAGCGCCTGCTGGCCCTGCCCGATGTGCGCGGGATCCACGACCAGCACAGTTGGACGCTCGACGGCAGTTACATCGTGCACACCGTGCACCTGTTGGTGAACGAGATCGGCCTGGAGCGTGCACGGGCATTGAAGGTCGAGGCGCGCCAGGTGCTGCACGGCCTGGGCATCCAGCACGCCACGATCGAACTGGAATGGCCCGGCGACCCCTGCACCCTTCACGACCACTGAACCATGCGCAAGAGCATCTTCCGCCTGCTGGCCCGGATCAACAAGCTGGTGCTGCCCAAAATGTGGCACAAGGACCTCACCCGCCTCACCAAGTGGCAGAAGGCCATCGTGGGCTGGCGGATCTGGGTGACGAAGAACGCTCTGTGACCCGGTGTCGCCGCAAGGCCTTGCGCGCGGCACGGTCCATTCCTCTAATTTCGGCCGGTGAAAGGCCGCCTGCTCCAGCTGACCCTGCTCCTGTGCTGTGGGTCGCTCTACGCGCAGAACACCGTACGGATCAACGAGGTGCTGAGCGCCGCGCACTTCGTGCCCGGTGACACGGCAGGCCTGCTGCGTTCCGACTGGATCGAACTGTACAACCCGGGTGAACAGCCCGTGCAGCTCCTGGGTCACCGCATCGCCCTGAACGGGATGCGCCACATGATCGACGCTCCGCTGACCCTGGCCCCGCACGAGCGTCTGCTGCTGTGGTGCGATGGGAAGGAAACGCTCGGCGCCGACCACCTGCGCTTCGAATTGCCGGCATCGGGCGGAAGGCTGGACCTGTTCGGCATCGACGGGACCACCCTGCTCGACGCGGTGCAACTGCCCGCACTTCCGCCCGGCCATTCGATCGGCCGGGCGGGCGACGGCACTGAACGCTGGGCCCTCTTCCCCCACCCCACGCCCGGCCTGCCCAACCCCGACACCGGTCTGGACACCGTCCGCACGCCCGCCCCGGTGGTGCACATGGCCGCTGGCATCCACGCCGCTCCCTTCACCGTGGAACCGCCGACCGGCGAGGCGACCATCCGCTACACGCTCGATGGCTCGGACCCCGGACCCGACGCGCCGGTGTGGACCGCGCCGCTGCGGATCGATTCCACCTGCGTGCTGCGGGCACGGGCCTACGCCGAAGGGCGCGCACCCAGCACCGAACAATGCGTGCCTTATGTGATCGGCGGCGACCAGCGTCCTGCCATCCATCTCTGCATGGCACCCGAAGACCTGTGGAGCGACAGCACCGGGCTGAACGTGCCGGGCATCTTCGCCAACCACAGCCGCACCGGACGCGCCTGGGAACGACCTGTGCAGGTGGCCTTCACGGGCTTGTGCGAGGGCTCCTGGGCCGCCGCGAACAGCATGCCCGCAGGGATCAGGATCAGCGGCAGCGGCTCGCGCGGTCTGCCCAAACGATCGTTCAAGCTCTACGCCCGCGACACTTACGGGAGCGATGCGGCAGGCTTTCGCTTCCCTGATGCGCCGCCCTGCAACGAGGCCATGCTCCGCGCCGATGCCTCGCCCCACGCCTTCCTGCGCAACCTGCTGATCGAAACGATCGCGCGGCAGGGGTTGGAAGTGGAGGTGCAGCCTTCCACTCCGTGGCCGCTCTACCTGAACGGCAGGTACTGGGGCCTCTACCGCTGGATGCCGCCGAAGGACGCGCAATGGCTCCAGGCCATCGCCAATGCCGAAGCAGTGGACGTGCTCGAAGGCCCCGGCCGCCGACTGCTGGCGGGCGACAGCACCGGCCTGCACAAGGCGCTCACCTGGCTGGCCACGCAGGGCCCCGTGGACAGCATCGATGCCGTGATCGACACCCGCAGCCTGATCGACCTGGCTTGCCTGGACCTGTTCACCGGCCGTGCCGACCACGACCTGAACGTGCGCATGTGGCGGCCCCGCCACCAGGACGAGCCCGGACGCTGGCGCTGGGTGCTCTTCGACATGGACCTGTGGGCGCCGGTCGATGACGCCAGCCTGCACCGCATCGTCACCGCCGACCCCGGATCGGCCCCGCACCTGGCCGAGCTGCTCGCACACCCGGTGCTGCGTCGGCGCTTCCATGCACGCGCTACCGAACTGGCCGCCACCCTGCTTTCGCCCGAACACCTGCGACCGCTGGCCGACAGCCTCTACACCGCACACGCCGCCGACATCACCTTCGACCACGAGCGCTGGCAGGCCGAGATGCCATCGCCGCACCCCCTGGAGGTACGCGAGGAACTGCTGCGCTTCGTCAGCGAACGCGCGTGGCATCTCCTGGCCCAGGTGGAAAAAGCCCTCGATACAGCCGAGCGGCGGACCCCGGAAAGCGACAAGCGCTCGGAACAGGCCTCAGGCCAGCACTTCCTGCAGCAGCGATACGAAGAGTGACCGGCCGTCGGTGTTGCCGCCACGCGGGTCCATGGCGCGCTCCGGGTGGGGCATCATGCCGAACACGTTGCGCCCCTTGTTGCACACCCCGGCGATGTTGTCCTTGCTGCCGTTGGGGTTGGCCGCTTCGGTCACGTTGCCCTTCTCGTCGCAGTAGCGGAAGATCACCTGGTCGTTGTCGCGCAGGGCCTTCAGGGTGTCGGCATCGGCGTGATAGCGGCCTTCGCCGTGGGCGATGGGGATCTTCAGCGCCTTGTCGGGCACGGCACGTGTCAGCAGCGTGTCGGCCGTGCCACGACGGATGTGGACGTTGCGGCAGATGAACTGCTGGCCGGCGTTGTGCAGCAAGGCCCCGGGAACGAGCCCGGCCTCGCACAGCACCTGGAACCCGTTGCAGATCCCCAGCACCAGCCCCCCGCGTTCGGCGTGACGGGCCACTTCCTGCATGATCGGCGAGAAGCGGGCGATGGCACCGCTGCGCAGGTAATCGCCATAGGAAAACCCACCCGGCAGCACCACGATGTCCACGCACTTCAGGTCGTGCTCCTTGTGCCAGAGGCGTTCCACCGCGCACCCCATGAGGGTACCCGCCGCGAACACCATGTCCTCATCACAATTGGAGCCGGGGAAAGTGACCACGCCGAATTTCATGTGCCGTACCGCCGTGCTTCTCGTGGCGGCCGCCGCGAAGGTACGTCCCGGGCCTTAGCCCCACTGCCTCCAAAGCGCAAGGACCACCAACGCAAGCACCGCGGCCTCGGACAGCCAGCTGCGTCGGTCGCCCTGCACGGCGTAGGCACAGGCCAGCCCCAGGGGGAAGGCCATGAGCACCGCAGGCACGCCGCCGTCGAGCAGGTATTGGAGCAGGGTGATCACGCCGAGGGCGGCCGCGAACCCCACGAAGGAGGCACGCAGGTTCTTCCTGCGCATGACACCCCTCGCATAGCCGGAAAGGAACGAGAGCCCACCGACCACCAGCCAACCGCCGAGCAGCAGGTACACGAAGACCCGTTGCGGACCGGGATCGGGCCCCAGCGGGCCTGTGGACCCTGTGATCGTGAGCAAGGGACGCCAGGTCATCTGCCCTGAAAGACGCAGCACTCCCCAGGACAGGAAGAATATCACCGCCGTGCCGAGGAATGGCACCACGTACTCGCGCCACTGGAAAGGCCGGATCAACGAGACGGAGACCCAGAGCACCACGATCAGGAAGGCATAGGGCAGGTGGAACAAGGCCGCCAGGCCGATGCACAGCCCGGCATCGAAAAGAGGTGCCAAGGCTTCGCCCACGTTCGTCAGCGACCAGGTGCGGCGCAGCGCCAGCAGCACGAAGGGCATGCCGACCAGCGCGGGCCCGAGCAAGGCCCCCTGCTCGAAGGCGGCGATGACCAACGGGATGAACAGGGCCACCAGGTAGTTGGGACGGTCCATCTGGTCGGTGGCGTTCACCAGGAAGGCGGCTTGCACGGCCAGCAGCATCACCAGCAGGATGCCGAGCAGCCCGTGGGCCCAGCCATGGTCGCCGAGCGCACCCTGCAACAGCGCGTACAGGGGCATGGCCGGCGCATGCAGGAAGGGCGGGGCCACCACGGCGGGAGCGAAGAGCAGCGCCACCAGCACGGGAACGGCCAGAAGAACGGCGGGGCGGTTGCTGCGGAAAAGACCGGCGAGCATGGGATCGTGGCGAGGCCTATCTTTGGCCGCGCACAAGCTTAAGCAGGATGCAAAAGATCGTATTCGCCCTGGGCCACTTCATCGAAACGTGCCTGAGCCTGCTGGTGGCCATGGGCTGGCTGCCGGTCACCCTGATCTCGCTCACCCTGTTCTTCGGTCTCGTTTACTGGCTCGTGCTTCAGGGCCGCTACAACGAGAAAGCCCGCAAGGACGGCACCCTGGCCTGAGCCTCTCTCATCGCACCTGCTGGGGGCTGCCTGCCTTCCCGGCTGGTTGCTTCACGAGGTCCAGTCCGATGTCCATCCGGACATACTTCCCCTCGTACACGATCAGCGACGCGTTCCGGTAGGCGGCGAGGATGGCCTGCTCCAGGTCCTTGCCGAAGGCCGTGACGCTCATCACACGACCACCGGCGGTCACCAGGCGATCGTTCTCCATCGCGGTACCCGCGTGGAACACGTAAGCGTTCTGCACCAACTCCACCCCCATGATGGGATGTCCCTTGGTGTACTCGCCGGGATAGCCTTCGCTGGCCAGCACCACGGTCACGGCCGTGCGGTCGTCCACGTCCACATGGCGCTCGCTCAGGGTGCCGGTGGCGATCCCCTCGAACAGGTCGAGCAGGTCGCTGCGTAAACGCGGCAGGATCACCTGTGCCTCCGGGTCGCCCAAGCGCACATTGTACTCGATCACATAGGGCTCGCCGTTCACGTTCATCAGACCCATGAACAGGAAGCCGGTGTACGGGATGCCGTCCTTGGCCAGCCCACGGATGGTGGGTGCGGCGATGCGGTCGTGCACCTTCTGCATGAACTCCTTGTCGGCGAAGGGCGCGGGTGATACGGCACCCATGCCGCCCGTATTGGGGCCGGTATCGCCGGCACCGATGCGCTTGTAGTCCTTGGCCGAGGGCAGCATCTTGAAGGAAGTGCCGTCGGTGATCAGGAAGGCCGAGAGCTCCACCCCGTTGAGGTATTGCTCGATCACCACACGTTCGCCGGCTGCACCGAAGCTGCTGCCATCGAGCATGCCCTTCACGGTACGGATGGCCTCCTTCAGGTCGCTGGTGATGGTGACGCCCTTGCCAGCGGCCAGCCCATCGGCCTTGATCACGTATGGGCCCGGCACCTGCTCCAGGTGGGCGATCGCCTCATTCAGCTGCCCCTTCACGAAGGTGCGGTGCGCAGCGGTGGGGATGTTGTGGCGGAACATGAACTCCTTGGCGAAGTCCTTGCTGCCTTCGAGTTGTGCCGCCTGTTTGCGGGGGCCGATCACCGTCACGCCGCTCAATTCGGGGTCGGCGGCGATACGGTCGTGCAGTCCGTCCACCAAGGGACCTTCGGGGCCCACCACCACGAGGCTGATCCGTTTCTCGAGGAGGAAGGCGGACAGCTTGCGATGGTCGTTGATGTCGAGCTGCACCGGCCTGCCGTGGCGTACCGACCCGGGATTGCCTGGTGCCACGTACAGCTCATCGAGCAGGGAACTTTGGGTGAGTTTCCATGCCAAGGCATGCTCGCGCCCGCCGCTACCGATCAAGAGAACGTTCATGTCTACCGCCTTTCGCACAAAGGAACGAGCATGGCCGGTGGGACCGAAATGTTGTTTTCAACAGCCGCGCCGACAGCGTGCGGGCAATGAAAGCGGAACGCCGCAAGCCTTGCGGCGTGCGGCGTTCCCCGTCGCGGTTGGAAAGCTCAGTGCTTGTGCGGCATGCGCTTGATGCTGCAGCCGATGTTGCGCGTGGTGGCGGGCTCGATCGCCTGGCCGTTGACCATGGCCGAGATGGCGTTGTGCAGCCACTTCTCCTTCACGCCAGCGGGGTCGCCCACGTTATCGTCGATCGCGCCCTTGTACACCAGCTTCAGGTCCTTGTCGAACAGGAAAACGTGCGGCGTGGTGCGCGCACCGAAAGCATCGGCCACCACATGGCCCGCATCGAGCAGGTAGCTGCCACCGTAGTTCTTCTCCTTGTAGCGGGCCTGCATATCGGCGAAGCCGTCGCCATCGGCGCGCTTGGCCTCATTGCTGTTCACCAGGGCCAGGCCCACGCCCATGCGCCCGCTGAAGGCCGCCAACTCGGGGTAGCGACCCTCCCATCCGGCGCTGCCTTCGGAACCGATCACGAAGGGGCAGGTGTTGCAGGTGAAGATCACCAGCAGGCCGTTCTTGCCCTTGAGCTCCTTCAGCGACACCTCCTTGCCGCTCACATCCTTCATTTTCTGATCGGCGGCGGGCAGGGCGGTACCGATGGCGAGATCGGGCAGGGGATCGTGCGCGGTGGTGGCCAGCAGGGCGAACGAGGCCACGAAGAGGGACTTCATCAACATGTCGGGGTTGTTTTAGAGGGAACCAAGGTAATGATCCACGGGTGCGGGCTAAGCAAGGACGGTGCCGAACCGTGAAGGGGTTGCCCCGACGGGACAAGCCTGCGCGGGTCTACCGGACAACCCGTTCCCGGATACCCACAACCTCCGCAGGCTCTGTCCACTGATCTTGAGGGGACGATCCTGCCGTTCGAAGACGAGGACGTGGAGCGGTTGCAACGCACCGAGCAGGAAGATGTACTGGCGCAGCTACGGGCAGGTGTTCGTTCTTCCCACGGCGCCCGCAGCAGAAGCAGCGCGTCGTCGATACGTCCACCGACCCGATCGCATGCGTCAGTGCGAAGATGATCGAGCAGAAACTGCGGCGCATCCGTGCCAACCCCGTGAGCAAGAATTGGCGCCTGGCACATGATATTGTGAGTACCCGCACTCGAGTTCCGCGCTGCGCCCACCGCTGGCAGCTTCGTGGTGGGTCTGAGCGGGCTGTACCACCTTGTGCTGGAGGACCAGGCGGGCATGCGATATGCGCGGGCGGTGTACCGCTCGCCTTAAAGCCTGCTCGGGAGCACGCCACCTGCCCATAAGAACACGGCATAGGAAGGGGGCCATCACCAATACCAGAGAGGGGTGCTGCGCCTGATCGGCCGTGGGTCGCCTACCGCACCAGCCCTGCCTTGATCGCGATCCTGACCAGCCCGGCCACGTTGTGGGTGTCGAGCTTCTTCATCAGGTTGGTGCGGTGAGTGTCCACGGTGCGCGGGCTGATGAAGAGGCGCTCGCCGATCTCCTTGTTGGTAAGGCCCTCGGCCAGTGCGGCCAGCACCTCCACCTCGCGCTCGCTCAGCTCCTTGAGCAAGCCGCTTTGCGCGGCACTTTCCTGGCGTTGCTGCAGGAGCCCTTCCAGCAATGCGCTGCCGAAATGCCTTTGTCCGGCATGCACGCCCCGGATCGCCAGGAGCAGTTCATCGCGACCGCAATTCTTCACCAGGTAGCCATCGGCCCCGATCTCCATCAGCTCCTTCACCATGGCGGCCTCCTCGTGCATGGTCAGCACCACCACCTTCACGTCGGGGTATTCCGCCTTGATCCGCTTGGTGGCCTCCACGCCGTCCATCACGGGCATGTCCAGGTCCATCAGCACCACGTCCACCCGAAGGTGCTTCAAAGCGAACAGGGCCTCCTCGCCGTTGGCGGCCTCTCCCACGCATTCTATGTCCACCACGGGCTCCATCAGCCCACGCAGGCCATCGATGATGATGCGGTGGTCGTCCACCAACAGGATGCGAATACTTCCAGCGCTCATGTTTCTCCCTCCTCGGTCGGAATTCGAACGGTGGTCAATGTACCGTTCCCCCGCGAACTCTCCACATCCACGCTGCCGCCCAAGGCCCGGCTGCGGTCGGCAATGTTCTGGAGGCCGATGCCTTTTCCCTTCCGCCCCGGGTCGAAGCCCACGCCATTGTCCTGCACCATCAGCACCACGTGGCGCTTGTTCCGCAGCAGTTGGATGTCGACCTCGGTGGCCTGGGCATGCTTCAGCACATTGGTCACCAGCTCCTGCGCGATGCGGTAGAGGCCGGTGGCGGCGTCGTTCGGCAATTTGCCATCCATGCCGAAGTGCTCGAAGGTGACCTTGATGGGCGACCCGTGGAATGTGCGCCGGACCATTTCCTCCAGGGCCGGTACCAGACCCAGGCGCACCAGCGCACGGGGCATCATCTGGTGGGCCAGGTCACGCACCTCGCGGCTGGTGTCGTCCACGATGCCGATCACATCGCTCACGGGAGCGGTCTCCTTCAATGCCTCCAAGCGGTGCTTCAGGCCGCCGAGCTGCTGGCCGATCCCATCGTGCAGTTCGCGGGCCAGGCGACCACGCTCCTGTTCAGTGGCGACGAACACCGCTTTAAGGCCGGCCTCGCGCTCGGCGATGATGGCCGCATCGCGTTCGGCACGTGCCTTCCGCTGCCGCATCTGGTGGAAGAGCAGCCCCACCACCACCACCAGCACCAGGGCACCGAGGCTGAGCCAGATGTAGAGCTGCCTCCGTGCGGACTGCACGCCCAGCTCGGCGATGGCACGGTCCTTCTCGGCGACTTCGAAGCGCTTCTCCAGCTCCAGGATCGTGCGGTTGTTGCGCTCGCTGAAGAGGCTGTCCTTGATGGCGAAGTACCGGCGCATGGCGGTGAGCGCGCCTTCCGCGTCACGCTGCTGTTCGTACAGCTCGGCCAGTCGTTCCTGGGCGTAGAGCTCGTGCAGTGGCACCTTCACCGCCCTCGCCGCATGCACCGCGCTGGTGAACCATTCGATGGCCTCGGGCGCCTTGCCCCAGGCTTGGTAGAGGTCGCCGAAGTACAGCCGCTGCTCCGACAGGCCATGCACATCGTTGATGAGCCGTCGGATCGTATCGGCACGGAGGATCAAGGCATGCGCCTCCTCGAAGCGCCCCACGGGGAGCAGGTTGAAGGCCACGCGGTTCAGCGCGTAGGGCAGTCCCGTGGTATCGCCCGATGCTTCCACCAGTGCGAGGCCCTTCTGCGCATAATGCAGCGCACTGTCCCTTGCGCCGCTGTGCTCGAACGCCATGGCGAAGTTGTTGTAGGCCCGAGGGAGCTCCCCTTCGGCGTTCACCGCCTCTAGGATCGCGATGCCCTCCCGGAAATAGCTCACTGCCTGGTCGTGATCGTAGCGCTTCATGATGTGGCCCACATCGCACAGCATCGTGCCGAGCCTTACGCGATCATTGCTTTTGCGGAAGTGCTCCGCGGCCAGCAGCCCATGGTAAGTGGCCGAATCGATCGACCCTGCCAACAGCAGCACGGTGGAGAGCTGGCGGTGCAGCAGGCCGAAGGCGTCGGAGCGATCCTGACGATAGGCGTCGCTCAGCGCATGGCGGAAGATCCCCTCGGACCGTGCCAGGTCCTGGACCATATCGTTGTACGACATGGCCAGCGCCGAATCGATCGGCACGACAGGCTCCTGCGCGTCCACACGCGACACGAACAGGAGCGACGCGATCAGCAGCAGCGCACGGCCGATCGATCGCCACGAGCAGGACGACCGTGAAGCGGAGCCTACCTCAAAGCGGGATGTTGCCATGCTTCTTCCGCGGCAACTTGTCCACCTTGTTGGCCAGCATGTCCAACGCGGCGATGATCCGCTGCCGCGTCTGCGACGGACGGATCACCTCGTCCACGAAACCACGTGCGGCGGCCTCGTAGGGGTTGGCGAACTGCTCCTTGTACAGCGCCTCCTTCTCCTGCCACTTGGCCGCCGGGTCGTCGGCCTTGGCGATCTCGTTCTTGAAGATGATCTCGGCCGCGCCCTTGGCGCCCATCACGGCGATCTCGGCGCTGGGCCAGGCGTAGTTCATGTCGGCGCCGATGTGCTTGGAGTTCATCACGTCGTACGCGCCGCCGTAGGCTTTGCGGGTGATCACGGTGATGCGCGGCACGGTGGCCTCGCTGAAGGCGTAGAGTAATTTGGCGCCGTGGTTGATGATGCCGCGCCACTCCTGGTCGGTGCCGGGCAGGAAGCCGGGCACGTCGACGAACACGAGCAGCGGGATGTTGAAGGCATCGCAGAAGCGCACGAAGCGGGCGGCCTTGATCGAGGCGTCGATGTCGAGCACACCGGCCAGCACGGCGGGCTGGTTGGCCACGCAACCCACGGTGCGACCGGCCACACGCGCGAAGCCCACCACCATGTTGCGGGCGTACTCCGCATGCACCTCCATGCTGCTGTCGGGATCGATCACCGCATTGAGCACCTCGCGGATGTCGTAGGGCTGGTTGGGGTTGTCGGGGATGATGGAGTCGAGCATGGGCCGCGACTCATCGCCGGGTGTCCAAGGCAGGCGCGGTGGTTCCTCCTCGCAGTTGGAGGGGATGTAGCCGATCAGCTTCCGCAATTGGTCGATGGCCTCGAGCTCGTTGGGCGCCGTGAAGTGGGCCACGCCGCTCTTGGTGGCATGGGTGCCGGCGCCGCCGAGATCCTCGCTGCTCACGGTCTCGTGGGTCACGGTCTTCACCACGTTGGGGCCGGTAACGAACATGTAGCTCGTGCCCTCGGTCATCAGCACGAAGTCGGTGAGAGCCGGGCTGTACACCGCACCGCCGGCGCAGGGACCGAGGATCGCACTGATCTGCGGCACCACCCCGCTGGCGCGCACGTTGCGGTAGAAGATGTCGGCATAGCCGGCCAGGCTCACCACACCTTCCTGGATCCGCGCGCCACCGCTGTCGTTCAGGCCGATCACGGGCGCACCGTTCTGCATGGCCAGGTCCATGATGCGGCAGATCTTCTGGGCATGGGCCTCGGCCAGGGAACCGCCCAGCACGGTGAAGTCCTGCGAGAACACATACACCAGGCGACCGTTGATCGTGCCAAAGCCGGTCACCACGCCGTCGCCCAGGAATTTCTGCTTGTCCAGTCCGAAATTGGTGCTGCGATGGGTCACGAACTGGCCGATCTCCTGGAACGAGCCTTCGTCGAGCAGGAGTCCGATGCGTTCGCGGGCGGTGAGCTTGCCCTTCTTGTGCTGGGCGGCGATGCGGTCGGCACCACCTCCTTCCAGCGCCTTTGCGGTGAGCTCGTCGAGCTTGTCGAATTGCTGCTTCATGCGGAATGGTCGCGGCGTCGGCCGCAGCGGGCGCCAAGGTAATCCGGGGCGTGAGGTCGGTGGGTCGACGCGATGCCCCACAAGCCCGCACATACGTACTTTGGTGGCGATGAGCTGGCGCTTCGCCGACCTGCCGGTCCGCACGAAATTCCTGGTCACCCTGGGCATCCCGGTGCTGGGGATGGTGCTGTTGATCGGCAAGCAGGTGGATTCGAACATCAAGCGCAGCTCGGTGTACACCTACATCAAGCAGCAGTCCGAGCGCATCGGCCTGGTGTCGAACGTGCTGCACGAGCTGCAGCGCGAAAGCTCCACCGCGGTGGAACACCTGACGGGGCGACCGGTGGACCACACCCGCATACAGTTGCAACAGGCGCGCGCCGATGCGGCGATCTCTGCGCTGAACGCACCGGGCGATAACACGGTCCCGACCCAGTACCTCACTGCCTTCACGGGGCTCACCACCCTGCGGCAGCGCGTGCTGCAACGCCAGATCACGGCCACGGAGGCGGCACAGGCCTACCGGACGATGGACCACGCCATGCTCGACGAAGTGGGCCGCGTGCAACGCCTCGCCCTCGATGCCGACACCAAGGACCGGATGTACGCGCACCTGCGCCTGCTGAACGCCAAGGAGGCGCTGAGCACCGTGCGGCTGCTGCTGGGCATCGCCCTGCAGGAGAGGAAGGCCGGCCCCCGCGAGATGGGCGAACTCAGCGAACAAGTGGCCCAGTACGAGACCAACATGCTGCTGTTCGAGCGGGACGCACCGCCCGATGTGATGGGCACCTACCGCGATGTGTTCCGCGGGCCCGAGGTGAACTTCATGCGTTCGGTGATCGGCACGGTGAAGGAGCACCGCATGATCGACCGCACGACCATGCCGGCCGAGGAGTGGTGGGACCTCTCGAACCGCGCACTGGACCGCATGAAACTGGTGGAAGACCGCTCGCTGGAACTGATCCTGCAGAACACCGCCGCCAACTCGCGCGACGCCCGGTTCCGACTACTGGTGGTGCTGGCCGCCCTGATCGGCGTGGTGGGCGCGGTGCTGATCATGGGCCTGGTGCTGCTGCGCGGGGTGAGCAACACGGTGAACGAGGTGACCCACGCAGCGCGCTCGCTGGCCCGCGGCGACGTGAGCGCCGCCGTACCGGTGAACAGCACCGACGAGATCGGGCAGATGGCCCTGTCGTTCAACGGCATGATCGACAACATCCGCGCGCTGGCCGACAGCGCCGGCTCCATCGGCAAGGGCAACTACGACACCCCCGTTCCGGTGCGCGGCCCGCAGGACGTGCTGGGCAATGCCCTTGCCCGGATGAAGGAGAACCTGAAGGCCGCCCGCATCCGCGACAACGAGCAGGCCACCGCCCTGCGGGCCGAAAAGGTGAAGCTGGAACAGGCCAACGAGCGCATCCAGGTGCTGATCAAGGAGATGCACCACCGGGTGAAGAACAACCTGCAGGTGATCGCCAGCCTGCTCCGCCTACAGGCCGGCACCATCGCCGACGAACGCCTGCAACACGCCTTCGACCAGAGCCAGAGCCGGGTGACCTCCATGGCCCTGATCCACGAGCGGCTGTACAAGGGCGATGAACTGGCGCAGGTCGACGTGGCGGGCTACCTCAAGGAGCTCTTCGCCGAATTGGTGCAGCTGAACGATGTGGACGACAGCATCAGCTACAGCAGCGAGGTGGACGCCGACCTCACCTTCGACCTCGCGACCATGGTGCCGCTGGGCCTGCTGTTCAACGAGCTGATCACGAACTCGTTCAAGCACGCCTTCGTGGGCCGCACCTCCGGCAACATCAGCCTGAGCCTGCACCGGGTGGGGCCGAACACCTTCGATCTGGTGTACCAGGACGACGGCGTGGGCATCCCCACCGAAAAGCTCCAGCCCGATGGCCCGACACTGGGCATATCGTTGATCGACAGCCTGGTGCAGCAGCTCAACGGCCGCATCAGTGTGGACGGCGGATCGGGCGGGACGACATACCACATCCGCTTCAGCACGAAGCCGGCATAGCCAGCTCCAGCGAAGGGGATCAGGCGACGGGTATCGGGAAGCTCCCGGGAAGCCTTACTCCTCCGACAACGCAGCCTCCACCTCCTCGGTAAGGTCCATGTTGTGGTACACGGCGTTCACGTCGTCGTCCTCGTTCAGCATGTCGATCAGCTTGAGAACGGTGCGTGCCGTGTCGAGGTCGGCCGGGACGGTGCTCAACGCGAACCGTTTCAGTTCGGCGCTCTTGGACTCCACCCCCAGTTCGTCGAGCTTTTGCTGCATGGCACCGAAACCGGTGAAGGGGGCCAGGATCACGAAGCCCTCCTCGTCGCGCAGCACGTCGTCGGCACCGGCATCGATGCAGGCCATCTCGAACTCATCGGGGTCCATGCCCTTCAGCGCGGCCATCTCCACCACGAACTCGGCCTTGCGTTCGAACACATGGGCCAGGGAGCCCGAGGTGCCGAGCGTGCCGCCGCACTTGGAGAAGAAGCTGCGCACGTTGGCCACCGTACGGGTGGGGTTGTTGGTGGCGGTCTCCACGAACACGGCCACGCCACCGGGAGCGTAGCCCTCGTAGTTCATCTCGGTGTAGTCCGCATCCTCGCCGCCGGCCGCCCGCTTGATCGCACGTTCGATGTTGTCCTTGGGCATGTTCATCCCGCGGGCGTTCTGGATCGCCACTTTCAGCCGCGAATTGGACTCGGGGTTGGGGCCTCCGGCCTTCACGGCCATGGAGATCTCCTTGCCGATGCGGGTGAACAGCTTGCTCAGCTTGGCGTTGCGAGCGAAGATCTTGTGCTTGCGCTTCTCGAAAATGCGGCCCATCGGACGGAGTTATGTAACGGTCGGCAAAAATAGGCGGTTCCGTCGGGGCCCCAAGCACGCGGGCCGCAGGACCCGTCCGGATGTTGTACCGGACGGCCCTGCGGCCCATTGGGTCCAATTCCCTCTTGTTGCGCACGCTGTACGGTACCGCGGTACCGCGCAGGAACACTAATTGAACCCGATGATCGTGAGGCCCACGTTGAAGGGGGTGAGCTCTGGCCCCTTGCCGTCCTTGAACAAAGAGGTGAGCGCGTATTCGGCGAAGAAGTTCCAGGCGCCGTAACCCACACGCGCCGTGGCGGCCAGGCGGTATGGGCGCAGGTGGTAGTCGCCCTTGTCGCGCGGCTTGCGGTCCTCGCCATCGAGCCGGAACCTCTGCTTGTACATGGTGTCGAAGTACCAGCTGCCCACCAGGCCAGCGGCCAGGTGCACGTTGCCCTTCCGCGAGAAGCCCTCCCGCTTCCCCGCACGCGCCTCGTCGTCGCTGGGCAGGGGGGCACGTTTGGTGTTGAACTCGAGCATCAACGGTACGCGCAACCCTATCTGCCGCAGCTTGTTCTTGCGCAGGTCGATGGTGTCGAGCGGCAGAGCGAACACCGAATCGCCGTTGTACTGCAGCAGCACGTTGTTCTTCAGGCGGTAGTTCACGAACTCCATGCCCAGCCCGGTGAACAGCCCGGCGTGGTGCGACCCGAACTCCAGCTTGCGCTCCCAGACGTTGATGGCCAGGAAGCGTGAGCGGCTGTTGTCGATCTCCATGAACTCGGCCTCGCGATCAAGGTCCGCATCCCCATCGGGGCCCAACAGGGTGTTCACTCCCACGTCGATCCCGGACCAGTAGGTGAACGTACGGCGGCGGTCCTTGCGCAGATCACCCAGCCGCTCGCCCAGGCTGTCCGTCTCCGAGGTCCGACGGTACTCGCTGGTGATGGTGATCTTCTTGCGCTTGGTGGTGATGGTGAGGGGCCCACCATTCGTTTGCGCGGTGGTATCACCGTCGTCGGTCACCTTCACGTAACCGCCCTCTTTGGAGTTCACGCCGAGCTCAAGGCGCCGGGTGCTTTCGGGGGCCTCCTGCTGCAAGGTGTCCTGTTGGGCCGAAGCCACGAGCGGCAATGCGGCCATCAGGGAAAGGAACAGCTGTTTCATGGTCGTGGGTCTCTGTTCGTGTGACGGCCATGAGGGCCCGGTGTTACAGCACCCGGCCAAAAAGATCCCGACCGGCCGGAAAAAAGGCAGAAAGCCCCGGGTATCGGGGCCTTTCCGCGTATGGCGTGCGGGGCTCAGGCCTTCTTCTCAGGCTTGAAGGAGATCTTCAGGTAAGTGGTCTTCCAGATGCCCTCGGGGTTCTCACCGATGTCGATGCGGGCAAGCTTGCGCAGCACATAGGCCTTCAATGCCTCGTTCTCGGAATCACAGGAAAGCACTTCGATGCGGCCTTCTTTGTTGATCACGAAGCCGACCAGCACCTCGCCGGTCATGTCGCCCTTGGCGAGCACAGGGAAGCTCAGGTGGCGGTTCAACGCGCGGTCCAGGGAGCGTTCGAGCGCGGCTTGGGAAGGGGTGATCACGGACCCGTCGCCGACGACCTCGGCACGGGTGTAGCCGAAGGTGAATACGGTGGCGAGGAGGAGCAGGGTGCGGGAGAACATGCGTGACATGGCGGTGGTGTGTTTGGTGTGTTCTGTCCATGGGACGCGGTGGACAGCGCCGTTGTTACGCGGAAATGACCCGATCGTGATGAGCGGTGGAAAGGGTGTGACAAGTGGCCGACGAGAACGAAAAGGCGGCCGCGACGGCCGATCCGGCATGGGATGCATGCGCGTCCCTTGCGGACCACCAAGGCAGGAAGAAAACGGGGCCGGTGCTCGCGGGCTCAGCGGTTGGCGGCGATGGCCAGGTTGCGGCCCAGACGCAGGTCGAAGCTGCTGACGCGGCCGCCGCGGCGTTCCACCGAGAGGCCCGCCTTGTCGCCGACCACGGCCTTCAAGCCCTTGTCGACCGCGGCGATGGCGTCGTCGGCTCCGAGGGGGGCCGTATTCGGACGTGCTTCCTCCAGCACTTTCTCGCGGAAGGTGGAGGCGAGCAGGCCACCGACGGTCATCTCCTCTTCGGTGGCGGGGGACTTTTCCACTTGGGCGGGCTGGGCCGACGTCTGGGCCATCGCAGCGTCATCCACCACGGGATCGGGGAACACCTGATGCGTTCCTTGATCCTCCGGTGCCGCCACAGGCGTCGCATCCTGGGCCAGCAGGGGCTCGGGGGCCACCACGGGAGCGGGTACCCGAACAGGGGTGTCATCCTGCCGTTGCTCCTGTGTGCGCACAGGCGTCGGAGCCACGACCTGATCGGCCGATACGTTGTTGTTCCGCGTTCCTTCCTCCGGGAGGACCGTATGCTGCTCCTTTGTGGGCCCCATATCGGGGCCGCTGGGTAGGTCCGTGCGGACACTTCCGTTGGCAGCGGGCCGGGTCGCGGCGAGGTCGGATGGGTCCACGCTGTTGCCTTGCGTCCACCACCAACCGACACCGAGCAATAGCGCCACCGAGGCGGCCATGGCCAGGCGCTGGGGCCAGGTGCCCAAGGCGATCACCTTACCGCGGCGCTTCAATGCATCCTTGTTCGGGAAGGTCACCTGGTCGGCGGTGACACGGGTCCGCTGCAGGATCGCCCAGTCGCGCTGCGCCGCCGGATCGGTCGCCATCCATGCGGACAACGCGGCCTCCTGTTCGGCGGTCAGGTCACCTTCCAGCCGGGCTATGAGGAAGTCGCCTACCGTGCGCTGGTCGGGAAGGCCCACAGGCGGAAGGCTGCGGCGCAGGTCCCGCTTCGCCGCATAGGCCATGGCCTCGGGCACCAGCTTGGTCAGGGCGTAGAGCCGCTCGGCCCGCTGGTGCTCCGGGTGGTCGATCAGGTACAGGCGCAGGGCCTCTGTCTGTTCGGGTGTCAGGTCGCCCTCCAGCCGGGCGATGAGGAAGTCGTCGATGGGCTCCTTCGGGAGGCCCGTGGGCGGCAAGGTGCGCTTGAGCGCCTCCTTGTCCGAGGCGTCCAGGCCGAGGGCAGGCCCACCGATCGTCGGCAACGCATCGTCGTCCGGAGCCAGGTGCGGGTTCAGCAGCAGGAAGGCATCGAGCTCACGCTCCTGTTCGGGCGTGAGGTTGCCTTCCAGCCGATCCAGCAGCCAGGCCTCGTAGTTGTCGTGGTCGATGCGCTCGCTCATAGTACGGTCTCCAGTTGACCGATGTATTCCTTCAATGCGGTGCGTCCGCGGTAGATGTACACTTTCACCTGGCTCAGGTTCAATCCGGTGAGTTCGGCGATCTCGTCGTAGGTGTAGCCTTCCAGATCGCGCAACAGCACCACACTGCGCTGGATCGCCGGCAGGGTGGCGAGGCCGGCCTCCAGCACCTCCTTCAGATCGGGTTGGTGCTGAACGGTGCTGCGCATATCGGCGTGGTGGTCTTCCATGCGTGTGCTCCGGGATCCCTTGCGCACCTCGTCCACCATGATGTGGTGCGCGGTGGTGAAGAGGTAGCTCTTCGCCTTGGTCGCATCCACCTCGTCCACCTTCAGCCACAAGCGTGTGAAGGATTCCTGCACCACGTCCTTGGCGAGGTCCTGATCGCGCAGGTGCTTGAGCGCGAATCGATAGATGCCGTCGGAGTGGGCATCCACTGCTGCGTTGTAGTCGGAGAGGGTCACGACGTAGCGGTGATGTTGCTCGTGGGACGGCGGTACCTGGATCGAAGTTACAGGGGCTCCGACATTTTTTTCCGGACCGGCTTCAGACGCACCTTCAGCAAGTAGACGAGGTTCCGGAAGGGGCCTCGCGAGATCACGAGATGGGCGATGGCCCCGCGCGTGCTCCGGTCGCAGATCAAATGGAAGAGCCGGGCCCAGCGTCGTTCCAGTTCGTCCAGGAAGAGTTCGCGGGGGAAAAGGCCGCGTTCGACATTGAGCCGCTCCAATCGCCTGCGCCAACGGTGCAGACGGAAGACCATGCGCCAGCCCGGGCGTGGACCGAACAGCTCGCAGAGCATCACATGCACGTGAACGTCCTGTTCGGTGAAGGGGATGTTCAACAGCTCGAACACCCGGCGCTGGATGCGGACCTTGTCGGGCCAGGGGTCGCGCCCATGCCGCACGTTGCCTTCGTGGATCCGGTAGCTGGTCAACACATCGGGCAGGTTGGCGAAACGCACATGGGGGCTCATGGCCACCTGGAAGAGGTAGTCCATGCCCGGGCCCTGCCAGCCGGGTTCGTGGCGGATGCCATGGCGATCGAGGGTGGCCTTGCGGAAGATCGCGGCGCCATCGAGCACGGGGTCGGCGAACAACAGACGGGCCCGACAGGTGTCATCGTCCTCGGGCCAGGTGGCCACATGCTGGACACGACCGAAGATCCGGGCCGCACTGCCGCAGACATCCACATCGGGATGGGTGTCCATGAAGGCGACCTGCCTGGCGATGCGATCGGGCGACATGGTATCGTCGGCACCGAGCACCACCACGAATTCGCCGCGGGCATTGGCGAACCCCCGCGCGGCGGCATCGGCGCGGCCGGTGTTATGTCCGTGCATGAGCAGCCGGATGCGCGGATCGGTGAAGCGCCGCACGATGTCCGGTCCATCGTCCGTGCTGCCATCGTCCACCACCAACAGCTCGAAGTCGGTGAAGGTGCTGGCCAGCACGCTCCCGATCGCCTCGGCGATGAACGGCCCCTTGTTGTACAGGGTGATAAGGACCGTCACGCGCGGTGTGCCGGGGGCGACCATCGGACCAAAGCAAACACCGCAGGGCCTACGCACCAAAAAGGGCGGCGCCCGTTGCCGGGCGCCGCCACACCATCATGGTCCGAGGGAGGTCATTTCACCTCCACCACCATGTATTTGCTCAGGCGCCAGAAGGCGTCGGGATCCTTAATCTCGATGTAGGCCAGCTCATTGCCGTTCTCCACGATCGAGTAGGAGTTGCGCGGGTGGTCGGTGACCATCTTGGCCTTGCGGCCCTGCAGCGGCACGCGCGTCACCTCCCGCACATCCACCTCCTTGAACTGCGCCGCGGTGGCCGCTTCGCTCAATGTGCTCTGCTTGCCCAAGCCGATGAAGCCGCCGGTCTTGGTCACCAGGCCGCGCTCTTCGAGCTCCTTGGCGGTGCCCACCGCGTACCAAGCCTTGTTCAATTGTTCGGTCTGCTGCTCGATGATCGCCTCACGCTTGGCCATCTCGAGCTCGATCGCGGTGAGTTGCTCGTTCACCTGCTCGATCTTGAAGTCGCGGGCCAGGAGCTCGTCCTTCAGGTTCGCGATGGAGGAATCGCGGGCGGCCAGCATACGGTCGAGTTCCTTCAGCTTGTTGCGCAGGCCGGAGGCTTCGATGTTGCTCTTGTCCAACCGCTTGTTCAGCTCGGCGATGCGGTCGCGGCTCTCCTGCAGCAGGCCGTTCATCAGCTGTAGGTCACGGACGATCTTCTGGCGCTTGTCCACGTTCAGGTCGCCCTCGGCGTTCTCGCCGAGCAGGCGTCCACGTTCGTCCATCAGGGCGATGTTCTTCTCGATGTCGTCGAACGAGAGCGTCATCTCGCCTATCAACGAGTCACGCGCCTGCAATTCGCTCTTGAGCCGGTCGGCCTCGGCGCGTGCGGCTAGTTCACTTTCCGACGGTGCTCGGTCGCAGGCGGCGAAGGTGAGCGCGAGCGCAAGGGGAGCAAAGACCCATGCGGCCTTGCTGCGGTTGTTCGGTGCTGAGGTGTTCATGATGATCGGTATTCGGGGCCTTCGGGAGAATGGCCGTTCGGACTTGTGCGGATCAAGGGCCAGCGCGGCACCCCAGCCCCGGAACCCGCTGTGGATCAACGGAAAACCACACAAATGGCCTGGCGTCGGCATGTGTGACATCGGGCCACGACATCCCCGAGATCGGGGAACGCGGACCACAGGCGGCCCACCCGCAAATGGCTTCATCCTACCTTCCGCGCCGCATGCTGCTCGTTCTGGTGCTTTGGTCGGTCCTGGCCGTGTGCCTCATCGGCGTGGGCCTGCCCGTTCTGCGTTGGGTCCGCGCCAACGACGGTGCCCCGCCCCACCCGCTGCACCCGGTCTTCGTCGGCTTCATCGGGATCGCGGCCATCGTGGCCATCTGGAACTATTTCTTCCCGGCCAGGAGCGGCGTGCAATGGACGGTGGTCGCGTTCGCAGCGATCTCGATCGTGCACCACAGGCGCATGTTGGGCGACTGGATGACGCATTGGTGGGCGCGCTGGAAGGCGCTCGGGTGGCCTGCCCGCACCGCCTGGGCCATCGTGTTCCTCATCACTTTGGTGAAGAGCTTCTCGCCTTCGGAGTCACCCGACGATGGCTTCTACCGCGTTCCCTACGTGCAGTGGATCGAGCAATTCCGCTTGACGCCCGGGATCGCCAATCTGGAGGACCGTTTCGCCTTCAACTCCTCGGCCCACCTGGTTTCGGCGTTCTCCGCGGGCCTTGGCCTGCTGCCGTACGGCTTCGGCGTGAACGGCCTGTTGATGGTGGTGTTCGCCGGCTTCGCCATCGGCGGTCTGGACCGGTGCATCAAGGGCAGCCGTTCGGTGGCCGACACGGTGGCCGCCTTCGGCCTCTTCTTCCTCTTCCGCAACATGCTGGGCTCGATCAGTGCCGACATCCCCAACATCCTGATGGGGCAGACGCTGCTGGTGCTCGCGTTGCGGAAGGTCGGGTCAGGCAACGCCACACACGCGGACCGCGATCTCCTGCTGATCGCCCTCTACGCCGTTTTCCTGCCCACGCTGAAGCTGAGCTCGCTCTTCCTCCTGCTCGTGCCGCTGTGGTTCCTCTGGCGCATTCGTTGCGCTGGTGTGCGCCCGGCGATGGGAGGTATCGTGGTGTTGGCATTGGTCGTCGGGCTGCCCTGGCTCGGAAGGTTCGGCCTGTTGAGCGGGTATGTGGTGTTCCCCATCCACACGATCGATGTGCTGGAGGTGGACTGGAAAGTGCCGGAGATCCTGGTGCGTCAGCAGTTCCACTACGTCAGCGGCTTCGCCAAGGTGAACGCGAAGCCTTGGGAAAGCGAAGCGGTGCAGGCCACGGGGCTTCGATGGGTGCCCACTTGGTTCGCCCGGGAGAACATGCTGAACAAGCTGGTGGCCCTGGCAGTGGCGGGCCTGCTCGTGATGGGCACGGCACTCCTGCTCGCACGCGGCCGACGGCTATGGCGTGAACAACGCGACCTGCTGGTATTGGCGGTGATCCTCGCCCTGAACATTGTGATCTGGTTCGTGCGCTACCCGGCGTTCCGCTTCGGCTGGGCCTGGGTGGTCGCCTTCCTGGCCATGGGTGTGCACCACGTGCTGCATGGCATGGGGCCACGTGTCGGACGGCTCGGCGTCGTGACACTGCTGTTCGCATCGCTGCTGCAAGGGGCCATCATGACAGGCCGCGAGGCACGATCGCTCCCGGCCAACGCACTGGTCCGCCCAACGCATTTGGACGAGGCTCCATTCCGCGAGGTGCAACTGGGCAATGTGACGGTGCGCGTGCCCTTGCAGTTCTACTGCACCACGGTACCACCGCCCTGCCTTCCGCCATTGTGGGAAGGCCGGATCGAAGCACGCGGCCAGCGGCCGGAGGACGGCTTCAGGTTCAGGCCGGAACACCTGAGGTAGGGGTCAGCCCTCCTTCTTCTCCTTGTCCTTCTTCTGCGGCTTGAGAGGGTTCGCGGTGATCTCGCGATAGCGCTCACGGTTGCGCAGCACATCGCAGGCCAGCCAGATCGCCGCCCGCAAGCTGCCTTCGTTGGCCAGGCCCTTGCCGGCGATGTCGAGGCCTGTGCCGTGGTCGGGACTGGTGCGCACGATGGGCAGTCCTGCGGTGAAGTTGACCCCGTGGCCGAAGCTCAAGGCCTTGAATGGCGCCAGGCCCTGGTCGTGGTACATGGCGAGCACGCCGTCGAAGTGCTTGTAGGTGCCGTTGCCGAAGAAGCCATCGGCGGCGTACGGGCCCATGGCCATGATGCCCTGCTCCTTGAGTTGGCGAACGGCGGGGACGATGCGTTCGCGGTCCTCGGTGCCGATCACACCACCATCGCCTGCGTGCGGGTTCAATCCGAGGATGGCGATGCGCGGGGTAGGGATGGCGAAGTCGCGCAGCAGGCTTTGATGCAGCAGCATGGCCTTGGCCACGATGCGGTCGGTGGTGATGGCCGCCGACACGTCCTTCAAGGGGATGTGACCGGTGACGGTGCCCACACGCAGGTCGCCCGCCACCAGCACCATGAGCACCTCGTTGTCGTTCCCGGCCAGGTGCTGCAGGTACTCGGTGTGGCCCGGATAAGCGAAGCCCGCCTGCTGCATGCTGTTCTTGTCGATCGGCGCTGTGACCAGCACATCGATCTTGGCCGCCGAGAGGTCGTTCGCCGCGGCCTCGAGGCTCTTGATCGCATAGGTCGCCAGCGCGGCCGAGGGCTTGCCCAGTTCGATGGTCACCTCGTCATCCCACACGTTCACCACGTTGAACTTGCGGGCCACGGCATCGCGCGCATCGTTCACGCGCTGGAAATGCACCTCATCGAGCCGTAACGCCTTGCGGTGGTGGCTCACGACGTGCGCGTTCGCATAGAGGATGGGTGTGATGTCCGCGTGCATGCGGTTGTCCTCAAGGCACTTCAACACCGTTTCGATGCCGATGCCGTTGAGGTCGCCACAGGTGATGCCGACACGGAGTGGTGGGCGGGGGTCCAAGGGAGAAGTGCGAGGTATGAGGTATGAAGTAGGAGGTTGAGGTGGGACGCTTTCTCAGCGTTCCGCGCGCTGTTTGATCAGTTCGTAGAACAGCCGTACGCCCACGCCGGTACCGCCTTTCGGCCGGTAGCCGTCCTTGCGGGTGAGGAAGGCGGGGCCGGCGATGTCGATGTGGATGAAGGGGTGGGTGGTGAAGCGCGCCAGGAACTTGCCGGCCGTTTGCGCCCCGGCCAGATCGCCGCCCAGGTTCTTGATGTCGGCCACATCGCTATTGATCTCCTCGCCGTACTCGTCCCAGAAGGGCAGGCGTGCGGTGCGTTCGTACACCTGTTCACCGGCGCGGGCCAGCTGCTCGAACTCGGCATCGGGCGCGGTGCCCATCACCGCCGAGCCGTAGGTGCCGATGGCACGCATGGCGGCCCCGGTCAATGTGGCGATGCTGATCACCAACTCGGGTTTGTAGCGCTCGCCATAGCTCAGGGCATCGGCCAGGATCAGGCGACCTTCGGCATCGGTGTTCAGTACTTCCACGGTGAGGCCGTTGTGCATGCGGATCACATCGCCGGGCGCATAGGCCTCACCGCCGGGACGGTTGTCGGTGGCGGGGATCAGACCCACCACGTGCACAGGCAGTTCGCGCCGCGCGATCAGGGCGATGGCGGCCGCCACGGCAGCGGCACCGGCCATGTCGCACTTCATCTGGTCCATGCTGTTGGGCGTGGGCTTCAGGCTGAGGCCGCCGGTGTCGTACACCACACCCTTGCCCACCAGCACCACCGGGCGCTTGTTCACGGCCTTTGCGGGTTTCCACTCGAGCACACTGAAGGTGGGCGGGGTAAGGCTGCCCTTGTTCACCGCGAGCAGGCCGCCCATGCCGAGCGCCTCGATGCGCGACTTCTCCATCACCTCCGCCTTGAAGCCCGCGCTCTTGGCCAGCGTGCGGATCTCGGCGCCGAGCTGCACGGCGTTCAGGAAGCTGACCGGCTCGTTCACCAGGTCGCGTGCGATGCAGGTGGCCTCACAGATGTCGTTCACCTCTTCGACCGCGGCGGCGGTGACGTTCCGGTCCACGATGGCTATCCTGGTCATGGTGGGTGCGCCCTTGGCGTCGCTCTTGTACTTGCGGAAGGCATATCCCCCGAGCACGGCACCCTCGGCCAGTGCCAGGGTGAAGGCGGGGTCATCATGCAGACCGGCCAGCTGGGCCTCGGAGCGCTTGGCCGCGTTCAGCCGCGCCACCATGGTGTCGCCCGCCCGACGCGCCTTCTCCAAGGCCGACGAGCGTGGGCCCTCCTGGACGAGGCAGGCCATCACCAAGCGCCCGCCCACATCGCACTGGGCCACGGCGGCCGGATCGGCCTTGAGCTGGGCGGCCAGGTACTGTTGATCGGCGCGGCCCAGGCCCAATGCGCGCAGCTGGGCGGGGTCGGAAAGCACGGCAAGGGTGTCGCGCGAGGCCGTGAGGCGTGGGCGCTTTGAGAGCTGGATCATGATGGTGCGGTGGTGGCCAAAGATAGCCGCAGGGGCCGGCCCGGGCAGGAAGGCCAGCGGCCGCGCAGGAACGAGCAACGGCATGCACGGAACGGCCCGGGATCGCCGACCTTTGCACGGATGCGCACCTTCCGCCTTGTTTCCATGGCCTGGCTGCTGGTGGCCCCGTTGTGGGCCATGGGCACCCACAACCGTGCGGGCGAGATCATCGTGTGCCGCTTGAACGCGTGGCAATACCAGGCCACGATCATCACCTACACCAAGCTCAGTTCCATCGCGGCCGACCGGCCCGAGCTGCCTTTGGATTGGGGCGACGGGACGATCGACACCCTGTCGCGCACCAGCACCTTCGACAGCCCCCTGCAGGACCTGCGGCGCAACGAGTACGTGGGCGTGCACCAATACCTCGGCCCGGGGGTTTACGACCTGGTGATGGAGGATCCCAACAGGAACGGCGGCGTGGTGAACGTGCCGAACTCCATCATGGTGCCTTTCACGATCAAGACGCAGTTGGTGATCGCGCCGAACACCGGGCACAACTGTTCGGTGCGCTTCCTGAACCCGCCCATCCAGGACGCCTGTGTGGGCCAACCGTGGATCCACAACCCCGCTGCCTTCGACCCCAATGGCGACAGCCTCTCGTACGAGCCCGTGGTCTGCCTGGGGGCCGGTGGCGCGCCGATCCCCGACTATCAATTCCCCGGCCCCAACTACAGCATCGACCCCGTGACCGGCACCATCACCTGGAACGCGCCCGTGACCCAGGGGGAATACAACCTCGCCTTCCTGGTGCGCGAATGGCGGCGCGTTGGCAACACCTGGGTGAACGTGGGCTGGGTGATCCGCGACATGCAGGTGACCGTGATACCCTGCGACAACCGCCCGCCGGTGATCGCATCGCTGCACGACACGTGCGTGGTGGCAGGCACCGTGCTCTCGTTCGGCGTGAACGCCAGTGATCCCGACGCGAACCAGAACGTGCTGCTGTCGGCCTTCGGCCAGCCTTTCGTACTGACCAACTCACCGGCCACCTTCATCATGCCCTCGCCGGCCAACCCCGTCACCGGCACCTTCACTTGGAACACGAACTGCAGCCACGTGCGCCTGCAGCCCTACCAAGTGGTGTTCAACGCAGCCGACCAAGGTGCACCGGTCACCCTGCACGATAACAAGTCCATGACCATCCGGATCGTGGCGCCGGCGCCCGAGAACCCCACGGCCACGCCGAACGGCAGCGTGATGGAGCTGGCCTGGGACCCCAGCGTGTGCACGAACGCCACAGGGTATGCGATCTATCGGCGCCAAGGCCTGTACGGATATACCCCCGACCATTGCGAGACCGGCGTGCCCGCCTACACCGGCTACACGTATATCGGGGGCACCACCGGCTGGAACAACAGCACCTACACCGACAATGGTCCTCTCGCCTTCGGCACGGACTATTGCTACATGGTGGTGGCCCTCTTCCCCGGAGGGGCCGAAAGCTTGGCCAGTGTTGAGTTCTGCGCGATGCTCGACCGCCAGGTGCCCTTGCTCACCAAGGTGAGCGTGGGTGCCACCGACGTGGCGGCGGGGATCGACACCGTGCAATGGACCAACGCCTACGACCTGGACACCGTGGCACGCCCGGGCCCCTACATGTTCCGGCTCTACCGTGGCACCGGGACCACCGTGGCCGATGAGCTGATCTGGACCAGTGGTCTCCACCCCTTCCTGGCCCACCCCGACACGCAGATCATCGATACGGGCATCGATACCCGTGGCACGCCGCATGTGTACCGCGTGGAACTGCTAGGTGCCGGGGGCGATGATGTGATCGGCTCCGGCACGTTGGCCTCGTCGGTCTTCATCCAGGCGGCGCCCAACGACGAGCAGATCACCCTGAGCTGGGCCCCGAACGTGCCGTGGAGCAATACGCAGTACGAGGTGTTCCGCTTCGAGGCCGGCAGCTGGACCTCCATCGGCACCACCGCCCAGCAAAGCTGGACCGATACGGGTCTCGAGAACGGGCAGGAATACTGCTATCGGGTGGTGAGCACCGGGGCTTACAGCGACCCCGACATCGCCGCGCCGCTGATCAACTGGAGCCAGGAGTTGTGCGCCATCCCCATGGACCTGGCGCCGCCCTGCGTGCCTGACCTGGCCTTGGACAACGATTGCGAAGCACCGCTGAACACGCTGACCTGGACCAACCCGGTGAACACATGCGGTGATACGGACACCTACGGGTACAATGTGTACTTCTCCGATTCGCTCGGCGGTCCGCTCCTGCTCATAGCCACCATCACCAACGCCAGCGACACGGTGTTCACCCACACCGATGGCAGTTCGGTGGCGGGCTGCTACGTGATCACCGCCTTGGACAGCCTGGGCAACGAGAGCGCTTTCAGCGAGCAAGTGTGCGGCGACAACTGCCCCGAATACACATTGCCCAACATCTTCACCCCGAACGGCGACCGCGTGAACGATCTCTTCGGTCCCTTCCCATACCGCGGCGTGAAAGCGATCGACCTCACCGTGCACAACCGCTGGGGGCAGGTGGTGTTCACCGCCACCGACCCCGACATCAATTGGCGCGGCACCTTCATGGACACCAATGAGCCACTGCCCGACGGCGTGTACTTCTACGTGTGTCAGGTGTTCTTCCGCCGCCTTGCGGGCGAGGATGCCGTGGTGCTGAAGGGCTACGTACACATCAACGGCAGTGGCGCACCGGCGCGGACGAACTGATGTTCACGGGGATCGTCGAACAACTGGGCACCGTCACCGGCCTGCGTCGCGAAGGCAGCAACCTGCACATCACCGTGCGCGCCGCCATGGCGCCCGAACTGCGCTTGGACCAGAGCGTGGCCCACAACGGGGTATGCCTCACGGTGGTGTCGATCGATAAGGACACCTACGTGGTGACGGCCGTACAGGAAACACTGGACCGCACGAACCTCGGCGCGTTGCGGGTGGGCGATGCCGTGAACCTGGAGCGTTGCCTGCGCGTGGGCGACCGGCTCGATGGCCATGTGGTGCAAGGCCATGTGGACACGGTGACCGAATGCCTTGCCGTGCAGGACCTTGACGGAAGTTGGGCCTACACCTTCCGCTTGCCGGAGGAAGCACATCTGCTGGTGCAGAAAGGCAGCATCTGCCTGAACGGCGTGAGCCTCACCGTGGCCACACTGACCAACGATAGCTTCAGCGTGGCCATCATCCCGTACACCCATGCCCATACCACGTTCAAGCACCTGCGGCCCGGCCACATGGTGAACGTGGAGTTCGATGTACTGGGCAAGTACGTGGCCCGGTTGGCCGGTCTTCACCGGTGATCGCGCACGAACCGCAGCACGGCTGATCCGGTGGCGCCACGCAATTCGGCATGGTACACGCCGGCGCTCAAGCCGTGCAGCGACAGGGGTGACCGCCCACCCACCACCAGCAGTTGCTGTGTGCGCACAAGGCGTCCGGTGGCATCATGGATGTTCAGGGTGATCGGCCCCTGCAAGGCATCGCCCACGTGCACCCAGGCCAGTTCGCCAGCCGGGTTGGGGAACAACAGCAAACGATCGGAGCCGAACGCGGCCACCGGCACATGCCGCACCATGTTGGCACTGCTGAGCAGCCATATCCCGGGATCGAAGAGGAGGCTGTCGGCCTGGAACGGCAGGTGGAAGGAAAAGACCTGACCACTGTACGCGTGATCGAGCACCACCGTGCTGTCGACACCCTCGCCCTTGAACAGCAGCGGCACCGGCATCTCGAAGAAGTCCACACTGGGGTGCGAAGTGGATTGGTCGATGCGCACCTGCACACGGCCAGATAGGTCCTGCATCCACTCCACGGCGTAGCTGGGATGGCCCTCGCCTTCGTACCAGTCGGCGAAGAACTCCCCGAGATCACGCCCGCTTGCGGCCTCCAGATGCGTGCGCAGATCGGCGGTGCGCGCCACGCCCCAGGCCAAGGCGGGATCGTCCAGGTAATTGCGGCAGCCGGCGAAGAAGGCGCTGTCGCCGCACACCCAGCGCAACATGTGCACCACGAAGGCGGCCTTGTGGTAGGTGAGGCGACTGTCGAACAGGCTCGCCACGGAGGTGGTGTCGGTGCGCCGGATGCTGCCATCGGGCTGAGCCACAATGGCGTCGCGGCGCATGCGCTTCCACGGCATCCAGTACTCGGGGAGCAGCGACTCGTAGCACAGCGCGCTCATGTACGAGGCGAAGCCCTCGTTCAACCAGATGTCCTCCCAGCTGGCGCAGGTCACCTTGTCGCCGAACCATTGGTGGCCGAGTTCGTGCGACACGATCTCGTAGTGGAAACCGCCCATGAAGCTCATGGTCTGGTGCTCCATGCCACCACCCCAGCCGAACTGCGCATGGCCGTACTTCTCATCGGCGAAGGGATAGGGACCGAAGAGCGTGGTGAACAACTGCATCTGCCCTGCGGTAACGGCCAGCGCCTGCTGGACGTCGGCGAGGTCCTCGGGATACACATAGTTGAGGATCTCCACTTGTCGATCACCGAGATCGGCCGTATCGCTGAAGGCCACGTAGTTGGTCACCGCCACCGCCACCAGGTAGTAGGCGATGGGCTTCCGGTGCCGCCAATGGAAGCGCACATGACCGGAGGGCAGGGTGTCCATGGCCACGAGCACGCCGATGCCTGCCGCGCGCTGTCCGGGTGGGGTCACAACGAACATGTCCAGCGAATCGGCCTTGCTCGCCAGGCGCTGGTCGCAGGGCCACCAATCGCGTGCGCCATAGGGCTGCGAGAGGGTCCATACGATGGGCGCCCCCGCATGCTCGTCCTGCATGAACGAGCCGAAGCCCGAGTTCGGCGGTTCGCCCGCATAGGTGATCGTGATGCTGTCCGTCTGGCCCGGTGCAAGCACAGCGGGCAGGCCGATCGTCAACAGGTCGTCCGCATGCGTGAAAGCGATGGGGACATCCTGATGCAACACCTCGTCCACCACGAGCTCCGTGCTCAGGTCCAGCACCAGTTCATCCAAGACATCCGTCGCCGTGAAGTGATGGGTGATCACGCCCTGCACATGGCGCACCGCTGGATCGATCGTCCAGACCATCCTGTGGTAGTGCAGCCTGAAGTGACGGGGTTCGTTCGCCCGATCGCTCTTCGCCCAAGCGGCAGCGCGGTGTGCGGCGGCCTCGTTCCCGGCAATGGCATGGAGCGGATCCTTCTCCACCCATTGCGCCGACACCGGAACGGCGGCCAGCGTCAACAGTATGGACAATACACGGCCCATCACCACGAAGTAAGGCCATCCGACAACGGAACGGGCACTGCTCCTAAAAAACCCGGGAAGCCACGGCCTTCACAGCCTCGCTGCGGCCCATGGTGTAGAAGTGCAGCGAGGGTACTCCCCTGGCCATCAGCTCGCGGGCCTGTTCCACGCACCATTCCACCCCCACCTGGCGCACGGCGGCGTCGGTCTTGCACTTCACCAGTTCGGCGGCGAAGGCATCGGGCAGGTCCACGCGGAAGGTCTTGGGCAGGAAGCCGATGTGGCGCAGGGTGGTGATCGGTTTCAGGCCCGGGATGATGGGCACATCGATCCCCTGCTCCCTGCACAGGTCCACGAAGGCGAAGTACTTCGCGTTGTCGAAGAACATCTGTGTCACCAGGTATTCCGCTCCCGCGTCCACCTTCTCCTTCAGGTAAGCGATGTCAACGTTGAGGTTGAGCGCCTCGGGATGTTTCTCCGGATAGCACGCGGCCCCGATGCAGAGGTCGGTGGGTGCGGCCTCCTGTTCCTCCTCGTACAGGTACTTGCCGCGGTTCAGGTCGGAGATCTGGCGGATCAGGTCCACCGCATGTGCGTGACCGTCGCGTTCAGGGATGAAATGGGCCTCGTTCTTCACCGCATCGCCGCGCAATGCAAGCACATTGTCGATCCCCAGGAAGTTCAGTTCGATCAGTGCGTCCTCGGTCTCCTCGCGGCTGAACCCACCGCAGATCAGGTGGGGCACGGTGTCGATGTCGTACTTGGTCTTGATCGTCGCACAGATGCCGATGGTGCCGGGCCGCTTGCGCAGACGCACTTTCTGGAGCAGGCCGTGTCCGCGTTCCTTGTAGATCACTTCCTCGCGGTGGTACGTGACGTTGATGAAGCTGGGCTTGAACTCCATCAAGGGATCGATCCCTTCGTAGATCGACCGGATGTCACGGCCTTTCAATGGGGGCAGGATCTCGAAGGAGAACAGCGTACGGTCCGCCTTGCGGAGATGATCGATCACTTTCATGCGGGGCTCGGGCTCGGAAGGCCGCTAAAGTAGGAAGGCCGCCCATGGAGGACGGCCTTCCCGGTACGTTGCGTGTGCGATGGATCAGCGCAGGATGGTCACGTGCCCCGTGAACTCCCGGCCATCTTCGTTCAGCACCAGCACGAAGTAGTAGGTGCCATCGGGCACATCGATCGCGCGCCAGTTGTTCTTGTAGTTGTTCGCCGTGAAAACCTCCTGTCCCCAGCGGTTGAACACCGTAAGGGTGTTGTTGTAATACTGCACGTTCTCGAACACCAAGGCATCGTTCACACCATCGCCGTTCGGGCTGAACACGTTGGGGATGATCACATCGGCAGGGCGGATCACATAGGCGATGGTCGCGGTATCCACGCAGCCTTCCGCCGTGGTCACCACCAGCGTCACCTCGTAGGTGCCGGGCGTGTTGTAGGTATGGCTTCCGCCGGGCTGCGAGCTTCCCGCCCCGCCATCACCGAAGGACCATTGCCAATCCACGATCTGCGATCCGTTGCCGTTGGAAGCATCGCTGAACTGCACGGTGGTGCCGGGGTTCTGGGGCGAAGCGGGATCGGCATTGATGCCGGCGGTCGGGGTGTTGCCCACCAGCACATCGAAGGGGGCCGAGGTGCCTGAGCAGCCCTCGGGGGTGGTCACCGTAACGGTGTAGCTGCCCGTACCCACGGCATTGGTGGCCCCCTGTGCGCCATTGGACCACTGATAGGTGGCGTAGGGCTGGGTGGTGGAAAGCACCACGGGCTGACCTGCGCACGAGTAGTCGGGCCCGGTGATCACCGGTGTGGGGTTGGCCGCCTGGGTCACCACGAAGGGCTCGGAAGGCAGGCTACAATCGCCCAAGGCCACGGTGACGATGTAGGTACCCGGACCACCACTGATGTTCGGACCGAAAGCGCCGTTGTTCCAGTTGTACGTATCGTAGCCGGCAGGAGCATGGATGTAAGCGATGCCGCCGTCGCAGACCACTGGATCGCCGGTGATGATGATCGGGCCTTGGATGCCGGGGTTCACGATCACGGTGATCGTGGTGTCGTAGGTGCAACCGAAGTTGTCGGTGACCGAGAAGGTGTACTCATGCGTGCCCACGCCCACCGGAGTGGCCGTGGCCGAGAGGGGGTTGTTCGGGTTGGTCACCACACCGTTGCCGGTCCACGAGGCCGAGTCCAACGTGCTGGTGCCGAGCGCGGGCGTGAACTGGGTCAGGCTGGGGAACAGCGCCGGGTTGAAGTTCAGCCCCCAGCCACAGATGAAGCCGTTGTCGATGGCCCAGTTGTCCACGATGGTCAGGGTCCACGTGCCGTTCAAGGCACAGCCGGTCAGGTTGGACCATGGTTGCACGCTGCTGTATGTGCCAGGGATCAAGGCGCTATTGGGCGGGGTACCAGCCGTGGTCACGTTCGGAGTGGGCCCGAAGGCAGCGCAGTTGGCGAAGGTGCCCAAGGTGGCCGTGGGGCTCCAGCAATAATCCCAGCACTCGCCGATCACCGGGAATGCCGCAGGATCGTTGTCATTGGCCGCACCGAGGTAGGTGCCGCCACCACCCTGCTGGTGCATGGTCATGGTCTGCCCACTGGGGCAGGTGATCGAAATGATCAGGTCGCCCATGTAGCTGTGCTCCAAGCTGGCACAGATGCTCATCAGATCGTTCGGGTTGGTGAGCGTGGCACCGGGAGCGAACTGCGTATAGGTCAGCTGGGAGGTATAGGCCACACCCGAACCGTCGGGCATGGTCACACCGTTCCCCAAGTTCACCGAGGGCAGCGCTGACCACATGACCGGCGTTGCCACGGCGGTGAGGTCCACGGATTCGCCCTCGCAGATCACCATGGGGTTCACAAAGGTGCCGTCGAAGACCGGGGTGGTGCTGATCAGCACCTGCATGTCGACCAGGTTGGTGTTGGAACAACCGTTGTCATCGGTAACGGTGAGCTGCGTCACGTACTCACCGGGCTCACTGTAGGAGTGGGTGACGACCGGACCGGAACCGGTGGTGCCATCAGCGAAGTCCCACTCGTAGGACACGATGTTGAAGGGCGCCACCGCCGTGGAGTTAGACCCGTCGAAGGTGATCACCTCGCCCTGGCAGGCCAGCAGCGGAACGGGGCTGCCATAGCTGGCCACCGCGGTGGGCGGCTGGCAGGGCACCACGCAGCTTACCAGCGCGGCGAACACGCCGGTTCCGATCGAGTTGCTGGTGAAGTGCAGGGTGAGGCAGCCGCTCGTGTTGGCGAACGAAGCGGAAACGATACCGGGGGAGTTCGTGCCCGACCATTCCCCGAGCAGCGGGGCGGAGGTATCCTCCCCATCGTAGATGCGAAGGACATCGCCCGGCGCGGGCCCGGCGGTGCTCAACGTGAACGTGACGAACTGCAGCGAGATGGCCGGTCCGCCACTGCCATCGGGGCAGATCGTCGCGATGTAGTTCTCGTTGTTACTGTAGCCACTGGCACCTTCACCGCCACTGTCGAGCAGGCTCCCCGAACAAGCGGAGATGAAGCCTTCTGTGATCGTGTGCTGCGAGAAAGCCGCTGTGGCACTGAACAGGAGAGCGAAGATGAAGGATGTTCTCGGGATCATGGTTGCTGCTCTTTTCACCGGCCCCGGTCGGCGTCGGGGGCATGGGGGAATTGGCGTTCAAACATACGTGCTTCGGGGGGTAAGGACCGGGATCAGTTGAGTCTTGTGCGGTTGAGGAAGACGACCTTGCCCTCGGTGACCAACCGACCATCGGGTGCGACCGCCTCCACGGCCACGAGGTAATAGCCTTCGGCACAATCGTCGCCCGACCACGGTTCATTGCTGTTGGTACTGAACACCAGTCGGTTGTCCTTCACGGAATACACCCGGACCATCACCTGATCGAAATACTCCACCCCACCGACCAGGTACAGGTCGTTATGGCCGTCGCCGTTCGGGGTGAAGGTGTTGGGCAGGAATAGCTTGGGCTGATCGGCCACCGGGAACGGATCGATGGCATCCTCATCGGGCCCCACGGTATCGGTCACCGGTTCCGGTTTACGACCCTCCTTCTCGGCCTCGAACGCGGCATCGGCCTGGGCGGTCATCTCAGAGACGATGGCCTCCACCAGCATGGGATTCTCCGCAGGCGCGACCGGCAACATGCGCACCGGCGTTGCGGTCACGATCTCTTCCTCGGGGTCGACAGTGCGGCCGACCTCCCCTGCTTCAGCAGCGGGCTGCACAATGGTAGGTACGGTGGCGCGCGGCGTTGCTCGCTCCGGCGCCAGCGCGATAGGGATCGTGCGTTCGTGGTCCTCGGACATCTCCGGCCCCACGGTGACCAGCGCATCTTCCGTGGGAGGTGGGGCAGGGTCGGCCGACCGTTCCACCACCACGTGTTCGGGAACCTGTTCCACCGGGGTCCGGTCCGTGAGCCAGATGGCACCAGCGCCGATGGTCACTGCGGCCACCCCGGCGGCCACCCAGCCCCACACGGCGGTCGCGGTGGTGCCCACCGCCACATGCCCGAGCTGTGCACTGATGCCCTGCCACACCGCGGGATCCACCGCCATCTCGTGGTCGTGGAACCGTTCGCGGAACAGGTCCGCCACCTTGTCCCCCCCGTCGACCGGGGTGGCGGCGGTCGCCATCCGGGCCTGTATGCCCTGCCACGTGCCAGAGGGCACTGCGGCCTCGTGGCCTTGGAACCGCTCACGGAACAGGTCGTTCAGGTCATGATCCATGTCCATGGTCGTATTGGGCGCCGGCCTCCTTCGGCAGCAGTCGACGCAGGTAGGCGCGCGCCTTCATGAATTGCGATTTCGAGGTGTTCTCCGAGATCCCCAGCATGTCGGCGATCTCCTTGTGCGGGAAGCCTTCGATGGCGAAGAGGTTGAACACCGTGCGGTAGCCCGGCGGCAATGCCTGGATCAGCTCCATGAGCTCGTCGGTGGTCATGGCGGAGAGCACTTGCTCGTCCTCCTGGTGCAGGTGTTCGGCCTCAGTGAGGTCGAGGCTTTGGTCGTAGGGTTTGTTCCGCCGGATGTGGTCCAAGGCGGTGTTGACCATGGTACGGGTGATCCAGCCGGCCAGGGAGCCTTCCCCACGGAAGTGCCCGATCTTCTGGAAGACCTTCACGAAGCCGTCCTGAAGCATGTCCTGGGCTTGGTCGCGGTTCCCCGCGTAACGCATGCACACGCTCATCATTTTCCTCGCATACTGCTGATACAGAGCCTTTTGGACGATCGGATCGCCCACCACACACCCTTGTACCAGCTGTTCATCCGTCATAACGTGCAGCGATGTACGATGCGACCGGCCACCAAAAGGTTGCCTGAGGACCTGCGACGGGGCCTTCACGCCGATCGTCATCACTTCAGCAAGGTAATGATGCCCCGGTGTTCCTTCTTGTCCGAGGTGTACATCGGTCGGGTTTCCATGCGCCAGACGTAGACCCCTTGGGGCAGTATGTCCCCTCCGTTGGCGTGCCTGCCATCCCACCCCTTGCCGGGCACGTTGGTGCTGAACACGATGCGCCCCCAACGGTCGAACACCTCGAACACGTAATCGTCCGGTACCACGTCCAGGGCCACGGGCAGGAACACGTCGTTCACCCCATCGCCATCCGGGGTGAAGGCGTTCGGCACGAACACAGAAGGCACCACGATGGGAACGATCTTGCACAGGCTGTCGGCACAGCCGTACTGGTCCTCGACCCTCAGGCACACCTCGTACTCCCCACCGAGCACGTCCATGAACTGGTGCTGCGCCGAGCGGTTGTTCCCGAACGGTACGCCCCCCACCGTCCAGTCGAAGGTCACGGCGATCGGGTCATCGGCATGGAAGATCAACAGGCTGTTGCCTTCGGTGCCGGGCGATGGGTCGTGGTGGAACGAGGCGACCGGAAGACGTTCGGCCAGCACCGCCTGCAACTCCATATGTTGGGCGGTGCAGCCTTGCGGGGTGGTCACGGTGAGGATCACCGCGTAATTCCCTGACTCGGTGTAGGTGTGCTCCACAACATCCTCGACCATGCTCGCCGTGCCATCGCCCAATGTCCAGGTGGAAGTTCCTCCGAGGTATTGCGGCGGGGTGGTGTTGGTGAAGGTCACGTCCAAGGGGATGCAACCGGCCTCGGGGGTATAGGTGAAGGACACTTCGGGCAACGGATCGATCGTCACCGCCACCACGGCCGTATCGATCAAGTGGGCGCACTCGGCGGTACCCGGCACGATGTAGAGGTAGTTGCCGGAGAGGTCGGTGGCGGGATCTAGCATGTTCCCATGCGTCTGCTGGGCCGGGTTCTGCCAGCTGCCGTTCGCGTCGGGCCCACCGCCCAACTGAGCGAACAGGTCCACCGGCGCAGCGTCAGCACAACGCACCACGGAGGCGTCGGTGCCCGCCCAAGGCTCGGGATGGGTGGCCAGGGTCAAGGTACTCGTCAGTGTTGGGCAGGGCGCCATGCCCACCACGGTATAGGTATAGGTCCCCACCGGGTCGGTAGCGGCCACGAACGTGCCGTTCGACGGCGCCCCGTTGGGACCCGTCCATGTGCCCGTGGTGTCGGGGGTGCCGTTCAGGGCATCGAGCATCGTCAGCGGCGGGGCATCGGTGCAAAGCACCAGGCTGGCGGATCCGCCCGGGTCCACTGCGGTGTGCACCGTGATCGCCACGGTGGCCGTGTCGTTCAAGCAGGGTGCCGTACCGGTGACGATGTAGCGATAATCACCAGTGCCATGTTGGGCGGGGTCCAATTGTCCGTTGAAGGGATCGAACAACGGCCCGGCCCAATACCCGCCCGGGTCCTGGTTCCCGCCCAACAGGGGGGCAAGGTCCACCGGATCACCGCTGGTGCAGAGGGTGAGGCTGTTGTCCGTCCCGGCATCCGGCGCCTGTACCACCTCAACGTGCAAAGTGCCCAATGAGGGGCAGCTTCCACCGGCCCCCATCAGGTAGGTATAGTGGCCGGGTTGGTCATTGGCCGGGTCGAAGGTCCCGGAATGGGCCGCTCCCGAAGGCGCGGTCCAAGCCCCCCCGGCGGGCATGCCGGGCAACAACGGTAGCATGGGGAAGGACGAGGCATTGGAACAGGTGGCATGCGTGATCGTGTCGAGCACCACACCCATCTGCACCTCCACCACCACGCTGAAGGTGGTTGACATGACGGGGCTCCCATTGTCGGTCGCCTGGAACACCACCTCGTGAAAGCCCACGTCGGACAATTGCGGTGTGAACTCGGTGATGATCTGGGCCGAGACACCACTGGTATTGGTCGTTATGTTGTAGTTGCTCAACGTGGGTGCGCTGGAAGTGGCCACCGTGGTCTGGGCGGGCTCCGGGGATAGGAAGGTGACCTCCAACGTGGCCGGTTGGCCCACACAGAGCACCATGGAGTCGCACACCGACTGGCTCGATACCACGGGCGGAACGTTGGCGGAGGTGATGTCGGTGGCGAAGGAGAAGTACTTGTTGTCCAGCCAATCGACCCCGTCGTTGGCGCCGAAGGGGCCATCGTAGGCCGTGCCGGGCTGGTTGAAGCGGCCGAACTGCATGTAGTTCACCCCATCGCCCTTGTTGGCCCCCACGTTCGCAGGCGTTCCGCCGAACCCGTTCGACCCACCCGAGGCACTGCCCGTGGTCCACTGCATGTCGCGGTAGCAGAACGATACGTTCGCGCCGTTCGGAACGATCGGGTCACTGCCGTTCGTGATGATCACCTGAAAGGTGTTCACCTTGTCGGTCTGCATGCTGTAATACCCCACCCGGGTCCAGTTCACGTATAACGCCGTGGGGGTGATCTTGTACTGCACGATATTGTTCCCCGCCCCGGGCCCACGCAGGTCCACATCGGCCCAGAAAGGCGCCACCATGGCGAAGCCGTTCACCGGGAACCCCGAGGCACTGTACGTTCCGTAGGCCTGACCGAACGACACGTTGCCATTGATGTTGATGTAGGCCGTGGAGTAATTCTGGCCGTACAACTGGAACGTGAACGGAAGCGCGATGGGGCCGTGGCTGCCATCGTCGGCATTGTGGAAGCCGCTGGCGTTCCACTGGGAGTTGTTGTTGATCGTGGTGTAGCTGGCATCCGGCTGCACCCAACAATCGCAGCTTCGACCATCGGCCGGGGGCACATCGAGCATCTCCGGCGTGATGATGATCGGGGCCGACGGGGGTATCTGGGTCAGCTTCCACGCATCATACTCATGCGCATTGGTGGGCTCCTGACCGTAACCCGAAAGGGCTGCGATCCAAACGACCGCGAGGCCGACGATCTTCCATGAAGAACGGCTCATGGCCATGGTGGGTTTTAAGGGAACTGAAAGGTCCTCGGCACATCCGGCACGGGGCCGGCCCCTCTCCATGGTTAGTAGATGCGTTCAAAGCCGGGATGGTTGCCTTGCGGCAGATCCCCTCCCCATGTTCCCAGCCCGCGATCGGCTACCTTCGCGGGCCTTTTCAGCCCGCCACCGTTCCCATGGACCATATCCGCAATTTCTGCATCATCGCCCACATCGACCATGGCAAGAGCACCCTGGCCGACAGGCTCTTGCAGATGACCGGCACCATCGCCGACCGCGACATGCAGAACCAGGCCCTGGACGACATGGACCTGGAGCGCGAACGGGGCATCACGATCAAGAGCAAAGCCATCCAGATGGAATACACCCTGGACGGCAAGAAGTACCTGCTCAACCTGATCGACACCCCCGGCCACGTGGACTTCAGCTACGAGGTGAGCCGCAGCATCGCGGCCTGCGAGGGCGCCCTGCTGATCGTGGACGCCACCCAGGGCATCCAGGCACAGACCATCAGCAACCTTTACCTGGCCTTGGAGCACGACCTGGAGATCATCCCCATCCTCAACAAGATGGACCTCCCCAGTGCCAACCCCGAAGAGGTGAAGGACCAGATCGTGGACCTGCTGGGCTGCCGCCGCGAGGAGATCATGGCCGCCAGCGGCAAGACCGGCCTGGGCGTGGACAAGGTGCTGGAGGAGATCGTGCGAAGGATCCCGCCCCCCAAGGGCGACCCCGACGCCCCCCTGCAGGCGCTGATCTTCGACAGCGTGTTCAACAGCTTCCGCGGCATCATCGCCTACTTCCGCGTGATGAACGGCACCATGCGCAAGGGCGACCGCGTGAAGTTCTTCAACACCGGCGTGGAGTACAACGCCGACGAGATCGGGGTGCTGAAGATGGACCTGAAACCCCAGTCACCGCTGAGCGCTGGCGACGTGGGCTACATCATCAGCGGCATCAAGACGGCCAGCGAGGTGAAAGTGGGCGATACCATCACCCATGTGGAGCGGCCCTGTGCCGAGGCCATCAAGGGCTTCGAGGACGTGAAGCCCATGGTGTGGGCCGGCATCTTCCCAGTGGACACCGACGATTACGAGGAGCTGCGCGACGCCATGGAGAAGCTGCGCCTGAACGACGCGAGCCTTACCTGGACGCCCGAGAGCAGCGCCGCCCTGGGCTTCGGCTTCCGCTGCGGCTTCCTGGGTCTGCTGCACATGGAGATCATCCAGGAGCGGCTGGAGCGCGAGTTCAACATGACGGTGATCACCACCGTGCCCAACGTGGGCTACGA
>Ga0207868_1000285_pt1 | contig 61932 bp, 53 predicted proteins | sample Passage237B_FD_187370 | JGI IMG/M metagenome (GOLD analysis project Ga0207868, IMG submission 187370) | Cellulose adapted compost microbial communities from Newby Island Compost Facility, Milpitas, CA, USA - Passage2 37B (SPAdes) (version 3) ... | reverse complement strand
AGCGGGGCGCCGGCTGGGGCGAGGAGGAAAACGGCAAGATCACCCGCTTCACCATGTTCGACGACCTCAAGCGGCAGACCGGCACCGAACGGGTGCGGGTCGGCGGCTCCTGGGTCGACCGGCCGGTCTACGGCGCCTACGCCTCCTGGCAGGGCTGCGTTGAGGCGCGCCCCTATCCTTACAGCGTCGACGACACCGCACCGTCCGTCACAACGCCGGCGACGCTGTTCGTGCCCATGTTCGCGCCCGACGAGACCGACAACAAGGACGGCCACCGGAACCCCAACAACAGCTACTGGAACGACAACACGGCCGCTTCCAACAACCTGACGCGGCAGATCTCGATGCCGAAATACTTCACCCCAGCGGCGTCGGGAACGCAGGCGGCGGGCGCCGGCGAAGGCCCGAACGCGAGCTGCACGACGACGCCCATCACGCCGCTTGCCGACGTCACCACGCCAGACGGGCTCGGCCGGATCAACGCGGCAATCGACGCGATGACCTCGAACGGGGCGACCAACGTGCCTGAAGGCATCGCCTGGGGCTGGCGCACGATCTCCAGCGGCGCGCCCTTCGGCGAGGGCCGTCCGGAGGTCGAGAAGGGCAACGACAAGGTGCTGATCGTGCTCACCGACGGCGAGAACACCTACTACACGCCGAACTCGCTGGGCTATCACGACCTTGCCGGCAACAAGTCGACCTACTCGGCCTATGGCTACACGAACGTCAGGCAGCCCGGCGGCAGCCATACCCGCCTGTTCATGGGAACCGGCAGCAGCGTCAGCAAGAGCGATTATTCCAACGACAATTATTCGGCCGCGCTCAACGACCACATGGCACAGGTCTGCGCCAACGCGAAGGCCAGCCGCCTGATCGTGATGACGGTGGCGCTCGACCTGTCGGCCTCCGACAAGCAGCAGAAGAAGCAGATCGCGGGGCTCAAGGACTGCGCCTCCGATTCCCGCTTCCGCAGGGACCCGTCGGACCCGTCGAAACCCGCCAAGCTGTTCTGGAACACCACCGGAGGCAACCTCTCGCAGACCTTCAAGGAAATCGCCGACGAGCTCTCGAACCTCAGAATCGTCAGCTGAGGAGAGGGGGCGGCGCGGGGCGGTGGCGGACCACGCCCCGCGTCCGGCCCCCACATTCGCCTGCGCGCGCCGTCGCAGCGGGCCCCGGCCCGCCGCGACGCTGGAAAGCAGAGCAATCGCATATGGGAATCGCGCGGCCGTTTACCCCCACCCCTGACCCTCCCCACAAGGGGGAGGGAGACCTTGACCTTGCGCCCCTGGCGCAGGCTTCAACGATCTATCCCGGAAGACGATGACGGCGCCCCCTCCCCCTTGTGGGGAGGGTAAGGGGTGGGGGTATCTTCCATATGCGATTGCCCTGGGGGACGTGCGCCCCGCCCTTGCCCCCTCCCCTGCCATCGGTTAGGACAGCCGCGCTTTGCCGGCCGACACGGGCCGGCGACACCCGACACGACCGATACGGATTTCCGAACATGGCGGACAAGGCTGAGAGAACGAAGGCGCGGCTGCCGCGGGGCTTCGTCGACCGCCATGCCGCCGACATCCGCGCGGTCGATGCGATGACGGCGAGGATCAGGGCCGTCTACGAGCTCTACGGCTTCGAGCCGGTCGAGCAGCCCTTGATCGAGTATACCGACGCGCTGGGAAAGTTCCTGCCCGATCAGGACCGGCCCAACGAGGGCGTGTTCTCCTTCCAGGACGACGACGAGCAGTGGCTGTCGCTGCGCTACGACCTGACGGCGCCGCTGGCCCGCTTCGTGGCGGAGAATTTCGAGACCCTGCCGAAACCCTATCGCAGCTACCGGTCGGGCTGGGTGTTCCGCAACGAGAAGCCCGGGCCGGGGCGCTTCCGCCAGTTCATGCAGTTCGACGCCGACATCGTCGGCACGCCGGGCGTGGCCGCCGACGCCGAGATGGCGATGATGATGGCCGACACGCTGGAGGCCGTCGGGATAAAGCGCGGCGACTACGTCATCCGCGTCAACAACCGCAAGGTGCTCGACGGCGTGCTGGAGGCCATCGGCCTCGGCGGCGCGGAGAATGCCGGCCGCCGGCTCGCCGTGCTGCGCGCCATCGACAAGCTCGACAAGTTCGGCCCGGAGGGCGTGCGCCTGCTGCTCGGCAAGGGGCGGCTGGACGAGAGCGGCGATTTCACCAAGGGCGCGGAGCTGGACGATGGCCAAGTCGAAACTGTCTTGCATGACATCGGTGTTGGTTCTTCATCCATCAAAGACGAGAGCACTTATCCCTCAAGTCAGCTTTACGCTGACGGGATGGGAGAACTGTTTCAGATAGAAGAACTAGTTAAGGCCGCCGGCTACGACGACGGGCGCATCAGGATCGACCCCTCCGTGGTGCGCGGCCTCGAATACTATACCGGCCCGGTCTACGAGGCCGAGCTGACCTTCCCGGTCGTCAACGAGGACGGCGAGACGGTGCGCTTCGGCTCGGTCGCGGGCGGCGGGCGCTATGACGGGCTCGTCTCGCGCTTTCGCGGCGAGCCGGTGCCGGCCACCGGCTTTTCCATCGGCGTGTCGCGGCTGACCACCGCGCTGAAGAATCTCGGCAAGCTGGAGGATACCGAAGTTCTCGCCCCCGTGGTCGTTCTGGTCATGGACAGGGACACGGACAGCCTCGGCCGCTACCAGAAGATGGTGTCGGCGCTCCGCCAGGCCGGCATCCGCGCCGAGGCGTATCTCGGCGGCGCCGGCATGAAGGCGCAGATGAAATATGCCGACCGGCGCGGGAGCCCATGCGTCGTCATCCAGGGCGGCGACGAGCGGGCCAAAGGCGAGGTGCAGATCAAGGACCTCGTCGAGGGCGCGCGGCTTTCGGCCGAGATCGAAGACAACCGGGAGTGGCGCGAGAGCCGCCCGGCGCAGTTCTCCGTGCCCGAGGGCGAGCTTGTCGCGGCGGTGCGGCGGGTGCTCGACGCGCAGGCGGCGGAGCGGGCGAAGTGATGGCGCCGGCGGCGTACGGCGCTCCTTCGCGGCCCCCCGCATGACCGCCCTGCCCGCGTTTGCGGCCGACATCCTCGCGCTGTTCGATGAGCGCGGCGCGGCGCGCACCGACGTGCCGGTGATCCAGCCGGCCGACCCTTTCCTCGACATGGCCGGCGAGGACCTGCGGCGGCGCATCTTCCTCACCGAGAGCGAGACGGGCGAGAGCCTTTGCCTGAGGCCCGAATTCACCATTCCCGTCTGCCTGGACCACATTGCCAAGCGCGCCGCCACGCCGCGCCGCTATTCCTATCTCGGCGAGGTGTTCCGGCAGCGCCGCGAAGGCGCCAACGAATTCTTCCAGGCCGGCATAGAGGACCTCGGCGAAGCCGACACGGCCACCGCCGACGCGCGCTCCGTCGCGGACGCGGCGGCGCTGGTCGCCCGCGTGCTGCCGGGCCGGACCTTTGCCGTCACCATCGGCGACCAGGCGATGTTCGAGGCGGTGCTGGCCGCGCTCGGCCTGCCGCGCGGCTGGCAGAAGCGGCTGGCGCGCGCCTTCGGCTCGCCGGGCGCGCTGGAGGCGGCGCTGGCCGACCTTGCCCACCCGCCGCGCAACGCCGCCCTTGCCGAGCCGGCGGCCTCTCTCGTGCTTGCCGGGGACCCGGCGCCGCTCGCAGCCCACATCACGGGGAAGATGGCGGAAGCCGGCATCTCGCCGCATGCCGGACGCAGCCCGCAGGAGATCGCGCAGCGCCTGATCGAGAAGGCCGAGCTGCGCAGCGTGCGCCTCTCCGACGAAGCGCTGGCGGCGCTCGGCGCCTTCCTTGCCATCAAGGCGCCGCTCGCGGACGCCGCAGGCACGCTCGACGCCTTCGCCCGCGACGCCGGCCTGTCGCTCGCCGGGGCACTCGCGCGCTTCGCCGCCCGCGCCGAAAGGATTGCCGCGCACGGCATCGCCGGCGCCGAGATCGCCTACGACGCGGCGTTCGGCCGGCCGCTCGACTATTATACCGGGCTGGTGTTCGAGGTTTCCCTGCCGGGCGCGGCGCGGCCGCTGGTCGGCGGCGGCCGCTACGACCGGCTGCTGACGCTGCTCGGCGCGACCGCGCCGATCCCCGGCGTCGGCTTTTCGGTCTGGCTCGACCGGCTGGCGGACGCACGGGAGGCGGCACGATGAGCCTCACCCTCGCGTTGCCCTCCAAGGGCCGGCTGAAGGAGCAGATGCTGGCGCATCTCGGCCGCGCCGGGCTGTCGGTGATCGAGCCCGAGGATTCCCGCCGCTACAGCGCGCGGATCGCCGGGCGCGACGACATCGAGCTCGTGCTCCTGTCGGCCTCGGAGATCGCGCGCGAGCTCGGCGCCGGCACGGTCGACCTCGGGGTGACCGGCGAGGACCTGGTGCGCGAGACGATCGGAGACGTCGACGCAAGAGTGGAGATCGCCGCCCGCCTCGGCTTCGGCCGCGCCGACGTGGTGGTGGCGGTGCCGGAGGTCTGGCTCGACGTCGACACGATGGCCGACCTCGACGACGTGGCCGCCGACTTCCGCCAGCGGCACGGAAGGCGGCTGCGGATCGCCACCAAATACTGGCGGCTGACCCAGCAGTTCTTTTCCGGCAAGCACGGCATCCAGGTCTATCGCATCGTGGAAAGCCTCGGCGCCACCGAGGGTGCGCCGGCCGCCGGCTCCGCCGACGTCGTCGTCGACATCACCACGACCGGCTCGACGTTGCGGGCGAACCACCTCAAGGTGATCGCCGACGGCGTCATCCTGCGCTCGCAGGCATGTCTCGTCGCCTCGCGCAGGCAGCGCAGCGAACGCGACGAGGCGACGATCCGCGAGATCGCCGCGGCGATGGGCGGCTAGGCCCTTACCCCCTCCCTTGTGGGGAGCGCCGGACCGTAGGGTTCGGAGTGGGGGTGAGAGGGTCTTTGCAACCCCCGCCCCGCTGCTGCGCAGCGACCCTCCCCCACAAGGGGGAGGGTAAGGGCGCGCTCACCCCCTGCGGCGGGCGTCCACCGACCAGGCGCCGGCGCCGGCCACCGAGAGCGCCAGGAAGCCGCCCGCGATCGTCAGGTTCTTGGAAAAGATCATCATCTGCATCATGTCGCCCGGCACGTAGTGGAAGAAGGCCCCGGCAACCACGCAGAAGGCGGCCAGAAGCCAGGCCGCGATGCGGGTCTGGAAGCCGACCAGGACGGCCAGCCCGGCCAGCAGCTCGAGCGCGCCCGACAGCGGCGCCAGCAGCGAGCCGGCGGGCAGGCCGACCGAGCCGATATAGCCGGCGGTGCCGGCAAGGTCGCCGAACTTCTGGAAGCCCGCCATGACGAACATGAAGGACAGCAGGATACGGGCGACGAGAAGAAGTGCGTTGCTCATGTGTGGCTCCGATTGCGAGGCATCGGCCGCCACCTAGCCGATCGCGCCCGCCACCGGAAGGCGCCGCGCGGAGACACATCGTTCACCGAACGACACCCATGCCTCCCCGAGCGTTCACATTTCCGTTATCCCGGATGCGTCATGTCCTGCGGGCGCACCAGGCGATCGTAATCGGCCTCGGTCACGAGCCCGGTGGCAAGCGCCTCCTCGCGCAGGGTCGTTCCGTTCTTGTGCGCGGTCTTGGCGATCTTCGCCGCCGCGTCGTAACCGATGGTCGGCGCCAGCGCGGTGACCAGCATCAGCGACCGCTCCAGGGCCGCCTTGATATTGTCCTCGCGCGGCTCGATGCCGACGACGCAATTGTCGGTGAAGGAGACGGCGGCATCCGCCATCAGTCGCACCGACTGGAGGAAATTGTAGGCCATCACGGGGTTGAAAACGTTCAGCTCGAAATGGCCCTGGCTGCCGGCGAAGGTGAGCGCGGCATGGTTGCCGAACACCTGCACGCAGACCTGCGTCATCGCCTCGCACTGCGTGGGATTGACCTTGCCCGGCATGATCGAGGAGCCCGGCTCGTTCTCCGGCAGCGCCAGCTCGCCGAGGCCCGAGCGCGGGCCGGAGCCGAGAAAGCGGATGTCGTTGGCGATCTTGAACAGCGAGGCGGCGACCGTGTTGATCGCGCCGTGGGAAAACACCATCGCGTCGTGCGCGGCCAGCGCCTCGAACTTGTTGGGCGCCGAGGTGAACGGCAGGCCGGTCAGCGCGGCGATCCGCGCCGCCACCTTCTCGGCGAATCCGACCGGCGCGTTGAGCCCGGTTCCCACCGCCGTGCCGCCCTGGGCAAGCTGCATCAGCCCCGGCAGGGTCTGCTCGATGCGGGCAATCCCGTTCCCGACCTGCGCGGCGTAGCCGGAAAACTCCTGGCCGAGCGTCAGCGGGGTGGCGTCCTGGGTATGGGTGCGGCCGATCTTGACGATGTGCGTCCACGCCTTCGCCTTGGCGTCGAGCGCGCCATGCAGCTTCTTGAGCGCCGGCAGCAGCCGCTCGACGATCTCGACCGAGCAGGCCACGTGCATGGCCGTCGGATAGGTGTCGTTCGACGACTGGCTCATATTGACGTGGTCGTTGGGATGCACCGGCTTCTTGGAGCCCATCTGCCCGCCCAGCATCTCGATCGCCCGGTTCGAGATGACCTCGTTGGCATTCATGTTGGACTGCGTGCCGGAGCCCGTCTGCCAGACGACGAGCGGGAAATGATCGTTCAGCTTGCCCTCGATGACCTCCTGCGCAGCGGCGACGATCGCCTTGCCGAGCGCCGGGTCGAGCCTGCCGAGCTCCATGTTGGTCTCCGCGGCCGCCCGCTTGACCACGCCCAGCGCCCTGACGATCGGCAGCGGCTGCTTCTCCCAGCCGATCCGGAAATTGCCGAGCGAGCGCTGGGCCTGCGCGCCCCAGTAACGGTCGCTGGCGACCTCGATCGGGCCGAATGTGTCTGTCTCTGTGCGTGTGGCTGTCATCGCGTCATTTCTCCCGGCGCTCATATGGCCCATCGCGGCGCCGGTGGCAACGCGGCGCCGGGCCGTCCAAACTTTCGGATGAAGCGCTTGCGCTTTACAAATGGCTTGGGCAAGACGAGTATCGCGTTTTCCTCCGAAACCCTGCCGGGAGGCGGGGCATATCGAGAAAATGGGCAACAGGGAGAGTCAAATCATGCGTTCTGCGATCCGCAACATCCTGGCGGCCTCGGCTGCCGGAGCCTTTGTCTTCGCGGCCGGCGCCGCCGCCGCCGACGACGTCAAGGTCGGGATCATTCTGGGCTTCACGGGCCCGCTGGAATCCATCACGCCGGGCATGGCCGCCAGCGCCGAGCTCGCCTGGAAGGAGGTCAACGACAGCGGCCTCATGGACCACACGCTGGTGCCGGTCCGCGTCGATTCGACCTGCATCGACAGCTCTGCCGCCACCGCGGCGGGCGAGCGGCTGGTGACGGCGGACAACGTCGCGGCGATCATGGGCGCCGACTGCTCGGGCGTGACCATCGCCGTGCTGAACAACGTCGCGGTGCCGAACGGCGTCGTGATGATCTCGCCGTCGGCGACCTCGCCGGCGCTGACGGACATCGACGACAAGGGCTTCTTCTTCCGCACGTCGCCGTCGGATGCCCGCCAGGGCCAGGTGCTGACCGACGTGCTTACCGGCCAGGGCGTGAAGTCGGTGGCGGTCACCTACACCAACAATGACTACGGCAAGGGCTTCTCCGACAGCTTCAGCGCCGCGTTCACGGCGGCCGGCGGCACCGTGACGCTCAGCGCCCCGCATGAGGACGGCAAGGGCGACTATTCGGCCGAGGTGGCCGCGCTGCAGGCGGCCGGCGGCGAGTTGCTCGTCGTGCTCGGCTATGTCGACCAGGGCGGCGTCGGCATCATCCGCTCCGCCGTCGAGTCCGGCGCATTCGAGCGGTTCGCGCTCGGTGACGGCATGTACGGCCAGAGCCTGATCGACGCCATCGGCGCCGATCTGGAAGGCACCATCGGCGTCATCCCGGGCGCCGAGGGCGAAGGCATGGACAAGTTCATCGAAGTGGCGAAGGGCGCCGACATCGACCCGTCCTCCTCCTACACCGGTGAAAGCTACGATGCCGGCGCGTTGATCGCGCTCGCCATCCAGAAGGCCGGCTCGGCCGACCGTACCGCAATCCGCGACGCGGTCCTCGACATCGCCAACGCTCCGGGCGAGAAGATCCTCGCCGGCGAGCTCGCCAAGGGCCTGCAGATCCTCAAGGACGGCGGCGACATCGACTATGTCGGGGCCACCAATGTCGAGCTGATCGGCCCCGGAGAGGCCGCCGGCACCTATCGCGAATACGTCGTCAAGGACGGCAAGTACGAGACCGTCAAGTTCCACTGAACGTGGACTGAACGGGATGGCCCGGCCCGCAGAAGGCCGGGCCATCCACGCACATGGGGAACCGGATGATACGTGTAGACGATCTGCACATGCATTTCGGGGGGATAAGGGCAGTCGACGGCGTCAGCATCGAGATCGAGAAGGGCTCAATCACCGGGCTGATCGGACCTAACGGCGCCGGGAAAAGCACCCTGTTCAACGTGATCGCCGGCCATTACAGGCCGAGTTCGGGCAGAGTGTGGCTCGATGGCGAGGACGTCACCGGCCTGCCTCCTCACGAACTGTTCGCCAAGGGGCTTTTGCGCACTTTCCAGATCGCGCACGAGTTCTCCACGCTGACCGTCCGCGAGAACCTGATGATGGTGCCGGCCGACCAGCCGGGAGAATCGCTCGTCTCCGTATGGACGCAGCCCAGTCGCGTGCGGGCCCGCGAGGACGAAGTGCGCCGGCGCGCCGACGAGGTGATCGACTTCCTGCAGATCGGTCACGTCGCCGAAGAGCTTGCCGGCAACCTCTCGGGCGGCCAGAAGAAGCTGCTCGAGCTCGGCCGAACCATGATGGTCGACGCCAAGGTCGTCTTCCTCGACGAGGTCGGCGCGGGCGTCAACCGTACATTGCTGAAGACCATCGCCGACGCCATCCTGCGCCTCAACCGCGAGCGCGGCTACACGTTCTGCGTCATCGAGCACGACATGGATTTCATCGCCCGGCTGTGCGACCCGGTGATCGTGATGGCCGAAGGCAAGCTGCTGTTCCGCGGCTCTCCCGACGAGGTGCGCACCAACGAGCAGGTGATCGAAGCCTATCTCGGGCGCGGCCTGAAGAACCGCCCGGCGCGCGCGGAGGCACCGGCATGAGCTTTCTCGCCGGCGAGAACATGACCTGCGGCTATGGCGGCGCCGACATCCTTCACGGCTGCGACATCGCGGTGGACAAGGGCCAGATCGCCGTCATCGTCGGCCCCAACGGCGCCGGCAAGTCGACCGCCATGAAGGCGATGTTCGGCATGCTGAAGCTGCGCGAAGGGCGGGTGACGCTCGACGGCCGCGACATCACCGGCCTGTCGCCGCAGGATCGGGTGAAGGCCGGGATGGGGTTCGTACCGCAGACGAACAACGTCTTCACCACGATGACGGTCCAGGAAAACCTGGAGATGGGCGGCTATATCCGCGACGACGACCTCTCCGGGACGATGGAGCAGGTGTTCGACCTGTTTCCCGTCCTCAAGGAGAAGCGACGCCAGCCGGCGGGCGAGCTGTCGGGCGGCCAGCGCCAGCAGGTGGCGGTGGGACGCGCGCTGATGACGAAGCCGTCCGTGCTGATGCTCGACGAGCCGACGGCAGGCGTTTCGCCGATCGTCATGGACGAGCTGTTCGACCGCATCATCGAGGTCGCAGCCACCGGCATCGCCATCCTGATGGTCGAGCAGAATGCGCGCCAGGCGCTCAACATCGCCGACCGCGGCTATGTGCTGGTGCAGGGCAGCAACCGCTATACCGACACCGGGCAGGCGCTGCTTGCCAATGCCGAGGTCCGCGCCTCGTTCCTGGGGGGCTGAGATGATCGCGGAAACATCCCTGCTCCCGCCCCCGCACCGTTCCTGCGCCAAAGGGAGGAGCTTCTGATGGACCTCCTCAACGCGCTGGTCCTGTTCTCCAACTTCGTGCTGGTGCCGGGGCTCGCCTACGGCGCCCAGCTCGCGCTCGGCGCGCTCGGCGTCACGCTCGTCTACAGCATCCTGCGCTTCGCCAATTTCGCCCATGGCGACCTGATGGCGTTCGGCACGATGATCACCATCCTCGTCACCTGGTGGCTGCAGTCGCTGGGGATCGGCCTCGGGCCGCTGCCGACCGCGCTCCTGGCGCTGCCGGTCGGCATGGCGGGCGCGGTCCTGTTCTCGCTCGCCGCCGACCGCGCGGTGTTCAGGTTCTACCGCGTGCGCAAGGTCGCCAGCATCGTCGTCGTGATGGCCTCGGTGGGCGTGATGTTCATGCTCAACGGCATCGTGCGCCTCGTCATCGGCCCCGACGACCAGCGCTTCGCGGACGGCACCCGCTTCCTGATCGATGCGCGCGGCTGGCGCGAGATGACCGGGCTGTCCGAGGCGCTGACGATCCGCGTGCCGGTGGTGATCACCCTCGTCGTGGCGATCGTCGTCGTGGCATGGCTGTTCTGGTTCCTCCAGAAGACGCGGATGGGCAAGGCGATGCGCGCCTATTCCGACAATGAGGACCTGGCGCTGCTTTCGGGCATCAATCCGGAGCGCGTGGTCGTCGTCACCTGGATCATCGCGGCCTGCCTCGCCACCATCGCCGGAACGCTTTACGGGCTGGACAAGAGCTTCAAGCCGTTCACCTATTTCCAGCTCCTGCTGCCGATCTTCGCGGCGGCGATCGTCGGCGGCATCGGCCAGCCCTTCGGCGCGATCGCCGGCGGCTTCGTCATCGCGTTTTCGGAAATCCTGCTGACCTATCCGCTCAAGCGCGTCCTCGATTATCTCGGCTTCGCGCCGGAAACCCTCGTGCAGCTGCTTTCGACCGAATACAAATTCGCCGTGTCGTTCGTCATCATGGTCATCGTGCTTCTGATCCGGCCGACGGGCATCTTCCGCGGGAGGCTTCTGTAATGGGCACGCGCGGCATCTTCCTCTACGGCGTGATGGGCCTGCTGATCGTGGTGGTCGGCCTGTTCCAGAGCTGGAACGTGGCGCTTCAGTTGCTCAACCTGTGCCTGCTGTCGGCGATCATGTCGATCGGGGTCAACATCCAGTGGGGCTATGCCGGCCTGTTCAATGTCGGCATCGTCGGCTTCGCCGCGCTCGGCGGGCTGGCGACGGTGCTGGTGTCGATGCCGCCGGTGGCCGGCGCATGGGCGGCCGGCGGCGCCGGCATCGGGCTGTCGCTGATAGCCCTCGTCGTTACCGTCGCCGCCGTCTGGGCGGCGGGCCGCTACATAAAGCGGCCCTGGCGCATGCCGGCGATGCTGGTGGCCGGCGTGATCGGCTATTTCGTCATCCGGGCGACCTTCGATTCGGCCGTCGACGCCATCGAGCGCTTCAACCCGGCGCAGACCGGCTATCTCGGCGGGCTCGGCCTGCCCATCCTGCTGTCGTGGGTGGTCGGCGGGCTGCTCGCGGCGGCTGCGGCCTGGCTGGTCGGCAGGGTCACGCTCGGGCTGCGGGCCGACTATCTGGCGATCGCCACGCTGGGCATCGCCGAAATCATCATCGCGATGATCAAGAACGAGGACTGGCTTAGCCGCGGCGTCAAGAACGTCACCGGCCTGCCGCGGCCGGTGCCCATCGAGATCGACCTGCAGCGGACGTCGTGGTTCCTCGACCTGTCCTCCTGGCTCGACGCCAACCCGGTGATCTTCTCCTCGATCTTCGTCAAGATCTGCTACGCGCTGTTGTTCACGGTCGTGCTGGCGATCCTGATGTGGTTCGCCGAAAAGGCCCTCAACTCGCCCTGGGGGCGGATGATGCGCGCGATCCGCGACAATCGCGACGCAGCCGAGGCCATGGGCAAGAACGTCACCCGCCGCCACATGCAGGTCTTCATCCTCGGCTCGGCCGTGGTAGGGCTCGCCGGCGCGATGCTGACCACGCTCGACGGCCAGTTGACCCCGGGGACCTACAATCCGCTGCGCTACACCTTCCTGATCTGGGTGATGGTCATCGTCGGCGGCTCGGGCAACAATTGGGGCGCGGTGATCGGCGGCTTCCTGATCTGGTTCGTCTGGGTCGAGGCGGAGCCGGCAGGCGTCTGGCTGATGAACGCGCTGACGGCGGGGCTCGACCCGTCGAGCGTGCTGCGGGTGCGGCTGCTCGACGCCGCACCGCACATGCGGCTGTTCCTCATGGGGCTCATCCTGCTGCTGGTGCTGCGCTTCGCGCCGCGGGGCCTGATCCCCGAGCGGACCGCGCCGCCGCGCGGCGCCACGGCGGCGAAGCCGGCCGAAGAACCTACCGCCTGAGCACCCGCGCTCAGGCGGCCAGAGCGACGATGGCGGCATAGCGCGCCGTCTTCGCCACCGCGACGAGCAGGACGAAGACGCCGAAGCGCACCCGCAGCAGCCCTGCCACGAGCGTCAGCGGGTCGCCGATCACCGGCACCCACGAGGCCAGCAGCGACCACTTGCCCCAGCGCCGGAACCAGCGTTCGGCGCGGCGAAGGCCGTCGCCGTCCGGGAGCCAGCGCGTGCCGCGCAGGTGCGCTGCCCAACGGCCCAGCGTCCAGTTGACCGCGGAGCCGGCGACGTTGGCGGCGCTCGCCACCAGCAACAAGAGCCAGACGGGCGCCGCCTCCGCCAGCACCAGGGCGAGCAGCGCCGCCTCCGACGTGCCGGGCAGGATCGTCGCGGAGGTGAAGGCCGAAACGGCAAGGGCGGCGAGAGCGGGCAGTCCGTCGACCATCATCCGCCGCCGTGCCGGGTCACGGCGCGGCCTTCAAGCTGCCCCGGCGCCGTCACATCACGCCCGTCAGCGCGAGGGTCTGGTAGACCGCCAGCGACACGATCAGGATGCCCACGGCGCGCAGGAGCGTGCGCTCCCTGAGCGACTTGACGACATAGCCCGCAAGGGGCGCGGCGAGGACGCCGCCGACGATGAGGCCCGCGACCGCGGTGAAGTGGCCGGTCAGGTCGCCGGCGTCTTCCCAGTGGCCGGTGAGCAGCGCCGCGACGAAGGCGATCGACACCGAAACGGTGATCAGGAACTCGGCGGCGTTGACCGTGCCGATGACGTAGCGGGGCTGGCCGCCCGCACCGAGCAGGCCGGTGGAGACCATCGGGCCCCAACCGCCGCCGCCGGCGGCATCGAGGAAGCCGCCCGCCGCCCCGAGCGGCGCGACGATTCCCGCGGGCACCGCATTCCGGGGGATCTTGCGGAACGATCGGAACAAAAGCCATGCGCCGACGACCGCCAGATAGGCGGTCACATAGGGCTTGACCATGTCGCCGTCGAAGGAAGTCAGCACATAGGCGCCAAGGCAGCCGCCGGCGATGCCGAAGGGCACGAGCCGGGCGAACAGCTTCCATTCGATGTTGCGATGATAGAGATGCGCCGAGCCGGAGGCGGCGGTCGTGAATATCTCGGCGGCGTGCACCGAAGCCGACGCATGGGCCGGCGGGACGCCGAAGGCAAGCAGGACCGTGGACGAGATCACGCCGTAGGCCATGCCGAGCGCGCCATCGACGATCTGCGCGAAAAAGCCGACAAGGGCGAACAGGAGGAACTCAGACATCCGCTCTCCGATGGCCTCAGAAAGACGAACGCTCCAGGTGCTTGGTTCATCGCGTTTCCGGGCCGAACAGGTGGTGTCCGCTTATTCTGGAAACGCTCCGGGAGCCAGTTCGCCTGTCGCAAAAACACGGAAGGCCGCGAACGGGTTGCAAGACACCCGCAAACAGGCTGGCTGGCAAGGGAAAAAGCAACATCGTTGCCGGGCGCGCGCCGGCCGCACCAGGCGCCGAATGCAAGACGCCTCCAACACCTTTGACAGTGCTGGAGGCGCTTTTGTCCGCGGCTGTCTTTTGAACTACCTTGGACAACGAAATAACAAGCGGCACGGCGAAAGGTTCCGCCTGCCCGAAAAAAATCTTCCGTCGCCATCGCCTCTCCGCGCCATGTCCGTTTGTTCCGGCCGAAGGCGGCCTGCTTGATGTGGCGCGGGGGGCGGGCGCTGGCCGGTCCTTGCCAGTCGTGGGCCGATGCGCAGATTGCGCATGAGCGAGGACCATCTCCCCCATCTGGGACGCTCGGCCGCTTCCGGATCCAGGTTGGACGATGAGAGGCACATTCGACCGCATCCGCCATGCCATTCTGTTCGAGCGGCGAGCCGGAAGGAGCGGCGCGGCCAAAAAGGGGCGGCATTGCTGCCGCCCCTCGCATTCCAGACAGGCCGGACTTCCTGGAAGTCCATGCCGCCACCCAGACCGCTCGCGGACCTGGGCATCTTTCCGATCATGGGCGTGCTTTAGACTTCCTAGAAGTCCATGCCGCCACCCAGGCCCGCTCGCGGGCCTGGGCATCTTTCGATCATGGGCGTGCTTTATGGACTTCCTGGAAGTCCATGCCGCCACCCAGGCCCGCTCGCGGGCCTGGGCATCTTTCGATCATGGGCGTGCTTTATGGACTTCCTAGAAGTCCATGCCGCCACCCAGTCCCGCTCGCGGGCCTGGGCATCTTTCCGATCATGGGCGTGCTTTATGGACTTCCTAGAAGTCCATGCCGCCCATGCCACCCATGCCGCCGCCCGGCATCGCCGGAGCCGCCGATTCCTTCTTCGGCGCCTCGGCGATCATGGCCTCGGTGGTGACCAGCAGGCCGGCAACCGAAGCGGCGTCCTGCAGCGCGGTGCGCACGACCTTCACCGGATCGACGATGCCAAGCGCGATCAGGTCGCCGTACTCGTCGTTGGCGGCGTTGTAGCCGTAGGTCGCGCTCTTGTTCTCGAGGATCTTGCCGACGATGATCGACGCCTCGGCGCCGGCATTGGACGCGATCTGGCGGGCCGGAGCCTGCAGAGCGCGGCGGACGATGGCGATGCCAGCCGCCTGGTCGGCATTGGCGCCGGCTGACTTGATCGCGGCAGACGCGCGCAGCAGCGCAACGCCGCCGCCCGCAACGATGCCTTCCTCGACGGCCGCGCGGGTCGCGTTGAGGGCGTCATCGACGCGGTCCTTCTTCTCCTTCACCTCGACCTCGGTCGCACCGCCGACGCGGATGACGGCAACACCGCCGGCCAGCTTGGCCAGCCGCTCCTGCAGCTTCTCGCGGTCGTAGTCCGAGGTGGTCTCCTCGATCTGCTGCTTGATCTGGGCGACGCGGCCCTGGATCTCGGCCTTCTTGCCGGCGCCGTCGACGATCGTGGTGTTTTCCTTCTCGATGCGCACCTTCTTGGCGCGGCCGAGCATGTTGAGGCCGACATTCTCCAGCTTGATGCCGAGATCCTCGGAGATCACCTGGCCGCCGGTGAGGATGGCGATGTCCTCGAGCATGGCCTTGCGGCGGTCGCCGAAGCCCGGCGCCTTGACGGCGGCGATCTTCAAGCCGCCGCGCAGCTTGTTGACGACCAGCGTAGCCAGCGCCTCACCCTCGACGTCCTCGGCCACGATGAGCAGCGGCTTGGAGGTCTGAACGACGGCCTCGAGCACCGGCAGCATGGCCTGCAGGTTCGACAGCTTCTTCTCGTGCAGCAGGATGTAGGCGTCTTCCAGCTCGGCGACCATCTTGTCCGGGTTGGTGACGAAATAGGGCGACAGGTAGCCGCGGTCGAACTGCATGCCCTCGACCACTTCCAACTCGGTCTCGGCGGTCTTGGCTTCCTCGACGGTGATGACGCCCTCGTTGCCGACCTTCTGCATGGCCCGGGCAATCATCTCGCCAATCTCGATCTCGCCATTGGCCGAGATGGTGCCGACCTGCGCGACTTCCTCGGACGTCTTGATCTTCTTGGCCTTCTTGACGAGGTCGGCGACGACCTCGGCCACGGCCAGGTCGATACCGCGCTTCAGGTCCATCGGGTTCATGCCGGCGGCAACGGCCTTGTGGCCTTCCTGGACGATCGACTGGGCGAGCACGGTCGCGGTCGTGGTGCCGTCACCGGCCTTGTCGTTGGTCTTGGACGCGACCTCGCGAACGAGCTGCGCGCCCATGTTCTCGAACTTGTCCTCGAGCTCGATCTCCTTGGCCACCGACACGCCGTCCTTGGTGATGCGCGGCGCGCCGAAGGACTTGTCGATGACGACGTTGCGGCCCTTGGGGCCGAGGGTCACCTTCACCGCGTCGGCGAGGATGTTGACGCCGCGCAGCATGCGCTCGCGGGCATCGCGGGAAAAGCGTACTTCTTTGGCTGCCATTATTCAGCTCCTGTTGAGCGGGCGCTCCGGCAGAGCCGCCCTTCGTCCTGGAATTGGAAGAGAGTGACGGCTGGATTTCAGCCGATGATGCCCATGATGTCAGACTCCTTCATGATCAGGAGTTCCTCGCCGTTGAGCTTGACCTCGGTGCCCGACCACTTGCCGAAGAGCACGCGGTCGCCGGCCTTCACGTCGAGCGGAACCAGCTTGCCGCTCTCGTCGCGCGCGCCCGAACCGACCGCGACGACCTCGCCCTCCTGGGGCTTTTCCTTCGCGGTGTCGGGGATGATGATGCCGCCAGCCGTCTTCTCCTCGGACTCGACCCGGCGCACCACGACGCGGTCATGGAGCGGGCGAAACTTCGTCTTTGCCATGTTGTTCAATCCCTGATGCGGATGTTTGAGCAATCCTCCGTCCGGCAGGCCGGACACCTGTTAGCACTCACTCTAGGCGAGTGCTAACGTGGCGGTGAGATAGGTTCTGGAAAAATCCGTGTCAAGAGCCTTCGGGCTCCCGATCGGCCTGATCCGCTCAGGGGCGCCGGAAGCGCGCGCGGGCCGCCTCGACCTGCGGGCGGCAGATGCAGCCCTCGATATGGTCGTTGACGAGCCCCATCGCCTGCATGAAGGCGTAGATGGTGGTGGGGCCGACGAACGTCCAGCCCCGCCTCTTCAGGTCCTTCGACAGCCGCGCCGAGGTCTCCGTCTTCGGATTCGCCTTCAGCGTCGCGAGATCCACGACCGCCGGCCGCTCGTGCGATTGCGGCTCGTGCGCCCAGAAATAGCGGGCGAGCGAGCCGTGCTCCTCGGCAAGCGCGATGGCGCGGCGGGCATTGTTGACGGTCGAGCGGATCTTGCCGGCGTGGCGGATGATCCCGGCATCGGCGAGCAGCCGCGCGACATCGGCCTCGCCGAAACGGGCGACGCGCTCGAAATCGAACCCGTCGAAAGCGGCGCGGAAATTGTCGCGCTTGCGCAGGATCGTCAACCAGGAAAGGCCCGACTGGAAGCCCTCGAGGCACAGCTTCTCGAACAGCCGGCGGTCGTCGGCGACGGGCAAGCCCCATTCGTGGTCGTGGTAATGAAGATAGTCCGGCAGATTGCCGTGCCAGAAGCAACGCGGCCTGCCGTCGGGCCCGGCGATCAAGCCCGGTGCGAGTTCCCCACTCATGTCGCCGCCCTCTTCGTGCGCATTTACCGGCGCTTTACCAGATTCCTGAACCGGCCGGTAACCACACCGGAATCTTTCCTGACAAAATCGCATTCGATTCAATTCGATTCATCTTTCGGTTGCGCGGGGACGCCACACTGGCCGGCATGCGCGGAGCCCCGGCGGCTCGTGCCCTCGATGCGTTTTTTGAAGAGTTCCGTCGATGAAACGAATTGCCACCTTGCTCGCAACGGCCATCGCATTGCCGCTCACCTGCCTGCCCGGCGCCGCCAACGACCGCTACGCCGAGCCGCCGCCGCTCGTCGTCAGCCCGGACCTGTCGGCGCCATGGGTGATGCAGCTCCGGCGCGGGCCGGTGGCCGTCGAGACCCGCACTATCCGCCGCGCCGCGCCGGGCATGGCGATGACGGTCGCGCCGGACGTGCCGGTGCGCGCGCAGCAGCGGCAGCGCGCGGTGCGCTCGTCCGACAGGGCGACCGCAACCCCCGCGCCGCGCCGCCAGAAGGTCGCGCCGGCCCGTGTCCAGCAGGCATCCGCGCCCGCGGCCGCCGCGCGGCAGGCCACGCAGATCGACCCCAGATTCCTGCCGCAGACGGTTGCCTATGACGGGCCCCACAAGCCGGGCACCATCGTCGTGGACACCGCACAGAAGTTCCTTTTCCTCGTCGAGGCTGGCGGCAAGGCGCGCCGCTACGGCGTCGGCGTCGGCAAGGAAGGCTTCATGTGGAAAGGCACGGAGAAGGTCACCAACAAGCGGCCATGGCCGGACTGGCGGCCACCGGCGGAAATGATCGCCCGCGAGAAGAAGAAGGGACGCATCCTGCCAGCGCGGATGGACGGCGGCCCCGCCAATCCGCTCGGCGCGCGCGCGCTCTATCTCGGCAATACGCTCTATCGCATCCACGGCACCAACGCGCCCTGGACGATCGGCCAGAACGTCTCCTCGGGCTGCATCCGCATGCGCAACGAGGACGTCGTCGACCTCTACGAGCGCGTCAAGATCGGCACCACCGTCCACGTCATCTGATCTTCGTTCGGGGGATGGCCCGGCCGGAGGGGGTCGCGGGCCAGCGGCAGGGCGGCGCGGAAGACCGGCGCCGCCCTGCTTTTTGCAACTGCAGGCGTCATTTTCCATCCGCGGTTGCTTTCAATCATCCACCCGGCAGCTATCGTTGTTCGAATCGCACGGCTCGGAGGGGAACGTTTGGAACTTGTGATCTCGCTCTTCCTGCCGATTGCGCTGGTCATCATCATGTTTTCGCTGGGGCTGGGGCTGACCATCTCCGATTTCAGCCGCGTGGCGCTCAAGCCGCGGGCCTTCCTGGTCGGCGCGGCCGCGCAGCTCCTGCTGCTCCCGGCGCTCGCCTACACGCTCGCCACCGTCTTCCGGCTGCCGCCCGAGCTCGCGGTGGGCCTGATGATCCTGAGCTTCTGCCCCGGCGGCCCAAGCTCCAACCTGATGACCAAGATCGCGGGCGGCGACGTCGCCCTGGCGATCTCGCTGACCGGCGTGACGACGCTGGTGGCCATCGTCACCGTGCCGCTGCTGACGAAGATCTCGGCCGACCACTTCATGGGGCTGGACGCCTCGTCCGTGGACGTCACCTCGCTCGGCCTGTCGATGGCGCTGCTCACGCTGGTTCCGGTCGCGGCCGGGATCGGCCTGCGCCGTGTCGCCCCCGCCCTTGCGCTGAAGCTCGAGCCGATCGTCTCGCGCGTCGCGGTGCTGTTCTTCGCGATCGTCGTCATCGGCGCGCTGGGCTCGAACTGGCACATCTTCACCGACAACCTGCCCGTGCTCGGCCCCGCCCTGATCCTGCTCAACGTGGCGCTGATGGCGTTGGGGCTCGCCGCGGCGTGGCTGTTTTCGCTGACGCTGGCGGAAGGCAAGGCGATCTCGATCGAGGCCGGCATCCAGAACGCGGCGGTCGGCATGACCGTCGGCACGCTGATCGCGACCCAGCCTTCCGCGCTGCCGCCGTTCAGCCTGCCCTCGGGCGTCTACGGCATCACCATGTATCTGGTGAGCATCCCGGTGGTCCTGTGGATGCGGCGCTGGCGCTCAGCCTGAGAGGGCGGCGGGCGGCGGGCCGCCCCAGGCCCAGTCCAGCAGCTCGACGGTGTGGACGATCGGCATGCCGGCACGGTCGGCGATCTGCGTCATGCAGCCGATATTGCCGGTCGCGACGACATCGGCGCCGGTCGCGGCAAGGTTCTTCACCTTGCGGTCGCGCAAGCGTGTCGCGATCCGGGGCTGCATGATGTTGTAGGTGCCGGCGGAACCGCAGCACAAATGCCCCTCGCGCGGCTCGACGACCTCGAAGCCGGCCTTGCGGAGCAGGTCCTTCGGCTGGCGCACGATCTTCTGGCCGTGCTGCATGGAGCAGGCGGAGTGATAGGCCACCTTCCGCCCTGCCCGCATGGCCGGCTCGGGCAGGTCGAGGCCGCTCAGGAACTCGGTGACGTCCTTCGCCAGCCGCGAGACCCGCGCCGCCTTTTCGGCATAGGCGGGATCGAGCCGCAGCATATAGCCGTAATCCTTGATCGTGGTGCCGCAGCCGGACGCGGTGACGACGATCGCGTCGAGCCCGCCCTGCGCGATCTCGCCCATCCAGGCATCGACATTGCGACGGGCATCCGCCAGCGCCTGCTCCTCCCGCCCCATGTGATGGACGAGCGAGCCGCAGCAGCCCTCGCCTTGCGGCACGACCACGGCAAAGCCGAGCCGCGTCAGGAGCCGCACCGTCGCCTCGTTGATCGCCGGGTCGAGCACCGACTGGGCGCATCCCGTCAGCAAAGCGACGCGGCCCTTGCGCGGACCGGCCGCCGCATGCGTGGCCGGACGCGAAACGGGCGATGCGGCGGGCACGGCGGCAGGAGCGAGGGCGAGCATCGCCGCCAACGGCCCGAGCGCCGGCACGGCCCGGAACAGGCCGGCAAAGGGCCGGCCCAGCCGCGCCAGCTTCAGGGCGGCACGGAAGCGCTTCGGATAGGGCAGGACCGCCGCGAGGAGGTTGCGGACCAGCCTGTCCGGCAAGGGCCGCCGATAGGTCCTTTCGATATGCGCGCGGGCATGATCGACCAGATGCATGTAGTGGACGCCGGACGGGCATGTCGTCATGCACGACAGGCAGGACAGGCAGCGGTCGATATGGGTGACGATCTCCTCGTCCGCCGGCCGTCCCGCCTCCAGCATGTCCTTGATGAGGTAGATGCGGCCGCGCGGGCTGTCGAGCTCGTTGCCCAGCGTCACATAGGTCGGGCAGGTCGCGGTGCAGAAACCGCAATGCACGCAGGCGCGCAGGATCCGGTCGGCCTCCGCGACATCCGGATCGGCAAGCTGGGCGAGGCTGAAGGAAGTCTGCACGCCCCTGCCTCAGATCCACCAGCTTTCCGGGTTCCTGATCGGCTCGCCGCGACTCACCGCCTGCAGCCCGATGACACAGCGCACGATGACCCAGACGGCCACCGCCAGCGCCAGCAGGAAGCCGATCGCCACCAGCATCAGGACCAGCGAGACGACGCCGCCGAGCAGCGCGATCCAGAAGGTGCGGATCGCCCATGTGTAATGGCTTTCGATCCACCCGCCGGCCTTGCTGCGGTTGATATAGGCCATCACCAGCCCGATGACGGGGGTGATGCCGATGACGAAGCCGGCGAGATACAGGGCATAGATCACCTGCATGTTGGTGGGGCCCGGCTCCAGCCAGCGGTCGGTCTGGCGCGGCGCGGGCGGGGTCGGCTGCTGGTCGGTCATGGCGCTTCTCCTGGTTGCGGTTCGGCCAGTCTAGCGGAAGGCGCGGGCGCAATCATCCGGCCCGGATTGAGAATGCCGAGCGGATCGAACTGCGCCTTGAGGCGCGCCGACAGGGCCGCCAGCGCCGCCGCCTGCGGCTCGAACACGGCGACGGCGGCGCGCACGGCCGACGCGGCCCGCACCAGCGTCGCGTGCCCTGTGCCGCAGCGGGCGACCAGCGCGCGCAGCAGCTCGGCCTGCGGCTCGCCATCCTCCATGCGGATCCAGACCAGCCCGCCCTGCCAGTCGTAGAAGACCGTCGCCGGCGCCTGCATGCGCAATGCCAGCGCCAGAAGGTGCCCTTGCGAGGGGGCGACGGAGACGCGCCAGACCGGCTTGTCGGTGCCGTCGGCAAACGGCATGCAGTCGCGGATCTCGCGCCACACGGCACGCGACCGCTCCGGCCCGATCTCCACGGCGTCGACCCCGGGAAACAGGCTGCGCAGCAGCCCGGCGCGGTAGCCGACGGAGGGGCCGAAGCCTTCCAGCCGCAGAAGCGTGGCCGGCGCATGGCCGAGCGCGCCGCCGCACAGGAGGCCCGAGACGCCTTCCGGCAAGTGGGCGGCAGCCGAAACCTCGCCGCTCGAGCCGAGCGCGGCGGCCATCGCCGTCGCCGCCTGATCGTCCAGAAGCCCGCGCAGCGCCAGCGTCGTCTCCGTTTCGGCGGCCGGCAGCACCTTGACGACGATTTCGGTCATCACCGCCAGCGTGCCCCACGAGCCCGCGAGCCCTTTCGACAGATCGTAGCCGGTCACGTTCTTCACCACGCGGCCGCCGGCCTTGAACGGCTCGCCACGGCCGGAGACGGCCGACACGCCCAGTATGTGATCGCGCGCAGCCCCCGCCTTCAGCCGGCGCGGGCCGGACAGGTTGGCGGCAACCGCGCCGCCCAGCGTCCCCCGCCCGGCTTCACCGCCGAGCAGCGGGCCGTAATCCATCGGCTCGAAGGCAAGCTCCTGCCTGTGCCCGGCGAGCAGGGCCTCGATCTCGGCGAGCGGCGTGCCGGCCCGGGCCGACAGCACCAGCTCTTCGGGCTCGTAGAGCGCGACGCCCGAAAGCCGCGACAGGTCGAGCGTATGGGCGGCGGCGACCGGGCGGCCGACGCCGCGCTTGCTGCCGTGGCCGACCACTTCCAGCGGCGCGCCTTCGGCCGCGGCCCAGGCGACGGCTTCGCGGACGTCTTCGGCTGTGGCGGGCGCGAAAACGGTCATCGGCGACGGCCCAGGATCCGGGGTCCTCGCCCCCGCGAACGCGTGCTCATTGTCAAAACCTCGGAATATCGGGAAATGCCCGTTGGCCCCGGTGGACATGCATGCGGCCCAGCTCGGCGCAGCGGCGCAGCTGCGGGAAGACCTTGCCGGGATTGAGCAGGTGGTTGGGATCGAAGGCGCATTTGACGCGCATCTGCTGGTCGAGGTCGGCGGCATCGAACATCTCGGGCATCAGATCGCGCTTTTCCACGCCCACCCCGTGCTCGCCGGTCAGCACGCCGCCAACCTCGACGCACAGTCGCAGGATGTCGGCGCCGAAGGCTTCGGCGCTCTCCAGCTCGCCCGGCCGGTTGGCGTCGTACAGGATCAGGGGATGCAGATTGCCGTCGCCGGCGTGGAAGACGTTGGCGACCCGCAGCCCGTATCGCTGCGACAGCGCACGCATGCCTGCCAGCACCTTCGGCAGTTGTTTGCGCGGGATCGTCCCGTCCATGCAGTAATAGTCGGGCGAGATGCGGCCGACGGCCGGAAACGCCGCCTTGCGGCCGGCCCAGAAGGCCAGCCGCTCGTCCTCGGTCTGCGAGACGCGGCAGGTCGTCGAGCCGTTGGACAGGGCGATCGCCTCGACCGCGCCGATCAGGTGGTCGACCTCGACGGAGGGGCCGTCGAGCTCCACGATCAGCAGCGCCTCGACATCGAGCGGATAGCCGGCCTGGACGAAATCCTCGGCCGCGCGGATCGCGGGGCGGTCCATCATCTCCATCCCGCCGGGGATGATGCCGGCGCCGATGATGTCGGCGACGCACTGGCCGGCCTGCTCGCTCGAGGGAAAGCCGATCAGCAGCGCACGCGCCGTTTCCGGCGACCTGAGGATACGGACCGTGACTTCGGTGACGACGCCGAGCAATCCTTCGGAGCCCGTCATCAGCGCCAGCAGGTCGTAGCCCCCGGCATCGAGGTGGCGGCCGCCCAGCCGCACGATATCGCCGTCGATCAGCACCATCTCGATCCCAAGGATGTTGTTGGTGGTGAGCCCGTATTTCAGGCAATGCACGCCGCCGGAGTTCTCCGCGACGTTGCCGCCGATCGAGCAGGCGATCTGCGAGGAGGGGTCCGGCGCATAGTAGAAGCCGGCCTCCTCCACCGCCCTGGTGATGCCGAGATTGGTCACGCCCGGCTGGGCGACGACGACGCGGTCGGCATAGTCGATCTCGAGGATGCGGTTGAAGCGGCTCATGACCAGCAGAACGGCATCGGCCAAAGGCAGCGCGCCGCCCGACAGCGACGTGCCCGACCCGCGCGGCACGACGCGGATGTTGCGGTCGTTGCAGTATTTCAGGATGCGGGACACCTGCGCCACCGTCTCCGGCAGGACGACGACGAGCGGAAGCTGGCGATAGGCGGTAAGGCCGTCCGTCTCGAAGGCGCGCATGCCGGTGACGTGGTCGACGACGCCCTCGCCCGGCACGATGGTCTTCATGTCCGCGACGATCTCGGCGCGCCGGGCGAGCGTCGCCGCGTCCGGCTCCGGCATCGACAGTCCGCTCATGCGGGGCCTCCCCATAACTGGCAAATATTGTTTACCAGCACTGCGCAACGCTGGCAACGCGGCGGCGGCGCGGCTTCCCCCTGTCGCCGCACCGGACCGTGAGACCGAAAAGGGCTGTGTACGCGCGCCGATCCGGAACGCTGCTTGCGAGCGGCCAAGATAATTGACCAGACGCCCGTCGCCGGGCTAGCCTCGCACCCATGCGAGAAACGAACGCGCCCGGGATCTTCACCCGCATCGAGCATCCGCGCACCGCCGACGAGGTGACGCAGCAGATCGAGCGGCTCATTCTGGAAGGGGTGCTGGGCGCGGGGGACCGGCTGCCGGGCGAGCGCGAGCTGTCCGCCCGCTTCGACGTGTCGCGGCCCGTGCTGCGCAGCGCGCTCAAGGCGCTGGAGACGCGCGGGCTGATCGAATCGCGCCACGGCGGCGGCACCTTCGTCGCCGACATCGTCGGCGAGGTGTTCGCGCCGCCGATGGCCGAGCTCATCCGCAGCCATCGCAAGGCAGCCGCCGACTATCTGGAATACCGGCGCGAGATCGAGGCGGTGGCGGCCGAGCTCGCCGCACAGCGCGCGACGGGCGCGGACCGGGCGCTGCTGGCCGGCATCATCGCGCGGATGCAGGCGGCGCACGACGCCGCCGATTTCAGCGCCGAGGCGGATGCTGATCTCGCCTTCCACAATGCGGTGGGCGAATGCGCCCACAACATCGTGCTGCTGCACACGCTGCGCGCCTGCTACCGGCTTCTGGCCGACGACGTCTTCACCAACCGTTCGCTCATCTTCATGCTGCCGAGCGCGCGCGAGCAACTGCTCGCGCAGCATCGCACGATCAGCGATGCGATCTGCGCCGCCGACCCGGAAGCCGCACGCACGGCCGCCCGCGCGCATATCGACTTCGTCGAGCAGGCCACAGCCGAGGCCGAACGCGCGAGCGAGTGGCAGCGCGTATCGCGGCTGCGGCTGCAGCAGCGGACAGGGCAATCCGCGCACAGAAAGGCAGGGACCATGGCCTCCGACCTCGAACCGGCAGCGGGGCTGCTGCGGCCATGAGCGAGGCCCCCTCCCCCGCCCCCAGCGTCGGGCTGTTCGTCACCTGCCTCGTCGACCTGTTCCGGCCGAGCGTCGGCTTCGCGGCGGTCAAGCTGCTGGAGGACGCCGGCTGCACGGTGGATGCGCCGATGGCGCAGACCTGCTGCGGGCAGCCCGCCTACAATTCCGGCGACCGCCAGGATGCGCGGGCGATCGCGGAGCAAACCATCGCCGCCTTCGAGAGCTTCGATTACGTGGTGGCGCCGTCCGGCTCGTGCGCGGGCATGCTGAAGAAGCACTATCCGCCCCTGTTCAGGGGCGATGCCGCGTGGGAGGCGCGCGCCGGCGCGTTTTCCGAGAAGGTCTTCGAGCTGACCGGCTTCCTCGTCGACATCCTCGGCGTGCGATCGGTGCCAGCGGCGGCGGCACGCTCGGCGACCTATCACGATTCCTGCTCTGGCCTGCGCGAGCTCGGCATCCGGCAACAGCCGCGGGTGCTGCTTTCCTCCGTCGAGGGGCTGCGGCTGACGGAGATGGCGGAGGCCGACGTCTGCTGCGGGTTCGGCGGCACGTTCTGCGTCAAGTATTCCGAGATCTCCAACGCCATCGTGGAGAAGAAGACGGCCAATATCGCGGCGTCGGGCGCCGACATGCTCCTGGCCGGCGATCTCGGCTGCCTTATGAACATGGCCGGCAAGCTGAAGCGGCAGGGCTCGGGAACCGAGGTCCGCCACGTCGCCGAGGTGCTGGCCGGCATGACCGACAGCCCGCCGATCGGAGGGCGGTAGGTCCGATGCAGGTCACCTCCCCGCAATTCAGGCAGAACGCGCATGACGCGCTCGCAGACGCCCAGCTGCAGAAGGCGATGGGCCATGTGCGCTCCGGCTTCATCGACAAGCGCAGGACGGCCGTCGAGGCGCTGCCGGAGTTCGACGCGCTACGCGACAGCGCGCGCGCCATCAAGGACCACACGCTCGCCAATCTCGACCTCTACCTGACCGCCTACGAGGAGAAGGTGACCGCCGCCGGCGGCACGGTGCACTGGGCAGAGACGGCGGCGGAGGCGCGCGGCATCGTGCTGGACATCTGCCGCATGCACAATGCCGGGACCGTCACCAAGGGCAAGTCGATGATCACCGAGGAGATCGAGCTCAACGATTTCCTTGAGGCGTCCGGCATCCGCGCGGTCGAAACCGACCTCGGCGAATACATCATCCAGTTGCGCGGCGAGCATCCGAGCCACATCATCGCACCGGCGGTCCACCTCAACAGGGAACAGGTCGAAGCCGATTTCCGCCGCGTGCATGCCGACCTGCCGCAAGAGCGCGACCTGTCGGATCCGGCATCGCTTCTCGGCGAGGCGCGGCGCGTGCTGCGCCGGAAATATTTCGAGGCGGATGTCGGCATCACCGGCGCCAACTTCCTGGTGGCCGAGACCGGTTCCTCCATCATCGTCACCAACGAGGGCAACGGCGACCTCACCCAGATCCTGCCGCGCGTCCACATCGTGATCGCCTCGATCGAGAAGGTGGTGCCGACGCTGGAGGACGCCGCGCAGATCCTGCGCGTGCTGGCACGCTCGGCCACCGGGCAGGAGATGAGCGTCTACACCACCGTCTCGACCGGACCGCGCCGGCCCGGAGACCCCGACGGGCCAGACGAATACCACGTCATCCTGCTCGACAATGGCCGCTCCGCGATGCTGGGCACCGAGTTCCAGGACATGCTGCGCTGCATCCGCTGCGGCGCCTGCATGAACCATTGCCCCGTCTATCACGCGGTCGGCGGCCACGCCTACGGCTGGGTCTATCCCGGGCCGATGGGCGCGGTGCTGACGCCTTCGCTGGTCGGCATCGACAAGGCGGGGCACCTGCCCAACGCCTCCACCTTCTGCGGACGCTGCGAAAGCGTGTGCCCGATGAGGATCCCGCTGCCGAAGATGATGCGCCACTGGCGCGAGCGGGAATGGGAGCGCGGGCTGAACCCGGCGGTCGTCCGCAGCGGGCTGAAGTTCTGGGCCTGGTTCGCACGGCGGCCCGCCCTCTACCATCTGGCGACCTGGCTCGCCTTCCCGCTGCTGGCGGCGGCGGGCGGGCGCAAGCGGCGCTTCCGCTTCCTGCCGCTGGCGCGCGGCTGGGTCCGCTACCGCGACATGCCGGCGCCGCAGGGCCGCACCTTCATGCAGCAATGGCGCGACCGCGACACGCTCAAGCAGGCAGGGCCGACATGAGCGCGCGCGAGGCGATCCTCGGCAAGGTGCGCAGGGCGCTCGACGCGGGCGGCAACGCCGGCCGGCTCGACGGCGTATGGCAGCGGCTGATGGAGGCACCAGCCGGCGTCATCCCGGCCCGGGCGCAGCTTGCGCCGCAGGCGCGCATCGAGCTGTTCTGCGCGATGGCCAGGCAGGCCGCCGCGACAGTCGAGCGCGTCGCAGGCGAGGAGGCCGTGCCGGCCGCCGTCACCGCCTATCTGCGCTCGCGCAACCTCGCGGCCAGGGTGCGGATGGGCGGCGACCGGCGGCTGAAGCAGATGCCGTGGGTCGACGAACGCGCGCTGCAGGTGCGCCACGGCCCCTCCGACGGCAGCGACGAGGCAAGCGTCAGCCATGCGGCGGCGGGAATTGCCGAGACGGGCACGCTGGCGCTGTTTTCCGGCAAGGAGAACCCCACGACACTCAACTTCCTGCCCGACCACCACATCGTCGTCATCGATGCCGCCGATATCGGCGCCGACCTCGAAGCGGCGATGCGAACGATACGGGCCCGCTACGGCAAGGGCGAGATGCCGCGCACGGTGAACTTCATCACCGGCCCCTCGCGCTCCGGCGACATCGAGCAGAAACTGCTGCTCGGCGCCCACGGGCCCCGCGCGTTGCACATCATCGTCGTCGACGGCTGACGGCGGACCCGGCGGCAGGACGGACCCACGCGGGAGACGGGAGCGCGACATTGGCGGGCGTGCATTTCCTCGATGCGAGAGGCCCCGAAGGCATCCGGCTCTATGCGATCGGCGACGTCCACGGGCGGCTCGACCTGCTTTCGGCGATGCACGAGACGATTGCCGGGGAGATCGCACGCGACGGCATCGCCGACTGGCGCATCATCCATCTCGGGGACTATGTCGACCGCGGCCCCGATTCGGCCGGGGTCGTCGAATTCCTGTCTGCGAGGACCGCCGCGGAGCCGCGCATCCTCGCGCTCGCGGGCAATCACGACGCCGCCCTGCTCGACTTCCTCGCGCATGGCGACCGCACCCAGATGTTCCGCCGCTTCGGCGGCAACGACACCGCGCGCTCCTACGGCACGCATGTCGACTTTACCACCGCAGCGACCGCCGAAGCCGGCAGGCAGGCGCTTGCGCGTGCGATCCCGCAGGCGCATCTCGCCTTCCTGTCCGGCCTGCCGCGTTCGGCCGCGTTCGGCGACTTCTTCTTCTGCCATGCCGGCATCCGTCCGGGCGTGGCGCTCGACCGGCAGGATCCGGAGGACCTGATCTGGATCCGCGCGCCCTTCCTGAGCCATGCCGGGCTGCACCCGAAGGTGATCGTGCACGGCCACACACCGCAGGACGAGGCGCAGCTCATGGCCAATCGCGTCGGCCTCGACACGCTTGCCTACGCCAGCGGGCGGCTCACCGCACTGGCAGTCGACGGCGGGCTGAAAAGGCTTCTGGAGACGGCGGGGTGAGGTTTCAGTCGGCGCGCGCGCCGATGCCGTAGCCGTCGGCAAGATTGTGGTCGGCGACCGCCTGGGTGGAATAGAAGCCGATGCCGCCCATCGCGACGGCAGACAGCATCAGGAAAGACAAAACGGCGGCTTTCATCGGATTCATCCCCGGAACACTTTCCCAACCCTAACGCTTCGTGGTTACCAATCGGTTCCGCCCGCCACGGACCGACGGCGCGGGCTTCTACGCCCAACAACGGCGGGGCGCCAGAGCCGTTGCCACATGGTCACGCAGGATTTCCCGGCTGTGGCCGGATTGCCACGCCCGCCTCGCGGACGTGCCGTCCCCGCAGGCGGGGCGCGGCCGCATCCGGGCGATGACAACGGGGATGTCCGCGCGCTAAGCATGACGCCGCCGCCACGCAAGGTGCCCCATGCCGCTTGAGAACCGCGTCGATCCGTTCGGCGCCCTCGTCGCCGATCCGGCACGCGGGCTGTTCACGGGCAATCGCGGCATCCTCCACGATCCGGAAACGAGGACGCTCCTGAAACGCCGCTGGGCCACGAAGGCGTGGATCGTCTGCGCCCTCGACCATCCGCGCGCGGTGCGGCGGGACGTCTTCGGCCGCAACGGCCCCGACGGCAGGACCGGCTGGACCGAGCTGTTCTTCCTCGACGAGGTGACGGCGCTGGCGGCCGGGCACCGCCCCTGCTTCTACTGCCGACGCGCGGCCGCGAAACGCTTCGCCGAAGCCTTTTCCGACGCGGCAGGCAGCGCCGCCGCGAAAGCGACGGAGATCGATGCGCGGCTGCATGGCGAGCGGCTGGCGGCAGGCGCTGCCCCTCGCCCGCTCACGCCGACGGAGCTTCGCGCGCTGCCGGACGGCGCGATGGTCGCATCGGGTGCGCGGGCGTTCGCGCTGAGGCACGGGGCCCTGCTTGCATGGAGCTTCGACGGCTACGCGGCCGGCGCCCTGCCGCTTGCCGCGCTTTCGAGCGGCGCGCTGCTCGTCACCCCGCCGGCGACGGTCGCAGCGCTGCGCGCCGGCTATCGCCCGGTGTGGCATCCGAGCGCGGGCGCTTGACCGGACGGCGCGGCCGCCGCATCACTTCCTGCCATGCGCGCCAACTACAGAATGCAGCGGCTCCACCTGACCGACGACCTTGCCGCCGGCGGCTCGGTCGAGGCCGGCCGCGAGCAGAGCCATTATCTGGCCCATGTGCTCAGGCTGCGCGAAGGCGCCGAGCTGCTCGTCTTCAACGGCCGCGACGGCGAATGGCTGGCGCGCGTCGCCACGCCGGGCAGGAAGGCGGTCCGCCTGACGCTCGTCGAACAGACGCGGCCGCAGCCGCCACTGCCCGACCTCGTCTACGCCTTCGCGCCGATCAAAGCCGGCCGGCTCGATTATCTGGTCCAGAAGGCGGTCGAAATGGGCGCCGGCGTCCTTCGCCCGGTGATCACGCAGCACACCCAGATGGCGAAGGTGGGTCTCGAGCGGCTGCGGGCCAATGCGGTCGAGGCGGCCGAGCAATGCGGCATCCTGGCGATCCCCCATGTCGATGAAGCGGTGCGCTTCGATGCGTTCCTCGCCGGCTGGGATCCCGGCCGCCGGCTGATCTTTTGCGACGAGGGCGCGGAAAGCCAGAATCCGGTTCCCGCGCTGCAGGCGATCCGCGAAACCCGGCTCGGTCTGCTGGTGGGGCCGGAGGGCGGGTTCTCCGCGGACGAGCGGCGCCAATTGCGCGCTCTGCCCTTCGTGACGGCGATCCCGCTGGGGCCGCGCATCCTGCGCGCCGATACGGCAGCGGTGGCGGCGCTCGCAGTCATCCAGGCAACCATCGGCGACTGGCGCTGACCTGTTTGACGCAGCCGGGGTCCTGTCAGGATTTTTGACTTGAACGGCGGCCCTCGCAGCGTACATGTGCGCGCATTGCAGCCGGCCAAGGCCGAGAGGAAGCTTCGACAATGGCGCGCGACACCACCGATTTCCGCCCGATCGAGACGCGCGACGAGCTCGTCGCCTATCTCGCCGCGGGCTGCAAGCCGCGCGCGAAGTGGCGCATCGGCACCGAGCACGAGAAGTTTCCGTTCTACGCCGCCGACAACAGCCCGGTGCCCTATGGCGGCAGGCGCGGCATCCGCGCCCTGCTGGAAGCCATGCAGGGCATGCTCGGCTGGGACCCGATCCTCGATGCCGGCAACGTCATCGGCCTCGTCGAGCCGACCGGACAGGGCGCGATCAGCCTGGAGCCCGGCGGCCAGTTCGAGCTCAGCGGGGCGCCGCTGGAGACGATCCACCAGACCTGCCGCGAGGGCAATGCGCATCTGGCGCAGTTGCGCGAGATCGCCGAGCCGCTCGGCATCCGCTTCCTCGGCATGGGCGGCAGCCCCAAGTGGAAGCTCTCCGAGACGCCACGCATGCCCAAGTCGCGCTACGACATCATGACGGCCTACATGCCCAAGGTCGGCCGCCACGGCCTCGACATGATGTATCGCACCTCCACCATCCAGGTGAATCTCGACTTCGAGAGCGAAGCCGACATGCGCCGCAAGATGCAGGTGTCGCTGAAGCTGCAGCCGCTCGCCACCGCCCTTTTCGCCAGCTCGCCCTTCACGGACGGGCGGCCCAACGGGCTGCAGAGCTGGCGCGGCGAGATCTGGCGCGACACCGACAACCAGCGCTCCGGCCTGCTTCCGTTCTGCTTCCGGCCGGAGTTCGGCTTTTCGGACTATGTCGAATGGGCGCTCGACGTGCCGATGTATTTCCTAATCCGCGAGGGGCGCTACCACGACGTCACCCACGTCACCTTCCGCCAGTTCATGGACGGCGCGCTGCGCAATTCGGTCCCCGACGGGCTCCCGACGATGGGCGACTGGACCAACCATCTGTCGACGCTCTTCCCCGACGTGCGGCTGAAGCGCTTTCTCGAGATGCGCGGCGCCGACGGCGGACCGTGGCGCCGCATCTGCGCGCTGCCGGCCTTCTGGGTCGGCCTGCTCTACGACGCGGAGGCGCTGGACGCGGCCGAGGAACTGACCCGCGAATGGCGCTTCGAGGATGTGTTCGCCATGCGTGACGCGGTGCCCGCAAAAGGGCTGTCGACGCAGATCGGCGCGCACAGACTGCACGAGGTGGCGCGCGAGGTGCTCGCGCTGTCGCGGCGCGGCCTTGCGAGCCGCAGCCGGCTCAACCGCGACGGCTATGACGAGACCGACTATCTGGCGCCGCTCGAAGAGATCGTGGCCCGCGGCACGACGACCGCGCAGGAGATGGTGAAGGCCTACCACACGCGTTGGGGCGGCTCGATCGAGCCGGTATTCCTGGAATACGCATATTAGGCCGTGTACTCATAGTTCGGATCGAAATGGCGCCTTTCAGGCTCCAGCCGGAGGTTCGCCGCGATTGCGCCCGCTCCCCGTCCTCCGCTAGTCTGGAGGCTCAGGATGCGAGGAAACGCCCGATGATGCCGCTCTACGACATGCTCACCCAGGCCGACAACGGCCGCGCAATGGACCTTCTGGCCCGCCAGTTCGATATTTCGCGCCAGCAGGCCGAGCTGGCCGTCGAGGCGCTGACGCCGGCCTTCAGCCAGGGCCTGAAGCAGAACGCCGCCGACCCCTACGATGTCGGCGCCTTCCTGCAGGCGCTAGCGAGCGGCGACCACGCCAAATATTACGAGGATGCCAGCAAGGCGTTCCAGCCGGCGGGCATTGCCGAAGGCAACGGCATCCTCGGCCATCTGTTCGGCTCGAAGGAGGTCTCGCGCGCCGTCGCCGCCCAGGCCGCGCAAGCGACGGGCCTCGGGCAGGACCTCCTGAAGCAGATGCTGCCGGTGCTGGCCTCGCTGGTCATGGGCGGCCTTTTCAAGCAATCGGCCGGGCAGGCTCGGGCGGGCGCCGACAACCCGCTCACGCAAATCCTCGAGCAGATGATGGGCAGCCGGACGTCCGCGCCCCGGCGCGGCACGGCACCGCAGCCGGGTCCGCTCGACAACCCGTTCGGCAAGATCCTGGAGGGCATGTTCGGCGGTGGCGGCGCCGCGCAGGGCGACAACCCGCTCGGCCGCATCCTCGAAGAGATGATGGGCGGCGCAGGCAAAGGCAAACCGGCACAAGGCAAGCCGGCGCGCAGCAGACCGGCGCAGGACAAGCCGGCGCAGGACAAGCCGCGCGCGAAGCCCGCCGGCCGGCAGCGCAACCCCTATGACGACCTGTTCGGCAACATGTTCGAAGCCGGCACCAGGACGCGCGACGACTATCAAAAGGGCGTCGAGCAGATTTTCGAGCAATACCGCCGCGGCCTCGACCGCCACCGCTGAGCCACGGCCGCCGCGGCATATCATACAAAAAAAGCCCGGCCTGGAGGGCCGGGCAGACATGCAGGCGGCCGGGGGGAAACCGGCATTTCTGGGGGGATCGCCTGCATGGAGGCGGCCGCGGGCGATCCCGCGGGCAATTCAAGCGTGGCGGCGCGCACCGCTTTCGAGCGTCCCGCGGGCGCGGGCCGTCATGCCGAGATAACGCGTCGGATCGACACGGTCGCGACCGGCCCAGGCCGTCTCCAGATCGTCGCGGGCCAAGCCGATATCGGCGAGTTCCCAGTCCGACATGCGGTGAAGCCGGCCGAACGCCCGGCGGTTGCGCCAGGCCTGCAGAACCGCGTTTGCCACGCGCGCCAGACGCGCCCACGGCGCCGCGCCCGCGCTCCGGACCGCGCCCTGATCCAAGACAGCCATGACTGCTCTCCTTCAAAACGGCCGTGCGGGCGCCGCTCCGGGCGATGCCGGGAGGATGCATCGGGCGGATGACGTCTCGCACTGTGTTGGACGATGCCCGTATGGGCGTCCGCTATTGATTAGTCCAACGAATGTTTTTAATCTTGCTCATCAACGGTATTGATGGAATGCGCATATGGCCAGCCCGCTCGACCTCGACCAGCTCCAGACGTTCGTCGCAATCGCCGATACCGGGTCGTTCACCCGGGCGGCCGAGGAGGTCCACCGCACCCAGTCGGCGGTGTCGATGCAGATGCGGCGGCTGGAAGAACGCATCGGCAAGCCGCTGTTCGAGAAGGACGGGCGCACCAACAAGCTCTCCGAGGAGGGCGAGCGGCTGCTCTCCTACGCGCGCCGGATGATGCGGCTCAACCGCGAGACGCTGGCCGCCTTCGACGACGCCAGCCTCGAAGGCCAGGTGCGGATCGGCACCCCGGACGACTATGCCGACCGCTTCCTGCCCGAGATCATGGGCCGCTTCGCCCGCTCCAATCCGCGCGTCGAATTGTCGGTGATCTGCGAGCCGACCGCCAACCTCGCCGAGCTCACGCGGCGCGGCCAGCTCGACATCGCCCTGGTGACGCAATGCGAAGGAGTGCGGCCCGACGAGATCGTGCGGCGCGAGCCGCTCTTGTGGGTGACGTCGGCCAGCCACGCGGTGCATGAGGAAGCCGTGCTCCCGCTCGCGGTCGGCCGGCCCAACTGCGCATGGCGGCGCGCCGCCACCGAGCAACTGGCCACGCACAGCCGCGAGTACCGCATCCTGTTCACGAGCTGGTCGGCGCAGGTGGTGATCGCCGCCGTGCTCGGAGGGCTCGCGGTTTCCGTGCTCCCCGAATGCGCGTTGCGCCCCGGCATGCGGGTGCTGGGCGAGGCGGAGGGCTTCGCGCCCCTTCCCGACGTGCAGATCGGCATTCTGCGCGGGCACAGCAGCCGGCCCGAGATCGTCGAGGCGCTGGCCCGCCACATCGCCGAGAGCCTGGACAACATCTCGGTGCCGCCGATCGAGGCGGGCACCAGCTTCGATTTCGAGGCGCTCGCCTTCGCGAGGCTGAAGAAGCAGACCAAGGCGCTGGCGGGGTGGTAGGCCGCCGGCCCGGGTCCTTGACGCCGAGGCCCCTTGCCTGCCCAATCCGGGCATGAGCGATCCCGTGGCGACCGATTCCCCGACCAACGCGGCCGAGTTCACGGTCAGCGAAATTTCGGCCGCGCTCAAGCGCACCGTCGAGGATGCCTTCGGCAATGTGCGCGTGCGCGGCGAGGTGTCGGGCTATCGAGGCCCGCACTCTTCGGGCCATGCCTATTTCGCCCTCAAGGACGACCGCTCGCGCATCGAGGCGGTGATCTGGAAGGGCACCTTCTCGCGGCTCAGGTTCAAGCCGGAAGAGGGCATGGAAGTGGTCGCCTCCGGCCGGCTCACCACCTATCCTGGCTCGTCCAAATACCAGATCGTGATCGACAATCTGGAGCCGGCCGGCGCCGGCGCGCTGATGGCGCTCCTCGAGGAGCGCCGCCGCAGGCTTGCCGCAGAGGGGCTTTTCGACGAAGCGCGCAAGCAGCTCCTGCCCTTCATGCCGCGCGTCATCGGCGTCGTCACCTCGCCGACCGGCGCGGTGATCCGCGACATCATCCACCGCGTCTCGGACCGCTTTCCGCTGCATGTCGTCGTCTGGCCGGTGCGGGTGCAGGGCGAGACGACCGGCGCCGAGGTGTCGGCGGCCGTCGCCGGTTTCAACGCGCTCGACCCGCTCGGCCCGATCCCGAGGCCGGACGTCATCGTGGTGGCACGCGGCGGCGGCAGTCTGGAGGATCTGTGGGGCTTCAACGACGAGGCGGTGGTGCGGGCGGTCGCCGCCTCGGCGATCCCCGTCATCTCGGCCGTCGGCCACGAGACGGACTGGACGCTCGTCGACCATGCAGCCGACGTCCGCGCGCCCACCCCGACGGGGGCGGCCGAGCTCGCAGTGCCGGTCAAGGCCGAGCTCGAGGCGACGCTGGCCAGCCTCTCGGCCCGGCTCAGGGGCTGCATGCGCCGCAATGCGGAGCGCAAGCGGCAGGCACTGCGGGCGGCAGCACGCGTTCTGCCGAGCGCCGACCAGTTGCTGGCGCTGCCGCGCCGCCGCTTCGACGAGGCGGCGACGCGGCTCGGCCGCGGACTCGAAGTGGCGGTGGAGCGCAAGGGCGCGCGGCTGGCGCAGGCGCGGCTGGCGCCGGCCACGCTGGCGCGCCGCACGGAAGACGCCCGGCGCCGGCTGACGCGCGAGGCAGACCAGTTGCCGCGTTGCGCGCGCGCCTATCTGCGCACGCGGCGCGGCCCCGTGCGCGAGGCGGCAGCCCGGCTGCGGCCGGAACCGATCGCGGCGCGCCTGGCCCATGCGGCGGCACGGATGGCGGCGGCGGCGCGGCGCGCCGACATCGCCTTCGGCCATCGCACGGAACGGGCGCGGGCACGGCTGATGCAGGCCGCGCGGCTGGCGGACACGCTCTCCTATCACGCAGTGCTGGAGCGCGGCTATGCGGTGGTTCACGCGGCCGACGGCAGGCTGGTCAAGCACGCAGCGACCATCGCATCCGGCGACCGGTTGACGATCGAATTCGCGGACGGCCAGACGAACGTGCTCGCCACCGGCAAGGAGATGTCCCGGCCGCGGCCGGCGAACAAGCCGACGGAACCCGGCAAGCAGGGCAGCCTGTTCTGAAGCATGTCTCCCGAAAGCGGGCGCCGCCGGTTCCGGGACCGAGACATGCCTGAACACAAGAGCCCGAAGCGGGTCGAGCGGATGTGAAAGATCGCGACGCGCTTTGGAGCCGCCCGGGTGGCGGCAGTCTGTCTGCCCAGCCATGCAGGGCGCCAGATCGTTTCCAGAATAAGTGGAGACCACTTATTCGGTTCGGAAACGCGATGAATCAAGCACTTAGAGCGTCTGTTTTGATGGAATCAAAACAGACGCTTCAGAAGGGCTGCGGCGGGATCGGCTGCGGCGGCGGTGTCGGCCCCGGAACAGGGTCCGGCGTCGGCATGGGCTCGGGGAACGGATCGGGCCGAGGCCCGGGCCGGGGCGGCGTCGCCATCTCAAATCTCATCGAAACGCCCTCCCTCCCGGTCGGGATCGCGGGCGATGGCGCGCTCCTCCCGGTCGTCGGGGAGCGCCTCGTCGCTTTCCTGGTACTCGTTGTCGTCGTCTTCCTCGGGCAGCGAGCCGTCCGGACCCCGGTTCATGTCGGGAGCGAGCCGCCCGGGCGAAGGCTGCGCGCCGCGCGTGGTCATGTCGTCCCATTCGGGCCTGGCCCGCTGCGGACGGTCGTCCGTATCGGCAGGACCGCCGTCGGGGTCGTCGGTCTCCCGCGGCTCCGGCGCGTTTCCGGCGTCGCCAAGGGTCCGCTTCCGCAGATCCCGCAGGTTCTCGCCGGCCGCGTCACGGTCATGCACGGGGTCGTCCTTTGCCGGCAGATAGCCGTGCGGGCGGTTTTCGGGCGGACCCTCCCAGCGCGGCCACTGGTCGGACGTGCCGGGGGCGCCACCCTCGCGGGGCTTGTCGTTGCTCATGTCGATCTCCATCGTCGCCCCCACCGATGCCCAACAGCGGACAGGCGCGATGGTTCCTGCGACGGAAGCGCGACGAGGCGAGCGAGGGACAAGGAGATGGATGGTACGGTTGGGTGGATTCGAACCACCGACCTCAGGAGCCACAATCCTGCGCTCTAACCAACTGAGCTACAACCGCCCGTGCCGTGTGCCGGCGCAGCGTCCAATACGGACAATCCGGGAAAGTTTCAAGGCCGGCCGCTGCCCGGTTCCGCCATCGGGCAGGCCAAAAAAGAAAAAGACCGGGGGGAGGAGCCCGGTCTTTTCCTTGTATCCGGCCGGCGGGAGGAGATGCCGGCCTTCAGCCCGCGTTCAGGTGGGAGGAGGAAACCATCCCGCGGGTGTTCGCGATGATGCCGCTTCAGGCGACCTTGATGTCCTTCAGGGACTTCTCGAAGGCGGCCTTGGCCGGCTTGACGACGTCCTCGGCAGCCTTGGAGGAGGCAGCCTGCAGCTCCTTCGTCTGCTCGACCAGCGTCTCGAAGCGCTTGCGCAGGAAGGAACCCTGCAGCTCGAGAAGCTCGGCCACCGACTTCACGCCCAGCAGCGCCTCGACATGGGCGAAGCCGGCCTCGGTGTTGGCGCGCAGCGCGGCGAGCGACTTCAGCGACAGCTCGTTGCCGGCGGAGCGGGCCTGCTCGAAGGTCGCCTCGAGGACCTTCTGGGCCTCCTCGGCGCCGTTCTTCAGCCGCGCATAGGCCTCCTTGGACTGCTCGACGCCCTTTTCCGCGAAGGCGCGGAACTGGTCGGTGGCCTGACCGGCGTCGAAGGCCGGAAATTCGGTGATCTCTGCGGATTTCGTAGCGGTCTTGCTCATGGGTTCGATCCTCATGGTCGCCTGCACGGCGGTATATCCTGATGCTCCTCATATAGGCCCGGATTTTGTGCGTTGCAACATTTATTTTTGCACTGCCGCATAAAAGGTTGTGGACGTTAACCAACGGCACAGTTCGCAAGCGGCCATGATGGGCAAATCTGGACGCCGTGAAGCCTTGCATTTATTACCAATCCGTTAACCGAGAACGAGCCGTCCGACTGAGTCCATGAGTGCGCGGTCCTATTCCTTTCTCGATGTCGCCGTGCTTGAAGCCGTGCGCGGGCGGCTGGCCGCCGGCGACGCGCTGGTCGTGCTCTCGCTGCGGCTCGACGCGGTGCTGTGGGCCAACGGCCCGGGTGCGGCACTGCTCGGCCATGACGACATCTTCTCCCTGATCGGCACCGACCCGGCACTGCCGGTGGCGGCGCAGCGGCAGATCGCCGCGGCGCCCGGCTTTCCGGACGTGCCGGAGCGTGCATTGGCGCTGCGCCTGGGCGGGCAGATACACGCCTTCACCGCCTCGACCCTCACGATGCCGGATGCGGAGCGGGCAATCCTGCTCGCCGCGTCGGACCCGGTGGCCGCCGCGCGGCCGCGCGAGGACATAGCCCGCCGGGCGATCGCCGGGCTGTCCGGCGAAGGGCAGTTCGTGGCGCTGGTGGATGCGGCGGGCGTGCCGACCGCCGCCTCGCCCGGCTTCGACGGGCTCGGGCTTGCGGCCGAAACGCTGCGGCAGCTCGCGGCGGAGGTCGCCGGCGAACGCGATCGTCTGGTCAAGCGGCTGGTGCCGGCCGCGCGCGCCACGCTGCCGGCGGGGATCGCGCGGCTGACCGACGAGCCCGCGCTCAACCTGCTGATGGTCGTCGACGAGCAGGCGCTCGAGGCGGCCGAGGGGACCGGGGCTATCGATGCCGCGGACGGGCTCGGCCTCGCCCCCCCTGCCCCCGCCGCCGCGGAGCCCGCGGGCGCGGAGCCGTCGGACGCTGCCGGAGCGGCGCCGCCGCAGACGCCCGGCACTTCCGCGCAATCCGCATCTGCCGGGCCGGCGGCCGGCGCACCGCACGGTCGCTCCGCGCCCGATGGCGGGGCGGCACGCCCGGCCCCGGCTTCGGGGGCCCATGACGAGGACGGCTGGTACTTCAACGGCGACAGCCGGGTTGCGCGCACGCCGCACGACGAGGCAGCCCCGACGCCCGTGGGGGGCCGACACGGACCGGCGGCCGGCACCGAGCTGCTGGCGATGCCGCTCCGTTTCGTCTGGCGCACCGACGCGGCCGGGCGTTTCAGCGCCATTTCCGACGAATTCCGTGTCGCCTTCGGGGAGCGCGCGGCCGATGTCCTCGGCCAGCCTTTCAACGACGTCGCCCGGCGTCTCGGCCTCGACCCGGACGGCGAGATCGCAGGCCTGCTCGCCCGTCGCGACACATGGTCGGGGCGCTCCGTGCTGTGGCCGGTGGCGGGAACCGACCTCAGGGTGCCGGTCGACCTCGCGGCCCTGCCCGTCTATGGGCGCGACCGCGCCTTCGAAGGGTTCCGCGGCTTCGGCGTCGCGCGGATGGGCGACGCGATGATCGACCCCGAGGCGACCGGGCTGGCGCTTGCCGGCGTCGAGGATCGCACGTTGCCCGACCCCGATGCGCCGCCACCCGCTGCGCGGCAGCCGGCGCCGGAGACGCCGGATGGCGACGAGCCGGGCACGTCCCGCGAAACGCCCGGGCAAGGCGCACCGCAGGACGGACAGACGGAGGACGCCGGGACCGCCGATCCTTTCAGGGGCGAACCGCCGGCTCTGCTCACCGACCTGCCGGCGCCGGCGGGATCGGAAAAGGTCATCCGGCTGGAGGAGCGCCGGCCTGGCAATGCGGCGCGCGGACTGTCGACGGCTGAACGGCTGAATTTCCGCGAGATCGGCGAAAAGCTGCGCAATGCGGGCCTCAAGCCGGCCGACGAGGCCGGACCTTTCGCCCCTGCTGTGCCGGAAACGGAGCCGCCCGCCGGGAAGGCGCCGGCTCCCGGGGAGCCCGCGCATCTGGATGCGGATCGGTCCGGACAGGCCGGCGATATCGAGCCCACCGAAGCGGCGGCACCGGAGGCCGCGCCGGCCGGCGACGGGGATGGCGCGCAGCAGCAGGCGCGGGATGGCCTGTCCGGCGCGAGCGGGACGGATGCCGGCTCAGAGGACGCGGGCGCGACGCAGGACGAGCCCGACGCCACCGCAGCACCGGCCGCGCAGCCGCCCGCCGGCAGCGACGCCGTTCCGGCCGCATCCGAAGCCGGGGAGGATACGGCATCCGTTCCGGCTGCCGCGACGGAAACTCGGGCCGAAGCCGCCGGCCAGCCCCCACAGGCTTCGCCGGCCGCGATGGCGGCGTCCGCACCGTCGCCTACGGCGGAACAGCCGTCCGGCGGCCGTGCCCACCCCGTTTCCGGCTTCCTGCCTTCGGCCTTCGCCGGCGTAGCGGGTGATCCGACCGCAAGCGGCGTCGACACGTCGCTCCTGGCGCGGCTGCCGCTGCCGCTGCTCGTCCATGCCGGCGACACGCTGTTTTATGCCAATCGCGAATTCCTGCAGATCACCGGCTATCCCTCACTCGCGGAACTGAACGAGGCCGGCGGGCTCGGCGCGATCTTCGGCGAGCCCTACGCCTCCGACGACGACGGCCCGCGCAAGCTCAGGCTGCGCACGCGCGCCGGCGCCGAATTCCCGGTCGACGCCTTCCTGCAATCGGTCGGCTGGGACGGCGGCAAGGCGCTGCTGCTCGCCCTGCGGCGGGTGGAGGAGCCTGCCGCGCAGGCGGCGGCCGGCGCGCCGGAGGAAGCGGATGCGGACGCCCGGCTGGAAGAGCTTCGCACCATCATCGACACCGCCACGGACGGCGTCGTCATCATCGGCAACGACGGCAAGATCCGCTCGATCAGCCGCCCGGCCGAGGCCCTGTTCGGCGTCGACGGCTTCAATCTCGTCGGCCAGCCCTTCGCCTCCCTGTTCGCGATGGAGAGTCAGAAGGCGGCCGCCGACTATCTGGCCGGCCTTGCCGAGAACGGCGTCGCCAGCGTCCTCAACGACGGCCGCGAGGTGATCGGCCGCGAGGCGCAGGGCCGTTTCATCCCGCTGTTCATGACCATGGGCCGCCTGCCGCGGCAGAGCGGCTTCTGCGCGGTGCTGCGCGACATCACCAACTGGAAGCGCGCCGAGGAGAATCTCACGGAAGCCCGCACGCAGGCCGAGCTCGCCTCCAGCCACAAGACCGAGTTCCTGGCGCGCGTCAGCCACGAGATCCGCACGCCGCTCAACGCCATCATCGGATTTTCGGAGCTGATGCTCGACGAGAAGTTCGGCCCGATCGGCAACGACCGCTACAAAGACTATCTGCGCGACATCAACAAGTCGGGCAATCACGTCCTCGACCTCGTCAACGACCTGCTCGACATCTCCAAGATCGAGGCGGGCCAGCAGGAGATGAGCTACGAGGCCGTGTCGCTCAACGAGACGCTGGCGGAAGTTGTGGCGATGATGCAGCCGCAGGCCAACCGCGAGCGTGTCATCATCCGTTCCTCATTCGCCTCGCGGCTGCCGGACGTCGTGGCCGACCTGCGCAGCGTGCGCCAGATCGCGCTCAACCTTCTGTCGAACGCGATCCGCTACACGCCGGCCGGCGGCCAGGTGATCGTCTCGACCGCCTACGAGGCGGCCGGCGACATCGTGATGCGGGTCCGCGACACGGGCATCGGCATGGCCCCGGCGGAAATCGAGCAGGCGCTCAAGCCGTTCAGGCAGGTCAACGCCCTGAAGCGGCCGCGCGGCGACGGCACGGGGCTCGGCCTGCCGCTCACCAAGGCGATGGTGGAGGCCAACCGCGCACGCTTCGCCATCAATTCGGTGCCCGGCGAAGGCACGCTGGTCGAGATCACCTTTCCGTCCACGCGCGTGCTGGCGCACTGACGGCGGCGGCGGGCCTCCCGAAAGGCGCGCGCAAAAAAGAAGCGCCCCGGAGGAGGGGCGCTGCCAAAGTTCGAATTCGCTGTCACACGTGGGGCTTGAGAAGACGAGTCAATCGCTGCGGCAACCTGGTCGCGGGCTATCCCAAACTCACGCACCAACTTCACGTCCCGCGATTAACAAAACCTTACCGTCGCTAAGCGATTTTTAAGATTCGCCGGCACCTGTGAAAATTAGGTAAATTTCACTGGAACCTTTCGTTAACCCTGTCGGAGCGGGTGCGCTCAACGCCGGGGCCAGGGCAATCGCATATGGGGATCGCGCGGCCGTTTACCCCCACCCCTGACCCTCCCCACAAGGGGGAGGGAGACCTTGACCTTGCGCCGCTTGGCGCAGGCTTCGACGACCTATCCCGGAAGACGATGACGGCGCCCCCTCCCCCTTGTGGGGAGGGTCAGGGGTGGGGGTATCTTCCATATGCGATTGCCCTGAACGCCGGGGCGCTGCCGGCCCGATCTGTCGTCCGCGCACGATCCTTCCGGGAGACGGCTCCGGCTTTTCCGGGATCACGCTTCAGGCGCGCAACTCAGGCAGGTCGCGGAAGAACTCGAGCGCTTCGGGGTTGGCCAGCGCCTCCTTGTTCTTCACCGTGCGGCCGTGGACGACATCGCGCACCGCAAGCTCGGTGATCTTGCCGGACTTGGTGCGCGGAATGTCGGGGACGGCGACGATGCGGGCCGGCACGTGGCGTGGCGACGCGCCGACGCGCACCTTGTCGCGGATTTTCTTCTCGAGCGCGGCGTCGAGCGCCACCCCCTCGGCCAGCCGCACGAACAGGACGACGCGGACGTCGCCTTCGAAGTCCTGGCCGATGCAGATCGCCTCGGCGATCTCCGGCATCTGCTCGACCTGGTTGTAGATCTCGGCCGTGCCGATGCGCACGCCGCCGGGATTGAGCGTGGCGTCGGAGCGCCCGTGGATGATGATGCCGCCATGCTGCGTCCGCTCGGCGAAGTCGCCGTGGCACCACACATTGTCGAAGCGCTCGAAATAGGCTCCGCGATATTTCGCGCCATCGGGATCGTTCCAGAACATGATCGGCATCGACGGGAACGCCCTGGTGCAGACCAGCTCGCCCTTCTCGCCCCGGATCGGCCGGCCCTCGTCGTCCCAGACGTCGACCGCCATGCCCAGTCCCGGCCCCTGGATCTCGCCGATCCAGACCGGCCTGGTCGGCACGCCGAGCACGAAGCAGGAAACGATGTCGGTCCCGCCCGAGATCGAGGCCAGGTGCACGTCGGCCTTGATGCCCTCGTAGACGAAGACGAAGCATTCCGGCGACAATGGCGAGCCGGTCGAGGAGATCACCCGCACGGATGACAGGTCGTGCGTTTCGATCGGCCGCAGACCGGCCTTGCGCACGCTGTCGATGAACTTCGCCGAAGTGCCGAAATAGGTCATCTTCTCGGCCTGGGCATAGTCGAAGATGGCGTTGCCGTCCGGATAGAAGGGCGAACCGTCATAGAGCAGCAGGGTCGCGCCGCAGGCCAGCCCCGAAACCAGCCAGTTCCACATCATCCAGCCGCAGGTGGTGAAATAGAAGAACCGGTCGCCGGGCAGGATGCCGGCGTGCAGCTTCTGCTCCTTCAGGTGCTGCAGCAGCGTGCCGCCTGCCGAATGGACGATGCATTTGGGGATGCCCGTGGTGCCCGAGGAAAACAGGATATAGAGCGGGTGCGAGAAGGGCAGCCGCTCGAAGGCGAGCGCAGCCGGCGTGTAGGCGGCCATCGCCGCAGCCATCGTCTCGGCCCGGTCGCTGCGGGCCGCAAGCGCTTCGGCGCGGCCGAGATAGTCGACGATCAACGCCTTGCGCACGCCCGGCATGGCCGCCAGGGCGGCGGCGACCTTGTCGGCGATGTCGATCTGCTTGCCATTGTACCAGTAGCCGTCGGCGGCGATGAAGATCGCCGGCTCGATCTGGCCGAAACGGTCGAGGACGCCCTGCACGCCGAAATCGGGCGAGCACGACGACCACACCGCGCCGAGTGAGGTGGCCGCCAGCATCGCGGCGATCGTTTCCGGCATGTTCGGCATCATCGCGGCAATGCGGTCGCCGGGCCTGATCCCCTGGGCGCGAAAATATTGCTGAAGCCGGGAGACCTTCTCCCGCAGGTCCGCCCAGGACCAGCGGCAGGCCACCTTGTCCTCGCCGCGGAACACCAGCGCATCGCCCTCGCCGGCATGGCCGAGCAGGTTTTCGGCGAAGTTCAGGCGGGCATCCGGGAAGAACCGGGCCCCCGGCATCCTGTCGCCATCGATCAGGATGCGCTCCCCCTTCTCGCCGATCACGCCGGCCTCGTCCCACAGAAGCGACCAGAATGCCTCCCGCTCCTCGATCGACCAGCGGTGGAGACCGTCGAAGTCGACGAGATCGCGGCCCGAAACCGCAGCGGCGCGCTTGATGAAAGCGGTGAGCGGCGCGGCGGCAACGGCGCGCGCAGACGGGGTCCACAGCGGCTGATCGTGGGTCATGGCAGGTTCCTCCAGGCGTGGCCACGCTTTTGCATATCCGCCCCCGAAAGGGCAAGCGGTTGCCCATGCGGCGCGACTGCGCACGGAAAAACGCCATCGCGAAGCCACAAATGCTTGAAATGGCTCATGCGATGGCTAAACCCGAAAGGGGGTTGGGGCAACCGGCGCAGGCCGGCGGCTCCGGGGCAGCGAGGCAGGATGCCGTCAGCGCTAGTCAGAAGGGTCGTGCTCATCGGGATCGCCCTGGCGCTCGCGGTGGCCGCCGCCTTCGCGACCATCCCCTATATCGCCGCCACGCAGCTCGTGCGCGACCGCATCGCCTTCGAGCTCAGCATGTGGAGCGGCTACAAGGTGACGCTCGCTTCGGCCCCGCGGGTCGACATATGGCCGGTCTTCAAGGCCGAGCTGGCCGATGTCACCTTCAGCGAGTGGGAAGGCAGCCCGCAGCCGGTCGTGCATGCCGACAGGATCGAGACGGGGCTGTCGGCGTTCGCCGCGCTGCGCGGCGACGTCGTCTTCACCTCCGTCAAGCTGATACGGCCGACCCTGAACATCTGGCGCGAGGCGCTGCGCACGCGGCCGACGACCTCGTGGAGCGGCGGGCGCTTCAGGCAGGCGGTGGCCGAGGCAAGGCTGCTGATCGAGGCGGACCCGGCCAATCCGGACGCGAGCAAGCTGCGGTCGGACGCGGTGGGCACCATCGAATTCATCGACGGACGCATGGCGCTGCACGGCAACGGCCAGGAGACGGAGATCCTGTCCGGCGTCAGCGGCACGCTCGACTGGCCGGCCCTCAACCGGGCGGCGACGCTGCGGGCGACGGGCATCTGGCGCGGCGAGATCGTCTCGCTCGAGGTCACCGGCGGGCAGCCGCTGTTCCTCGCTGCCGGCGGCAGCTCGCAGGTTTCGGGCAGCATGCAGTCGGCCCCGCTGTCCGGCTCGTTCCAGGGCACTGCCAACACAGCGAGCGAAGCCTATCTGCGCGGCAGCCTGAAGCTCAACTCGCCGTCGATGCGCCGCATGCTGGAATGGTCGCACACCGACATCGCGGCGGGCGCCGCCGTCGGCGCCTTCTCGCTGCAGGGCGAGCTCAGCGGCGCCGTCAACCGCCTCAAGGTGGCCAATGCCACGCTCGGGCTCGACACGAACCAGGCAACGGGCACGCTCGAGATGGCGCTGTGGGGGCCGGTGCCCTCCATCATGGGAACGCTGGCCTTCGACACGATCGACCTGCGCTCGTTCCTCGCCGCCTTTTCGGCGCTGACGCCCGACGGCGGCGGGCGCTACCGCACGGTCGACAGCAATGTCGGGGACCAGCTCGCGCTCGACCTGCGGCTGTCGGCCGCCCGCGCGGCGGCGGGGCCGGTGGTCTTCACCAATCTCGCCGCCACCGCCCAGATCAAGGCCGGCCTCGCCGCCTTCGACATATCGGACGCCACCGTTTTCGACGGCAACGTGCAGGCCGGCATGAGGGTGGATCGCCACAGCGAGCAGGCGGCGGTCGAGATCCGCCTGCGAGGCAGCCATATCGACATGGGCGCCCTCGCCCGCACCCTGCAGATCCACCAGCTCGTGCCGATCACCCGCGCCGACTTCGCGCTGACGCTCAAGGGCAGCGGCGAAACGACGATCGACGTGCTGCGCACCGCCGGCGGCAGCTTCACGGCCTCGTTCGGCCCCGGCGCGATGGCCGGCATCGACCTCGCGCGCTTCAGCGAGCGAGCCAAATCAGGCGAATTCTTCCCTCTGCATGAGGTCGGCAACGGCTCGCTGACCTTCAACCGGATCGACGTGAAGGCCGCCATCGCCGACGGGATCGCGCGGGTGGAGGAGGCCGACGTCCAGCTCGCGGCGGGCGGGATGACCCTGCGCGGCATCGTGCCGCTGCCCGGCCGCGGCCTCGCCCTCGCGGGCACGCTCGCCGCGCCGGCCGGCGCCAGCGACACGCCGGTCTCCTTCTTCGTCGGGGGCTCGTGGGACGCTCCCTACATCTCGCCGGTGATGCCGGGGCTCGGCCTGCCCTGAAGCCGGGACCCGGCGCTAACCGTCCGTCCTCATCGCCGCCTGCTCGTCGCGCTGGCGACGCAGCTCGCGGCGGCGGTTGACGAGGGTTGCGGCCACCACCCCGGTCGCGACGATGCCGATCAGGATGGTGCAGATCGCGTTGATCTCCGGGGTCACGCCGAGCCGCACCTGGCTGTAGATCTTCATCGGCAGCGTGGTGGCGCCGGGACCGGCCGAAAAGCTGGCGATCACCAGGTCGTCGAGCGAGAGCGTGAAGGCCAGCATCCAGCCCGCCACGATGGCGGGCGCGATCACCGGCAGCGTGACCTGGAAGAAGGTGCGCACCGGGGTCGCGCCGAGATCCATCGCCGCCTCCTCCAGCGAGCGGTCGAAGCTGAGCAGGCGCGACTGCACGACCACCGCCACGAAGCACATGGTGAAGGTGATGTGCGCCAGCGTGATCGTCACGATGCCGCGGTCGAAGCCGAGCGCCACGAACAGCAAGAGGAGCGACAGGCCGATGATGACGTCGGGCATCACCAGCGGCGCGAACACCATGCCTGAAAACAGCACGCGGCCGCGGAAGCGCGTGTAGCGGGTCAATGCCAGCGCGGCGAGCGTGCCGAGCACGGTCGCCGCCGTCGCCGACAGCAGCGCGACCCGCAGCGTCACCCAGGCGGCCGCGAGCATGCTTTCGTTGTGGATCAGCGAGACGTACCAGCGGGTCGAGAAGCCGGCCCAGACCGTCACCAGCCGCGAGGCGTTGAACGAATAGATCACCAGAAGCACGATCGGCAAATAAAGGAAGGCGAAGCCGACCGAGACGGAAGCGACGTTGAACCGGCTCCAACCCGCATTCATCTCAGCGTCCCTTCTCCTGCGCGTCGGCCTGCACCTTCTGGAAGACCATCATCGGGATCACCAGCACGAGCAGCAGCAGGACGGCGACGGCGGAGGCGACCGGCCAGTCGCGATTGGCGAAGAACTCGTTCCACAGGGTCTTGCCGATCATCAGCGTCTGCGAGCCGCCCAGAAGGTCGGGAATGACGAACTCGCCGACCGCCGGGATGAAGACCAGCAGGCAGCCCGCGACGACGCCCGGCAGAGACAGCGGGAAGGTGACCCTCCAGAAGGCGCCGGTGCGGGTGCAGCCGAGGTCCTGCGCGGCCTCGACGAGCGAGCCGTCCATCTTCTCGAGCGTCGCGTAGAGCGGCAGCACCATGAAGGGCAGGTAGGAATAGACGATGCCGATATAGATCGCGGTGTTCGTGTTCAGGATCACCAGCGGCTGGGAGATGACGCCGATGCCCAGCAGGAACTGGTTGAGGAGGCCTTCCGGCTTGAGGATGCCGATCCAGGCATAGACGCGGATCAGGAAGCTCGTCCAGAACGGCAGGATGACGAGCATCAGCAGCGAGGGGCGGATCGTCGCCGGCGCGCGCGCCACGCCGTAGGCGACGGGATAGCCGACCAGCAGCGTCAGGGCGGTCGAGACCGCCGCGATCATCAGGCTCGACAGATAGGCGTTGATGTAGAGCGGATCGTCCATCAGCCAGGCGAAGTTCTCTAGGCTGAACTGGCGAACGGCATCAAGGAGGCCGGCAAGCCCGCCGCCGGGATCGAAGACGGGCGCATAGGGCGGCACCGAGACCGCCATCTGCGACAGCGATATCTTCACCACGATTAGGGCCGGGACGAGGAAGAAGACCAGCAGCCAGGCATAGGGAACCATGATGACCAGCCGGCCGGCCACGGCGGCGAAAATGCGCGCGCCCGGCCCGCCGCGGGCACCGGCGGCGGGAGGACGGCTCGCGGTCGGTGCGGCGCCGGCCATGCCTATCTGGTCAGAACCACGCCGGCATCCGCGGCGAACGAGATCCAGGCCCTGTCGTTCCAGGTCATGGGGTCGTCGCTGGTGCGCGCCGCATTGAGCGCGCTCGCCTTGACGATGCGTCCGTCGGGCAGCTTCACGTGATAGACGGTCATGTCGCCGAGATAGGCGATGTCGTAGATTTCCCCCTCCATCGCGTTGACGGCGGCTGCGGGCCGGGCCGACGACACGCGGATCTTTTCCGGCCGGATGGCGAAGGCGACGCCGGCCCCTTCGGGTGCGCCGCCGGCTTCATTGACCAGAAGCGACATGCCGCGATCGTCGGCGATGCGGGTGCGGCCGTCCTCGCGGCCCGCTACCGTGCCCTCGAACAGGTTCACATTGCCGACGAAATCGGCGACGAACCGTGAGGCCGGCGCCTCGTAGATCTCGGCCGGCGTCGCCACCTGCATGACCTCGCCCCTGTCCATGATGGCGATGCGGTCGGCCATCGTCATCGCCTCCTCCTGGTCGTGGGTGACGACCATGAAGGTCAGGCCGAGGTCCTGCTGCAGGTCCATCAGCTCGAACTGGGTCTGTTCGCGCAACTTCTTGTCGAGCGCGCCCAGCGGCTCGTCCAGCAGCAACACCTTCGGCCGCTTGGCGACGGAGCGGGCGAGCGCCACGCGCTGGCGCTGGCCGCCGGAAAGCTGGTGCGGCTTGCGCAGCGCGAACTGCTCCAGCCTGACCAGCTTTAGGACCTCCTCGACGCGCTGCCTGATCTCGTTTCTCGGCATCCGGTCCTGCCTGAGGCCGAAGGCGATGTTTCCCCACACGTTCATGTGGGGAAACAGCGCATAGGACTGGAACATCATGTTGACCGGCCGCCGGTAGGGCGGAATGCCGGCAAGGTCCTGCCCGTCGAGCAGGATGCGGCCCGCGGTCGGCTCCTCGAAGCCGGCCAGCATGCGCAGCAGGGTCGTCTTGCCGCAGCCGGACGCGCCCAGCAGCGCGAAAAACTCGCGTTCGTACACGTCGAGCGAGAGATCGTTGACCGCCGTATAGTCGCCGAAGCGCTTGGTGACGTTCTCGAAGCGGATGTAGGGCACCGCGCCGGGATCGTTCCAGGGCGCGAAGCTGCGACGGATGCTGCCAAGAGATTTCATCCCGCTTCCCTTCGCATCCCGAACGGGCCGCGCCGGGCAAAGCGGCGCGGCCGATACGATAGCCGCCTACTGGCCGGTGAGAACCCTGGTCCACATCCGGTTCAGCCTGCGGCGGTCGCGGTCGTCGAGCGGGGTCAGCGTGAACAGCTTGTCCATCGTCGCCTCATCCGGATAGACGGCGGGGTCGTCGCGAACCTCGGGGTCGAGGAACTCGGTCGCGGCCTTGTTGCCGTTGGCGTAGAAGACGAAGTTCGACGCCTTGGCGGCGACCTCCGGCTTCATGATGTAGTTGATGAAGGCATGCGCCTCCTCGACATGCGGGGCATCGGCCGGGATCAGCATCTGGTCGAACCACATCTGCGCGCCCTCCTTGGGGATGGCGTAGCCGATCGATACGCCCTGGTCGGCCTCGGCCGCGCGGTCGCGCGCCTGGAACACGTCGCCCGAAAAGCCGACGGCCAGGCAGATGTCGCCATTGGCGAGCGCGTTGATGTATTCGGACGAGTGGAACTTGCGCACGTAAGGCCGGATCGCCATCAGCAGGGCCTCCGCCCTGGCCAGATCCTCGTCGGCGACGCTGTTGGGGTCGAGCCCCAGATAGGCCAGCGCGCTGGGCACGACATCGGTCGGGGAATCCAGGACATAGACACCGCAATCGGCCAGCTTGGCGACCTTCTCGGGGTCGAACAGCACATCCCAGCTATCGACATGGTCGAGGCCCAGAATGTCCTGGATCTTGCTCTCGTTGTAGCCGAGCCCGGTGGTGCCCCACATGTAGTTGACCGAGTATTCGTTGCCGGGATCGAACCTGGCAACGCGCTCGGACACCGCCTCCCACATGTTGGACAGGTTCGGCAGCTTCGACTTGTCGAGCTTCTGGTAGACGCCGGCCTCGATCTGGCGCGCCATGAAGGGGCTGGCCGTCGGCACCACGACATCGTAGCCGCTGCTGCCGGCAAGCAGCTTCGCCTCCAGCATCTCGTTGGAATCGTAGACGCCGTAGACGACCTTGATGCCGGTCTCGGCGGTGAATTCCGCGAGGATGGAATCGTCGATGTAGTCCGTCCAGTTGTAAACGTTGACCACCCTTTCCTGAGCGGTTGCCGCAGGCATCCAGGTGACCGTCGCCAACAGCGCGGCCGAGATCAGGGTCGCCTTGCGCTTCATCGTGGTCAAATCTCCATATGTCCGGTTGGTTGCGCGTCAGTCGGCTCGCCAGCCCCGTCATCGGGTCCGGCGGGTTGGAAAGGGGTCTTTTCGGCGGCAGCCTATTTGCGAAAATCGAGGCGGACAAGCCACTAAATTCGCCATTCCGAAGCTGCTCGGCCTGCCCGTCCCGGCCGCCTCACAGCGGGTGCTGGACGCCGGTGGTGCCGGGCTTGGCGGGGCGCTGCGCGCGGCCGAACCCGATGATGAGATGGGCGACCAGGGCGACCATCACCACCAGCCCGCCGATGATCGTGCGGCTGGAGGGGATCTCGCCGTGGACGAGCCAGACCCATACGGGCGCGAGCAGCGGCTCGAACGTGCCGAGCAGGGCGGCCCATGCGGCGGGGACGAGCCTGGCGCCGCTGGCGAACAGGGCCAGGCCGAGGCCCAGATTGAGCGCGCCGAAGACGAACAGCCAGCCCATCTCGCCCACCGGCACCGCGAGCTCGGATGCGACGGCTGCGGCCAGGCACGCGGCGACGATGGTGCCCAGGCACGTCGCCGGCGTCATGCGCACGTCGCTGAAGCGGCGGGTGATGACCGTCGCGCATGCCAGCGCGACGGCAATTGTCAGGGCCAGCCCGTCGCCGATCGGCGAGATGCTGCCGCCGAGCGAATCCGACACCATGATGCCGACGCCGAAGATGACGGCCGCGATCGCACCCCATGTCGGGCCGCTCACCCGCTCGCGGAACACGATCCATGCCAATAGCGCCGCAAACAACGGCACGCCGGCCTGCACCAGCACGATATTGGCAACCGTCGTGTAGCCCAGCGCAATCACGAAGGCGACCGAGGAGATGGTGAAGCACAACGACACGGCCACGCCCGGAAGGCCCATCGCGCGAAACAGTTCGATCGTGCCGCGCAGGCCGTCGCGCCACAACATATAGGCCAGCAGGAACACCGACGCCCAGACCGAGCGCCAGAAGACCATCGTCCAGCCGTCCTCCACCTCGACGAAGCGGGCGACCATGCCGCCGAAGCTCCAGGCGAGCGCGGAGAGGAACACGAGCAGCATGCCCAGCCGCCCCTCGCCGGCCCGACCGCTTTCCGCCCCGCGCACTCCGTCCGGCATCGCCGTGTCCCTCGATCCCGCAGGCGCATCGCCGCCCGCCGCCCAAGCCGTGTCCACGGCAATCCCGACTAGGGCCTGTGCGGGCCCGCTCGCGTGATCCAGCGCCGCCTTGTCATTGGCGCACCGCCCCGCGCATTCGCGACAGCATAGGCCGCACCGCTCGCCGTTTAATCTTGAATGTGGTATTCAGGTATTGTAAGGCTCGCCGGCCGGCCTCATTTGGCGAGGGGCCGCGCGCACCCGGCAACGGGCATTTTCCCCCAACACATGATCTGAAAAACAGGAGCATGCAATGAAGAAGACGTTCCTGACGGGCTGCCTGGCGCTTGCGCTGAGCATGCCGGCGGCGGCCCTGGCCGACGAACTGACCATCTATTCCGGCCGCGGCGAAGCGCTCGTCGCGCCCATCATCGCGCAATTCGAAGCCGAGACCGGCATCGAGACGAATGTGCGCTACGCCGGCACGGCCGAGCTTGCCGCATTGCTGCATGAGGAAGGCGCGCAATCGCCGGCCGACGTGTTCTGGGCCCAGGACGGCGGTGCGCTCGGCGCGGTTGCGCCGCTGTTCGCCGACCTGCCGGGCGAGGTCAATGCCGGCGTCGCCGAGGCGTTCCGCAACGTGAACAACAAGTGGGCGCCCACCAGCGGCCGCTCGCGCGTGCTCGTCTATTCGAAGGAGCGCGTGCAGGAGGCCGACCTGCCGGCCTCGATCACCGACCTCACGGACGCGAAATACAAGGGCCGCGTCGCCTGGGCGCCGACCAACGGCTCGTTCCAGGCCTTCGTGACCGCCTTCCGCGTCGCCCACGGCGAGGACGCGGCCAAGGCGTGGCTCACGGGCATGATCGCCAACGACGCCAAGGTTTACCGCAACAACGGGACCCAGATCGAGGCGATCGCCAATGGCGAGGTCGATTTCGGCCTAGTCAACAACTACTATCTCGGCGGCTTCCTGACCCGTGACGCCGATTTTCCCGTCGCCCAGACCCATTTCGCGGCGGGCGATATCGGCAACCTCCTGAACGTCGCCGGCGCCGGCGTCGTCGCGGCCAGCGACAACCAGGACAATGCACGCAAGTTCATCGCCTACCTGCTGTCGGAAACGGCCCAGCAATACATCACGCTGCGGGGCAACGAGTACCCGGTGATCCCTGGCATCATCCCGAACGCGACGCTGGAATCCTTCGCCACCGTGCAGGAGATCAGCCCGCGCATCGACATCGACCAGATCAGCGATCTCGACGGCACGCTGGCGCTCCTGCGCGACGTGGGCCTGCTCTGACCGCGGTCCCCCACGCCGCAGCGCCGTCGCGCAAGCTGCGGCCGCCGCTGTTTTTGCTCGTCCCGGCGCTTCTCGTCGGGGCGGGCATGCTGCTGCCTCCGCTCTATCTCGTCGCGCGGGCCTTCGAGGCCGACCCAGCGACGCTGGCCGAGATCGTCTTCAGGCCGCGCAACCTCAAGCTGCTTTTCAACACACTGGCGCTGACGGCGTGCGTGCTCGCGCTGACGACGCTGATCGCGCTGCCGATGGCGTGGCTGGTCACCCGCAGCGACCTGCGACACAAGCGCTTCCACGCCATCATGGGCGTGCTGCCGCTGGCCGTTCCCGGCTACGTCATGGCCTATGCGCTGATCGGCCTTTCGGGCTATTACGGCTTTGCCAATCACATTTTCGGGATCCGCCTGCCGCGCCCCGAAGGGCTTTCCGGCTCGGCCGCCGCGCTGGCCCTCTACACGTTTCCCTACCTTTTCCTCAATCTGCGCGCGGCGCTGGCGGGAATGGATCCCGGCCTCGAGGAATGCGCCCGCAGCCTCGGCCGCACGCCCTGGCGGACCTTCCTCACGGTCGTCCTGCCGCACCTGAAGCCGGCGCTGCTGTCGGGCTGGCTGGTGATCGCGCTCTACGTGCTGGGCGATTTCGGCGTCATCGCCCTGATGCGCTACGAGGTGTTCAGCTACGCCATCTTCACGCAATATGCCGGCGCGTTCGATCGCGTCTATGCCGCCTGGCTGTCGCTGATGCTGATGGCGGTGACGGGCGCCTTCATCATGGCGGACGCCTATCTGCGCGGCCACCGATACGCGCGGGCGGGCGGCGGCGCGGCGCGGGTCGCGGCGCCCGTCCCGCTCGGCCGCTGCCGGCCGCTGGCCTGGCTGTTCCTCGCCACGATCTATCTCGCGTCCCTCGGCCTGCCGCTCATCGTCCTGCTCCACTGGATGGCCCAGCCGGGCCCCGGCCTCGACGCCGCCGAGGTGGCGCTGGCGTTCTACCGGACCGCGAGCCTCGCGCTGCCTGCCGCGCTGCTTGCCATCTGCATGGCGCTGCCGGTCGTCTACCTGACCGTGCGCTTTCCCTCGCCGCTGGCCTCCGGCCTCGACCGGCTGATCTATCTCGGCTACGCGGTGCCGCCGCTCGCCTTCGCGCTGTCGATGGCCTTCTTCGCGCTGCGCACAGCGCCTGCGCTCTACCAGAGCCTGCCGCTGCTGCTGTTCGCCTATGTGACGACGTTCCTGGCGCTGGCGGTCGGGCCGATCCGCAGCCGGCTGCTGCAGATCGGGCCGCGCTACGAAGAGGCGGCGCGCGCGCTCGGCCACGGCGCCTTGTCCTCCTTCACGCTGACGGCGTTGCCGCTGCTGCGGCGCTCGATGGTGGCCGGCGGCCTGCTCGTCTTCATCATGGTCGTCAAGGAGCTGCCGATCACCTTCCTGCTCGCGCCGATCGGCTACAGGACGCTGGCGACGACCGTGTTCAGCCGCACCTCGGAAGGCATGCTCGCCGAAGCGGCCCCCTACGCGCTGATGATCGTGCTGTTTTCCAGCCTGTTCGCCGGGCTGATCCTGCGCCACGAAGGCAGGCGATAGCGGCGGCCGCCGCCCGGCCGGGCCGGCCCGCTACTGGAAATCGAAAGCGCTGAGCCCTGTCACCATCTCGTCGAGGCCGAGCGGGCGCGTCAGCGGAGGCTCGGCGCGGGCAAGGCAGCCGGCGCGCTCGCACAGGCGGCAGGCGGGGCCGACGGGGACAGCGGCCACGGAGCCGGGCCGCGCCGCGCTGGGCGGCAAGGCGGCCGCATAAACCGTCTCCGCGGCAACGTCGATGTCACAGCCGATCAGAAGCGCCGTGCGGCGCGGGCGTTCGTTGAAGGCTCCCTGCGGCCCTTCCAGCGTGCGCGCCAGCGTCAGGAACTGCGCCCCGTCCGGCATTTCGACGGCCTCGACCAGCAACTGCCCCGGCTGGGCGAAGGCGGCATGCACCGCAAGCTTCGGGCAGGCGCCGCCGAAGCGGGCCTGCGGAAAGCCCTGGCTGCCGGCGCGCCGCACACGGTTGCCGGCATGATCCACCTCCAGCATGAAGAAAGGGATGCCGGCCGCACCGGGACGGGCGAGCATGGTCAGCCGGTTGGCCGCCTGCTCGAACGATACGGAAAAGCGCGCGCGTAAGACGTCGATGTCGTAGCGGGCGCGCTGGGCAGCCGACAGGAAGGCCGGATAGGGCATCATCAGCGCGTGGGCGGCGTAGCGGGCGAGCTCGAAGCGGGCGAGCCGCCGCGCCTCGTCGGAGGACAGCCGCAGAGCATCCAGCGCGGCCCCGATCGAGCCGCGCAGCCGCAGCAGGCAGGCCTCAATCGCCACCTCGCGCTTGCGGTCGAACGGCGACAGCCGCTCCGACACGAACAGGCGCTGGGAATGGCGGTCATAGCGTCGGCGCCAGTTGGGCATCGTGGCGGCCGGCAGCACGCGCACCGAAATGCCGTGCTCGGCCTTCAGCCACGCCCTCAGCGCGGCGGGCAGGTCCTCGCCGGGCGCAAGCTCGCCGTGGAACGCCTCCGCCTCGGCCTCGATCTCGGCAAAATGGTTGGGCCGCTGCTCGAAGGTCTCGCGCACCTCGTCGGCCGGCAGCCGCGCCCCGGCGAGCGCGGTCGCCCTGCCCTCGCGCGCAAGGAGCTGCGAAAGGTCGGACAGCCGCTCGGCCTGCTCGCGATAGGCGCGGTAGAGCTTCACCATCGCTGCCGCCGCGTTGGGCGCGGCCTCGGCCACCTCGACCAGCTCCTGGTCGCCCGGCAGCTCGCCGGCCATCAGCGGATCGGAAAACACCTCCTTCAGGGCCGTGACCGACGCGCCGGCCTCGACCTGAAGCTCCTCCGGGTCGATGTGATAGACGCTCGCCAGCCTGAGGATGAGCTGGACGGTCAGCGGCCGCTGGTTGCGCTCGATCAGGTTCAGGTAGGACGGCGAGATGCCCAGCCCCTCGGCCATCGCCGTCTGGGTCAGGCCGCGGGCCGTGCGGACGCGGCGGATGCGGGGGCCGGCGAAAATCTTCTGCTCAGCCATTGCCGCTCCTTACCCTCCCCGTTGCGGGGAGGGGCGCGGAACACTCCGAGCAGGATGCGAGGGGTAAGACGCGGGGTGAGGGCAAGCAAGGGCTGAAGTCTCCACACCCCCGCCCCGGCTTGCGCGCGCCACTTCGTTTCGCTTGCGCGCCGACCCTCCCCACAAGGGGGAGGGTAAACGGGGCCGCAGCCGATCTTCCCCCCTTTGGGGGAGATGGCCGGCAGGCCAGGGGAGCGCGAAGGGACACCATCATTACAAGCTGTGACAATTCCGCTTCCCCACCACCCTTTACAACATTGACAATTTTACACCCCGCTCCTGTCAAACACAACACAGGATTACCTCATTTTCCGGCAGCTTTCTGCGATTTCCCTCGTTTCTATCGCAGCGCAATGTAAAAGTCGTGTGATGAAAGTCAGGCTGGATCGGCGGCGCCCGAGGCAGCAACCGAACGAGTGGAGAGAAGTATGACCGATTTTTACAATCTTGTCCCGTCCGCGGCGAAGGGGCGCTTCGACGGCATCGAGCGCGCCTACACGGCCGCAGATGTCGAGCGGCTGCGCGGGTCCGTCCAGATCCGCTACACGCTGGCCGAGAACGGCGCCAACCGGCTGTGGACGCTGCTGCGCGAGGAACCCTTCATCAACGCGCTCGGGGCGCTCTCGGGCAACCAGGCGATGCAGATGGTCCGCGCCGGGCTGAAGGCGATCTACCTGTCGGGCTGGCAGGTCGCGGCCGACGCCAACACGGCGTCCGCCATGTATCCCGACCAGTCGCTCTATCCGGCCAATGCCGCGCCGGAGCTGGCGCGCCGCATCAACCGCACGCTGCAGCGCGCCGACCAGATCGAGGTGTCCGAGGGCAACGGGCTTTCGGTCGACACATGGTTCGCGCCGATCGTCGCCGATGCGGAGGCCGGCTTCGGCGGCCCGCTCAACGCCTTCGAGATCATGAAGGCGTTCATCGAGGCGGGGGCGGCCGGCGTCCATTTCGAGGACCAGCTCGCGTCGGAGAAGAAGTGCGGCCATCTCGGCGGCAAGGTGCTGATCCCGACCCAGGCGCATATTCGCAACCTGACCGCAGCGCGGCTCGCCGCCGACGTCATGGGCGTGCCGACGCTGATCGTGGCGCGCACCGACGCCGAGGCCGCCAAGCTCATTACCTCCGACATCGACGAGCGCGACCAGCCCTTCGTCGATCGCGAAAAGGGCCGCACGGTCGAGGGCTTCTACAATGTGCGCAACGGCATCGAGCCGTGCATCGCGCGCGCCATCGCCTACGCACCCTATTGCGACCTCATCTGGATGGAGACCGGCAAGCCGGACCTCGAGCAGGCGAGGAAGTTCGCCGAGGCCGTCCACAAGGCCCATCCCGGCAAGATGCTGGCCTACAACTGCTCGCCCTCCTTCAACTGGAAGAAGAACCTCGACGACGCCACCATCGCCAGGTTCCAGCGCGAGCTGGGCGCGATGGGCTACAAGTTCCAGTTCATCACGCTCGCCGGCTTCCACCAGCTCAACTACGGCATGTTCGAGCTCGCCCGCGGCTACAAGGAGCGCCAGATGGCGGCCTATTCGGAGCTGCAGCAGGCCGAGTTCGCGGCCGAAGCCGACGGCTACACCGCCACCAAGCACCAGCGCGAGGTCGGCACCGGCTATTTCGACGCCGTGTCGCTGGCAATCACCGGCGGCCAGTCGTCCACCACCGCCATGCACGGCTCGACCGAGCACGAGCAGTTCCGCCCCGCGGCGGAGTGAACCGGCCGGCAGCCGCCCCGGCTGCCGGTCCCAGCCCAACCAGGAGAAGCACCATGTCCCCTCACGTCCGCGTCAAGGAAAGGGCCGAGGAACAGACCACGGCCATGAGCAGCGACCAGCAGCAGGCGATCCGGATGGTCGCCAACGACCTGCACCGTCTCAACCAGTCGGTGATGAAGGCGGTGGAGGCGGGCATCTCCGTCGAGCTGGTGCGCACCGCCCGCCACCACGGCGGCGACGGCCACTGGGGCGACCTCTTGGTGCCGGTCATCGTCGCCGGCCAGGGGGCGGGCGCGGCCGATTGAGATCGGCCGGATGGGTGCGATGCCCCTCCCCACAGGGGGAGGGGTTACCGTTTCCGGCACGCATGCTGGCGGAATGGCCAAGCGGTCGCAGGCATTAAAGCCCCTCCTTGCGAAGGGATCGAAGCGGGGCGCAGCCGGGCCGGACACGCGCCTCGGCTACAGCCAGCCACGCCTCTTGAAGTAGAGATAGGGGATGACGGCAGAGGCGGCCATCACGCCCAATGCCCATGGATAACCGAAGCTCCAGTGCAGTTCCGGCATGATGTCGAAGTTCATGCCGTAGATCGATGCCACCAGGGTTGGCGGGAGCAGCGCGACGGAAGCGACCGAGAATATCTTGATGATCTGGTTCTGCTCCAGGTTGATCAGCCCCAGCGTCGCATCGAGCAGGAAGTTGATCTTGCCTGACAGGAAGATCGCGTGATCGCCCAGCGAGGCGGCGTCGCGCTGCACCTGCTTGATGCGCTGCAGGTTTTCCTTCGGCGCCTTGGGCGACCGGCGTGTGCTGTAATAGGCAACCAGCCGGGACGTGCTGACGAGGCTTTCGCGCACCTTCGTCAACAGGTCGCCCTCGCGGCCGATCCGCTCGATCAGCGACTGCAGATCGCGCGTCTTCTTGGACGCGCTGGTGGACTTGTTCAGGAAAATCTCGCGCGAGATTATGTCCGCCTGCTCGCCGATCCGCTCCAGCGTGTCGGCCATCCGGTCGATCAGCATCTCCAGCAGATCGAACATCACCGTCTCGCCGGACATTACCAGCCCCGTCCCGGCGCGCTGGGCCTTGGCGGCATAGAGGCGGAATGATTTGGGGTCGGCGTGCCTGACGGTGAGCAGCGTCGAGCCCTTAACGATGAAGGTAACGGGCACTTTCACCGGCTCGTCGCCATCCACATTGGCGACCACCGTCATCGTCATGAACTGCGCGTCATCCTCGTCGTAGAGCCGCGCCGACGGTTCGATTTCCGCCATTTCGTCAAGCGTCGGGATGCCGATGCCGAGATGCGCTTCGATCAGCCTGACTTCCTCCGGCGCCGGATTCAGCAGGTCCAGCCATAACGCGCCGGTCGCCTCGGCGTCATGAAGGGTCTCGACCGACGCGAGATGGCCATTTCGGCCGGTGTATATGCACAGCATGACGGCTCCTGTTCGGCAAGCGCATGGCCGGCCGTCGAGCCTTGTCCGGAGGCGTTGAACGGCCGGCAATACGAAGGTCGAGATCGACTGCCCGGGTCCATGGATGACCCGCCCTGTTGCCGGCGCAGCGCAGGCCAGCAGATTGTGGCGGCATGCGCGAAGGCGGCTGCCCTGTCAATGGCGCCGGCGCGGCGGCGTCGCCCTCCCCTTCCCTTCCCTCGGGGCGCCCGGTTATAGTCGCGCGACCTGCAACGACATCTGGTGATCGATGCCCCCCGAAAAGAGGGAAGTCCGGCACGGCGCGCGGCGCGCGCGCACGCCGGCCTATGTGAAGAACCTGCGCGGCGTACGGAACTGGAAGGAGGCCGGCGCCTGGCTGGAATGGCGCGGCATCGAGGACCTCGAATGCATCACCCCGGACCAGGCCGGCGTGGCGCGCGGCAAGATGATGCCGTCTAAGAAATTCACCTCCAACACGTCGCTGGCGCTGCCTTCGGCGGTGTTCATGGCCACCATCACCGGCGGCTACCCGGAGGACGGCAACGGCTTCGCCTATCCGGAAGACGACGGCGACCTGAAGCTGGTGCCGGACCTGTCGACGCTCTCGGAGGTACCGTGGGAAACGGACCCGACGGCGCAGGTGATCTGCGATCTCGTCCACCAGGACGGGCGCACGGTCGAGTTCACGCCGCGCAACGTGCTGAAGCGCGTGATCGCCGCCTACGGACAGCGCGGCCTGAAGGCCGTGGTCGCGCCGGAGATCGAATTCTATCTCGTGCGCAAGAACCCCGATCCGGACTACCCGCTCACCCCGCCCGTCGGGCGCTCGGGGCGCCCGATCGGCGGCGGACAGGGCTATTCGATCGCCGGCGTCAACGAATTCGACGAGCTGATCGACGACATCTACCACTTCTCCGAGAAGCAGGGGCTCGAGATCGACACGCTGATCCACGAGGAGGGCGCGGGGCAGCTCGAGATCAACTTGCGCCACGGCGACCCGGTGGAGCTCGCCGACCAGGTGTTCCTGTTCAAGCGCACCATCCGCGAGGCCGCGCTGAAGCACGACACATACGCCACCTTCATGGCCAAGCCGATCCAGGGCCAGCCCGGCTCGGCCATGCACATCCACCAGTCGGTGCTGGACAAGAAGACCGGCCGCAACGTCTTCACCAACGAGGACGGCACGGAAAGCGAAGCCTTCCGCCATTTCATCGGCGGCATGCAGAAGCATGTGCCGTCCGCGCTGGTGATGTTCGCGCCCTACGTCAATTCCTACCGGCGGCTGACGCAGGCCGCCTCGGCGCCGGTCAACACCAAATGGGGCTACGACAACCGCACCACCGCCTTCCGCATTCCGCGCTCCGACCCCGCCTCGCGCCGCGTCGAAAACCGCATCCCGTCTTCCGACGCCAACCCCTATCTGGCGCTCGCCGCCTCGCTCGCCTGCGGCCTGATCGGCATGAGCGAGCGGACGGAGCCGGACCCTCCGGTCACAACCACGGTCAACGAGGACGAGATCGAGCTGCCGCGCGGCCTGCTCGAGGCGGTCGAGCTATTCGAGGACAACAAGGCCCTGCGCGACCTGCTCGGCGAGCCTTTCGCCACGACCTACGCCGCGATCAAGAAGGCCGAGTTCGAGACCTTCATGGAAGTCATCAGCCCGTGGGAGCGGGAATATCTGCTGCTGAACGTGTAGGGCGATATGAGAACAGGGCAATAAGGCAATAGGCAATATGGCAATAGGAGAGCCGGCATGTCGCCTGTCTTACAGTCCCACCGAGATCTGATCGTCTGGCAGCAGGCAGTGGAACTGGCAGTCGAAGTCTATAAACTCACGCAAAGCTGGCCCAAGGACGAACTCTACGGGCTTACATCCCAATCCCGACGCGCAGCGACATCGGTCGCAGCAAACATCGCGGAAGGCTATGGCCGGGAAAACCGGGGCTCGTATCAGCAGTTCCTGCGTATTGCCCAAGGTTCGCTGAAGGAGCTGGAGACCCATCTCGCAATCGCCCACAGGATCGACATTGCGCGCGAAGAGGCGATCACCCCGGTATTGGAGCAGAGCGAAAGCGTAGGCAAATTGCTCAGGCTTCTGATTCGCAAGCTATCCGCCTGATCACATATTGCCCTATTATCATACTGCCCTATTGCCCCATCCCATGCCTCACCAGTCCCCCATCTCTCCCGGCCGGTCCTGGTACGAGGACAGCGTCGGCGAGCGGCCGGCCTATCCGGCGCTCGACGGATCGACCGCCTGCGACGTCGCCGTCGTCGGCGGCGGCTATACCGGCCTGTCGGCGGCCTATCATCTGGCGAAGGCCGGGCTCGACGTGGTGCTTATCGAGCAGCACCGCGTCGGGGACGGCGCGTCGGGCCGCAACGGGGGCCAGCTCGGCACCGGCCAGCGCGCCTGGGCGGAGGAGCTGGAGGCCGAGCTGGGCCTGGAGCGCGCGAAGGCGCTGTTTGCCCTTGCCGAGGAGGCCAAGGCTCACCTGCTCGATTTCGCGGCCACCGCCGGCATCGACATCGACTACCGGCCGGGGCAGATCTCGGCCGCCCACAAGCCGCGCCATGTCGATGCCTATCGCGCGCATGCCGGGATCATGGCCGAGCGCTTCGGCTACCCGCATCTGGCCTTCCTCGACCGCGCCGAAATCTCCGCCGCGATCGGCTCCGGCCGCTATTTCGGCGGCCTGCGCGACAGCGGCACCGGCCATATCCACCCGCTGAAGCTGCTGATCGGCACGGCGCGCGCGGCCGCTTCCGCCGGAGCGCGCATCCACGAGGGGACGGCGGCCACGGCAATCGCGCGGCAGGCCGGCAAGGTCGTGGTGACGACGCCGCGCGGGCAGATCGCCGCCGACCGCGCCCTGGTCGCGGTCAATGCCTACGGGCGCGATCTCGAACCGGCGACGGCCGCGCATGTCATGCCGATCGGCTC